>Ga0105046_10019617_pt1 | contig 10252 bp, 5 predicted proteins | sample MAT03_FD_78385 | JGI IMG/M metagenome (GOLD analysis project Ga0105046, IMG submission 78385) | Freshwater microbial communities from Lake Fryxell liftoff mats and glacier meltwater in Antarctica - MAT-03 (megahit assembly) | ecosystem: Environmental > Aquatic > Freshwater > Ice > Liftoff... | reverse complement strand
TCCACGGCGGTCGGCCTTGAGCGCGAGCAGGTCGTCAGCCGTCAGCGTGCCTTCGTTCAACCGGCGGACGGCACGGGCCAGCGGAATCGTGCGGGGAACCTGAGCGAACGAATCGGCTTCCGAGCCGACGAGGCGGTGAACGTCGGCGAGCAGGTCCCACTCACCGGCGGCGGCGAGGTCGATGAGTTCGGAAAGCCCCGCTGGGAGGTCGTCGCCGATCAATTCCTTGGAGGAGCGTTCGGGTTGGATCGTGTCGAGGCCGTAGCCGCGTGTCGTGGTCAGGTCGGCGTCGAGACCTTTGCCGGGTGCGCCGAGGTAAGTGCCGATCACGGTGGCGAGTTTGTAGTCGCGCAGTCCGCGGTGCGCTGGCTCGAACGTGGTAAACGTAAGGTTCGCCGTGTACGCAGGTGGCAGGATGCGGGCGGCGGCATATGTGAGCATCGCAACCAGCCCCGGCTCGGCGTGGACGAACAGCCGGTCACGCGGCTTCTCGGCGTCCTTCGCCCCGTCCGTGAGGAGAAAGCCCTTGAGGAACTTGGCGACGAGTTCACGGCGGGCATCCGGGCGGGAACGGATTCTCGCAGGACATACGGCGACTGAGATTTCGCTCGGACCCGCCAGGGGATGGGCGAGAAATGCCGTGAGCGTGGCGGCGTTGATCGCGGTTCCCGAGGGCAACTTGCCCCGCGGCAAAGTCTTCGCGGCTCCCGGCGGGTACTCCGTTGCCCATGTGTCGGCAGCCCAGGATTCCAGCGCATCGGCGGCCGAGGAAGTGTCTTTCAGATGGAGCAAGTGCGAGAAGTACGAGCGGTCGCGGTTCATGGTGTCCTTTTCGAGGAACACCGAGTGAACGACCCACACGCCGCCGCCGTCGTCGCGCATAACGCGGGCCAACCGCCGGGGCGTGTCGGCCTTCGCGGGCTTGGCCTTCCACATCTCCAGGGGCAACTCGTAGGGCGGGAATTCGAGAGCCGCTTTGAGTTCGTCAGCGTCGCCAGCCGACGAGGCCGCGCGGACGCTGTACCCAGGGGCAAGCATCACGCTATCCGCCGTCGCGCAGTGTGTCACGTAGAACTGCTCGCCCGTCGTTGTCTGCCCTGCTGACACCGGAACATCCCCCCGATGGCACAAACCCTGGCACCAGACCGCGTTTTCACCCCTTCTTCGCGGGCATCAACTCGCGTTCGATGAAGGTGGTGTCCACTTTACCATCAATGAAGGCCGGGGTCTCGAAGATCGTTCGCAGAATCGGAATTGTCGTGTGGATGCCTTCCACGATGAACTCGCGGAGGGCACGCCGCATGACGGCAAACGCCTCGGCCCGCGTGGGTTGGTGAACGAGCAACTTCGCCACCATGCTATCGTAGTTCGGTGGCACTTTGTACCCCGCGACAACGTGCGAATCGAGCCTTACGCCCGGACCGCCCGGCGGTCGCCATGTCTTCACGATGCCAGGGCTGGGGCGGAAGTCGTTGGCCGAGTCTTCCGCGTTGATGCGCACTTCGATGGCGCAACCCCGTTGCACGATGTCCTTTTGCTCGTACCGCAACTTCTCCCCGGCGGCGATGCGAATTTGCTCGCGCACGAGATCGACGCCCGTGACCAGTTCCGTAACGGTGTGTTCGACCTGAATGCGGGCGTTCACCTCGATGAAGTAGAACTTATTCTCCTGATCCACCAGGAACTCGCACGTTCCCGCGGAGTAGTAGCCAGCTTGGCGGGCCAGCCTGACAGCGGCTTCGCACATCGCCTGACGCACGGCATCCGGCAAGTGTGGCGACGGCGATTCTTCCACAAGTTTCTGGTGCCGGCGCTGGAGCGAGCAATCCCGCTCGAACAGGTGAATCACGTTCCCGTGCTTGTCACCGAGCAATTGCACTTCGACGTGCCGCGGGCGGTCGAGGTACTTCTCGATGAAAACGCTGCCGTCTTTGAAGGCGGCTTCGGCCTCGGCTCGCGCGGAAGCCAGCCCAGGGGCGAGTTCGGATTCGTTGCGCACAACACGCATGCCGCGACCGCCACCACCCGCCGCCGCCTTCACGAGAACCGGGAACCCTGTTGCGCGGGCGAAGGCCATCGCTTCGTCGTCGGATGTGACGATCCCTTCGCTTCCAGGCACGGTCGGAACGTGCGAGGCTCGCGCCACGACCTTGGCCTTGTCCTTGTTTCCCAGGCGATCCATCGCGGCGACCGACGGCCCGATGAACTCGATCCCGGACTCGCGGCACTGCTCGGCGAACTTGCTGTTCTCCGAGAGGAAGCCGTAACCTGGGTGAATCGCCTGCGCGCCGGAAACCTCGGCCGCAGCGATGATGCGGGGTATCTTCAGGTAGCTTTCCGAAGAGACAGCCGGGCCGATACAAATGGCTTGATCGGCGAGTTCGAGATACGGCGCACCGCGATCCGCTTCGGAGTACACGACGGCCACGCGGATGTCGAGGTCGCGGCACGCCCGAATCACACGCAGGGCGATCTCACCCCGATTGGCAACGAGAATTTTTTGGAACATGGTTAAGGTTTAACGTGTAACGTTTCATGTTTTGAGGAACGATTCGCGCTCAACATGTGGGGCGTGTTGGGCATGCAAACGGCGTCGGGCTGTCTTCAACGTTAAACGCTAAACATGAAACGTCTAGGCCGGTTCGACCCGGAATAGCACTTGGTTGAACTCGACAGGGTCGCCGTCCTTCACGCAGACTTCGGCAATGATGCCCGACACCTCAGCCTCAATCTGGTTGAACAACTTCATCGCCTCGATCACACAGATGACGGTCTTCGGCGTGATCTTCGCCCCCACAGTGACAAACTCTGGTTGGTCTTGCTTTGGGCGTCGGTAGAACGTGCCGACCAGCGAGGCCTTGATTTCGAGCAGGTTCCGCGCGGGCGGGGGTGGCGGGCTGGCCGCGGTCGCTGGGGTCGCATGATGAACGGGAGCGTGGGCAACCGTAGGCAAGGCCGCGGGCACGACCGTGACTTCCTTCCGGAGACGGATACGCTGATCGCCTTCCGTCAGATCGACCTCGCTGAGGCCGTGGTCGGTCATCAACTTCAGGAGATATTCGACCGTTCGCACATCGAACGGCCGGGGCGCATCTCGTTTCTCGTCAGCCACCGCGGAACCCTCGAACGAATCCCAGCAAAGGTCGGCCGGGAGAGAATTGTAGCTTAGAGAACTCCGGGCGAATCGCAAGTGACTTCGCCGCAGTCGGGATGTGTAATGAGGCCGGAGACAATCGCGAGAATTCAAGTTTTAGGCGAGCGGCCACCGTGAGGTGGCTGTTCTTTAGGCGAGCGACCATCGCTTTAGGCGAGCGACCACCGCAATGAACAGCCACCTCACGGTGGCCGCTCGCCTAAAACTGATCGTGCCCCAAACCGCACATCTTTCCTGACCCCATCTCCTTCGCGGATCGGACGCCCTTGCCCTTGTGGTCCGCCCGGACCTTCCAACCCACTCCGTTTTGTAAATTTGACTCAAGCCCGGTGTCGCTCTTGCGTTTCCTGACTGAGAATACAGTCACTGATCTGGGACCGGGCGAGTCGTAACGATCGTTACGGCCGCCTCCCGGACCGCGAGGTCGGCCATGAGCCTGCATCATTCTCCTGCCCCTGCCGAACGCCGCAATCGCTACCCGTTTGCCATCCTGCGTGCCTTCACGGCCGCCGCTGGTATCGGGATCGTCGCGGGTGATGCGAACGAAGCGCGTGCCGCCGAGCCGAACACGCCGGTGAACGTGCAACCCGCTTCCGGTCGCCCCGATGTGGTGCTGGCTCGTGCCGCGCTTCTCGCTCTCGACGCCGACAACGAGTTGCACGGCGTCAACCTCATCGTCAGCATCGTGGACCGCGTTGCCGTGATCGGTGGCCCGGTTTCAACCATGCGACAATCGAAGCGAGCCGAAGAAGTGGTCCGCGCCGTGCCGGGTATCTCGGACGTGCGGAACGCCTGCTTCGTCTCCATCGGCCCGGACCCATTGTTGCGCGCGGTTGCCGACCGCCTGGGAACGTCGCTGCCGCCACGGCCCGTGATGTTCGATCTGCCCGGCGTGCTGACAGGGACAATGCCGCCGAGTTCGCCGTTCCCAAGTCAGGGTAATTCTGGTGCGCTGATGGCAGCCGCGAACCCTGGCGCGGCTACCGTGGTCGCGCGGCGACCAGCGGGCGAAACGGGGTTACTCGGTGCCCCCGTCGGCCCCGTGGGCAGCGGTTCGGTTCCCTTGGCGACTCCAGGGCCAAGCACCGCCCCAGGCTTGCTGACGGGAACCGTGCCCGTGCCGGTCGCGCCCGCGTCTGTCACCGAAGTTCTCGCGGCTGTCGGCGAGATGAAGAAGTCCGAAGCGCGGTTTGCTCGCCTGACAGTCGAACAGCGGGATGGCACAATCGTGATTGGTGGCGCGGCCCCTTTCGCCTCCGACGCCTGGGACTTGGCCGGGAAACTGCAAAAGGTGCCAGGAGTGGCTCGCGTGGTCGTCGGGAACGTGACCGGGAAGTGATCGGCTCTCATATAGCCCCCGGCTCGCCGGGGCTTCCGCACAAACAAGAACCCCACAAGCCGGGCCTAAGTGAGAAACTTTCTCATTTAGGCCCGGCTTGTGGGGTTCTTGTTACCCAACGCAACTCAGGGGCGTGCGGGGGCAGGCTGGGCCGCGAGCATCTCGCCGATGACGCGACGGAGCATCTGGCCGGTCGTCATGCCTCGCCGGCTCGCAGCCGCTTCGAGTTCCATCGCCTGCCACCGGGGCAACAGGAGCGGTAACTCCACGACTTCCTGATCGAGACGACCAGCGTCGGAAATAATGGCATCGAAGAGTGGTTGCACGGTGTCACCTGCCGTGGAGGCGTGGACGGCGACACGGTTGTCGCCGAGGGTCACGGGCCGAAATCAATCCTGGTTCCAACCCCAAAGCAGCCTTCGGGTCAGACGGCCCCATGCGCGAGACATGTTACCGGATTTCACGGCAAATGGCAAGCAGCCACATGCTATTCAACCGGAAGTTCACACGATATTCGCACATGCAGAATTGTCGAGGTTGGTTGAATGGGTCCAACTCGGTCAAGCAAGATGTGCAATAGCTGTGTTATGGGTTCTCGTTTTGGAGCAGGGCCAAGGAAGTTATGGGCGAGTTTTGCCGGACTCTGCAAGACCACCGCAACATTGATGCCACTGCCGACGAGTTCCGAAAGTTTGTGATAACCCGCGATTTAAATGGATATCGAACGCTCCTGGCTAAAACGCGCAACTGATTAGCCTTGAATCGTGCCTATATTCATTGCACAGGATGTTTCAGAACGGGCAACCGTACTGGATCGCCGGATTCTCCGACTCAATCGGTGAACGACATCGGTGTAAGTTGAGCACGGAGATCCAGGGAGTTCGGAGCAAATCGGCGTTCTGGGGGTTCCGCGGGGGTGCCGCGGATTCCGACGGTTCCGCCGACACTATCGAGAAATACGGGAAAGATGTCGTCTCGGTGTCGCGGACGGGAACAATTCCGAGTAGAATTGCGGAATTCCCGGCGATTCCGGAGACTCGCGGAGCGGACACATTCATGGCGATCAACCCGAACGACCCAAAAAACCCTGCGCCCGTGCCGCCCGCGACCACACCCGCGGACACTGGCGTCGAGGCCGATGTGCCAGAACTGGACTTAAGCGATTTCGAGAACGCGGCACCGCCCGGCCCACTACCTGAGGAAGCCCCGGCGGAGATTCCCGAGTTGGTCGCGCCGCTCTCGGATGTGCTGCTTGCGGACACGGAGTTGGTCCCGCCGCTCTCGGATGTGATCGACGAGGCCGAGTTTGCCTTGCCGCTCTCGGAAGTGCTCTACGATTCCGTGTCGTTCGACGACCTCCCGTCTCCTCTGGATGCGGACCCGGCGTCCATGACCATTGGTGTGTCGTTCGACGATCTCCCCGGTTGGGCGGAACTCCCCGAAGCCCTCCCGCTGACAAGCGACCTCACGGTTCCCGAGGCCGACCCCGCTTCGTTCGCAACTGCGGTGCCCACCAACGCCGGGAACCTGGAACCCATCGCGCCGGTGGCCCCGGCGTCCGGTTGGCTCGATGCCGACGCTCCGCCAGTCCGATTGAATCCGGACGCAGCCCTTTTCGACGAACCGATGGACGTGGACGTGGACGCGGCGGACCCCTTCGGAACCCCGACCCACACGCTAGAAAGCTCGGACATCTTCGCAGGCCCGGCTCTCCACGCCAGGACGGTCGATCAGTCGGACGTCATCGCCGCCACGGCTTACGGCAAGGCGACCCCGGCCGACTTCGAGAAGCCGACCCGACCCTCGGAAGTGGCGATGTCGTTCGACCATCCGCCCGGCGGCAGCACCATTCAGGAACCGGGCGCGAACAGCGATCTGCCGGTGGCCGAAGAGATGGCGAGCGGGTCTGACGACATCTTCGCCCCGGTCGAGGATATTTCCCCTGACGCCGGCGACATCTTCGGCCAAACCGAGGCCATGTCCCCTGATTCCGACAACATCTTTGACTCGGCGAAACTGGCGGACGCGGCGTTGCCCGACCTGCCGAACTCGAAACGGCAACCCACACCCGAAGCCCCGGACTTCGGCGCTTCGCCGATGTTCACCCCGGACGCCTCCAGCATCCTGGCGGACCTGACGGAATTGTCTTCGTATCACACCGGCGATACGTCGGGCGTGCGGATCGAAGCACCCGGCATGGGCCGCACGTTCTCCAGCCACCTCGAAGACGGGACCGAGTTCGACCTGACGGTTTCGGACGAACTCATCCCGCCCGAACTGGCCGAAGCCGAAGCCGAAGCAAGCGGCACCGAACTCGCCGACTGGCCCATGCAAGCCAGTTCCGATCTCTTCGACGACACCCGCACGGCCGCCGAACTCGACCTGGACGACGGCCTCGTTTCCCCGGTAGACATCAACCTGGAACCCGACCAACCGTCGTTTACCTCCGCCCCGTCAAGCATTTTCTCAAGTGGGAAGATTCCCGGCGGCGGCAGCAAGATTGGCAAGTCTGATGTGCCCTTGGGGATCATGCCAGGGGTAGACGAGGAGGGTTCGTCCGTCGAGTTCTCCGACCACCCGTCGGCCGAAGACGAAGCCTCCGCTTCGCGGATTTTCCGTGGTCCGCGAAGCCCCGCAATCCCGTCGGGCAGCCCCAAACCCGCTAGCGGCTCAAGCCGTGGCCGTTCAATCTCGGACGACCCCGACGAAGGTAAGATCGACTGGGCAGAGCCTTCGGACGACGACATCGACCTTTCGCAACCGGCTTCGTCCGGGATTGGTCAACCTGACCCCCTTGCATCTGGCATCTTCACCATCGACGCGAAGGGCCGGCGGGACGATCAGGCAACCATGCCGTCGCGCCGCTTACCGGCTTCGCCTTCGAGCAAGGCACCAGTTCCGCCACCTGAAGAAGACCCGTCGGTCGAGATTGATTGGCTGGCGGGTTCGTCGAGCGAGGAGCCGATTCTCGCAGATGCCGCCGTTCACTCCGCCGAGGACGTTGCAGTCGCCGAAGACGTGCCTGAACGTGAATTGGACTTCGACGCCCCGACCCGCGAGGCGGGTAAGCTCAAGGGGAAGGGGAAAGGCACGGACAAGGAGAAGAGCAAAGAGAAGAGCAAAACCTCTCCCGCGAAGCCCGCGAAAGCGGCACCCGTCAAGGAGAAGGCCGCCAAGCAAAAGGCCGAGCCATCAACCAATGAGCCTCGGCGCGGAAAAGGCGGGTGGGTCGGTGGCACGCTCGTCGGCATGGTGATCGCGGGTGGAGCCTTTGCAGGCGTGTACTTTGGCGGTGTCATCCCCAACGCCGAACAGAAAACCGCCCAACTGCTGCCACAAGGACAGCCCGGCCAGAACCCGCCGAACACGAATCCGGGGGTTACCAACCCCGCCACGCCGACGGCCGCCGACATCGCGGCCGCCATCCGTGCGGGTGATGCCGCCAAGGCCAAGGAGATCGCCGCAGCGATCAAGGACACCACGCCACTCGGGAAAGCCCGCGAAGGCGAAGCCGGCCTGTTCGCGCTCGTGCAAGAGAAGGGCACCATGCCTATCACCGCCGACAACGCCGACCTGAAAGCGGCCCGCGAGAACCTGCAAGTTCTGGTCGATGACCCCGAAGCCGCCGCGACCCCCGCCAGCGAGAAGACCGCCGTCAAGGCCGCCATCCAACTCGGGCTGACACACGAACTCGCCGGTGACCGTGCTGCGGCGAAGCAAGTCTACGAAACGGCGAAAGTGAAGTTCAAGAAGTACGCCAGCACCTTCGATGCGGCGCTCTTCCGCCTTGCGGATACGGCACCAGCCGCGATGCCGGATGGCAATTCCCGCCGTCTCGCCCCCGCCGACGCTCGCCAACTGCTTCTCGCCATCACGCTGCTTCAAGCCGACCCCGCGAAGGACAAGGAAGAAGACCCCGAAGCCGGCGTCTACTTCTGGAAGGCCATCAACCTCGCCACGGGTGCCAAGTACGCCGAGGCCATCAAGGAAATCGACAAGGCCAAGGCGGCACACATCAAACAGGCGAAGGCCGCTGCTGGCACCGGGCTGAACCCGCTTTCCGACCCGCTCGAACAGATGTTCCCCCGCTGTTGCGACGACCTGAAAGCTCACTGGGAACTGCGGGCCGCCATTTACGCCAACAAGTCGGTCGCCGACCTCATCAAGAAGGACGGGGCCGAGAAGGCGATGACGGAGCTGGCCGCAGCCGTGAAGAAGGCTTCCGAACTCAAAGAAGCCACGGACAAACTCACCGTCGTCGTTAAGGATTTGAAGGACGCCAAAGACCTCGTGACCAAGCTCGAAAAGGACGTGAAGGAAGCCGACGACGCGAAGGTAACAGTCGAGAAAAAGCTGGACGCCGAGGAAAAGGCTCGCCTGAAGGCTGACGAGACCATCGCGGCCATCGCCAAGGAATTGCAGACCGCGAAGTTCCTGGGCGAGAAGTTCGACAACGCCGAGTTGCTCGCAGCGCAGAAGAAAATCGCCGACCGGGCCAGCGGGCCGACACTCTCGACGCTTCTTCCGCCCGGCATGATGGCAATCGGCGGGGCCGGCCTGAGCGCCGCTCAATTGCTGGACACCGCCGACCGACTCACCAAAGCCGAGACCACCGCGAAGACTGCAAACGAGAAACTTGCGGCCGAGACGAAACGCCTCACTGGTGAACAGGCCGAAGCCCTCAAGAAGCTCACCGACGCGCACACGGTCGAAGTCAAGAAGATGACGGACGCCTTCGCCACGGACACGACCAAACTCAAGGAAGACCAGACGACCGAACTCAAGAAACTGGCGGACAAGTTCGCGGTCGATGCGAAGAAGATCACGGACGATTTCTCGGGCAAGGTCAAGGATTTGGAAGCGGCCGTTGCCACTGAGAAGAAGCAAGCCGACGCTGCCGACGCGAAGTTCAAGCAAGACCTGGGCAACGCGGTCAGCCCGGCTCAGGCACTCGACATCTGGTTGCCCCTGCTGGTCGAACTCCGTCGGCCAAGCGATGCCGACGCCGCGCTGGCCATCGCAAACAAAGTGATCGCAACCGCGCCGGCCGATTCCGACGAAGCCGGGAAAGCCCGCACGGTCGCCGGGTTAGCGCTGCTGCTCAAGGGTGATTTGGCGACCGCGAAGACCATGTTCCAGACGGCGAAGGCGAACCCGACCCACAAGGCCGCGTTGGAAGCGAAGAAACTCTGGGCCGTCGCGGCGAATGTCGGGCTGGAATCGGTTTCCGATCCGCTGGCCCCGTTCCGCCAACCGGCCGAGTTGCCCAAGCGTGACCCGGCGGCCGCGGCCCGATTGTTCGACGCGGGTGTCTCGGCTTACAAAGCTGGTCGCTACCCGGACGCCATCGGCGTGCTGACGGATTCGACAAAGTCCGACGCGACGAATCCGCTGACGTGGTACTTCCTGGGTGCGGCGAAGTGGGCCAGCGGCGCGATCGACCAGGCCCGCGACGACTTCCGCCAAGGTGCCGTGCGCGAGAAGGATTCCACGCTCTCGACCCGGTCAATCAGCGCCTCGCTCGCGCCGATCCAGGGAACCGTCCGCGATGCGCTGACCGCTACCCGGCCATGACGTTTTGGAAGTTTGAGAGTTTGGGAGTGGAGAGTTTGAGAGAAAAGAGCAAACCAAAACACCTGCTGGTTTTTACTCTCTACTCCCACACCCTGGAACTCTCAAACTCTTCACTCCAAATCCCACATCACCACATGACCGAAGCGTGCGCCAGCAACGGCAATCAGGCCGTCGGGGGCGACGGC
>Ga0105046_10019615_pt1 | contig 10252 bp, 7 predicted proteins | sample MAT03_FD_78385 | JGI IMG/M metagenome (GOLD analysis project Ga0105046, IMG submission 78385) | Freshwater microbial communities from Lake Fryxell liftoff mats and glacier meltwater in Antarctica - MAT-03 (megahit assembly) | ecosystem: Environmental > Aquatic > Freshwater > Ice > Liftoff... | reverse complement strand
GCGGGTGCCGTGGCTCACGTCGAACCGGTCGATGGCCTGCATGAGGCCGCAGACGGCTTCCTGAAGCAAGTCGGTGTAGGCGAGGCTGTGGTGGCGGAACCGCTTGGCGACGTGGGCAGCGAGGCGGATGTTGGCGGACGCGAGGCGGTGCTTGAAGTGGACGTACCGGCTGTGCAGTCGGCGGACGGCCATCACTTCGCGGTGGGTGTCGTTGCAGTTGTCGCGGATGAACTGGGCCATCGGCCACGGTTCGAGCGGCGGCTTGACGGCCCGCATGTCGGGGAAGTGGCGGAGCAGCACGCGGACCAGTTCGTTCTTGCAGTCCCAGAAGTTGGTGAGCAGCTCCCGCTCTTCTTCGGGGGTGAGCAAGTCGGACGAGAAAGTCGTCAGGCGGATGTCGTCGCTGACCGGGGTGTTGGTGGTCGCGGATTCCGTGCGCTTCCGCCGGGTGGCCGTAGCAGTCGCCATGTTGTCAATTCCCCCAATGCGTGTTGTAGAGGGTGTCGAAACGAATAACCCTCGAACGGACCAAGGCGTGAAGGTCGCCGCGCGAGCCGATAGGACGGCAAGGCGCGACGGCACGCGGGCGGTGCGACGCTCGAGGGGACCGGTGTCGCCCGGTCGGGGGCGGGTTCGGGCGGCCGGCACGCGGCGGGAAAGCCGGGTGATACGACGCACCTGAACCGTCAACGGCGTGGGGACGGGAAGCGCCGGACGGTTCGCCACGGCGGCCTGACACCCACCAAATCCGACCGCGGGGTGCGGTGACGCACGGGGCAGGTGGGAACAGAGTTCCCAGGCGGCTGCCGGTGCGATCGGGTGAGGTGGTGGGGGACGACCGGCGTCGTGGCGGGATGGCCGACAACTGGTGTCCCGTCCCAATCAACATCCGAATAGTAAAGGGGTGGGCGCGGTCGATCAAGCGAATCACCCGTGTTTCCCCGGTTTTTTCCGCCCAGCCGTCGCCGTTTAACCGGCGCGAATCGTGCGAAACCCGAGAATCGGCAGGATTCCAACCGGGCCGGCCGGTTTAGGGTTGAAATCAGATTAATCCGTGAAATCGGTATCCGGGAGGATTATTTCGCCGACACCTGGACGAATTATGATCTAGCTTTCAGTTGCCGTATTCCGTCGCCTCCCAGCGGCGGTGGACCACAAGGAGGTGGGTCATCATGGACGATCTGCTGTTGCCGCACATTCCCCTTCCACTCCCCAACCGGGCCGTTCCGATGCCCCCGTCTCGCTACAAATGCTCGGTACTTGTCGTCGATGACGAACCGGCCATCCTGGCGCTTCTGGAGGCCCAACTCGGCCGCGAGTTCGACGTGCGCGTCGCCACCTCCGCCGAGCAAGCCAGGGAAATGCTCGCCGCCGGCGGGGTGGACATCCTGTTAACCGACTTGACCCTGCCGGACGCCACCGGCGTGCAGTTGCTCGACTGGGCGTATCGTGCCTTCCCCCGCACCGCCCGCATCCTCATCAGCGGCACCGTCCGCCTACAAGACCTGGCCGACGCCGTCAACTGCTGCCACGTCCACCGCATGGTGCTGAAGCCGTGGCGGGGGGAAGACCTACTCGCCCACTTGCGGGACGTGGCGCGGGGGCTGCTACTGGAGCGGAGCCACGAACACCTGCTGGAAGAGTTGCGGACGCTCAACGGCCAACTGGAGGAGCGGGTCGCGGAGCGGACGCGGGAGCTGCAAGTGCGGACGCAAATCCTGGAGAAAATGGCGCTGACGGACCCGCTCACGGGGCTACCCAACCGCCGCGCCATCGAACTGATCGCCCGCAAGGAGTTGCACCGCCGGTCGCGGTCGCCGGGGCCGGTGGCGTTCGGGCTGATCGACGCCGACCACTTCAAGCTGATTAACTCCCGCTACCTGTTGTCCGGTGGCGACCGGGTGCTGACGGCCCTCGCCCACACCCTCCAGCGAACCGTCCGCGCGGCTACCGATGCCGTCGGCCGAATCGGCGGGGAGGAATTCATGGTGGTGGCGGCGGGCACCGACGCGGAGGGGGCCGCGATCCTGGCCGAGCGACTCCGCGAGGCGGTGGAAGAGTGCGTGGTGGAATCGAACGAGGACCGCATCCGGGTGACGGTCAGCATCGGGTTCGCGGTGGCCGACGCGGACGAGGCCGTCGGGTACGAGGCCCTCCGCGAGACCGCCGCCGAGGCCCTCTCCGAGGCGAAGTCCGCCGGCCGCAACCGCTGCGTCGTCCGCCCGGTCGGGGAGTTGGCGCTGGTGTGAACCTGGAACCAGGGGCTTCCGCCCCTGGCTACGTCCGACGGCCCCTCCGGGGCGAAGAAAAGATCAGAGCAACAAGGCTGGTTTCATTTATGTCTTCGCCGCGGAGCGGCCGCCGGACGTAGCCAGGGGCGGAAGCCCCTGGTCTCTCCCAATTCTCTTTTCCCCGTCACCCACCCCGACGTTTCCCGCTACAAATGCTGGGTACGGCCGCGCGCCGCCTTTCGACCACTCGGACCCACGTCATGACCCCGCAACAACCGCCGAAGACGCCCCTGCCCGGCGTGAAACACCTGATCGCCGTCGCCAGTGGCAAAGGCGGGGTAGGTAAATCCACCGTCGCCGCCAACCTGGCAATCGCCCTGCACATGCACGGCCAGCGGGTCGGGCTGATGGACGCCGACATCTACGGGCCGAGTGTCCCGCTCATGTTCGGCCTGGGCGTGGTGGACCAGACCCGCACCCCCCTGCCGCTCCAGAAATTCGGCCTGAAACTGATGAGCATGGGGTTCATGGTGGATCCCAACCAGCCGGTCATCTGGCGCGGGCCGAAGGTGGCGCAGGCGGTCGGTGCCCTGCTGTTCCAGCCGAACTGGGGCGAACTCGACTTCCTCGTCATTGACCTGCCGCCCGGCACCGGGGACGCGCAACTCACCCTCAGCCAGTCGGCCCCGCTGACCGGTGCCGTCATCGTCACGCAACCGGCCGAAGTCAGCCTGATCGACGCCCGCAAGGGGGTGCGGATGTTCGAGGAGGTGAAGGTGCCCATCCTCGGCATCATCGAGAACATGAGCTATCTGGCGCTGCCGGACGGCTCGCGGATGCACCCGCTGGGGCAAGGCGGCGGGGCGAAGCTGGCGGCCGAGATCGGCGTCCCGCTGCTGGGCGAAATCCCCATCGATTCGCAGGTGAGTTCGTGCGGCGACGCCGGCGAACCGATCGTGTCGAAACTGCCCGACCACGCCATCTCGAAAGCCTACTTGGCCCTGGCACAAACGGTGCTGAACGCCATGCAGTCGCGGCCTGCTGCCAGTACACTGCCCGAGGTCGAACTGTAACCCCGCCGCCTCTTTCCCACGGAGTGACCACGATGGCGAAGTCCCGCGCGACGGATCGGAAGTTCCTCACCCTGCTGGTCGCCGGCCTCGTGCTGGCGGTGGCGATGACTGGCTGCGGTGGCAAGTCACCCCCCGAAGAGCCGGAGGCGAACTCGACTCCTCCGCCGCTCGCCGGCGTCGAGCCGGCCGCGCCCGCCGGCCCCGCGTACTCCAAGCCGGTGACGGTCACATCATCAAGTTCGGAACAAGTCTTCCTGTCGGGTGACGCCGCCACCGGTTGGGCGATCTCCTTATCGGCACCGCATGACTGGGTGTTCACGAAACTGAATGACGGGTCCGCCACGACGAAACTGCCGTCGCCGCAGAACGGCTTCCCGAGCGTCTGTAGTCCGTCCGGGGCGCTCGCGGTCCACTACCTGCCGGGACCACGACAGTGGGTATCGGTGTACCGTATGCCGAACATTTGGGCGACCCAGTTCACCCCCTATCCCGATGACAAAGTCGATCCGTTCGCCCCGCCGGGTGGAAACTCGTCCGGCGGGTTGGTTCTGTGTCGCGTACTCGACGACGAACGGCTGTTAACTGTCCACGCGAACGGCGGCTTCGACGTGTGGTCTCCGGACGGCAAGCGGCTCGACGGTCAAGCGGGAGAGCAGGCGGACCCGAAACGGAGGGACGCCCGCCTCGGCAAAACGCTGTCCGTCACGCCCGACAACCGCTCGCTCGCCCGCGCGAACGCCGACGGGTTCACCATTTTCGACCTGCCCGCCGCCACCGAGCGGCTGAAGACGGAACCCCTGTCGGCCGTCGATCCCGACCGCAAACTCCGCTTGGTCGTCGGAACCGCGCTCCGCGCCGATGGCACGCGCCTGGCCGCCCTCGTGCTATTCCGCGACCAGCCATGGTTGATGACGTTCGACACGGCCACCGGGAAGCGACTCTCCGCGGCCAAATTGAAGCAGTCGGAGGGGGTGTTCGATCAACTGGGTTGGTGGGGCGACCGCCACGTCATCGTCAACCGCGCGGCTTACGGTGTCGCCACCGGGGAGAAGGTGGCGACGTTCGCGCAGTTGAACGGCGTGGACTTCCGCCACGATCCCTTCGGCCCGGACGACCGCTACTGGGCCATCGTGACGAGCAGCGTGCCGAGGTCGTGTACGGTCGTCGCCGTGGCCCCGCCGGACGATCTGCCGAAAGAAGGAACTCCGGTCAAATTCACCGTCACCGAAAGCGGCCTGCAGCGGTCGAAGTGACACTCGAACGGGCGCTCCCCGTGCCGCCCCTCACCACAAGTCCAACTGGAATCTCGACCCCAACGGAGTGACCACGATGGCGAAGTCCCGCGAGACGGATCGGAAGTTCCTCACCCTGCTGGTCGCCGGCCTCGTGCTGGCGGTGGCGATGACTGGCTGCGGTCGCAAGTCACCCCCCGAAGAACCGGGAGCGAACTCGACTCCGCCGCCGCTCGCCGGCGTCGAACCGGCCGTGCCCGCCGGTCCCGCGTACTCCAAGCCGTTGACGGTCGCGAGCAACGGGTTCGTGGAACTCAGTGGGGGCCCGACGGGGTGGGTCATCTCCGAAAGCCCGGACGAAGAAATCCTGTTCACCCGGCTGGGAGACGGCAGCACGCCGATCAAATTCAAACTCGGCCGGGGCGACCAGATGCCCGACACCTGTAGCCCGTCCGCGAGCGTGGCAGCGTCCCTCCGTTTGGACGGCGAGGGCGGTGCGACGTTGGTTGCGTTTAGCACCAGTGACGGTAAATCCAGTCGCTTCCCTCTTTCGTCCTCGGACCCCAACCCGCCTCCGCCGCCGCGTCAGAAAAGCGATGCCTGGCGGAACGCGGAGTGCCGCGTCCTCGGGCCGGATCGGTTCCTCACCGTGCGATACACCGGGGAATTCGCCATCTGGGACGGGAAAGGAACGCGGATCGCGGGCCAACCGACGGACGCGAAGATTCCGTTCTTCCAGTGGGACACGCACCACCTCGGCTGCCGGCGGGTCGTCGCCCTGACGCCGGACTCGAAGACCTTGGTCCGCCAGAACGAGGACGGGCTGACCGTCTACGACACCGCCACCGCCAAGGAGCGGGTGCGGACGGAAGCGTTTTCCAAACTGGTCACGGACCCGCACCAGATATTGATGGGGACGACCGTCAGCGCGGACGGGGCGCGAATCGCCGCGTTCGTAATTGGCTCGCAAGCCGCCACCCCGCAACCCGACGACTTCAACGCGCGGCAGTGGCTGGTCGTGTACGACGCGGTCACGGGTAAGCGTCTCTCGGCGTCGAAGGTGCGGTATGGGCCGGTTTCGGGCTACGGCCTCCCCATCGGCACCAACCCGTCCGTTCTGGAATGGCCGAAGCACCCCGTCGCGTGGTGGGGTGGTCGCCATGTGATCCTGGGGGGTGCCGTCTTCGCGACGGAAACGGGGGCGAACGTGGCCACGCTGACGTTTGAAGACACCAGCCGGCTGGAAGGCGGGTCGAAGGAGCATCGCCCGGCCCCGCGGCCGGATGATCGCTTCTGGGGCATTTACCTTGATGACGAGCAAGCCACCGTGTTCGCGCACGCCCCGCCCGCCGACCTCGGTTCCGGTGGCCCGCAGCGGTCCCTCACCATCCGACCGGATCGAATCGTGGAACAGCGAATGAAGAAGTAACACGGCGACCCGCTCCACGGACGCCGGCCAATAGGCCGGCCCACCTCAAGCCACCCAATAAACCCATGCGCGCCGCACTTCTCCTACTCCTTCTCGCCACTCCCGCGTTCGCGGTAGAGCCGGCTCGCGCCGGCATCTTGAAGCGGATGCAACTCGTCATGGGGCCGATGCCGGGGGCGGAGCGCAAGGTGCCGCTCGACGTGAAGGAACTCTCGGCGGAGAAGCTCGACGGCTACACGCGGAAGAAGATCACGTTCGCCGTGGAGGACGGCGACCGCGTGCCGGCGTGGTTGCTCATCCCGAACGGCGACGGCAAGCAGCCCGCCATGCTCTGCCTGCATCAGACCATTAACATCGGCAAGGACGAACCGGTCGGCCTTGGCAAACAGGAGAGCAAGCAGCAGGCGCTGCATCTGGTGAAGCGCGGATACGTCTGTCTCGCCCCGGATTACCCCAGCTTCGGCGAATACAAGTACGACTTCGCGGCGGCGTTCAAGGCCGGGAAATATCAGTCCGGCAGCATGAAGGCCATCTGGAATAACATGCGCGCCGTGGACCTGTTGCAAGCGATGCCGGAAGTGGACGGCGAGCGCATCGGCGTCATCGGTCACTCCCTCGGCGGGCACAACGCGCTGTTCACCGCCGCGTTCGACGACCGGTTGAAGGTGGCCGTCAGCAGTTGCGGGTTTTGCAGCTTCGCCAAGTATTACAAGGGGAATTTGAAGGGCTGGACCAGCGACCGGTACATGCCCCGCATCGCGTCGGCGTACAACTCCGACCCGAAGAAGATGCCGTTCGAGTTCGCCGACGTGTTGACGGCGATTGCCCCGCGCGCCGTGTTCGCGATGGCTCCGTTGAAGGACTCCAACTTCGACGTGGAGGGCGTGAAGGATGTCATCAAGGCCGTCGCGCCGGTGTACGCGAAACTCGGCGCGGCGGACAAGTTGAAGGCCGTCCACCCGGACGCCGGGCACGAGTGGCCCGACGCGGCGCGGGCGGAAGCGTACCAGTTCATCGACGCCATCTTGCGCCCGCGCGAGTAGCCGGGGCGAGTTTACTTGTCGATCGGTTGCGTCGGGCGGGGCACGAGCAGGCCGGTGCCCAGGCGCGGGAACTGCTGATGGAGCGGTTCGGGGCCGACGCGATTGGTCCCGGTCATCTCCCGCCGCACCAACTGGGTGCCGACCCGCAGGGCCGACCCTTCCCCCTTTTCCAACCCCGGCGGGGTGGTGCGGAAGGCGGTGCCGGCGGCCACCTGCGTCATCCCCTCGGCGAACAGGCGGGCCATCTCCTTCGGGTCGAAATCGGTGCTGGACGCGGTCGTCGGGAAGCCGGCCGGCAGCGAGGAGACGTGGTAGTTCATGCCCGTCAGCACGCAGGCGGTGTACAGCTTGAGCAGGTCCCCCCGCGTCTGCGAGTAGATGAGCGTGGAGATGCTGTTGGCCGCGATGGTGAGCGCCCGGCGGGACACCTCCGACGAGTCGGCGTACATCTTGCCGGCGATCAGGGCGTACACGTTCGTGCCGAACAGGGCCGTCTTCGGGTCGCAGGTGCCCGGCGGGCGGTGCGGCGGGCGGAAGAAGATCGCGTTCGACACCCCGCCGTCGATGTGCCGTTCTTCCAGTCGCTTGCCGTCCACCGTCACCGGGATGCGGACCGGCGGGAAGAAGCCCGGAATGGCGGCCGACGCCAACAGCACCTTGCGGAACAGGATTAAGTCTTCGGGGGTGCCCCGCGCGGCGATCTCGCCCATGTCCCAGATGACCGCCCGACGGGACTCCAGTTCGGTCGTGCCGACGTACAGCCGCCGGCCGCGGGCGTGCGCGGCCGCCACCGCCGCCAACAGGTCGGGCGTGGCCAACTCCTCGATCTTGGCGGCCAGCGGGCCGTTGTCCGCCAAGGACTCCGACAGCACCGAGCGGAGGGTCTTCTTCAAGCGGAACACGTCGCGGTTCTTCAACGTCGTGTACACCGTCTCCAACTGGTCGTCGTACTCCGACCCGAGGAACGCCAGCGGGGCGATGAGCGCGCCGGTGCTGATGCCCGTCACCACGTCGAACGTCGGGCGGGTGCCGGCTTTCGTCCACCCGACCAGCACGCCCGCGCAGTACGACCCGTACACCCCGCCGCCGGACAGCGCCAGCACGTTCTTCTGGGGCGGCAGCACGGCCGGCCGCCGCTCCCGCCGCACCCGCTCGGCCAGGGCGTAAAAGTCTTTCATGTCCAGGCTGTGACTTTCGACCGACTCGCCGATGGGGTCGATCAGTTCGACCGGGTTGTACCCGGCCTTCACCGGCGACGGCGGGGCCATCATGCGACCGCCGCACCCGGACGGCACCAGTCCGACCGCCGCCGCGAACAGCGGGAACCACCGTCGGAGCATTCGTATTCCCCCACATGGAAGGGCGTCGCATATCGCGATCGCCCGCCGGCGGCAATGTCAAAACATCTTGCCAACTCGGCCCCGTCTCGGTATCGCGTCCGGCCATGAACACCCTACTTCCGCTGGTCCTGCTCGCGGTCGCGCCGGGGCAACCGCCCGCCGCCGCCCTCCGCGCCGCCGCCCCCGTCGCCGACAAGGGGACGGTGATGTCCGGCCCCGCGCTCGCGCACACCTTCGACCTGACGCACGTCGGCCGGACGGGGGTCGTCGCCCTCACCGGCATCGACGCCGGGTGCGGGTGCCTGAAGGCCGAAGCCACCCCGCGCCTGCTGAGCCCCGGCGAAACGTCGAAAGTCACCGTCACCGTGAACACCCTGACCCAACCGGAAGGGCCGGTGACGTGGACCGGGACGGTGCGATACGCGGTGGACGGCGGGCCGGAACAAGAGGTGCCTTTGAAGTTGACGGCGAAGCTGGTGCGGGAGGTGTCCGTCACCCCGCCGATGCTCGCGGTGTCCACGGCCGGAGCCGTCCGGCAAATCATCACGGTCGGCGACCGACGGGCGAAACCGCTGACCGTCACCCGCGCGGTGACGACGAACCCGGCGTTCATCGTGGAAGTGAAAGCCGCCGCCGACGGGAAGCAAGAGATCGTGTTGACGGCCGGCGCGGAGTTGCCGGCCGGCACCCACGAGGACACCCTGACGCTAACGACGAGCGACCCGGCGTGTCCGGAGTTGCGCATCCCGGTGCGGGTGCGGAAGCGGGCCGCCGGCGAACTCACCGCGACGCCAGCCGCGATTGCGATCCGACTGAACAGCAAACAGCCGGAGACCTCGGCCGCCGCCCTCATCCGGGCCGACGGCAAACCGGTGCTGATTCAAAAGGCCGAGTGCGGAAAGGCGGGCGTGAGCGTGCGGCATTCGGAAGGGCGGGGGCCGGTGGCGACGGTGCGGGTGATCGTGAACCCGACTTTGGCGGGCGCGGCTGGCACCGCCGATGTCACCGTCACGCTGGCCGAACCGCCGGGTAAGACGGTCGTCGTGCCGGTGAGTTGGTACACACCGTGAGCCGTGAACGGGCCAAGGGTGTCCCATCACACATAGAGGCGAGCCAGTTCTTCGACCTCCCCTCGTCGCGGAGCAGGTCGTCGAGGGCCAGCGGTTTCTTCCGCCCGGCCAACAGGGAACGGGGGCGTCGATTCCACCCCACGTTCGTCCCGGCCGACATCAGCAACTTGTCAAACGTCTCCGGTCATCTCCCCGGTGTTCCGTCGCGCCGGGCGGTGCGGCACCACCTCCGCTGCGGTTTCGGTGCCGCTCATCCGGACGTTCAAAGAAGCGCCATGCGATTCCAAGTAGCCGAGTCGATGAATTGGGACCATACCTACGCTGAACGAGGGGAGGTCGGTACGAGGGGATGTGGATTGTGTGCCCTACTCGGCACTTGGACTTGGGGCGGGATCGTCATTGGACGCCCGTATCGGGCACGGTCAGCCCCGGCCCGGCCATGTACCCGTGGGCGCGGACGGTGACGATGGGTTCGGGGGTGTCGGTCCCGTTCGGGTCTTTCAACTTCGCGCGAAGGCGGGCGACGTGCATGTCCACCGCGCGGGTTTCCAGCCCGGCCGTGCCGATGCCCCACACGCGGCCGAGAAGCTCTTCCCGCGAGACGGCCCGGTCCCGGTTGGCCACCAGGTATTTCAGCAGCGCGGCCTCGGTCTCGGACAGGTCGCACCGGTCGGCGGCGGACCAGCGGACCTCCCGCCGTTGCAGGTCGATGCGGGCGCGGCCGAACGCGACCACCGTCACCTCGGCCGACTCCTTCATCGTCCGCCGCAGGACGGCTTCCACGCGGGCCACCAACTCGCGGGCGGAAAACGGCTTCACGACATAATCGTCCGC
>Ga0105046_10019614_pt1 | contig 10253 bp, 7 predicted proteins | sample MAT03_FD_78385 | JGI IMG/M metagenome (GOLD analysis project Ga0105046, IMG submission 78385) | Freshwater microbial communities from Lake Fryxell liftoff mats and glacier meltwater in Antarctica - MAT-03 (megahit assembly) | ecosystem: Environmental > Aquatic > Freshwater > Ice > Liftoff... | reverse complement strand
CGACTGGCCTCATCACGCCGAAACCCTGGCCTCATCGCGCCGGAATCGTGGCCTCACATGGCCCGGAATGCTGGCCTCCCATGAGCCGGAATATCCAACCCTGAACCATTCGACAATAAAACTCTTCACTGACGTTCATCGCCAAGTCTGCTACCAAAAAATAGCGCTCGCGGATTGCGGCGTTTATGCCAAATCCAGCGCCAAAGTCCCGGCAATGGTGGCAGCGGCGCCGCCGGCAGTGGCAGCAAGCGCAAAATGGCCCCCATTGCGCGGCCGAGAAAGCGTGCGCCGCTGAACAAATCAATGCGCATCTTCGTTGCGCCGGTAAATTCTCAATACAAGCTAGCCCCGAGGAATGGCGAGCCGATAAGCACCGCCAGCAGTACGCGGCCCCGGGGCACCATATCTGAGTCGCGCCTGATCCCCAGGTGCGTTTGTGATCTAGCGCCCGGCTGGTTCAGGTGCCGATGCGCGCCGTGCCCCTCGACGTTATCGGCGTTGTCAGACTGGTCATCTCCTAGTTCGCGGTGATTCGAGGGGCGCTGCGACGCTGAGCCGAGGAAAGCGCGGCAGGTCGGCCTCCTGAAGCCGCGCCAGCGCCAATGTGGCTTCCCAGAGTTGCTCAAAGGTGCGCTCCGGCACCGGTTTAAAGCCATGCGCAAGGATGGAGTGATTGCGGTCCACCAGCGGGGACTTCTGCGGGTCGGCCAAGCCCAGGGTGTGAAAGAGCTGTCCGATCGGGTTTCCGAGCGCTTTGAGCAGCACATAGGCATCCTGCAGTCCTAACGCAAGAGCCGTACCGGTTTCGCGAGGGGTCCAACGTTCGCGCAGTGGTTCTGGAACTTGGTTCATCGGGACGCTGGCAGTGCTGACGATGCCATGGTGCTCGGTCAGCTCGAGCTGGGCGAGAAACTCGATGGCGCGATACAGGCGCGCCACGCCGTCGTCGAAGCGGCCTTCGGCTAGTCGGCGGCCCGCATTGGCGACCAGATCGATCAGCATGGCGCGCGAGCGTGGGTGGTCGATCAGTCCCCGCAGGGCGACGACATCGCGACGAAACTGACTGGCCAGGGCATCAGCGCGGGTGGCCCCGAAGGCCATCGACACATCGGCAATGTTCTTGCCTGCACCCTCAAGCCGGTTGAGGGCATCTTTGTGCTGAAAGCGATCCCACAACCCGTAGCCCTCGCAGACTAGGTGCAGGGTGCTGAGCGTGCGCTTGACGCCGTCGTCGCTGGCCGACTTGCGCGCTTCCTGAAGTAGCCGTGTTGCGGGGACGAAGGCGAATTCGTCGAACAGCAGGCCGGCGTCTTCGATGGCCTGGTAGCCGAGGGCGTCCCAGGGGTTCCGGGTGTAGATCGCGCTCTCACGGCCGGAAACGACGATGCCGACCCCGCCTTTGGTGCGCTCGCGACCGCCGATGTAGGAAAAGACCGCGTTCCAGCGCCGCGCCACCAACACCGCCGCGGCCGACATGCACTTGGTGCCACCGGTGAAGTCGACCGCCACCTGATATTCCGCGCCGCGTGCGAGCCACTCGCGCACGCGGTCTTCGCTGCGCCGGAAGCCGCGCACACAGGTGATGAGGTCCTGTTCGTCGTCGACTTGAAGGCAATCCCAGGCGTCGGGCGGCAGTGCGCCCGCTGCCGCCGTGATCTGGTCGATCACGACGCGGGTGCCGGGGCTGTGCAGGAACAGCACGCGGGTCGGCTGCCAATGGCGGATCGAAGCGATAACCGGCTCCGGCGTGCCGCCGACGGTGCAGATAAGGAGGAGGTGGTGGGTTGTGGATACCTCAGTCATCATTTGAATCAAACCTTTGCGGTGAGTTATGCGCCAGGAGTGTTGCCCAAGGTGCTTGCCTGCGGTCGGCCCGGGCCAGTCAGGCTGAGCCCTCGTATGCCGCTTTGGCCTGCTTCGACGCCTTGCCTGGCGGCTTGTCCCACCAGTCATTCTTCTGCCATGCCTGCTTGATGGATTCGAGCGCCGCAGCCTTGAGCGCCGGGTCGTCGATGGCGGCCCAGGCCTCGGCCAGTCCCTTGCCGCGCAAGGTGTCATCCTCCTTGGCGTTGTTCTTTTTCATCAGCTCGGTCAGGGTCCGTGCGACCCAGGGGTGCAGGCCGGCACTGCTGCCGAATACCCTCGTGGCGGGCTGATGGGCTGCAACCACCGCACTCGCCCGGCCGGTCGCGATGGCGTAGTCGGCGAGGACCAGTCCGGCCTTCTTGGCATCCTGGAACTCGTTGACCCGCGCTTTTGATTCCAACCGCATATGGCGAAGTTCCATGCCCGGAGGCAGGGCCTTGGCCGCTTCGGGATCCGCCATGGCCAGCAGGTTGGCGATCTGCGGGCTGGCTGCCCAGCCGCCACGGGTCGCCGAGGCTACTTCCATCGACTGGGTGAAGTCGCCGATCAGGCCCTGGATTCGGCCGGCATCGAGTGCGTAGCCGGCTTGGTCGGGATCGTTGGGTGCGACGCGGCTGTGCGCGTGATCCAGTTCGAAATGCACCTGGCCGAAGCCGAAGGGTTTGCCCATTCCCAGGCCATGGCTCAGGGCCGGATTGCCGCCCCAACTCAAGGCCCACAGCAGGGCGCCGAGTTCAGCGGGCTTGAGATTGTGAAACACGAGGCGGCCGGTGAAAGTGGTGCCGGTCGGCAGGGTATGTAGTTGTACCTTGAGCTTGTTGTTGCCTTGCTGTTCGTCGGCGAGGGCCTGAACTTTCGTTTGATCTGCCGGCCGAGCGGGATAGCGTTTGTGGCCGCGCAGAGTGGGCGCGGTGGACTTCTGGGTGGCGATATAGGTGGCGTACTGACCGGAGGTGAGCTTCCAGGTGTTGGGATCAGCCTTTTGGTTGATGTAGTTCGGGAAGTAGGTGGGTTTGGGGCCGTTGAGAATGGTGTCGGGCTGCTGCGCCACACTCGGCGATCCCTCGACGATCGCGGTCTCCAGGCTCAACCGAGCACGCAGGGCGTCGGCCTGTCGATCGCCGTTGATGCTGCCAAACAGCAGGTCGGCCAGATCGTAGCCGTGGTCAGCGCCGGGAGGCTGCGCATGCTGCTCACTGCTGTGCTGGATCATCTGGTGGATCGAGAAGTCACCCGCCAACTTGGGCATATAGGCCAGGCCGATGCGCAGGAGATCGTCGTCCTGCAGGTAGAACACCGGGACCCGTTTGCCTTTGCGAAACTGGGTCTTCCAATAGCCGGGCCAGGACATCTCGCGCTTGCCATCGGCATCGCCATGGATGTGCAAGAAATCGCGCCAAGCGTCCTGCCTGACCGGGATCGGGTGGGATTCGTCGGGGTCGTAGAAGACGAAATCCTTGGACTTGCCGCCGGCTTGGGTGCTGTCGGAGATTTGCCCGGTGAACACGGGCGTGCCCTTGTTCGCTCCTGCAAACAGTTTTGTCGCGACCCGTGCGTCGCCGTCAAAGGTGATTTCGTTCTGATCCCTGCGCGCTTTGCGGCAGACCTCAGCCCAGCGCGCATATTTCTGCTGGACGGACGTGCGCTTTTCGAAGATTGGTTTGGCGACGTCCAGCGCTGTCTCCAAATCGCGATGATCCAGCCGCAACATCTTGCAGGGCAAAATGGTCTGGCCGCCGTCGGCGCCGCGTTGCAGAAAGCCGAATCGGACCTTGTCGCGCACCTTGTTGGTATAGGAGTCGGCAACATGTGGCCCGCTGATGTCGCGCAATCCCGGCCGCAGATCATCCACCATCCGCATCCGGCCAAAACCCGCGATCTCGATCACCGCCCGCAGCATGCCTTTGAGACTGGAACCGGGGATGGCGTAGCGGTCGTCGGGCAGCTTGAAAGGTTTGACCTCGCCCGGTGGATCGTCGCTGGCCTTGCGCTGCTGGCCGCCGACCAGCAGCGGGCTGGCGGCCAGCAGCCGATAGTGAATTTCCCCGGACAGGCCATCCCGGAAGGGCAGGTCGTGGGAGACCCGTGGACCCCAATCAGGGATATGCACCCAATTGGCCAGCGGCACGAAGTTGTAGGGAGCGCTGATCGCCTGCATATCGGTACTCTGATTCGGGTTTCGGTTGCCGCGATCCAGCCGGGCGCTGGTCTGATTCGAACGACCCGACGGTTGATCTGGACGGGACGAGTCCCCGCGTCGAAATTGTTGAGCCATGTCAGGTCTCCTCAGTCGAATCCGATAAAACAGGCGCGTTCCTGCACATAACCCTGCGCATCGTCTAGCCGCCAGTAGCGGCGGTAACGCAGGCTGCCGGTGCGCGGATCGTGAGCAAACTGACTCAGCTCGTCGCAGAGCCAATCGCCACTCGCGCTGTGGGTGTAGCGGGTGAGCCTGAAGCCACCCGCCCCGTCGCCAGCCAGGCTGAGGCTGTGGCCCTCGCCGGTGACGGCTTCGGCAGCGAGCAGTTGGCCCCAGTCCGCTTCAGGTTGCGGCAGGCCGTCGTGGAAGGGACGTTGGCGCGACTGGAATTGCAGCCATCCCTGCGTCGGCTGCTGCGCGGCCAGAGCTGCCCACACGGCGTCCGGCTCGCTCAGAGTCTCGGTGTGGGTGCTGTAGCCGCCACGTCGCATGGTGGGCAGTTGATGCTGCTCTACAAGTTGGCTGTAAGCCGCAAGCGTGTCCATCAGGCCACCTCCTGGGTGGGCATGGAAGTGTTGAGCCAGTCAGCCAGGTCGCCGCTGAGTTCGCCTGCAAACAGGCCGTTGCCGGTGCTGACCCGCGAACCCAGCGCCAGACGACCCTGGCAGAGGTCGTCGAGGGCAGCCTTAAACGCAAGTCGGGCTTCGTCCGCTTTCCCGCTGCGTTCAAGGAAGGCGCGATCGAGCGTGATCGGGATGCGCAGCTCGCCGCCCAACACGCTTTCCTCCTCGAACAGGACGCGATCACGCACACCGCCGGTGAAGCGATCAATGCCGTTGTGCGTCACGTGCGCCAATTTGACCGCGCTGACCGCCAGCCAGGCATCGTCGATGTACAGCGCGCCGGCTTGGCCGGGCCGCTCCGATCGGCCGCGCCGCTTGTCCTTGACCTCGCCCAGCAGTGCCGCGACGGCAGCGGGCTTGTCATCGGCCGTCGCCATGTCGATGTCCTCCGCCCACAGACGCGCGAAACGCCGCGCGTGAAAGGCCATGCGGTGCGCCAGTGCGCCTTTGAGCGAGGCAGCGGGTAGCAACAGCCGATCCGGGCCACGGCTGCCCCTGCCCGCCGCGTCCCATTGCACGCGCTGTTCGACCACGGGGAGCAGGTCGGGCGTCTTGCCGCTCTCCTTCAACGGTTTGTCGCCCTGACCGATGCGCCACAGGCCGCGCGGCTCGAGTTTGAGTTCGCCGGACAAGAACTGCGCGTAGTCAGGCTGCGGCGCGTGCTGCGTCAGGCCCTGCGCATCGCACAGGCCGCGCCCCAAGGCGAGGAAGGCATCGACATCGGCTGGCGCGCGCAGGTCGAAACGGCGCTGATGCAGGCTGACGCATTGCAGCCTCCCCAGCCCGGAACGCGTAGCGCCGCCCAGGCGCAAGGCCGGATGGGCTAACAAGCGCAGAACCTGCTGCCATTCCGTGCCGTCGTCATCCCGCGCTGCCGCCAGACGCAGCTCGACGGCAAAACGATGTCCGGCCGCCAGCACAGCGCGATCGAACTTGCCGGTGTCCGCTGCCGCGCCGCGATGGCCCAGGCGCACCCGGTTGCGAAAACGCGGGGCGTCAATCTCGGCGAGTGCTGCGGCGTAGAGCGGGTCTTCGAGTCGCTTCGACACAGCGCCGATCAACAGCCCTTCGGCGGTACGGCCCTGGCTGTCGAGCAGGGCGCCCCAGGAGAGCTGCAAGCGCGAGGTCTGGCCCTGATCAAGCCGCTGAAAGCCGAACACAGCATTCGTGTGATCGCTGCCGTGCGTGCTGGCCCACAGATGGCGCAGCACGCCGGCCAGACTGGATCCGGGTAGCGCGGGTAACCCATTGGCATCGCGTACAAGGGCGGTATCGAAGACGCCGTCCGGGCTGCCGGTGGCGATGGACAGCGGGGTCAGGTTTTCCAGCACCGCCCGTGCGAAATAAAGCGTGGATTGGGTGTGCATGGCTCAGACCCTCCTCTTGTCGATGTCATCGCGCACGCGATGGGCGAGCTGGCGGATCAGGTGGGCATAGGCGCGGGCGTCGCTGTTGGCCTGGAAGCTGAGTTGACCCCGCAGCCACTGCGACAGCTTCTGCCACTGCGCGCCCTGATTGAGCAGCATCTCGATGCTCCAGCCATCGGCCGAGTCCTTGACGATGGCGTCGTTGCCGCTATTGCCGGCGGTGAACAGGGCCGAGAAAAGCAGTTGGCCGCTCTGCATGCGTGCCGCTTCCAAAATGCGGCCCCATTGGGATTTCGACGGACCAAACGGAACGCCCTGGCCGACACCGGCGTAGCGGCGCGCACTTTCAACCGCTTTGCGATAGGCATCGGCGAGGGCCTCGGCGCGGTCTTCGGCTTCGACCTTCCATTCGCCTTGTTGACCTTCCAGCCAGGCGATTAGCGGGTCAGTCGGTTTGGCTGCCTCCTGCCGACATGCATCCGTAGCGCCTTCTGCGAAGCCTGGATTGAAGCTTTCGAGCAGCGGCGGATTGATCCACAGCCTTCCAAGCCCGGCCTCGCGGCACAGGCCAATGCCCGCGTGCAAGCGCGCGGCTTGAGCTCTCGTGAGTGGCGCGGGCAGGTCGAGGCTGATCACGCCACCGGCGCTGAGCACCAGGCGCTCGCAGTCATAGCCACGACGGGCGGCGTTCCACGGCGAGTAGCGACGGCTGCGCAGATAGGTCTGGCTCCAATCGACCACCGCGCCGGGCAGGCTCAGTGAGTCGGCATCGGGCGTCAGCGTGGTTTGGCCGCAGGCGTCGGCGAGGGCCAGATCGGCCAACAGCCAGAGGGTCAGGCGCGTGCCCGCCAGTGAGCCCGGTACGGGGGCCGGGAGTTCGGCAGGACGGGTTCGGGCGCGTCCGTATTCGGCCGAGCGCGAGCGACCGAGCAGGATCTCGCCGTTCAGCGCGGCGATGACCCGGTCAAACAGTCCGTGATCGAAGTCCGCGTCGGCCTCGATGCAGGCGGCGAAACGCTGTCCGCGAGCGAGGCTGTCGTAGCCGAACAACTGCGCTTCGGCGGCACGACCGGTGCCTGGATCGATGGCGGTTTTCAGCCGCAACGCATGCTTGGGCATGGTCCAGCGGCCATCGGCATGGATATAGCCGGCACGGAGCTGTTTGGGCTGAGCTTCCCTGTCGCCTTGGAGCGGCATGCTGCCGTGGAGGAAGTTGAACACGGCACCCGTGGTCAGCCTGCCGCCCTGGCCCGGCTGCTCGCTCTTGCGCTGATGCCAGGACAGCGGCATCGGATAGCCGGGCTGGTCGCCCGCCAAGGGCAGTCCGTCGCCGAAGCGCAGCTTGCCCGAATGGAAGGCGAGCCAGGCCTGCTGGCGGCTGAGTTGCGCGTATAGCCGGGAAGCCGCTACGCCCAACAGGGTGGCACCGGGAATGCGATCGAGCGACTCATGACCGCCCTGCGTGGCGGCATGGGCACTGAAGACACAATCGTCGATCAGTTCGATGTTCAGGCTGCGCTGTTTCATGCGGCCTCCTTCAGGCTCAGGACGGCGCGGCCCAGGCCGCGGCTACGGTGGGCGCCGATGGCGTCGATCAGGGGCAGGACCTTTGCCAGCTTCTGCACCCAGTCCTCGGGCGGCGCCGTCCGTCCGGGAATGGCCGCCAGACTGGCTCTGAGTTGCAGCGGCACCACCACTTCGATGCCGCGAAGGCTGGCGTCCTTGGCGGTGCCGGAGCGTTCGTCGATGGCGGTGGCGTACAGGCCGCGAAACAGGCCGGCACGCAGCGAACGCTGCCTGTCGTCGGCCAGCCAGGCGCGCACCTCCCCGGGCAAGCACGCGTCGCTGACCCGCAGGCAACCCGGCGTTGGATTGGAAGGGCCCTCCGCCTCTTCGGTCCGCTGCCCGAACAACTGCCCGGCCAAACCTGCATAGCCCGGCCAGTCCCAGGCGGCCGCTCGCTCCAGCGCATCGCGCAGAAGACCCTTGAGATGGCGGCCGGGCAGCAGCGGCACGCCAGCGTGGTCGCGCTGCACCACGGCATCCAGCACGGCACCGCCACCGCGGCCCGCGCCGCAGTGCCAGTAGTCGCGCAATTCGATCGTGACGACCCAGGGTTTCATGCGGCGCTCTCCTGTTCGGTTTCTTGCTGTGGAGTTGAACCGGCGCCGAGCAGGGCCAGCGCGTCACCCAAAGGGGTGGCCCGTGTGCTGCCCTGCCCTGCGTAAGGCAGCGTGCTGTCGGGCTCGGTATCGAGCAGTGTCTTTAAGTGCTGATCGAACTCGTCCAGGCGTGCCTTGCGTTGATCCTTCATCAGTTGCCGCCAGCGCCGGTAGCGCTGGCGGGCCTGCGCCGGTGCCTGCCCGATCAGGGTCAGCAACTGCCGCGTCGGACCGCGCGCCATGTCGTCTCCGGACAGCAGGTCGCGCAGCGCAATCAAATCGTCAAGTCGCGGCCCGTGCGTCCCGTGACCCAGGAAGTAACAGCCGAGCGTGTCGACATAGGTGATATCGCCATCACGGTGGCTGCGCTCATTGGTGACGATGGCCTCGGCGTCATCGATCAGGCTGGCAGTGACACGGTGGAAGGCCATGGACGACGGTGGGCAAGCGGGATCGAACTGCTTGGCGCGGCGCTTGGCCTGCGCCATCAGCGACTCCGCCAGACGACTGGCCAGATAGAAGGGCTGGCTGTGGCGCAGATAGACCAGACCCGCGCCCACAGTCAGGCGCTCGGGCAAGTCCCCGACGCCCTGGTCAGTCAAGTCCTTCAGGACTTTCTGACTCTGGGCCTCGAAGGCTTCGATGAAGGCGCGCAGAAAGTCCATGGCCAAGTCGGCGCGCACCAGGATGGTCAAATCATCACCGCCGAGCAAGATGGGGCGCGCGGCCAAGGGCTTGTGGACTTGGCGGACTGGCACAAGAACTTGCGCCGTTGCCGTGCGCGCGGCCTCGACCGTGCATTGGGTAATGCCTTCGGAGAGCGTGCGGAACAGGCCAATGAAGCGCGCGGGCGCATTGCTTGCCGCCGTTCTGACATTCATCAGCAACTGGCCCAGGCCGTTGCCGTCGGCGTGAATCAGGGCCACGGTGTGGTCATCGCCCAGATAGGGAAAGGCGTCGCGTCCGCCGGGCGTCAGATCGCGAGGCCAGTCGTCGCGGCCTAGTGCGGCGTTCGGAGGAGAAAAGCGCTCGATGAACCCGCTGCTGCCGCGCCGCACGAAGGCCTTCTTGCGCGCGGTGGCAGCGTCGATGCGGCCGTCATGGTCGTCGATGAATTCGACGGCCTGGCCGGTACGTCGATGGCGATCGACGATCGGTGCGGCCGCAGGCAGGCGTGGACGGTGGCGGCTGGTGTCGGCGCGCAGGGCCTGGCGTGCAGCGTCGAAGGCATCAAGCGCGGTCGCGCCTTCGCCCAGGGCGATGTCGTAGGCCAAGCCGGGGGCGTACTGCTGGACCAGCAGCGTCCACAGCGCGTGGAATTGAGTGATCGAAGCCTCGTCAGCGTAGGCATGGAACGCGCCGCCGGCGCGGCGCGAGAACAGTATGTCGGTGCCTTCGACCAGCCTGAGAGCCGACAGCGCAGCGTCCAGCAGCGGTCCGGTAAGGGAGTCCAACAGCTCGCTGGCGCCGATCACATCCGGCATGCGGCCGGAACTAAACAAATAGCTCTGAATGGATTTGGCCTCGAACAGACAGGCGTGGTAGCTCATGGCGTTCTCCCGAAAGCGGTCGTTATCAGGGTCGCAGGTTCGCGCAGGTCGCAGCGGATAAAGAGGTGATAGTCGGTGCGGCGTTGATTTTAGCGATTCTCAAGCGTCTCAGCGACCGGGGTCTGAAACAGAAGAAGATTGTTCGCACTTTGGAATTCGGGTCTAAATAATATCAGCGACTGCGGGGGGCTAAAAAACTAGCGATTTATCAGCAAAAAGCTGCTGAAAGTCTCAATAGCCTTAGCGACTGGAGGGGCTGAAACCCTTGGATTCGCATTCGACAACATCGACGCAAGTCTCAATCGTCTCAGCGACTGGAGGGGCTGAAACGAATCCAAAAAGGTGTAAGTCGGATGTTTGTCTGGTCTCAATAGTCTCAGCGACTGGAGGGGCTGAAACTTCGGCTCCCAGGAAAGCATGGGCCGGGTCGGTCTCAATAGTCTCAGCGACTGGAGGGGCTGAAACCACGGCGTTGCCAGTTTTAT
>Ga0105046_10019613_pt1 | contig 10253 bp, 8 predicted proteins | sample MAT03_FD_78385 | JGI IMG/M metagenome (GOLD analysis project Ga0105046, IMG submission 78385) | Freshwater microbial communities from Lake Fryxell liftoff mats and glacier meltwater in Antarctica - MAT-03 (megahit assembly) | ecosystem: Environmental > Aquatic > Freshwater > Ice > Liftoff... | reverse complement strand
TCGAGCCGGCCGCTGACCAGAAGCTCGTCCAAACGGCCGAGGCGAAGCAAGACGCGCTGCTTCACCTTGCCGTCGACCCATTCGTTATCAACGATCAGGAGATAGGTTCGGGAACCGTTGGCCTGAGTGCGAACGAACAGAGTGGCTCTCCTATGTCACCACCATGTTTGATTTACATTCCAAAAACAATAGCTATTTTCACACTATCACAACTCGGCGTGCCACTAGGATTCACTCGTGGACGACGTCGCGCCGTTAAGAATCAAGCACTTGTGGCCGCCTCGCGGCGATAACTGTCGAAGATGAGCCTCGCGGCATCGCCGCGCAGGATGATACCGACTGAAGGGTGCCTGCTCAGTTGGTTTCGGTGCGGTCAACGTCCAGTGAGTGTCTTCGGGTAGCGGTACGGATGGGCCAGCAAAATATCCTCAAAGAGCCGAGTCACCTGTTCCCAGGAAAACTGCCCGGCGACCATATCGAAAGCCGCGTTGGCGATCGCCTCCCTCTCGGCAGGCGAGTCCAGCAACCGCAAACAATCCCGTGCAAAATCCTCCGCTGCATCGGCGATCCGGATGTTGCGCGGCGGATCGATCGACAACCCCTCGGCTCCGATCGCCGTGGACACCACGGGTACCTGCGCCGCCATGGCCTCATAGATTTTTAAGCGCGTCCCGCCGCCAATGCGGAGCGGCACGATGGACACGGCCGAACCCCAAAGATAGGGGCGAATGTCGGGCACCGTACCGGTCACGGTAGTCCTTGGGTCCTGCTTCGCCCAGCCCAGCACCTCTTCGGAAGGTTTGCGCCCGGCGATCGTGACTCGGCAATCCGGCCGCTGCTCGCGAATGCGGGGCAGAACCTCTCGAATAAACCAGCGCATGCCGTCGACATTCGGCAACCAATCCATGGAGCCGACAAAAACAAGCTCCGCTACCGGTAGCCCGGCCGGCAGCGGCGAGGGCGGAGAGAACTGTTCAATGTCGACGCCGGTGGGAATCGGCGTCACCTGGTCGACGCCGAACATGTCCCGCATCCGCTGCGCGTCTTCCTCACTCACGGCGGCCACATGCGCCGCCTCCCGGCATTTACGGCCTTCGTACTCGCGTACCAGTTTCGCTTGGCGCCGCAGGAACCAGCCCTCCAACGGGTCGCGCGCGTTCTCCGCTCGACGGTCCCAAATGGTGGTTTCCACGTTGTGCTGGAACAACACTACGTCATGGAAAGAGCGGAAATTAACCGCCGGAGTCAGGAAGTCGCACACGACGCTGTCGAACTTATGCTGTCCCAGCAACCGATCAATCTCGCTGCGCATCTTGGGCGACTGCTTCCGCGCGACCACCACCGGAATTGACGAAACGAAGCCATTGACGAGCTGCCCATAAAACTGCGGGGACGACTTGCCGGCAATCGTAAATTGGACGGGGTATACAGCCGTGCAGAACTCTTTGCTCCGGGGGACGGCCTCGGGGCTTTCCCCATCATCAAAAGCCACGTAGTGAATCTCATGACGGCTGTGCAGCCGGCGGAGCATTTCGAGCGTACGAATCTGCCCCCCCTTGGTGGTGGGGTGAAGGAAGATATTATTGACCCAGAGAATACGCATGAGGAGTGGGCGAGTTAGGAGCGAGCCGTCAAAAGCGGTTCGGTATCCCCTTTGCGGTTGAGTACCGTTTCTCCCCAGACCTGCAAATTTAACAACCGCCAGATCCGATCGGTCGCGTCTTCGACGCCGCCGCGATGACGGCCGCACAAGGCTCGCAGCTCCGCCGGTTGGGTACATTCGGCCAAAAGAGTGTTGGGGGCCAGCAAACGATCATAGATCGAGTCCGCGGCCGGTTCCCGCAGCCAACTGCGCAGGGGCGTGGGGAAACCCTTTTTCTTCCGGTAGATGACCGAATCGGGAAGCCAAGCCGAGGCCGCTTGCTTCATGATGTATTTCCCTTTCCCCCGCAGCTTGAGATGGGCGGGCACGGACGCGGCAAACTCGACCAGCTTGTGATCGAGCAGCGGCACGCGGCTCTCAATGGAACAGGCCATGCTCATCTGGTCCTGCTTCATTAGCAACTCAGCCAGGTAAGTCTTCTGATCCGCGTAGAGCAGCCGGTCCAGCGTAGGGTGGCCATCCCGCGCCCTCCAGTGACGCATGTAGCCTTCGTAGATCCCGGAACCCGGGTCGAACCCGCGCAGGGTCTCCTGCTGCTGGCGGGAGAACGCACACAAGAAATTCTCCAGGTACAGCGATTCCAGCGTATCCGGGCGGCCGACAAACGTATGGCCCAATTTCCTTCTCGCCGAGGCCGACAACAGAGAGGAGGTTTGCACCCATCCGTTCACCGCGTCGCGAACCCCGGTGGGCAAAGTTCGCCAAGCGGGAAGCCAGCGGGAAAACATCGTGTAGTAGCGGTAGCGCTCATATCCGGCAAAGAGTTCGTCGGCACCCTCGCCCGTCAGGACAACTTTCACCCGCTCCGCGGCAAGCTTGGAGACGAAGTAGAGAGAGATGCTCGAAGGCCAACACATCGGCTCATCTTCATGCCAGATCAGTTTCGGCAGCGCACCGAAGAAATCGGCCGAGGTCACCCGCACCTCGTGATGCTCGGTGCCCAACAGTTGCGCCGTCTCGGCGGCTTCATTCAGCTCGCTGTACTGCCGCTCGCCATAACCGACAGAGAAGGTCTGTACCGGCCCGCCGACGAGACGGCGGGAGATGGCGGTGATGGTCGAAGAGTCCAGCCCACCGGAGAGAAATACGCCCAAGGGCACGTCACTCATCAGGCGCATGCGGACGGTCTCTTCGAGCCGCTCCCGCAGCTCGGCAATCCAATCGGCATCGCTCCGCGCGGGTGCCTGCCCCGGCAACGGTACGTCCCAGTAAGGGACAATCTCCGGGTTGAGCGGGCCGCCATTCAGCTTCAGCCGCAACCAGTGCCCGGGCGGCAGGCGCCGGATACCGCGGAATAGGGTTCGCTCTTCGCCGTTATAGCCCAACGCCAGATATTCGCCAATCGAGCCTTCTTCGAGCCCGACCGGAACGTCAGGATGGGCCAGTAAAGACTTGATCTCACTGCCGAAGGCGAACAGCTTGGGGGTCAGGTAGTAATAAAATGGTTTGATCCCCATCCGGTCTCGCGCACAAAAGAGCGTGCGCGAGGGCCCGTCCCACAGGGCGAAGGAGAACATGCCGCGATAGTGGTCCAGGCTCGCCGTTCCATACTCTTCCCAAGCGTGGATGACCGTTTCGGTATCACAACGCGTCTGATACCGATGGCCGGCTTGTTCTAATTTCGGCCGCAGATCGGCATGGTTGAAGATCTCGCCGTTATAGACAATCCAGCGCGTCTCGTCCTCGTTGGCCATTGGCTGCAAACCCGCGGCGACGTCGATGATGCCTAACCGGCGATGGGCAAGAAACACTCCGGCAGGATTGGAGTAGAACCCGTCACTGTCTGGACCCCGGTGGGCAATCGAACCCGACATCGCCGCCAGAATCTTGCGGGCCCGCTCGGTGTCCCGTAAAAGCCCTGGATCATTAGAAACGAAGCCTGCAATCCCGCACATAGCGCTTTTAGCCCCTGGCTCCCAACCGGGAATTCGTCGTTCTGGGGGTGCGCTGTACCGGAAGGGGAGTTAGCCGCACGGAAGCCGGAGCTGGAACTTCGGGCGTTGGTACCGACGACGACATCCGAAGACGAGCCGCCTGATTTTCGTAAACGTTGCTTAGGGCCACAGCCAATCCGGCGATGACATAGATGGCCGTCGTATACGCAATGCTCAGAAACATTCCGGCAGCGAGCAGGCCATACAGCGCCATTAACAGATAGCCTGCCGCCTGCCGCATACCCTCGACATCAGCAAACCGTTCCTTAGCCCGTCTCACCCGACGAAGAGAAAATACCACGCTTCCAATTCCGAGCAGGTAAAGGATGAGTGCCGGTATGCCACACTCACTGGAAATCTGCGTGAACATATTGTGGGTTGGCTGCCATTGGCCGCGAGAAAACCCGGCCTTCTTTGCCAGAAAATCGGTATAGACCGGGAACATTCCGGGACCGATACCGAAGATCGGATTCGCAATGGTAATGTTCACACTCTGCATGATCAGCACTTTCCGGCTCTCGGTCGAGGCGACGCCACTGCCCAGCATATTCGCCGTCTGCTGGTCCATTCCATCGTCGCTATCCACAGAGGTGATCGTGAAAAAGCGGCTCTTCACGTAGTCCGACATGAAAAACGGTGCCACCGGCAGAAGGAGGCATGACGCCGCCAATACCACCAGCTTCCCCTTCACCGTCATGTGGACCATCCAGACCACGATAACGGCCCCCAACGCCATCAAACCCCCGCGTGACCCGGTACTCATGAAGGCGCCCAGCATGAGCAGTAGAGGTGGCACATAGAGCATGGAGGTCATCGTTGGGTTTTTTGTCGTCTGCCAAAGGAGTAGCCACAGACAAAGCCCCATGATCATGTACATGGCAAAGTCATTGGGATCAGACAAGGTTCCGACCTCAAGCTTCAGCCGGCCAGTGGAATAATCTCCAATCACACGGCCAAGAATGGCCGCCGCAAGCAGTCCTAGAGCCAGCACCCAAATCGCGGACCGGAGTTTCTTCCAAGTATTGACGAGCACCTGGATGCACAGGAACAACAGGAAGATCTTCAGCGCGTTCGTCCAGTGACTCACGCTGCCAGCCCGCCAGTGACTGAACGGAACGGCAAGGCCCATCCAGCCCAGATAGAGGGTAAACCACCAATTCACGCGCATCTTAAAAATCCGGTGCATACCGGATAGGAAGGCCATTCCTACCATCAACACGTAGAAGATCGCGGGCAGACGCAACTGAGGAAAGCTGACGTCCAAGACGCGACTGATCAAGACGAACAGATAGAACAATAGGGCGTAGAACCCAATCTTTTGCAGAACGGTATCCTGAGCCACTGCGGGAACTACACGCTGTGCCGGCGCGCTGTTTGTTGTGCCAAATCGAACCAAGGGTGCGTCTTTCCTCGCCGTTATTCTCTTCTCATAGGGTACCATCCCAAGCCGAGACGCCCTCTGTTTCCTAATCGGTTGGCGGCGACCTTATCTATAGCGCAAAGCCTCCATAGCCAGCCGATCTCACTGCCGGTAGCGCCGGTGAATGCGAACAACATCGAAAAAAGCACGGAGGAAGTCGCCCGGCCGAACTTGGGATCCGGCCACGTCGCGCCACTCCTCGAGCGGGTACTCGTAAATGGCCGATTCCACTTGCGCCATCTGATAGCCTCGCTGACGGATAAAGCGGGCGAGGATTTCTACATCGAAGACCCAGCGTGAGCTGAATGGCTCCGCGAACAGGGCGATGACTTCCGGACCGGCGCGGAAGAGTTTGGCACCGCACTGGGTGTCGTAGATGGGGAGGCGCAACAAGGTCGACACGACGGTAGCGAAGACGCGCCCGAGATAATGCCGGATGGGTTGGCGCTTTACTAACCGGCCGAGCAGCTTCACTCTCGCCCCGAAGACCATTACAATTTCCGGGCGGCTCTCCAGCACCGACGCCAGATCGGCAATGGAGCTGAGCGGGGTGGCTAAATCGGCATCCCAGAAGCCGGCATAGGTACAGTCACTACGCTCCATCGCGGCGAGCATGCCAACCCGAACCGCTTCTCCCTTACCGCCGTTTACTTTCTGGTCCAACACATCCACCTGGTCTTCTCGACCGATGCAAGCTTGGCGCAAGACAGCGACCGTGTTGTCCTTGCTGCCGTCATTGACGAGCAGAAAGCGGATATCGGGGTGCTGGTTGCTGAATGCCGCAAATCTGGCGAGGGGGAAACGTTTTTCCTCGTTGTAACAGGGAATGACTATCGTGCAGGGAAGGTTCATAGCAGGGAGTAGGCGTTCAAACTCGCCCTTCCCCTCATTCTCAACTATTTGCGAGCTTTCTGCATATTTAGAGTGGCTTCGTACCGCAAATAGCCGGATGAAGTTGTGCGAGAATCTTCATAGATGCGAGAGCTGAACCTTAGGGCCTGTTAGGAAATAACATTTCCATTGTGGAATGTTTTACGCTACACTGGAGATGGTGCAAGGTATAGATGGAGTAAAGCAGCGATTCGAGGCATTGGGGGCTCGCCTGGACGAACGGTCGCGGCGCTTGGTCGTTGCCGCCGAAAGTTTGTCTCTGGGCCGAGGTGGCATATCGGCAGTTTCGCGGGCGACAGGCATTTCGCGGCCTGTTATTCGAGACGGCGTGAAGGAACTGACGGCGCCGGTTCCGAACGCCGCGTTTGACTTGTTGGTGCCACCGCTACTCGGGGTGCTTTCGCTAGAACGGGCGACCCAGTGTTTTTTGACCTTTTATCTGCTCGTGTTCGCGACGGGATGCCATTGGATGGGGCGGGCGGTACGGGGCGGAGGCTCTGGGTTCGGTCTTCCCCATTTCGCCATTCTGCCATGCCTGTTTCTTAGCTATCAGGCTGCGTTTTTGTACGGCTATCTGAACTATTCAGCCGGATTGGCCTTGGCTATCCTTACTCTGGCGTTGCGGATCGGGTGGGCTGGGCGATGGACGATACTGCGACTGGCTAGGTTGACGTTCCTCCGCCTAGCCGTCTATCTGTTTCACCTGTCGGCCATAGCCATATTAGGTCTAGGCTGGATTGTCTGGTCGATTTGGGAGGGTCGGCTGGCGGGTCGGGCGAGGTGGTGGGCTATCGGTTCGTTCGCTGCGTTTATTCCCGCCGACATCCTTTATTTGCAAACAGATCGAGGCGGCGCTTCGACCATTTACTGGCCTACGTCAACCCAAAAAGTTCTACACCTGCTCGGTGGATTCACCTCCTACTCCTTGCCCATTACGGGGCTGGCGATTGTCCTTGGCGGCGGTACCCTGGCCGTAGCGCTATGGCTTTCCTGGCGCACGTTTCTTCAGCCCGTTGGAGCCGCGGGCGTCGTATTTCTGGCTCTGTATTTGGCGGCACCCGACGCCTTCCATAAAGCGACAGATACCGATACCCGGTTCGTCGCCCCGGCGCTTTTGCTTTTAACCGCGGCGTGCCTCTTCCCTTCCCCGTCCTTTCGCTCGGCTTCCGTTCTGCTTGGACTGTCGTTGACGGCGATGACCGTGCGGCAGATTGACATCATCAACCATTGGAGAGTGGCGAGCGGAGAGTGGACCGCGCAATTGGCATCCCTGGATGCCGTTCCCCAGGGTAGCGTGCTTCATTGGGTTGTTTGGACCGATCCCGACCCCCTAATCAGCAAACGCGAGCGCCATTTTCACAATTTCGCCGCTCTCGCAGCGAGTCGGCGGCAAGTGGAGATTGCGAATTTCGCTTCTTATACAAAGGGGACTTGGCCGTTGTCGATGCAACCTGCCTATACCTATTGCCATCTCGCCTACGGTGAGCCGGTAGCCCACCTGGATTGGAATCGGTTGCGGGCCGAAAAAGCGTTTCTATGGACTTACGGCCTGACCGCTCAGGCCTTGGGCGACATGGCCGCGCTGGCAAAACCCGTCTATTCCTCTGGTCGTGTTAACGTCTTCCGCGTCTCTGCCGCAGTTCCCTCGGACGACCGGGAAGGGCCGCCTTTTCTTTGATTTGGCATTTGCGCGGGGACGGCGAGTATATGACTATAGACAATGGATCTGCCAACCGATGTGACTATGAGACCCAGTTTGAGCGCACCTAGCCCTGTATGACGAATTCCACCACACATTTTTGGGAGAAGCGGGGCTTGGCGTTCGCGGCGGTCATGGGTGTTTTTTCCCTGATCACGATCCCCATGGGGGTTATCCGGCCTCTCTGGTATGACGAACTTGCCGCGCGGTGGATAGCGGAGGCAACATCGATTGGTGATTTCGTTGACCGTATCGGCACCGGCGTTGAGCCAACTCCGCCGCTCTATCTTTTCGTGCAGTATCTGTCCGTACACCTGTTTGGCGCGCCGGACTGGACCGGCAGATTGCCATCAATGCTTGGGTATGCGGCCAGTCTAACGTTTCTTTATTTGTTCGTGGCTCGCCGTCTGGCGGCGGTCGGCGGAGCGATTGCCGCGGCAATCATGATGCTATCCGGGACGCTCTACTACGCACAGGAGGGGCGCCCTTATGGGATGGTTTTCGGCTGCGCTGCCCTGGCTATGTGGGCATGGCAGGAGTACATCGAACAGGAACGACCCCGTTACGCGGCTCTGTGCGCGGTGGCCCTGTTCGCGGCTGCCAGCCTTCATTATTACTCTTTGTTGCTCAGTGTGCCGTTTGGATTGGCGGAAGTGCTTCGGATCTGGAAGAGCCGGCGCCTGGACTGGAAGATGGTGCTGGTGACCGCAGCCCCCGGCATTGCGTTACTTGTCCATCTCCCGATTATCCGGATGATCCTGTCGAGCCAGTCCAAACCAGAATTCGCTTGGGCGAAGCCGACATGGGCCTTTCCGGCTAAATTCTGGCTGCGGGCGCTTGAGCCGACCGCGTTCGTATCTGTTGCCGTCGCCGTGCTCATCCTCTACCTGTGGCGATCCCGAACGGTGGATCCGGCTGAGCCCAAGACGAGTAGTTTTTCGCTGCCCGACGCGGAACTGGCGCTCCTCATCGGATTTGTATTGATCCCGATGGCGGGGACGATCTTTGCGAAGGTTGTGACTAATGCCATCGCGCCTCGCTACATCTTCAGCACCATGTTGGGATTCTCCGCTCTCCTGGCCCACGTGTCGATGCGAGCTGTGCCCGCCGGCCGGATCTGGATTTTTCTAATCTTGTTGGCGGCTGGGGCTGGGAATGGATTGCTCGATATTCGCTGGGCTATGCGCGATTCCCCGCCCGGCCAACTCGAGATTCCGGTTGTTACCGGCGAACCCGCTCTGCCGGTCGTAGTTGACGACTACTTGCTCTACGCCCAACTCGGCAGGTATGCGTCGCCGGAGCTACTCTCACGGTTGGTTTACCTGACCGATCTGGAGCAGTTAAAGCGTTACACCAGTGCCGGTCAGATGGAAATGATCACGGTGATTGGCGTGAAGAAGGGGCAACTGCAAGGGAAATCCGGATATTTGACTCCGTTCCTCGAGTCCAATGCCCGTTTTATACTGTTTGAGCCGCTTCGGGCGGAGCCGAACGAATCGTGGCTTTCCCACGATCTTTTGGACCGAGGGGCGGGATTGAAGCTGATCGCCATACAGGGCGGTGGCCGGTGGTATCTGGTGGAACGGAAGTAGCGAGGGGTCGGTGTAAGGTGCAGCCCAACAATAAGTATTCAATTGAAGGCGTAGTTCCTGCATTGTAGTGCGCCTTTGTCCTAGCCTTCCGAGATGTCGTCCGATCTTCCGACTATCCGTAAACAGGGCGTATGGAGAGAATTTGTCGACATGACCAGGTACTCGTTATTTTGTTAGAATTCTACGTGCAAGACAAGTTTTCAAGAGGACATCTAACAGTATTAGGACCGAATCCCTCCATGCCGATGATCTGGCTCAGGCGTTACGGCGTAGCAAAATCGCCACCATGGCTGACCTGAAGAAGGCATTGGGGACAGCCGTGGAAGTCACGGTATTTCGCAAACTCAAACAACTTGCCTACCGCACCAGTTACTCCCATCGCGATAGTTACTATGCTTTGGATTAAATGGCGCGTTTCGACCGCCATGGGCTGTGGTCGTTCCAGTCCGTTTGTTTCTCCCGCCACGGTACTCTGCTTGATACCGCCGAGGCTTTTGTCGAGGATTCCCAGAGTAGCTGTTTTGTCGAAGAACCGGATTCAGTGCTGCACGTGGGAACCAAAGAGCCGTTATGTTATGGCGTCTGGTGCGACAAGAGCGTCTTACTGGCCAGCCAATCGATGGATGTTTTATACTGTTCGAGAGATCCTCAGCAGCGCGAACGCCAACTTTTGGCCAGGCGCTTGCTACAATCCGAGGCGGGTGTGGCCACCGGGTTGGCCAAAGCAGAACAGGTAATCCAGCGAGTTGAATGCCGCGATTGCCGGTATTGTCCCGGTCGTACTCGACCTCGAAGGCATCCGCAGTTGGCGGACCGTCAGCCTGGCCATTAAATAATTTTTGGAAACACATACAACATATATTATGCTGGGGCTAATGCGCCAGTTCCTCGTTCTTGCCGCGCTATTGGCACTCGGTCTGCAAGCGCAAATTGTAATTGATTAGCGGGATTTGGCCACGCAGGAGTTGGGCGAGATCGGAGCGCTATGGACATCTGAACAAAACGGGGCAATAATGTTTTATGCCGGATTTGGATTCCAGCAGCCGGGAAGATC
>Ga0105046_10019611_pt1 | contig 10253 bp, 6 predicted proteins | sample MAT03_FD_78385 | JGI IMG/M metagenome (GOLD analysis project Ga0105046, IMG submission 78385) | Freshwater microbial communities from Lake Fryxell liftoff mats and glacier meltwater in Antarctica - MAT-03 (megahit assembly) | ecosystem: Environmental > Aquatic > Freshwater > Ice > Liftoff... | reverse complement strand
GTGGCAGATCTCGTCGGCCCCAGGCGACCGGCTTGGCACGTTAGTCAAGATCCGTTTGGTTCAATGAATTTTCGCTCACGCGGATTTTCTGCTTCATAGGATGAGGTCGCGATGCCGGTCGACGGAGCCATTCTGAAACTGCGATCGGCAGCGGCCCACGGTGAAAATCGCCATGCCAAATCGGATGATTTTACGAGGTGTTCCGACCGGCCTTGCGTGCGCGATTCTGGCCATTCTCATCGGCCGCACCCCCTTCGGCCATACCCTTGATGATTGGTTTAGCGATGCGTGTTTCGTGCTCCGCGGTCCGCGCGTGACCTCGGCGAAAGTCGTCATCATATCCATCGACGACGCCTCGTTCGACGAATTGAAAAAGCCGGCCGCCCACATCAGCCCGGAATTGGCCCGTGTCATCGAATTTGCCAGCGATCAGGGCGCCGCCGCGATTGGCCTCGATTACTTTGTCCCCGCCAGCTTGTCGACGCGCCGAGCCATCAATGATCCCCAGCCGTCCGATCCGGAATCGGAAAAGGGCGACGGCCTTGCTGTCGGCAAGGCCGCCATCAAGTCCGAGCGAGTCGTGTTGCCGGCCTTGTTCGCTCCGGGTTCGGCGGAACTTCGATTGCCGCTACGCCAATGGGGCATCGCAGCGGGCGCTGAACGTCCAACGCCGTACGGGCTGTTGAACTTGACGAATGATCCTGACATGTTCATCCGCCGGCAGCATTTGGCACTCGATCCAACGAAAGTCGGCGCGTCGGTTCCGAATTTTTTCGCGGCGGCCGTGTACGCCCGGTCCCGCCAAGCCGTCCTCGTGATGGTAGGGGGCCAAGTTCGAATTGCCGACCGGATCATTCCGGTCGATGCCGAAGGCCGCGTGCGCATCAATTTTGTCGGCCCCACAGGGACCGGCGCGTTTCCGGTCATCTCGTTAAGGGAGGTCCTGGCGGCCCAGCGAGAGCAGCGATCGTTGCCCGTTCTCCGTGGGGCTAACGTCATCATCGGCGCGATGGGGGACGGACAACAAGACATTCACGCGACGCCCTACTCGAACGGCGCCGCCCGCCTGTTTTCGAAGACAACCTCATCCCTGACACCGGGGCCGGAGATCCACGCGAACGTCATCGCGACGATTCACGACCAAGCTTATTTGACTCGGCCACTCTGGCTGGAACCGCTCCCTTGGGCGCTGCTGGCCGGGATCGGGTTGGGAGCGACGTTCGCCCGTGTCAGCCTGTCACTTGGGGCCGCGGTGTTGGCCATGTTCCTGATCACGGTCATGTCGGCTGCCTACGCCCTGTTTGTTTTTCCAGGCTGGTTGATGAATCCGGTTCCGGTGGCATTCGCCGCGCTTGGCACGTATGCCGTCGTGCTCGCGCGCAGGTGGTGGCAGCTACGACGCATGTTCGCGGTCGTCAAATCGGAGGCGGTCACCCGTGCACTGGAGGCCGATCCTCGGAGGCTCGATCCCGGCGGGGAATTGCGCGTAATAACAGCCATGTTCGCCGACATTCGCGGCTTCACCACCTTTAGCGAAACGTGCGGCGGCGATCCCAAACAAGTCGTCGCCCTGCTGAACGAGTATTACACGACCATCATTCCCGTAATCGAGGAATATGGCGGCACCATCATCGCTTTCATGGGAGATGGGTTAATGGTGCTCTTCGGCGCCCCCGTGTCGCAAGAAAATCATGCCGAGCAAGGCGTGCATGCCGCCTTGGCCATGGCGCAGGCGGTGAAAGCAAATGCGAAGGCTTGGGAACGGCATCGCTTCGCCGGCATGCGGATCGGCATCGGCCTGCACAGCGGCCCGGCCGTCATCGGCGCTATTGGCAGCGGGGCCCGCAAAGACTACACCGCTATTGGCGACACGATCAACACCGCTTCCCGCGTGGAGGGGGAGACCAAACGCTACAACACGGAGATTCTCCTCACCGCCGCCACGCGGACTCTCTTGGAGTCCAAGCCGCTATTGGCGGCACGGTGTCAGCCAATACCGGAACTCGCCATGTTGAAAGGGCGGCTCGAGCCCGTCCAGTTGTTTCACGTATCGTAATATCCGCGGTCCCACGGAGTTCATGACATGATTTCTCTGCTGTTCTTCTCCTGCGTGCTCTCGGCAAATCAAGCGCCGAAACCGGTCGCGGCGATCGTGCTCAGTTTTTCCGGAGCACCGACGCGAAGCGAGGGCAAGACCATGCGGCCGCTGGCGGCGTACGACCGGCTACGCGTGGACGACACCATCGCGGCGGGACCCAAGGGCAGCGTGACCATCTATTTTCAGGACGACGGACATAAGGAGGTCCTTCACGAGGGCGCGAGTATCGTCATCGGGCAGAAGGGTGGTACGCCGACGGGAAAAGTAGACACCATTGAAATGAAACTACAGATTGCGAATCAAGAAGCCCTCCGCGATGCGATCGGCGTCGGCAAGATCGGCGGCTCGGTGAATCGCAGCAATCTGGTCATCAAGGCGGCGATCGCCCCCGTGGATGGCGCCATCGTTGTGACCGACCAACCGACGTTCCGCTGGCCGGCGGTCGACAATGCCACTCGCTACCGGGTCGCCCTGCTTACGGCCGGCGGCGGCAAGCCGGTCTGGGCCAAGGAGTGCACGGGAACCGAGTTGAAATATCCAATGGACGTGAAGGCCCTGGCACGGGCGTTGAAGTATCAGTGGGCCGTCACCGCCATCTTTACAAATGGAGATGAGAAGACCCATCTGAAGGACCAGTCCTTCACGGTCGGTACGGAGAGAATGGTAAAGCAGGCCGAGGCGTGGAAGGAACTGAGCCGAAGTCCAGATGCGGCAGACAAGATGATCGCCGCTGTCGGCTTCGAGCAACTCGGCATGCTCGACGAACTGTATCCCCTCTACGCCGAGATCGCGAAGAGCGCCAACGACCCCAAGTTATTCGTCATTTACTCCGCCTATGCCGCGAAAGCCGGACTCAAGAAGGAATCGGAAGCGGCGTGGAAAAAGGCGCTGGATCTTGGCTGGAAAGAAGAACTACCGTGACCAAACGGAGAGCCCGCCGTGCGAAAGAAATTGCTAATCGTCGTCGCTCTGTTGTCTGCGAACCAAGGACTGTCGGCCGCGGACCCGCCGGTCGGGACGGCCGCGGTCGAGAAGCTCCTGACGGTCTGTTCCGACGCCGGGGTGATCGTCACGGTCAAGGATCCCAAGACCGGTAAAGTGTTGCCGGATCCGCAGCTCGGGATTCCTCAATTCATCGTTCCCGACGAAGCCAAACTGCGCGCCACCTTGAAGGCCAACAAGACAATCATGCAGGACGTGAAATCGCGGCAGGCTCTGATTGGCTGTGCCAAGCTGGCGGCTCGCGATTTCGCGCCCGGTTGGGTTGATCTGTTGCGAGCCGTTGGCCGGGAACACGACGACCCCATCAGCGTCAAGATCGCCTACAACATCGCGGCGGATCACGATCTGCCGCTGGGCAGCCGCCAGGGATTTGCCGATCTGAAGATACTCATCAATGCCGCGATCGAAGCAGGGTCGGTCGAGTTCCATCCGGCCCGTCCCCACCACATTGCTTTTCTGACCATCGAAGACGAAGCGAAATTCAAGTCGATCCTTGAAGAGAAAAAATCGCTTCTAAACGATGGGCTAATCGGCGCCGCGGCGAACATGAGCCGCAACAAGACGGACCACACCCCAATTCTCAAAGCGATTGCCGGACTAACGAAAAGCCCGATGGCAACCGCTTACGCCGCGGAGTACGCGGCGAAGACCCATCGCGACGATTTGAAAACGCTGAAAGTCGCCGAAGAACTGGAGGCCGCCTCCGCCGGTTTTGCGGCACTGCTGGATGAGCCGTCGCAAGCACGCGTCTTGGCTCAATTGGGCCAAGTGCGACGTGAGTTGGGAGAGGAAGAAACGGCCCTCGATCTATTCAATCAAGCGATCCGCATCCTGAATAAGGTGCATGACGGAAAGCACCGCCGGCTCGCGGATTTGCATCGGCTGAAGGCCGAAATGTTTTGCGATCGCAATGAAGTGCAGCGATCGTTGAACTCCTATATGACCGCCATCGGCATCTTCATGAGCTTGAAACAGGATCTAGGTGATTTCGCCGACACAACCAACATGATGCGGCTGATGGCCCGGATCGACCTGCTTACGGGGCACGACGACGATGCACGCGAAAAACTGCTCGACATCCTCTTTCTGCTCGGCGAGATCGACCGCGAAAAACGGCCTGACTGGGACACCGAGCCACACCGGGCACTTGTGTTGCGAGACATCGGAATTCTTGAACTTTGCCGCAAGCGTGCGGATGAAGCCAAGACCCGCCTCGATGCCAGTCTCGCCATCCAGATGCGGCGTGAAGGGGCGGTCCATCCGGAGACGATCAAGACACTGTTCGTTCTAGGGCAAGCTTGTGCGGAACGAAAAGAACCCGGTCAATCGGAATTTCTCACCCGGCAGGCGATTATTTTTCTGACGCACCACTACGGCCAGAAGCACCCCGCCTTAGTGAAGGCCTGGTCCGACCGCACTGCCGTTCATGTGGCTCAAGGCAATTACCGGGACGCCGGCCAGGAGATTGCCTACGGTCTGCGGGCCGCCCGCATTACCGATGAGAAAGCAACCGCCAGTGCCGACGATTATTTGCCGACACGCGACACGGTGCTGCTGCTGAGCCGTCGGGGCGAACTTTCCCTGCGTGCTGCCGATCTGGACAAAGTTCCGGCCGAGCGAATGAAGAGCCTTCAGTATGCCCTCGATCACTTCGTTCTCGCCGAAGCGGTATTCAACCGGATCCGCGGCAATATGCCGGGGACCGACGATCGGCTTATCGCCGGCGACGAAGCGCCGGACTTTTTCACCGGCCAACTCGGTTGTCACGTCCGACTCGGCAAGCTCCGTCAAACCACGCCCGATCGGGAAGTGATCTTCGCGCTCGCGGAACGGGCGACGGCGCGCAGTTTGTCGGAAACGCTCGGTGACGATATTCTCAGCCGTCTGAGCGGCGTGCCCGAAAGCCTACGCGACAAGCATCGCCAGCTTCGCATGAACTATGAGGCGGCCTTGCGCGAGCACAACCGAGCCCCGTTTCAGGAGAACCAGACGAATCTTTCTCCACTGCAACGAGCCACTTGGCAAAAGCACCTACAAACCCAAAAGGACTTGAGCGAGTTTCAATCGCATCTCGCCAAAGACCATCCAACGCCGACTCGGGAGACCGGCACTGCCGTCTGCACCCTCGAACAGGCATTGGCGCTGCTTGAACCAAATGAGGTGGCCGTCTGCTTTGTGATGGGCGATCGCGAATCGTTCGCCGTGGTCTTGAGTCGCGGGAAGAACAGCGCCGAGGTTACCGCGCACTCGCTGTCGCCGCACGATTCAATCGCAAACAAAGTGAACACTCTTCTCGAACCGAACGTCATGGATCAGGCGATGGGTCGCGAACTCGGGGACGAACTCTACGATCGGCTGCTCGCGCCGATAGGGGATCGCATCGCCGGCAAGAATTTGTTGATCGTCCCGACCGGGCCGCTCTGCCTCCTGCCCTTCGAACTGCTGCGTCAACCGACGGCGAAGGGTCGCCAATATCTCGGTTTGGTCTCCCGCATTCGTTATGCCCCGTCGCTCACCGTCTTGCGGCTGTTGCGGGAGCGCGACCGGGCCAATCGCATCCGTCCGGAACTGCCGGTTTGGGTGATGGCGAGCCCCGAAATTCGTGAACTACCGTCGTTGCCGCAAGCGGCCGTGGAAGCAAAATCGGTCGCGGCCCTTCTCAAAGCCGACCCGGCATCCGTCCGCGTGGGACGCACAGCCACGAAAACGGCGATCGTCGAGGCCTCGGCCAAGGGCGAATTAAAGAAGCACCGCATCCTACACTTTGCCGTCCACGCCGGTTTCTATGCATCCGTGATGCCTGGGCTGGTCCTCGGCGGCGATGGCAAACAGGACGGTTTTCTGGACATGGATGAAGTCGCCCATCTGAACTTGAACGCGGATCTGGTCGTCCTGAGTGCCTGCTCAAGTGCGGGTGGCCGCATCTATCGCGGCGAAGGCGTTCGCGGCCTGACCGGTTCATTCCTCGTTGCCGGCAGCCGTGCCGTCATCGCCACCCAATGGCCGTTGGCGGACGCGGGCGCCGCCAAGTTCATGGAGAGCTTTTATCGCAGGTTGCAAGCGGGGAATAAACCGGCCGACGCCCTCTGGGACACTCGCCGAGAAGCGGCGACCCAGGCCGAACCGCGACCGCCGTCCGAATGGGCGGCATTCATTCTGGTGGGGAATCCGTAGTTGACCGCATAGGAGTTCGCCATGCCCGCACGTTGGATTTTGATCGTCGCCGTTCTGGCCATCGCTCCCGAGGCCGCGCGTGCGCAACCTTGGGCGAACAAAGACCCTAAAGCCGAAGAGTCCCTCAACTCGCTGCTCAAGTCCAACGTGGACGCGGGGGGTCTCGACCAATCGGCCGACCCGAAAGCGAAGGCTGTTCTTTGGAAGATCGTCGATCCTGCCAAGTTGGCCGTTAGCCTCGGCACGGAGTCAACGAAAATCTCGGACGCCGTCGTTAACGCGGGAGTCCTGCGCTGGCGCGATGGTGCGGTGAACAGGCCCTTCTGGACGCAATATCTGCGTACACTTGCGACCGCCACGAAGCGTCCACGGGATGCCGGTTTCGCGGACCTATTCGAAGGAGTCGCCGCCTCGGGTGATTCCGCAACCGCGAAGCGTGCCCATGAACTCTACACCCATGCGAGTCTCAATTTCGCCAAGGCCAAGGATGACGCATGGTCGGCCGCGGCAGAGGTCGAAGTTGGCAATATGGCATTGGCAGCCGAGCGATTTAGCGACGCCAATACTGCCTATGGTCGAGCGGCAGACCTGTATGGCCGGTCGCTAGGGGCCGACCATCCCTTGACCGCGTCCGCCGTCATGAGCCGCGGGAATGTGGCATTCCGCCAGCAGAAGAACGCCGAGGCAGCGAAGTTCTACGGCGATGCATTGAAGATGCTCGGAGCGGACGACGGCCCGAACGCCGCGATCATCGCCAGTTATCTACAGAATCTGGCGAATGCGCAGATCGCCTTGCAGAATTTTGCGGCGGCCAAGACGGCCGTCGATCGCGGCCTGGCGATTATTCAGAAGGCCGAGGGCGAGCAGTCGTTTCGGCAACTCCCCTTCCTGGAGGTGTTGGGACAGATCTACATGAGCCGCGGCGAACGGGAGCGTGCCCGAGACGTGGCGTCCAAATCGTTGGAACTTGCTCGCGCCGCCTATGGCAAGAACTCGGTGGCCACCGTGCGCTACGTTACCGCTTTGGGGGATCGCGAACGTTCGGCGGGCAACGCGACAGCCGCGCTGGAACTGCACCAATTCGCCTTGAAAATAGTGAAAGAGCAACCCCAGGCCGACGAAACCGAAATCGCTGACTTGCATTCATCCATTGGCGAAGACTTCGAGGCGCTCGCCAAGCTCGACCTTGCCGCCGCCGAGTATGTGCGAGCGTTGGAAACTTACCGGCGAGGAAAGACTCGGCGAGATCGGGTTGGTGAGATCTTCACCTTGCAGCAGATGGCCGAGCTTACCGGAAAAAGGGGGAAAATTGCCGAGTCCAAGATCCAGTATCGCGAGTCCATCAACGCCGCTGAGAAATTGCTTGGGCCTAGCCACGGTTTCCTGATCGGGCTGAAGCGAAAGTTCGCCCTTTATCTAGCCGGCATCGGCGCTTATACCGATGCCGCCGCCGAACTGCGTGCCGCCCGCAAGTTAATCGACAAGGCCGAAAAGGGTCTTGAATGGGCCGATGTAACGAACAATCTCGCCATGGCGCTGGAGATGGCGAACGACATCAGCGAGGCTGAGCGAGAGGTGCAAGCAGCAATTGAGATTTACCGCCGTGAGCAGCACCCGAATCTCGCGAGTGCTTACACCACGCTCGCATCTATTCATCGGAAGCGAGAAAACTACGCGGAAGCGGCCCGCTTCCACCGCCTTGCTCTGGACATCCAGACAAAAGCTTCCGGCCCGGATGACGACACTGCTTTAGTTCTTCGGTCAATGATTGCGCTCGATGAGCAAAACGCTGGACGTTACACCGAGGCGGAACAGTTGCTTCAGGAAGCGGCGGAGATCAGGAAGAAACGCTATGGCCCTGACCACCGCGACTACCTGAAGACTCTCCTTGATATTGCGGACGTTCAACGGCAGATGGGCCGCCTCGCGGACGCTGCAGCCAACTTCGAACGAGTCCTGGAAGCCAAGCAAGGAAGCGGCCTGCTACTATGGGAGCGGGTCCGAATCTTGACGGGGCTTGCCCGGATCCACGAAGCTCGACGAGATCACAAACGAGCAAGCGGTCTCTTGGACGATGCCAGAAAGCTCCTCGCCGACAGCGACGCGACGGAGAGCGACATGTACGCGCTCGTTCTCTCCGAGTCGGCCGAACTGGCTCGAAAGAGGGGCGACACAAAGACCACGGAGCATCGCCTGATGGAAGCGGTCGACGTTCATCGCAAATTGAAGAACGTCGCGCAAGGGCCCGCATTGCTCGCCATCCAACGACTGGCCGATCTGCGCGTCGACGCCGGGGACTACCCCGCCGCGCTTAAGTGGATTGAAGAAGGACTTGCGGCACTTGCTGCCAATCGAACAGTCGACGGGTTCGCGTGGAAAGTAAGCCCTAGGACCGCGGACTTGCTCATCCTAAAGGCGGAAGTTCAATTGCGATCGGACAAATCGCCAGCGGCCCGAAAGGCGGCGCATGAACTATTAAACCTCGCGAACGCCATCACCGATCGACTGAGATTCGACGAGCGTACGACAACCGAAAGCAAGGCCGCCCTGATCGGCGACGTGCAAGCCGAGGCGATCGTGCTCAACCTCACCATTTGCGAATTGCTAGCGGAAGCGGAACCGGCCGGGAACTGGAAGGTCGCCGCCTATCGGGTCGCGGAAGAAGGCCGCGCACGCGTCTTTCTCGAACAACTCGGCCGCCGAAGATCGGAAGTTGCGGGCGGCTTACCGGCCGGCATCGCTGCCCGGGAAAAAGCGAACGGCTTGGAACTCGACCGGCTCCGACGCGATCTCGAAGCGATCGAGGGCGCGCCCTTCGACCGCCGCGATCCCGAACGCTTTGCCGAACTTCAAAAAGCCATGAACGCCAACACGACGACGTCTGAAGAGATTCAAGCGATCATCGCGCGCGATCATCCGCGTGTCGCCGCGCTCCGCCGACCCTATCCCTGTTCCGTGGACGAGGCTCGCGCAACGCTGGGAAAGAACGAAGCCGCTGTAATTTTTTGTTGTCGCAAGAAGGTAAGCGACGCCGTCGTTCTGCAACCTCGTGGAGTGAAGGGATCCGAGGTAGACCCGTATGACTGGGCGCCCTTCATTCTGATTGGGGCGTCGGAGTGAGCGGTCCTGAGTGATCGATCGTCTGGCGAACGGTTCTGCTGGTTCCGAGATGTCGGCTATAATCAATTGCATGTGCGCTCGCTTCACGTTACGGTCGCCCCCGCAGTTGGTCGTCGAGTTGTTCGACCTCGACCTCTCGGCGCTCGATCCGCGCTTCAACATTGCGCCGACCCGGGATGTTCTGGCGGTGCGTGTTTCCGACGAAGGCGAGCGTGAGTTCGCTCGGCTGCGTTGGGGCCTCGTTCCGTTGTGGGCGACCGAGTGATACCGATCGAAAAAAGAGAGCCATTTTCGATCTTGAAGGTGGGCCAGTTGTCACGGGGAACTAGACGGCGAAGTAGACACTCTTCGAGAATTTCAGGGAAAGAATACGATGAAAAGCTCCCTACGAGTGGCTCTCCTATGACGATCGCAACTGGCTCTCTTTTTTCGATCGGTGTCACTTTCCAGCTTCGACGCTTGTTTCTAACGCTCGCGCAGAGCACGCAGCACTTCTCGCTTCGATTCCTGACTGATCTTGGAATCCATCGTCTACCTCCGGAAGTTGGTAACATCCTATTGAGGCAACGACCCGTCTTCGGTAACCAGAACCGTGAGTCAATGCGGCGGGGAAATGTAATTGTAGTTGGACAGCAGAAGAATGAAGGCAATCGGGAACGACCGGGATCGCACGATCCTACTTCGTCGCTACGACGGTCTGGGTCGTTTCCGGTTTCAATGGATTCGTGTTGCGAATTGGACGCGAAGCAATCTCGCGCGCTCCTGAAATTGAGTCAGGGAAAGGAAATTCCATCAGGAACATTCGTGGTGTACCCTAGCCCGATCAAAGGTTGGGATTGACACCGGGTTGCGAGTGGGT
>Ga0105046_10019610_pt1 | contig 10254 bp, 12 predicted proteins | sample MAT03_FD_78385 | JGI IMG/M metagenome (GOLD analysis project Ga0105046, IMG submission 78385) | Freshwater microbial communities from Lake Fryxell liftoff mats and glacier meltwater in Antarctica - MAT-03 (megahit assembly) | ecosystem: Environmental > Aquatic > Freshwater > Ice > Liftoff... | reverse complement strand
CGCCCGACAGCACTCTGCTGGACGCCTTGCGCGCCGCCGGCGGCCCGGCAAAGAACGCCTTTCTGTATGCCACCGAGTTCACGCGCGAAAGCGTTCGCGTGACCCAACTGCAAAACTACGAGCGAGCGCTGCGCGACTTCGAGACCCAGGTCACCAGCGCTGCGGCCACCCGGCGCACCAGCACCAGCGAGGAGGCGACCGCACTGGCATCGACCAGCGCCGCCAACAGCCGGCTGATCGAGCAGCTGCGCAGCCTGAAGCCGACCGGCCGCATCGTGCTGCAGCTGACACCCATTTCGGACGTGCTGCCCGAACTGGTGCTGGAGGATGGCGACCGGTTGAACATACCGGCCCGGCCGACGACCGTTGGCGTGTTTGGCAGCGTGTTCAGCACAGGCAGCTATCTGCATTCCCCAACCCGCACGGTGGGCGACTACCTGCGCCTGGCGGGCGGCCCCACGCGCGGCGCCGACGACACCAGCGTGTTCGTGATCCGCGCCAACGGCACGGTTAGCAGCAGCCTGCAGGAGAGCAGCTTCTTCTCGCGCGGCAACCAGATTGCGGGTTTGCGTACCGAACCGGGCGACACCATATTCGTGCCTGAAGAACTGAACAAGACCACCTGGACGCAGAACGCCAAGGATTGGACGCAGATTCTTTACCAGTTGGGTATCGGCATCGCTGGCATCAAGAGCGCGGTCAGATGAGCGCGGCACAAGCCATGAGCCGTGCGGAGCAAACCGAGCTGGAAGAGGCCGACGACGACGAAGGCATGACGCTGGGCGAGATGGTTGCTGCGCTGCGCGAGCGGCTCATCCTGCTGACCGTTGGTCCGCTTGTGGTCGGCGCGCTGGCACTGGGGATCACCTCCCTGATCGCCCCGACATTTACCGCCGTCACCACCTTCATGCCACCGCAACAGTCACAGAGTGGCGCGGCCGCAGCCCTTGCAGCGCTTGGGCCGCTGGCTAGTTTGGCGGGCGGTGCCGGTGGTGCCAGCCATACGGGTGACCGATATGTCGCGCTGATGCAAAGCGTGACGGTCTCAGACCGCCTGATCGAGCGGTTCAAGCTGATGGAGGTCTACGAGAGCAAGTTTCGAGTCGATGCCCGCAAAGCGCTGTCAAGCAGTGTCCGAATCTCACTTGGCAAGAAGGACGGGCTGATCAAAGTGGAGGTGGACGACACCAGCCCGCAACGTGCCGCTGATATCGCCAACCGCTACGTGGACGAACTGCGCCACGTTACCTCCGGTCTGGCCGTGACCGAAGCGCAACAGCGGCGCATGTTCTTTGAACAGCAATTGCAACAAAGCCGCGAACGCCTGGTGCAGGCGCAGCAAGCACTGCAGGCCAGTGGCTTCAACCCAGGGGCGCTGAAAGCTGAGCCCAGAGCCGCCGCCGAGGGCTACGCCAGGTTGAAGGCCGAGGTTACCGCCGCCGAAGTGCGCTTACAGGTTACACGGAGCAGCTTGACCGACAGCGCGCCCGAGGTACGCCAACAACAGACCACGTTGACCGCTTTGCGTGAGCAGTTGGCGCGCACCGAGCAAGCTGCTGCGCCAGCCGGGGGCCCTGACTACATCGGCCGTTACCGCGACTTCAAGTACCAGGAAACGCTGTTTGATCTGTACGCACGCCAGTTTGAGTTGGCGCGCGTGGACGAGAGCCGCGAGGGCACGTTGATCCAAGTGCTGGACCCGGCCACACCGCCTGAGCGCAAGAGCAAACCCAAACGCGCCTTGACGGCTGCCAACACAGCCCTTGCTGCGGCGCTGGTATTGGTGGCCTGGGTGTTGCTACGGCGATCAATGCACCGACGCAACACCATCAACAGCCAAGCTGCAACGGTTTGACAAGTCGGCTGCCATTGGCAGCACCAACCCGATGCGCATCACCCCAGAGCAAACACAAACCATCGTCAACACCATCCGCAGCGTTGCACAGCGCCTGTTGGGATATGCGCCCACGCACCGGCTTGCCGAAGGCGATGTTCAAGCGATGCCGTGGTATGTGACTTCAAAAACATAGTGAAATAGGACTTTAGCACCCGTAAAATATGCGTAAGCAGCTATTCAATTAAGAGCGAAAACAATCCACACCATGCGGTTATCTTCCGACCAAGTCCAGGCCATACGCAACGCTGCACAGCGGGTGCTGGGTGCAGGCGCGCGGATCACCGTGTTTGGTTCCATGGCGTTGGATCAGCGCAAGGGAGGCGACATTGACCTGTTCTTTGAGACCAATGCAGCACTGGCCAACCGCGCCAAAACACTTTGTCAATTGTCTGGCGCACTCACGCTCGCCCTGGGTGACCGCAAGATTGACATCATCCTCAAAGATGCCAACACCCCCCCGGCGCGCATCTTTGACATCGCCAAACGCACAGGCGTACCGCTGTGACCCTACGCTACCTGCCTGAGCACGCCGAAAACGCCTTGCTAGCGCTGGATCTGGCCCGCAAAGAGACTGTCCTACCTGCAATACACCCAGCGCACGCTGTTTGCGCAGACCATTGATGCCAATTGGGTCCTGCAATTAGAGGGTCGCCCCGAACTGGCTGAAAAAGTGGATGCATTTGTGAGCCGCTTCGGACGCTTGCAAGATCAAATCGGCGAAAAACTGATTCCACGTTTTGCTGCATTGTTGGGCGAGTCACACAAGTCCATGCTGGATGTCCTTGCCTATGCCGAAAAAATGCAATGGGTTATTAGCGCCGAAACATTCATTGGGGCTAGAAAGCTGCGCAATCTCTTGGTGCATGAGTACATGTCTGATGTGGGGTTGTTCCTCCAGGCCTTGTTAGCAGCTCGCGAGGCTTCGGAAATGCTGTTTAGCGCGGTTGCTGCTATTGAGGCTGAAGCGACGTCCATAGGATTGGCGGACCAAAGTCAAGCCCAGTAGGTTGGAGAGGCAACTCCAATAATTCTGTGCAGGCGTCTGATCATGGCAAACGTGCGCCCAATGGTATGGAACTGCCGTTGGAGTTCACTCTGTTCACTCCAACCCACCGAGCTTGATGAGAAGCACCGTATGCGTTTGACCCCCGATCAAGCCCAGGCCATTCGACAGCGCATCCGCAGCCACATGGGCGCGCAAGCCCGCATCTGGCTATTTGGCTCCCGCGTGGATGACGGCCGACTGGGTGGGGATGTCGACCTGTACGTGGAGCCCGAGACCGCACCCGACTTGACGACCCGATTGCAATGCCGTGGCGAGTTGGCCGACGCTTTAGACCTGAACGTCGACCTCATCGTTGCGCAACCCGACCGCGACCTGCCCATCTATCGAATTGCCAAAAGCAGCGGAGTGCCGCTGTGACTGAACAACTCAAAATGATTCGCCTAAGGCTTGAGCATTTATCTCGTGTGTACGAGTATCTTCAGTATTCGCTGAGCCAGGTCGAACCGGTCTTACTACTGAGTGACTGGGCGAGCCTGAGCCCGGACCAGCACGAATCTTTGGCCGCATTCCGCGTCCGATTCAGCGAGTTTCAAGAATAGCTGGGCAAGACCATGCGGTCCATTGCGATTGAAGATGAGCAAGACGTGGAACGCTTCGGTGCGGTACTCGCCTTCATGGAGCGGCTGAAGATCATCGACTCGGCCGATCACTGGAAGCTGATCCGCGAACTGCGCAACGCCGTCAACCACGAGTACGAAGACGACGGAGCCCGTCTGGCAGAGCTCTTTGAACTGATGGTCAGTGAAACGCCTACGTTGGCCGGATATTTCATGCGCTTGCAGGCACATTGCGCAAGTGCCTACCCATTGCTCTGACTGCCCGTGCATGACCTACCCCAAAGTCGCCCTTATCACCGGCGTCACCGGTGAGGACGGCGCCTACCTGCGATAGCTGCAGCTGAACGAGGGCTACGAGGTGCATGGCATTAAACGCCGCTCGTCGCTGATCAACACCGACGGCATTGACCCCTTTCAATGACAAACGCCGGCCGCCCCGCAACGCACCGTGCTAAAGTCGCCCCGTTCAACGTTTGAACGCGCCCCCATGCCCGGCAACAAGCTCGACTACGAACTTCTCCAGCAGATCGCCACCCAGTCCAGCACCAGCCAGCGCGGGCTGGCTGTACGTCTGGGCGTGAGCGTAGGCAAAGTCAACTACTGCCTGCGCGCACTGGTCGACAAAGGCTGGGTCAAGGCCAGCAACTTCAGACGCAGTGACAACAAGTGGGCTTACGCCTACCTGTTGACACCCAGCGGTGTCAGCGCCAAGTTGCAATTGACGAAGGACTTTCTGACGCGCAAGGAGCAAGAATTTGAACAGTTGCAGGCCGATATCTCTGCGCTGCGCCTTGAGCTGCTGCCCAAACCCCAGCCAGCCAATTCAAACCCGACCGACGCTGGCGCAACCACATCTGTGTTGCCTGACGGCGACGTGATCGAGGGCCAGCATGTCTGACGCGGCCAAGACCCGTCCGCTGGACTTGAGCAGCCTGCAATCGGCGGTGCAGGCCTTGGGCCATACGCTTGACATCACGGCGTCTCCCGCACTCCAGCTTGCTGGCCAATACATCATGGGCCCCGAGGTGCGCGAGCTGGAGGAAAAGCTCGCCGCCCACACTGACGCCAAGCACTGCATCACCGTATCGAGCGGCACCGAAGCCTTTCTAATCTCGCTGATGGCGCAGGGCATCGGCCCGGGCGACGAAGTCATCACCACGCCATTCACCTTTGCCGCCACCGCCGAAATGATTGTGCTGGCGGGCGCCAAGCCGGTGTTCGTGGACATCCAGCCGGGCAGCTGCAATATCGACCCCGCGCTGATCGAAGCCAAGATCACGCCGGCCACGCGCGCCATCACACCGGTCTGCCTGTACGGGCAAGTCGCCGACATGGACGAGATCAACGCCATCGCGGCCAAGCATGGCCTGATGGTGGTCGAAGACGCCGCGCAGAGCTTTGGCGTCAGCTACAAGGGACGCAAGAGCTGCAACGTCTCGCACATCGGCTGCACCAGCTTCTTCCCAAGCAAGCCGCTGGGCTGCTATGGCGACGGCGGCGCCATCTTCACCAGCGACGATGCCTTGGCCCAGGCCTGCCGCGAGATCCGCGTGCATGGCCAAAGCGCGCGCTGTCTGTACACAAGGCTGGGCGTGGGTGGCCGCATGGACACCCTGCAATGCGCCATCGTGCTGGCCAAGCTCAAGCGCTTTGACTGGGGGGTCAAGCAATGCAAGCGACTCGGTGCGCGTTGCCGCGAACTGATTGTTGTCAGCGGCGCCGCCGTCGAACTACCGACCGTGGCTGATGATCGCGATTGCGTCTGGGCCCAATACACCATCAAGCTCGACGCGCGTGAAGCGGTGCAAGCTGCGCTCAAGGCCGCAGGCATTCCCACGGCCGTGCACTATCCCAAGCCGCTACACCACCAGCCGGCTTACGCACGGAAAGACTTCCCCGCCGACAGTTGCCCCGAGGGCAACCGGGCCGCTAAGCGTGTGATGAGCCTGCCGATGAGCGCCGATCTGGCGCCCGAGGTGCAGCAGCGCGTCGTCGCTGCCCTAGCAACAGCCGCCGGATGAAACAACGTCCGCGTCGCTGATCACGCCTTCACACCCACTCCTACTCAAAAGAGCCAAGCCATGCACCTCAAAGGAAGCAAGATCGTCATCGTCGGCGGCGCGGGCCTAATCGGCTCGCACACGGTGGACCAGTTGATCAAAGAGGACGTTAGGGAAATCGTTATCTACGACAACTTTGTCCGCGGCCGAGCCGAGAACCTGACCAACGCACTGCGCGACCCGCGGGTGAGAGTCTTCGAAATGGGCGGCGACATTCTGCAGACCGACATTCTCGAAGCTGCTTTGGACGGCGCCGACGGCGTGTTCCACCTTGCCGCGCTGTGGCTGCTGCAATGCCACGAGTTCCCGCGCAGCGCCTTCGATACCAACGTCCGCGGTACGTTCAACGTGATGGAGGCCTGCGTCAAAAAGGGCGTCAAGCGGCTTGTCTACTCGTCTTCAGCGTCCGTCTACGGCGACGCCGTGCGCGAGCCGATGGACGAGGACCATCCGTTCAACAATCAGAACTTCTACGGCGCAACGAAGATCGCTGGCGAGGCGATGCTGCGCGCCTTCCACCACCGCTACAAGCTCGACTTCGCCGGGCTTCGCTACATGAACGTCTACGGCCCACGGCAGGACTATCACGGCGCCTACATCGCCGTCATCATGAAGATGCTCGACGCCATCGACCGCGGCGAGAGCCCGACCATCCTCGGCGACGGCAGCGAGGCGTTCGACTTCGTCGCCGTCGAGGACTGCGGCCTGGCCAACGTCTGCGCCATGAAGTCCAACGCCAGCGACCGCTTCTACAACGTCGGTACCGGCAAGCGCACCTCGCTGAAGGAACTGGCCCAGATGCTGATCGACCTGACCGGCTGCACCAAGCCGATCCAATACGCACCGCGCAGCCAAGCGACGCTGGTGCGCAACCGCATCGGCTGTCCCAAGCGGGCGACGGCCGAGATCGGCTTCACAGCGCGCGTCGAACTGCAGGAGGGCCTGCGCCGCCTGATCGACTGGCGCGCCAACCACCGCGCCGAGGTCGAGTCGCGGCGCCGCGCCGTCGGCCTGCCGGTCTGAGGAGGGCCGCGTCATGACCCGACAGATCCAGATTTCGCTTCCCAGCACCGGTGAGGACGAGTGGCAGGCCACGCGCGAGCCCCTCATGTCGGGCTGGCTCACGCAGGGACCCAAGGTGGCCGCCTTCGAGAAGGCGTTCGCCGAGCGCCACGTCGTCGGCCACGCCCTGGCGACGACGAGTTGCACGACCGGCCTGCACCTCATCCTGGCGGCGATGGGCGTCGGCCCGGGCGACGAGGTCATCGTGCCTTCGTTCACCTGGGTCGCGACGGCCAACGTCGTGCTCTATTGCGGCGCGACCCCGGTACTGGCCGATGTCGATCGCAGCACGTTCAACATCGACCCGGCGGACGTGGCGCGCAAGCTGAGCCCGCGCACCCGCGCCGTGATCGCCGTCCACCTGTTCGGTCTGTGCGCCGACATGGATGCGCTTCGCGCCGTCCTGCCGGCGTGTGTGGCCATCATCGAAGACGCCGCCTGCGCCGCCGGCGCGAGCTACAAGGGCACGCCCGCGGGCGGGCTCGGCCTCGCCGCCGCGTTCTCGTTCCACCCGCGCAAATCGATCACCACCGGCGAAGGCGGCATGATGACGACAAACGACGCCGCGCTGGCCGACACCGCCAATATGCTGCGCAACCACGGCGCGTCGATCTCCGAGGAGCAGCGCCACAAGGGGCCGCGCCCCTACCTGCTGCCCGAGTTCAACCTGCTCGGCTTCAACTACCGCATGACCGACCTGCAGGGTGCGGTGGGCCTGGTGCAGTTGGCCAAGCTCGACCGCTTCGTCGCCGAACGCGACGAGTGGGCGAGCTGGTACATGCAAGAGCTGGCGGCCATCCCCTGGCTGCGCATGCCGCAGAGGCCGGCCGACGGCCGCCACGCCTGGCAGGCCTTCGTGACCTACGTCGACCCTGCGCTGGCGCCGTTGCCGCGCAACGAGATCATGGAGATCCTGCAGAAACTGGGTATCGCCACGCGGCCCGGCACGCACGCGATCCACCTGCTCGGCTACTACCGCGAGCGCTTCAGCATCGCGCCCGACGACCTGCCGGGAGCACGCGACTGCGACGCCCACACGATGGCGATCCCGCTGCACAACCGCATGGGCGCCGACGACTACGCTCACGTAGTAAGCGCACTGCGGGAGATCGGCTGATGTGCGGCATCGCCGGCCTGGTGCACACCGACGCGGCGGCGGTTTCGCCGGTCGCGTTGCAGCGCATGACCGACGCCATCGCGCACCGCGGGCCCGACGGCCAGGGCCACTGGATCGAGGGCAACGTGGGCCTCGGCCACCGGCGCCTCGCGATCATCGACCTCACGCCGGCGGCGCACCAACCGATGGTCAATGCCGACCACCGCTACGTGCTCAGCTACAACGGCGAGATCTACAACTTCCGCGAGTTGCGCACCGAGCTTGAGGCGCTCGGCTACTGGTTCCGATCAAACTCAGACACCGAGGTCGTGCTCAACGCGCTCGCGGCCTGGGGCGTCGAGGCGCTGACGCGCTTCAACGGCATGTTCGCGCTCGCGCTGTGGGATCGCAAGGAGCGCAAGCTGCTGCTGGCGCGCGACCGCTACGGCATCAAGCCGCTCTATTACTGCCAGCAGGGAACAAGCTTCGCGTTCGGCTCGGAACAAAAGGCGATCCTCGCGGTGCCGGGCATCGAACAGCGCCTGGACAAGCCGGCGCTGCTCGAATACTTCACGTTCCAGAACTTCTTCACCGACCGCACGCTGCTCGAAGACGTGAAGATCCTGCCCGCCGGCCACCACGCGCTGCTCGAACTGAACACGCCGAATCCGCGCCTGCAGCTCACACGTTACTGGGACTTCCACTTCCGCGAGCCCGAGGGCCGCGTCGACGTCCGCGAATACCGCGAAGAGCTGGAGCGCCTGTTCCATCAGGCCGTCAACCGACAGTTGATTGCCGACGTCGAACTCGGCACATACCTGAGCGGCGGCATGGATTCGGGCGCCATCACCGCCATCGCTGCGCGCTCCTACCCCTACCTAAAGACCTTCACCTGCGGCTTCGACCTGAGTTCGGCCTCGGGCATCGAGCTCAGCTTCGACGAGCGCGTGAAGGCCGAGGCCATGTCGGCGCGCTTCAAGACCGAGCACTACGAGATGGTGCTCAAGGCGGGCGACATGGAGCGCGTGATGCCGGCGCTGGCCTGGCACCTCGAAGAGCCGCGCGTCGGCCAGAGCTACCCCAACTACTACGCCGCCAAGCTCGCAAGCAAGTTCGTCAAGGTCGTGCTATCGGGCACCGGCGGCGACGAGCTGTTCGGCGGCTACCCCTGGCGCTACTACCGCGCCGCGACGGCCAACAACTTCGAGCACTACGTCGACCAGTACTATGTCTTCTGGCAGCGCTTGCTCGACAACGACCACCTGCGCAAGCTGTTCGGGCCGATCTGGCACGAGGTCAAGCATGTCAGCACGCGTGACATCTTCCGCGGCGTCTTCGCCAATCACCAGAACGAACTGACACGGCCCGAGGACTACATCAACCACTCGCTGTACTTCGAGGCCAAGACCTTCCTGCACGGGCTGCTGGTGGTCGAAGACAAGCTCAGCATGGCGCACAGCCTGGAGACGCGCGTTCCCTTCCTCGACAACGACCTTGTCGACTTCGCGATGCGCTGCCCGGTGGGCCTCAAGCTCAACAACCTGCGCGACGTCATCCGCATCAACGAGAACGAGCCCGGCGACAAGCAGGGCAAGTATTTCCTGAAGACGAACGACGGCAAGCAGATCCTGCGCGACATGATGCGCAAGGTCATCCCGCAAGACATTGCCGACGGCGTGAAGCAGGGCTTCTCGGCACCTGACGCCTCGTGGTTCAAGGGCGAAAGCATCGATTACGTGAGAAAGCAGCTCATGACCGGCTCGCCGCGCCTCTACGGCTTCCTCGACCGCGGCGCCGCCTTTGCGCTCGTCGACGAGCATCTGTCCGGCGAGCAGAACCGACGGCTCTTCATCTGGTCGCTGCTGAACGTCGAGAACTGGTTGGCCGGCAGCCATGTATGAAACCCTGCTCGGGCAGTTGAAGGCGTTCTGGTTCGAACGCCGACGCGACGTCGACGCCCGCTTCCGGCGCAGCCTGCCGCTGGCCGACTATGTGATCGACCGCTGGGAGCGGGCGCGCGAACTCGGCTTCGGCGAAAGCAGCTCGATCTACGACAGCGTGCTGGTGCTGGGCGACGTGAAGGTCGGCGCCCATACGTGGATCGGCCCGTTCGTTGTGCTCGACGGCTCGGGCGGCCTCGACGTCGGCTCGCACTGCTCGATCTCTGCGGGTGTGCAGCTCTACAGCCACGACACCATCGACTGGGCGCTGAGCGGCGGTGTCGCTGCGCCGAGCCGGGCGCCAACCTCGATTGGCGACAATTGCTACCTCGGGCCGAACACCGTCGTTGCCAAGGGCGTGCGCATCGGCGACGGATGCCTCATCGGCGCCAACAGCCTGGTGCTGCACGACATCGAAGCCGGAAGCAAGGCCTTCGGCAGCCCGTGCCGGGTTGTCGGCAAGGCGCCCTCCCCCACGGTCCGACCCGCGCAACCATGAACAGAGACACCTTTACCCAACGCCTGCAGCACGCGCTTGGCAGCACGCTGATCGCCGTCGACGGCAATTTTGCCTTG
>Ga0105046_10019606_pt1 | contig 10255 bp, 18 predicted proteins | sample MAT03_FD_78385 | JGI IMG/M metagenome (GOLD analysis project Ga0105046, IMG submission 78385) | Freshwater microbial communities from Lake Fryxell liftoff mats and glacier meltwater in Antarctica - MAT-03 (megahit assembly) | ecosystem: Environmental > Aquatic > Freshwater > Ice > Liftoff... | reverse complement strand
GCCGTTAGCGATGAGATTGGCGTTCATCTAAAGGAGGCTACCATGATGGCGATCGCGGGTGAGGTCAATATCGACTGGTCGGTTGATACCAAGGACAACTTGGCGGTGGTGGTGATGGAGGGGATTGAAGCCGCTCTTAAGGCTCGGGGGGTGAAGGTAGGGTGAATTGACCAGCAAAAAGCGATCGCCTTCTTTAATTGGAGGGCGATCGCTTTTCTATTGGTTTGTCAATGCGTCTCAGCGGTGAAGAAGGAGATTTCTGCCCTTTTGTATGTGCCAGCGGCGATCGCTGCCAACGTCCTGTCCGCATCTTCCAAGTCGCCTTGAAGCACCGGACAGTCAGGCTCATTTGCGATGAGTCCTTGAAGGTACACCTTATGGGCTGTCCAGTGCTCTAAGGATGTAGGAGGGGTTTTCTTCTTATCACAGTTGCACATTTTTCTGTTCCTTCTTTGGGTTTACTGAAGCGCGATAGACGACAGGGCGATCGCGTCAAGGTCGCAAGATTAACTCGACAAGCGATCGCCATCGATGACCAGCCATGATTGACTCATCTCGCCATAGTCCCAGACTTCGTGGGACGCTCTGATTCCCACCGTTTTCCCGGCGGGGGATGTCAGGGTAATCTCGCTCCCAACTACCGATGACACTACCCAGCCAACGTATTTCTGTGCCGCAACTAGCGACGCATCTGCTCTCTGGGATTCTGCCGCTGCGTCGCTAGCTGCAATCTCTTCTAGGCTCTTGACCTCTGCCGTCCACCCGCTAGGTGGGATATAGAACGTATCCCCGTTAACGAAGCAGACCTTCCATCTCTGGCTGTCAGCTTCGGTCAAGTAAATATCCTCACATATCCCACTCCAGCTTGATTTCTCAATCGCTCCATCAGAGGAGCTTTTCACTCCTGGGAGTAGCTTATGGCTTATATTCCTAGGGCAAGGCAAGCCACTTACCTCAAGCAATTCCACCCAGCTAAGGGGCAGAAGTCCGTCGATGACTTGAGTTACTACAATCTTCCCCAAGAGTTCACGGAAAGAGTAGTTTGACAGCCGAAAGCTATCAACCGTGGCCTGCCTGTAGTCTCGACTATAGACACGTTCGCCCCTTACCTTTGCAACCATTTCGTAGACAGCAGTGTTGAATCTCTCGTTATGTTCTGAGGTGATATCAATACAGACATCGCCTGGTATCCGCACGTCGCTAGATAGCGACACGACAGAAGTCTTGAAAGCTTCAATCTTCTCTAGCTCTTGCCAGCCAAAGGAATGAGTTAATTGAGGGTCAACATTAAATGTAAGCATTTTTGATTTCTCTTTTGGTTTGCCGAAATGCGATCGCCTACCTTGGGATTTCTTCTGGACATGGTTCAGGTAATTCGTTTAGGAGCCTGAGCTTGGTACTCTTCGGGTGTCACCCAAAGAGATCTGTCAACGCTCAAAACCCCTACCTCGCTACTCCATTCCCGTCTGCAAAGTTTCACCTCCACCACCCCGTTGCTGATCCTGAAGTTAGGGATTTTAATCCCACTCCAGGTAAGATACCCAGCTAGCCACATATCCTGACTCTCGCTCCACCATATAGAAACTGAGCTGGGAGACTCTACATTCCAGTAGCGATACCCCCCATGATTCCGCCGTGAATCTAGCCCTAGGCTTCCAACGTTCTCTCCGTCTGCAATCCTCTGAAGTAGCGCGATTGCATTGCGCTCCAGCTCTGTTAGTTCAAAGCAAGCGATCTGAATGGTGGATGTGGTCATTAGAAATTCTCCGCTGTTGTTTGAACTTTGTTTTTGTTCGTCTTTCCACACTATATCATACACCCCGACTGATTCCCAAGAAACTCACGAAGATCGCGGTTTCTAAACCATTCTGCCCTGCCCTGTACTGGAGGTAATCTACCACCCAGATACCGGACACAAGCTCAATCCTGCTGCCTTCGCCAAAGGGAAGCCCCTTGTCTAAGGCAGCGATCGCAACCTGGAGTATCTGATCAAGGCAGTAGGATTCGTAGGGCGTTCCACCCGAGCCGTTGACCATGATGGTGTCTTGCTGTCTTGGCTCAATTGCTAGCTTTGTGGTGAGAGATTTCATCTAGTATCCCTCCATAGCCTTGCCTTCAAGACATAGATACCTCTCTAATGCGTTTCCCATTGATTCTGCTCGCGTCCAGTGGCGATCGCTACCAACGGCGATCGCGGCCACCCGCTTTGAAGCATTCCAATACACTTCTATCCTTGTCGGGTTTGAAGACATAATCTGAAACGCGCTAAATGCAAACACCCCTCGCTCCATCTTTGCTAGACCTAACTCCTCTCTCAGTGCGACTGAGGTCACGTCTTTGATATGCACCTCCTCTACGAACTCAACACCTTGAATGTCTCGAACTTGCCACTGCATACGCATTTTGAACTCAAGAGCTGCCCATTCCGTTTGCTTCGTGACTAGCTCTTTGCAGCGTGCGATCGCTTGCCTTAGCCCGTCCTCATCTAGCTCATAGGCCGAATCAAACTCGATATTAACTTTGGTGATGGCGAGTGCCCAGACCTTGTAGGCCGTGTAGACTTCTTCGACATAGTTGCCGTCATCGATCTCGAACGCGATCGCGATTCCTGGTGGTCTTAGCATGGTATTTTGCTCTGTGTTTTGACGGTTGGTGACGGAATGTCGGGGCGCGACTCCCGGCCGTGCGCTTTAGTCGTCAGCAGATGGTGGGATTACCACTCTGACGCTCAGTCATCTCGTCTATCGCCCCTTCCGTGTCTAGCTCTTGCAACTCCTCCAAGGGGCGCGTTGCGAGGTCTTCGATCAGCTGATGCCTGCCATACTCAAGGGCTATGCCGTCTATGACGTTGCAATGCACATCAATGATAGAATCATGCTCGGCATTAGCAAGCCATTCGTCTAGCCACTCACGATCCTCTTCAGTCGCTTCATATCTCTCGTCGCTATGGCTGCTTCGTATGTTTCCGATGGTATCGACCCTGTGCAGCTCGTAGCTGGCCATGATTTCACAAAGATTGGTGATGCTTCGAGCGTTGTAGAAGTAGGTGGCAAAGATCGCGCCGCCGGATAAGGCGATCGCCCTATCGTAACCCTCTGCATTCTCGTTCCAACTATCTGTTTCGTTCATGGCGATCGCCATGAATCTTGGCGCGAGGGCACCGTCTGATAGTCTGGCGATTTCTACTTCTTTGTACCGATAGCCAAAATTGTTGTATTCACAAAGCTTCCCTCCCTCGTCGTCAAAACATAAAACCCGATCTAGGCTAATCCCAGGCACCCCATTAAGAAGGCACGGGGATGAGCAAAGCACCTCAAACGATGCGTCACGCCATTGCTTATCGGCGCAAATTTCCCATTCACGTATCTTCACCGCCCAATCGCAGCTTGTCACCCAATTGCCTTTTTCAGTGACAGCACCAGTCCCGTCGATCTCAACATATCCACCTCTCAAGAAAAACGTGGCAGTGTGAGGTGCTGAGAGGTACATGTCCTTTCGCAACTCTTCGGTTAGTGCTGCTTTGGGATCAAACTCTTCAATAGCAGTCCCTAGGTCAACCTTCTGAAGTGACCCCCTGACATGGATTTCAATCGCCCCGAAGTCTGGCGCAAGGGAACCGTTTGACGATTGAGCGATTTCGGTATCTAGTGGCATGGTACTTTTCCTTAGTTGTGGTGGTGTTTTCTTGAGACGCGATCGCCAGTGGCAGCGATCGCTTGACTTACTGCTTCTGAAATTAGCCTCTCAGTCCACCTCTTTGATCTCCACCAAAATGATTGGGGCGATCGCAGTCGTCAGGCTGTAGTCGGTCAACTTGCTCCTGAAGGGCTTCAATAGTTGACTGCTGCTTTATGACGAGTGCCGCGAGCGCGGTTAAAGCATCTCCAAGCAGATTTAGGTCGCTTGTCTCACCATTCATTAGAGCGTCGTAGATTTCTCTTGGGTCGGATGTGTAGCAGTTCATACTTTTCCTTAGTGGTGTTGTTCGTTCTTTCCACAGTGTAACATCTCGTTTCTCGATCGTCACCCCCTTTTTTATGGTTAAAATGCGATCAGTTGATCCAGGTATTGCGAAGCAGTTTTGAGGCGGTTTTTCTATTCTATGGACAAGCAGTATTACAAAAACCTCTTCTTTTTTAGTGACGACGTTACCCTGCAATCCCTATCTAGGGAAATTACTGGAAACCCCGACGATCCGACCCATAGCACCCTACTGTCTTGGAGTAGTCGGAATGATGGCGCAGACACCACTTGGACTGAGGATCGAAGGCGCTTTAGAGAAACGCAAACCTCAATCATCAACGGTGGGGTGCAAAAGGCTAGCGCTGTCAGACTCTCAGAGGTGTTGGCTGACGCCATGCCATCCCGGTATAGCCCGTACGTTTCGGAAGCGATCGCCCTCTCTCTTAAACGCACCCTCGAAGACCCGAACTTCTTAAGTTTGCAGGATGAGATAGCCCTGGTAGATGCTCGTAATGCTGAACTACTCCAGCAGCTAAACACATTGGGCGCGTCTCAAGCCTGGTCTTTGCTCGCTAAGTTGGTGAATGACTTAGAGCTTGCACAAGGTAGCTCAGACAGTCGAGCGGTAGCCAAGATTAGTTTGGAGCTGGTCAGAACTATCAGAGAGGGCGATCGCAAGTTTTCCTTGTGGGATGACGTGTTCCGCAATATTGACCAGCGGGCTAGGCTAATCAATGTTGAATCCCAGCGTCAGGCGAGGGGCGATCGCTCTGTTCCGATTGAAAGCTTAATGCTCTTCTTAGAAGCCCTCAAGACGCGCCTACACCAGAGAGCGGTGGTTGAGGGGCTGGCAGGTATGAAGCTGCTTAAGGCGGTCAAGAGCGACCTATCAGACCTCACAGGGAACATTGGTCAAGCTAAAAATACCTGAAGTGCGATCGCCGTCAGGACGCCACAAAGCCTCGGTATGCAGGAATCCTACCACTCAGAAACATTAATAACGAACTCTTCAAGGTCGTCACATAGTTGCATTCCTTCCGCAAGGTATGCGGTAGACCCAATAAAAATGAAGTCTTTGCCCTCTGCTAAAGTGTCAAACAGCAATACCTCTTGCTGTCCTAGGATCGCAATCAAGTCGGACTGAGACAGTTCGCTGGATACGGGCAGGTGCGGATCGTACTTAACAAAGACAGCTTTAGCGGGGTGTAGGGTTCTTTTTTTTGCCTCCTCAAATAGTTGAGCCAAAGTCATCACAGGCTGATCGGCATTCTTTGCGTTGTTCACGGAATCTTCTCCTAAGTAGTTTTTACCAGCGGTAGATACGTCCTGAAGGGCGATCGCCCTATGTCATCATCTCGTTATAGATCTGACGAACCACATCATCAACTAAGATCTCTTGGTTTGTGTCTGTTCTGCCCCAAACTACTAGCCCATGAATGTCGTACGAGATCATCTCGCCTTTAGCCTCTAGCTTCTCGGCAAACCGCTGATCCACGATCCAATGCTCATAGGCTTCTCTGATATGGACTTCGATGTTCTGGTTCTCACAAAGCGATCGCCAGTCTTCGGTGGTCGGTTCGTCCTCCTGGTAACACTCCTCGTCCCATTCGTTCAGAGCTGACTCGACCGCTTCACCGTTCGCCACGTCGTAAGTTAACTTGCTCTCTGCATTCCAGAACAAGTAGCCGCTTGCGGTTTCCAGCACTTCCCATCCCTCCTCTTCTGCTGGCGATACCCAGTCATCACAACTGATCACGCCTAGGATGTCATCGTAATACTCTGAGCTATCGTCTTTTACCAGATATTCAACCAATGAGCTAACGCAATAATGTACGTTTTGTCTCACGAATTCACGCACCAATTGCTGATAGTCGCCGTTTAGAGTGGTCATCGTTTCTCCTTACTTAGTGTCTTGTTTCTACAGTATACCATGGACTGCCTTTAGATGCCCGTTCTTTCGTGTTTTTAGCGTGAAGCCTACGCCTTCTTCTCCCGTTGCTTAACAAACCTCACTGGGTACTCTGGCTGATTCGCTCTATACAAGTCTCTAGTCTGTATGGCGTCTTTCCTGGTCGTTTCCTGTGTAACCTCCTCCCAGCCCCAGCGCCCAGAGCAGTATTGCTGTATTGACCAAACGTCTACGGTTTTCCTGATGTATGCCACTGTCTTAATCTCCTGAGTGTCTTGTTTCTACATCGTACCATAGGGAACGCGATCGCCCCTATTCTTTATGATCACGCCGCTTGTGAGGACTGGTTTGCGTACGCGATCGCTACACTGACACACTCGATCGCTTCTGCTTGCGTCTGAAATATTAGCCTTATCTTGTGCGTGTATTTGGCGTCATAAGCCTGCGAGGTGCTTGGCTCCCACAACTCAAGTTGGAATCCGCCAAGCTCGCCTACTGGAGTATTGATTGTAACTGGCTTTATTCTATATCTCATGGGAAAAACTCGGGATACGGTTGGTTGGGATGGATGGAAGGAATGCGCCTATTTACTTAATCTCAACTACCGCACGTTCTCCGGTAGTTGTCCTATAGCTTCATCAAACCAAAATATGAACCGTTTACTCAGGCAGTAGAACTAGATTCCCTGGGAATACACCACACCGCTGATCCGTTGTGGTGCCTAGTAGTTCCCCGCTGGTGCGATCGCGCCATTCTACCCGTAGGGTGAAGTCTACACAGGTGAACGTGGACGAACCGTTACCCCACACCGCCGGGACGTTTACAGCCCCTACGGTTCCTTCCATACCGGGACTGAAGAAAAACACGTCATTGCCCGCATACCCGCTACCGTAGCCGCTTACTCTCTCTTTGACTGTGACGCGATCACCGATCTGGAATTCTCTACGTTTCTTTGCCTTAGCCATCGTTTTAACCTCGTTCTGTTGTAAATAGATGGAGTGGTCTAGAATCTAATACTCATCCGAAGGATAAACTTCGGTTAGTTCACAGGAATAATTAATTAGGCTGATCTGTAGTTCGGCTCTCTGCCCCTCTTCTGCACTTGCTAACCAGCGATCGCACTCCTCAGAAATACTCTTAAAAAGCACGTAGGCGAGGGTGTATGAATCTAGCTCCTTAAACCGCTTAGCGATTAGCTGATAGCCCTTGACTATCCAAGATCTCACGTTGTCAGGATTCCAGTTAATAGACCCATTGAATGTGGACTGATACAGCTCTGGAGTGAATGCGATCGCTTGGTCAATGATTCCCATTACGCGATCGTCCTTTAGATGGCTAGCACCGGAATGGGAACCGACAAAAACGCCGTCTTCATAGTAGTTAGCCAAATGCATCAGATCGCGTCCTAAGTCGTCTACGCTTGTGGCTGTAGTCCCGTTAGTGGGGTAGCCGTTCTCTGAACGTAGCCAGAGAACGCCGCCTAGTGCCATAAGCTCGTCCGTATACCCGCAACGGTGAGGGATTAGAGGATGCTCTAAGATGTCATGAGCAATGCTTGCGCCATTAATAGCGGGGTCAAAATAGGCGCGATCGCCTTTCCCGTCAACAATCACGATCCCGTTAAGGCCAGACTCTTGATGCTCTCGAATCTCTAAGGTAAATCTCATCGTTTCAATCCTCGTTCTGTTTCTATAGTGTACTGTGCCCCTGGTAGGCTTTGCCCGTAAAGATGGGATGAAGTTACCAGGGATTGAATGGACACTTACAGGCTCTCTAGTTCGCCTTCTATGATAGCTTGCCGCTTGGTACGTCCTGAAAACTTGGCACACCATCCCCTACCGAGATCTATAGATGTGGGGGTGATCTTTCCCTCAAAGTCGTCAGACATTCCTACCATCTCTAAGATCTCTTTCCCTTCACTCTGCACGGCTTCAATCAAACTTCTACGACCCTTGCGCCCATACTTGATCAGTCTAGTGACTTCACCATTAGTTAGGACGATTTCGTACACGGTCGAGCGATACCTTAGATCTTCCAGTCTTTCCAGCGTACTCATAGCCATCTGCTTTACTCCTTAGATTGTTTTTACCAGGGTTAGAAAATGATGGACGTGCGATCGCTAGAAATAATACTCATCCTCGTATTCCCCTTGGTACTGCAAGGCATCTAGAAACTCTAGGATCTCCGTGTTCTTCAATGCTTGGATGGTGAGAGCAATACCAAAAGCATCGTACCGTCCGCCAATGGTAACAACCCCGTCAGCACTGCCAAACCGCTCTACGAATGCGTTGTAGTTACGCTTGTACATTGACGAGCCACAGTGCTTAGTTCCGCTAAGTAAGCTCGGCACTGCTACCCAGGCTTCATCTTTACCCGGTAGGGATGAGACGCGATCGCCTATTTCTGAAGCCTCTAACCAGGGGCATTTAATCACGCCTGATCCGCATGACTGGATATCGCCGACCTGATCCGCCATCTCTAACATTTTTGTGTGGTTCACGTTTTTACCTTGTTTTTGCTGGATTGACTGGGATGGATGGCGATCGCCCTATCAGGGAAGGCGATCGCCATGTAATCAACTTTGCTTACTGCTCACTTGCTGAAGGTGAACAGTAATTTTTGCCTCAATGAAGGCGATCGCCCTATCCTCATCCGATCGAGTCAAGACGTTTTCACATACGTCCATCACAAGCTTAAACACGCTTGTTACAAGATGCCGATCATCCTCATCCCAGTAAATCTCTAGCCAAGTCTTATCAGCGGCATCGTTGCCAGACTTAGATCCCGAGCATAACCAAGTATAGAAACAGCGCGCTTGCCATTGCTCAACCCTCTCTAGCCACGGTAGGCCGTCAATGAACACAGTGTATTCATATCTGTCAGGTTCACAAAAACTAATCGAATGACCATCAGAAAAGATTGTACTTGCTGAACATATAGAATTGTGCATGATTTTTATGGGTGTAGTTTTGCTGGATTGACTGGGATGGATGGCGATCGCTCTATCGGGGAAGGCGATCGCCATAGAGTTAAGCGACTGAGTGTAGTCTTTCATTCCAGTCATGACAGAATCTCGTTACCGTGGTTTCTGTGCTGCAATGATGGCAAAGTACGCCGTCTTTTACGTACAGCCCAACTACCATGTTGATCTTCCCTGATAGCGCTTTCGATTCCCAGTGATCGAGGTGATAGATCGGCACTTGGCGTCCGCAGTCATCGTAGACGATCGCGTCTGGGTATTTGTAGAAGATGGTTTTGTACCAATACTCACACAAGATCCAATGGCTACCCTTGAAAATACCGCAGTCTTCTACTAGCCCTGAGCCATTGACCTTATAGGATCTGTTACCAAACCTATCGCACCCCATGATCTCAAGTTGAGCCGTTTCACCTAAATCCAATAGCTCTAGCACCGTACCAACATGCCGATCGCCTAAACTCAAACCGTTTAATCTCGCCACTCGATTACCTCTTAGATTATTTTTACCAGGGTTAGAAAATGATGGACGTGCGATCGCCTATGACTCTGCCTCTTCTGGCTCAATCCACTTAAGGATCAAAACCTTGATACCCTGAACTGCCTCAAATTCACCCCTTGACAGGTTGTTAGCCGTGGTAATACTTTTGTCTCTCAGGAATCTGGCGAAGACCTCGCCCTTGCGGTTTATAGCAAGGCATAGTATAGGTGAGGTTTCATCTTTCATCCATCCAATCTGAAACCCGCTTTCCAGCGTTGATACACCTCCTGCAAGGCGAATGTCAAGTACGTCATTAATGTCTTGGTCTTGATCAGGATCGCCATGTTGTAGCATTGTTTCTCCCTTGGTTTTACTGGATTCGATTGGATGGAATGCGATCGCCATTGTCGGGGAAGGCGATCGCCTATGACTACTAGGGAAGGCGATCGCCTTCGGGTATTAGTTCGACAATATAGGGATCGCTCTCTAGCTCTAAGCTCTCTAGCTCGCTAGTGCCATACTTCTCAATCAAATAGTTTTTGTAGATACCTTGTACCAACCTGCCAACCTCGCATAACATCGTGAAGTGAAACTCACACTCACCGATCCGGTAGGCATACGTGATGATTTTTACAGGCTTACCCTTGCGGCTTTTCCGTTCTACCACGTACGTATCGGACGCGATCTCTACCGCCTTCCCTAGAGTGAAACCATCAAAATACTTTGACGTGATCATGATTGCGTTATCCTTTGGTGTAGTTTTGCTGGATTGACTGAGATGGATGGCGATCGCCTTACCCGTGAGTATTTATACTCGGATGGCGATCGCGTAATCTTGCTAGTCGCGATCGCTTATTTAGTCGTCATCTGGATCACCGTCTGGATCGTATGGATTCTGGGCTTCCACGTAGTCTGCAAACTCTGC
>Ga0105046_10019603_pt1 | contig 10256 bp, 7 predicted proteins | sample MAT03_FD_78385 | JGI IMG/M metagenome (GOLD analysis project Ga0105046, IMG submission 78385) | Freshwater microbial communities from Lake Fryxell liftoff mats and glacier meltwater in Antarctica - MAT-03 (megahit assembly) | ecosystem: Environmental > Aquatic > Freshwater > Ice > Liftoff... | reverse complement strand
CTTTCCAGTTAAACATCCCTTTGCCCAAAGTCCATCTAATCCCCAATAAAATCTGTACCTTTTAATATAATTCCAACCCAAACGGACACCTACCATGACTCCATCTTGTTTAGCTCCCCCTTCACGTTCTCTTTTCATGTAATAAATTTCTGGTCCTAAAGATAACGTTGAAGAAGGCTGAGCAACTAAAGCAAAGTGATGTGTCAATAGACTAAATAAAAAAATGGCCAGCATCATGAATTGTTTCATAAATTCTCCCCTTTTTATTACTCAGATAAGAACGAGCATTTTTAACTTCCGAACAATAAATTGTCAACCGACGTTTGTTTATGTTATGTCATTAGAGCGTGTCATCAATTGCTAATAGACTCTATTGACGACACGCTCTAAACATAAAGGAGAATTTAATGAAAGCCATATGGAATAATCAAATCATTGCAGAAAGTAAGGATACAGTCGTTGTGGAAAATAATCACTATTTCCCTATTGAATCTGTCCATCCTAAAATGATTAAAAAAACAACGAATCATTACACATGTCCTTGGAAAGGCACTTGTGACTATTATGATGTGAGTGTAGGGGGACAAACAAACAAAGAAGCCGCTTGGATTTATCCTCAACCCAAACCAGAAGCCAACCAAATTAAAGGACGTATTGCTTTTTGGAGAGGAATCAAAGTCGTCGACTAAAACAAAACAGACAGGCAGAAAATCTTCCACCTGTCTGACATTGCACACTTAAACCATTAAAACTATCTGCAAGTATTTTCATTGCATGTTGGTTGACAAGTATGTTTGTAGTAGTATTTTGGAACATATTTGCAGCAACGTTCACAGTTATACTTTGGCACATAATGACATTGTGAAGTATAATAGTACTCTGGAACTTGTTTGCAACATGTTTGTGAATAATACTGTGGAACATATTTGCAGCATTGTTTTTCATAATACTTAGGAACATAACGGCAGCATTTTTTATATGTATACTTTGGTACATAATTGCAGTGCCACTTGTTATAGTAGCAGGGCTCGTAACGACAATATAAACAATAACAGTCATTCATTGCTTTATCTGGTGGGCATTGTTCTTGTCCGCCTTGCTGAGCAACATAAGAATCTCCGCCGCCATAGCTACCTTCATTTCCACCAAAGTTTCCACCGTAACCACTATTGTCATAGCCACCTTCGTTGCCATAACCTTGACCTACATCTCCACCTGCGTAGTCTCCACCACCGCATGCAAAGCTGTAAGATGTTGTCATCAAACAGACGAGCAACGAGAAGAAAATACTTACTTTCTTCATAACAACCTCCGTTAATATGTTTTTGATTCAGAACACTTAGACCTTAACCTAATTGTCCCTCCTCTACAGATGCTCTTTGTCCATCCCGCCCCAAAAAGAGCGAACGAACAATCAAGTCTCTTAAACACAATCTGGGTTTTTTCCGAATTTTTATCAAAAAAAATTTTGACTTTTTCACAAATAATCTTCATTTTGTGACATAACCCCCCTTTTTTAAGACTATTCAACCCTAATCAACTAACAACAAAAATTCAGGTTTTTTATTTATGAATAATTTAGTTTTTACTATATTTTTAATAAAAAATAACAAAAAATAAATTTTTAATATAAAAATAATTATTTTTTTAACAATGCATAGTCTTTCGTTAAGTAATAAATCATGACAAAAATTCTTTAATTTGTTTTACTCATTTTCAATAAAAATTTTGAGAGAATGCGAATGGATCAAACAATGCTTAGTTATTTAGACACTCAATTGGAAGAGTTGAAAGGACAAGGGCTTTACAAGCAAGAGAAAGAAATCACTTCTCCACAAGACGCTCATATCACTCTTAGTCAAGGTCAGTCTGTTTTAAATTTTTGTTCAAACAACTATTTAGGTCTTTCTAATCATCCAGAAATTATTCAAGCGGCGCGTGAGAGTTATGATCAATATGGGTTTGGATTGTCATCTGTTCGTTTTATTTGTGGAACGCAAACTGTCCATAAGCAACTTGAAAGGCGTTTATCACAATTTTTAGAAACAGAAGAAACCATTTTATATTGTTCTTGTTTTGACGCAAATGGGGGCTTATTTGAAACGCTTTTGGGACCAGAAGATGCTGTTATCAGTGATGCTCTGAACCATGCAAGTATTATTGATGGAATTCGTTTATGCAAAGCCAATCGTTTACGCTATGAACATAATGACATGAAAAGTCTAGAAAACCAGTTGAAAGAGGCCCAAGGAGCCCGTTTTAAGTTGATTGCAACGGATGGTGTTTTTTCAATGGATGGAACAATTGCTAATTTACGTGCAATTTGTGATTTAGCAGACCAATATCAGGCTCTTGTGATGGTTGATGATTGTCACGCGACAGGATTTTTAGGCTCGAAGGGAAAAGGCACACCTGATTACTGCAATGTGATGGGCCGAGTGGATATTTTAACAGGCACACTAGGTAAGGCTTTAGGGGGTGCTTTAGGAGGCTACACAACAGGACGTCGCTCGATTATTGATTGGTTGCGTCAACGTTCACGCCCTTATCTCTTTTCTAATACTTTAGCCCCAAGTATTGCAGCAGCTTCTTTAAAAGTTTTAGATTTAATTGAATCGTCTCATGATCGTCGCCAACAACTCCAAAAAAACAGTCATTACTTTCGCGAAAAAATGACAGATTTGGGTTTTAACTTGGTCCCGGGTCATCACCCCATTATTCCTGTGATGTTAGGTGAAGCACGCCTAGCGCAAGAGTTTGCAAAAGAGATGTTAAAAGAAGGAATTTATGTCGTAGGATTTTGCTATCCTGTTGTGCCTCAAGGCAAAGCGCGAATTCGTACACAAATGTGTGCGAATCACACAAAAGAAGATTTAGATAATGCAATTCATGCATTTGCAAAAGTAGGACGCGCCTTAAAAGTTATATAGTCAGTCTAGCTGAAAGCTGGACTGACTATATAAGAGAGCCTATCCAAAAAGTTATTTAAGAGAGTCACACGATGAGAGGCATTGTAAAAAGAGAACGTACACCTGGTTTATGGATGGAAGAGGTTTCTCGTCCGCAAGTCAAAAAAGGTGAAGTTTTAATCAAAACAATTAAAACATCCATTTGCGGCACAGATATTCATATCTATAAATGGGATGACTGGGCACAAAAAACGATTCCAGTGCCGATGGTGATTGGTCATGAGTTTATGGGGGAAATTGCAGAACTCGGACCTGACGTTGAAGGCTTAAAAGTGGGGCAGCGGGTTTGTGGTGAAGGACATATTGTTTGTCATCACTGTGTCAATTGTCGTTTAGGCAAAAAGCATCTGTGTTTACATACGCAAGGACTAGGAGTTAATCGTTCCGGATGCTTTACAGACTATTTTGTGCTACCTGACGAAAACGTTTTTCCTCTTCCTGCATCGATTTCAGATGATCAAGGAGCAATTTTTGATCCTTTTGGCAATGCTGTTCATACAGCCTTATCCTTTCCTTTAACTGCAGAAGATGTCTTAATTACTGGAGCTGGCCCCATTGGAATCATGGCCGCAGCCGTGGCACGTCAAGCAGGTGCCCATTCTGTTGTGATCACAGATCCTAATCCCTATCGTTTAGAATTAGCCAAACAAATGGGAGCCACCCATCTTGTCAATATTCAAAAAGATTTAGTCGAATCAGTTTTACAGTCATTGAATATTCCCGGATTTACAATTGGGTTAGAAATGTCTGGCCATCCCAATGGACTGCATACCTTGCTTCATCATGTGCGCCATGGAGGACAGTTAGCCTTATTAGGAATTTTACCTTCAGAAACTGCGATTGACTGGAATCTGGTGATTTTTAAGATGTTGACGCTTAAAGGAATTTATGGCCGTGAAATCTTTGGAACATGGTTTCAGATGGTTAATTTAATTGAAAGTGGATTAGATTTAACACCCCTTATTACGCATCATTTTAAAGCAGATGACTTTCAGCAAGGATTTGATGTTTTGTTATCTGGAAAATCTGGAAAAGTGATTTTAGATTGGTCAAGTTCATAGCGAAAAGAGATCTATTGTATCATTCACCACAGAGGCAGTGAGAGAAATGAGACTGGGTGAATGAAGCTGCTCATTTTTGACTTTAAGGCATCCCTAAGCTTCCTTGTCCCAGCCTAAATTACAACCTAAAGTACATTAGACCTCTTTCGAAACTCCATTTGTTTGCTAAAATAGCGTTTTTTGGCGCATTCATTCACAAATTTTTCGGCAATATGTTCACATATTCCCTCAAAATTTGTGAATGAATTCGCTCAAAAACCACTTATTTTATCAAGCAAAGCAAGTTTCGAAAGAGATCTATTCTAAGGGTTGTTTTTTCTTCAGCAGGAATGGCTGGTCTTTGTATCACTTTAAAGTTTTCTTTTTTTTATAAATTTCTGATTCTCTTGAATTTCTTGGATGACTTCAGATAAGTTAAAGATCTGATGATAGTTTGTTAAATAGTCTTGATGAAATAACTCTGTAATGGATTTGATGCCATGTTCATGAAGTATGGACCATACTCTTTTCAAATGACTTGTTTGTTTTAAGTAGCGTTCTAAACAAAAAATAGGATAGTGATCTCTTAATCTCTGACATCCATTAAATATGATGAGATCTGCCCATTCCCTCATATTTGATTCACTTTTATCTTCCACTAAATTTTTTAAAATCCTTTCAAAATTATCTTTGTTTTGTTGAAGAATAGGCATTTTTATAATTTTTTGACCAAAATTAACCGCAAATTGTTTTAAGATATGAATAGAACCCTCTTGAATACCAAATAAATCTATGAATTGATGATGTAAATCCATTTGATTCTTATCAAAATCATCTCTATTTTTAATATCTATAAAATTTTGCCACAGGTTTTTAAACTCTTTTCCTTCTTCTAGTGAAGGAAAATGAATCTGATTAATATGATTTATTAACTGTTGCTCAAACTCTAGTAGATGAGTGTGCCGTTCCGAATTAATATGTAAATAATTTAAATCTTGATTGGAACAAATACCCACTTGGTTAAGCTGCCCCGCATGTGCCAGACCTAAAGGTTTGTTTTCCCCAATGCCTAAATGGACAAGGGTATCCTCTCTAATCATACTCCAAAAACCTGCATATAAAGCTAAGGAAAGGTCCTGATCTTCATTTTCCTCTTCTTTAGAACTTTTAAAACTTAAATGGATTTGATTTTGCAGCTCTCTCAAATATTTTTCTTCTTGCACAAATGTTTGATAAAGGTGTTTATATAAATTTACGACAGTTCTATCAATACACAATTCCTCAGCATAATTTTCTAAAAACATTAACACATAACGAAACTTGGGATCTTTTGCTTGACGAATAATTGAAAAAAGAGTGGATTCAAGTGCATCAAGTTCATTTTTTTGACTAGTCATCTCTTTGCTTAAATCAACTAAATTTTTAATCTTTAATTTATAATCTTCATAAAAACTTCTTAATTTTTCTTGTTTTTGAACTAAATGATGACTGATTTGATCATAAGTTAAATGCTTTAAAATAGTGATTATTTGATCAATTCTTAAGCTTAACTCAAATTTTTTGATCCAAGTATCTAGTTGGCTATTTTGACAAGACAAACCGATCGCCAAAAATTTTAATTGTTCATCTCTGAAATAAGGGGCAATGATCAATAAAACTTCTGAATATTCTGAGTGTAAACTTGCCAGCCCAATTAAGATCGGAGGAATGGCTTCAATGGATTGTTGATAATCCTCAATGAGGTCAGTATTTGTTAAAAATAACTTAAAATGATGATCAAAACAATATTTTAGAGTCATTTCTTCTTCTTCTTCGTTCACTGAAGCAGCGGCGCTAATTAGATTTATTGTTAAAGTATCTAATAAAAACTCTGATCTAGGCGCAAGCACGAATAAAATATCTTGATCAAATCTGTCGATAGGCTGACCAAGTAATTGAGTTCTTCGATTACTCGAATAGTCACTAATAAAGAATTGCAGTTTTTCTTCATCTAAACTAGCTAGAAGATAAGGACCCAAAGGTAACTTCAACTCATGAATTTCCTTTAAAAATTTTTTAAATGTTTGTCCCTGTAGTCTTTTACAATACTCTTTAATCAGTACCTGATAATCAGCAAATGTCTCTATCTGATAAATCAGATGATTTAAAAAATTGACGATATCTTTTGGATAATTTTCCCAATAAGAAAAAAATTCCAGTTTTTGTTCATGAGTAAATGCAGTAATAAAAAGGATTTGCCTGGATTCATCTAAATCAAAAAAATTTTCTTTTAAAAAACCAAACTTATTTTGATCTTCAAAATTTTGAATGATTTGTTGTACCAGTTCATGTATATCAGAACCCCATTCATTGACTTCTGCAAATATGTTCAAACACTGATGTAGACAATCAAGATTAAGAATTTTCTGTTCAATTAAATATTCTAACGCAAAATGACGATAGGGTTGATTTAAGCGCATAATCAGGTAAATATAGGCTCTATCTGACAAATACGGGAGGCAAAATTTTATCCAACTATATATTTCTTCATCAGATAAATGAGTGAGTAGCTGATCCACAAGGACATCTGCAAATTCACCACTTTGATAATTTAATTCTTCATAGACTTGGGCAAAAGATTCTTGCCACTGATCATTTGAGTGAATAAAAGAAGGAAAAAATAAAGATAAATTTTCTTCACGTTGAGAAAAAACAAGTAATCCCCATTCCAAAGGACAATTTTTTAATAACTCAGCCCACTCTTTTGGACGAATCGTCTTCTGATACACAGCGGCACAATTGCTTAATCGATCTTCGTCATCGAGGTAGTGATTAATTAATTTAGGAGTAAAATGGATGAGTAATTCAGAGGATTCATGAATTAATAAATTGAGTTTGATGGATAACAAACGATAATCTTCGACTACCTCTTTAACACAGGAGTCAATGTCTAGAGAAGAACTTTGTGAATGATAAGACGTGTAGGAGTCAATTGCAGATAGATTAGGTAGTGAATTCATAAAATGCTCTCTTTTTTTGCATATTTCGCAATACGCTGTGAATTAAATAACACAATCAGACTACTTAAAACCATTGCACAGGCAGCAAATAAGGGGGAAAGCCATCCTCCCACTGCTAAGCCAATTCCTAAACAATTATAAAAAAACGCCCAAAAAATATTTTGCTTGATAATACGCTGTCCCCATAAGACCACTTGACGTAACTGAATTAAAGATTTAAAATGCTTTGTTGTGAGTAAAATGTCTGAAACCTGAATAGATAAATCGCTAGCAGTCATGGTTGCAATACTTAAATGCGCAAGTGTTAAAGCGGGAGCATCATTGACCCCATCTCCTAGCATGGCAACAATTTCTCCATTGTTTCTCAATTTAGCAACTAAATCTCTTTTTTGCAATGGATGATACCCACTCACCCACTCGTTGAACTCACATAATTGCGCCACTTGCCGGGTTGCTTGTGCTTGATCCCCAGATACCAATGAACATTTAATCGGTTTTAGCGTCTTTATAAACTCCTGTACACCACCTCGTAACTGATCCCCTAAAGTAATCGTTGTTAACCACTTCCCATTCTTCACAAGATATACAACTGTTTCAATTCCTAGCTGAGAAGAATGATTGACCGGGTATTGAATGCCCATCTCTTCTAAAAATGACGCAGAACCTAAATGCCACGTCGTTGCCTCTCGATAGCCCTCAATCCCTTTTCCAATTTTTTCTGTTAAATGATCGAAAGAAGCCCCGACTCCTTCTAAATTTTGGTGAATAGCCCAAGCAATAGGATGATTAGATTGTGACACTAATCCTTTTAAGTCTGATTTTTCTTCTTTTGTTAGGTCTGATAATCCCTGACTGACATTAAACTTACCTTCAGTCACTGTCCCTGTTTTATCAAAAATAAATTGCGTTTCTTGTCCAATCCATTGCAACGCTCCGCGATGACGAACAATAATTCCCAATTTAGCGAGAGCATTTAAAATTTGTGCTTCGGCTAAAGGAGCAGCAATTCCAATGGCACAAGGACAAGAAATTAATAAAATAGCGACTGCCCGTGTTAGAGCTGTTTCTAACACATCTTTTCCTGGATCACTCACTCCAAATAGCCAACAAATGAGTGCAGTACTCGCAGCAATCACTAACACAACTGGAATAAATCCATGAATCACTTGATCAACAAGACGTTTGGTGGGAACTTTATGTTCAATATTTTGCTCAATCATTTTGACAATTTGCTGCAACGTACTTTCTTGCGCTGAAGAAGTCACCTGTGTGACTAAATGTCCGTGTTGTAAATGAGAGCCAGCCAATGTTAAAGATCCGACTGTTTTAACCACTGGAATAGACTCCCCTGTCATTAACGATTCATCACAACTCCCTTCTCCTTCCACAACTTTTCCATCCAATACAATCTTTTCTCCCATTCGAGTCACTAATAAATCGCCTGGAACAAATTCTTTAATCGGAACAAAAGTATCCATGCCTTGATATCGCTTGCGTCCACGCCGAGGAAGAGCCCAAGAGAGCTGAACGAGAGCATCTTTGGCGGAAAATTTAGCGCGAGACTCCATGATTTTACCTAGCAATACAAAAACAATGATGACAGTCATTGAATCAAAATAGATATGAAACGATCCTTGACTCATTTCATAAATAGAAAGGGATGTAGCTGTCGTCACACCTAGACAGACTAATAATTCCATTCCCCATAGCCCTGTTTTTAACCCATTCCAACAACGACGCCAAATGGGCCAAGCGCTATAAGTTAACACAGGAAGGGATCCTACTAAAGAAAGCCATGTAAATAATTGCGTGTACCCTTCTGGATCTCCATCAAAATAAACAGCATATAAAGGATAGGCAAACATCATAACATTTAATGAAAAGAAAGCAGCGACAATAAAACGTAATAGAAGCGAACGACTGATGGCTTGTTGGCGCGGATCTTCCAAATTTTTTGGAGAATAACCCAATTGCTTAATGAGTCTGATAATTTTTTCTTTAGTGATGAAGCGTGGAGCATACTCAATGACAGCTAAATCTGTTGTATAATCCACCACACAATGAGAGATCCCTTGTTCTTTGAGTAGCAATAGGGCAATCAGCTTTGCACAGGAGGGACACCACATTTCTTGAATGACTAAAGCAAATTTTTGATTTTCCTCTTTCACAATGTTTTCTTGGGAGGCAGGAATAAAGGGCTGAGTGATTAATCCAATTTTTAGGGCTTGCTGATATAAAGGGTGATCAGTTCCTTGATTTAAAGCATTTTGTGCTTTTAAAATTTGATAAACTGTCTGGCAGCCTGCGCAACAAAAAGATTGATTCTCTTGGTCACAAAAAGAATGATGAATAATAGGTGCTTGACAAAGGGTGCAAAGACTGTCTGTTAGGGATGTCATGATCAATTACAATATTTTAATTTCAAAAGAATGATTACTTGATTGCATCATTAACTTAATTAAAAATAAAAAAAAAGTATATACTCAATCTAGTTCATGTGGCTCTTCCCACTAAAGAAAAATAGCCTTATAATGTCCTGTAGGTTATTTACACAGACCAGGGGAGTCGTGAAGGAGTAAAGGGTCAAAATACAAGACTATAATAATTTTTAGTTTTGGCTAAAAAATAAGGCATAGGCTAGTCCTTGCCTAATCTTTTTTTCTAAAACTTGATTATTTTATAGGACTTACGCAAATTATAAAGATTTAGGTTAAAATTAAGGTAAGACTTAAAAAGGAGGTTTTCCATGAAGCCTAAGATAAGTCGCCTTAATTATTGTTCATATTTATTGAATAGTCAGACAAATTATACATTGACAAATTTTGCAGACTATGTCGATTGTGCCATACTTGTATGGGTACGATTAAAAGAGATAGCCTATCAAACAAAAAGGACAATATATGATCTCAAGAATAGTCTTTTGGATGACTATCTTATCCAACAGTTAAAGCCTCCAACTAATAAATTTGCATAAATTTTATTGTACTACTAAACTGTTGAGGATTAACGACTCCTCTAAGTCCCTTGCAAACATCATGAATAACATAAAAAAATGTTAAATGGCAAATGGCAAAATGATTAATTTTGCTAGATAATCCTAAAGTCACAAGTGATAAGGCTGCTCCCAAAATTCCTAAAGCTAAATCTGCTACACGAGCAATCACTGATGTCACAGTGAGGCCAACATAGTATAAACGACACAAAATATGCTTTTCCCAGAAAGCATCCTTACGTCTATTATTGACAAT
>Ga0105046_10019601_pt1 | contig 10256 bp, 11 predicted proteins | sample MAT03_FD_78385 | JGI IMG/M metagenome (GOLD analysis project Ga0105046, IMG submission 78385) | Freshwater microbial communities from Lake Fryxell liftoff mats and glacier meltwater in Antarctica - MAT-03 (megahit assembly) | ecosystem: Environmental > Aquatic > Freshwater > Ice > Liftoff... | reverse complement strand
TTCAAGTTCTAGCCTGACGCTGTGCATTTGCGCGAAATCGGATCAACAAGGATGGGTTGGAAATGAGAAACCTTACTGCCCTGGCGGCGCTCGCTGCGGGCGTCTGCCTGTCAGCGATTGCGCCATCTCACGCCGACGAGGCCGATGCCAAGCGCCTGTTCAAGGGAATGTCCGACTATCTCGTCGGCCAGAACGCGATCTCTTTCGACTATGACGCCGAACTGGAGATCGTCACCGATGAACTGCAGAAGATCGGCTTTGTTAGTTCGGGATCGGTGACAGTCAATCGGCCGGATAAGCTGCACATGACCCGCACCGGCGGCTTTGCAAACGTTGAAATGACATTCGACGGCAAGGAGCTCGGCATCCTCGGCAAGAATCTCGACAAGTATGCCAAGATGCCGGTCACGGGCACCATCGACGAACTGATCGATATGCTGAGGGAATTCGGTGTGGAGGCTCCCGCTTCGGATCTGCTCTCGTCGAATCCATACGAAATCATGATGTCGAATGTCACCGACATAAAGGACCTGGGTAGCGGCGTCATCGGCGGGCAGGAATGCGACCATCTTGCATTCCGCACCACCGACACGGATTGGCAGATCTGGATTGCGCACGGCGAAAAGCCCTATCCGGTACGCTTTTCGGTCACCAGCAAGATGCTGGCCCAGGCGCCTTCCTACACCATCGACATTGGCGACTGGAAAACCGGCGATGCGGTGGCGGCCGGTGATTTCCAGTTGAAGGTCGGGGACGCCAAACAGGTCGCGATCACGGAAATGGGCGGTCTGGATGAGGTGCCGGATCTGTCCGGAGCAGGAGCAGCCCAATGAAATCGATCATCAAGACGTCTCTCGTCGCACTGGCGTTCGTGTTCGGTATGAGCGACATTCATGTGACCGGACAGCAGTCTGGACTGGGCTTCTTCCGGATCGCAACCGAAGCGCAGGCCCGTGTCGGGCGGCCGTTGACGCCGGTCAGCGTAGCCGGCACCGCTCGACGTACGACCCGGCGGGTCATCCGCCGTGGCGCCGTGGTCGTGGCCATTCCCGCGGGCTGTCCTTACGGGGCCTACTACGGATACAATCTCTATTATTGCGGCGGCACGTATTACCAGCGCTCGGGGAGCGGATACGTCATCGTATACTTCTAGCATTGCCTCGTCGCCGCGATGCCACGCTATGCCGACGCAGGTTGCGATTGCGACCTCTGCGTCGGCCTCTGATAGGCGAGGACCAAGCCTCCCAGCACGATGAATCCTCCAATCGACGCCATCGCCATGCGCTGGCTCCCTGTCGCTGCGTTGACGACTCCGAAGACGAGGGGACCGAGCGCGGCGGACGCTCGGCCAACGAGAGCGTTGAAGCCAAAGAACTCCGAGCTCCGATCAGCCGGTATGATCTGCGCATAGATGCTGCGGCAAAGCGATTGGCTTGATCCGATTACCAGTCCCGCGATGATCGCAACGATCAGCGGGACGCTCTCGCCGTGCCCCAGCGCCATGATCGCGATGAGAATGAGCCAGATCAGAAGGGTGACGAACAGCGCACCGCGCTCCGACCAGACGCGTCCGAGCCAGCCGAACCCGATGGTCGCGGGAATTCCGACGAGGAAAAACAAGAGGGTCAGCTTGAGGATTTCCTCAACGCTCAACCCGAAGTTGGTCTTGAAGAAGATGCCGATGAAAAACAGGATCGTCACCACGGCATCGTTGATGAGGTAGAACGCCAGCAGGAAATGCAGGATCTCCCTGTGTTGCCGCCACTGCGCGAGCGTGGTGCGCAGGCGCTGAAAGGCGCCCGGCCCGGCGATGTTTCGCACAGGGATATCGTCTCGAGGAAACAGGAACACCAAGGGGAGACTGAAGCAGGCGAAGAAGACGCCTGTCACAAGGAAAGACAGGCTGAACGTGGCCGGGTCGATATTTTCCGCGCCGCCTTCAATAAACGGCAGGCACAGGAAAAAGCATACGACGCTTCCCAGGTAGCCCAGCCCCCAGCCAAGTCCGGAAATGACCGATAGCGAGCTCGGTGCTCCCAACGCCGGCAGATAGGAGTCGTATATTGCCTTGGCCAGCAGGAAGGCCGTGTGCGCGGCAATGAAGACAGCCATTCCCGCGACGATTTCACCCGGACGAACCAGTGTGAGGGCCGCTGTCGAGATGCAGGCAAGTGCGGTAAACAGCAAAAGCCCCTGCCTCCGCTTTCCTCTGCCGTCGGCGAAAGCTCCCAGAAATGGCGCGACCAGCCCTGCCACCAGAAGCGCGCAGGCAACGGCCACCGCCCAATAGGTGGCGGCCTCGGGACCGCCTCCTGCGATCTGGGTATGAAAATAGGTGGCGTAACCTATGACCGGGATCATCAGGACGTAGCCGGAACTGCCAACGCCGTAGACCACCCAAGCTGTAGCACCCAGCTTGCGGACCGTCGCCATGGTGTCTCCCCCCTCCCCAAAGGCCATTCTCAGGCGCCCCGGCCGCGACAAAGATTCTCTTGCAAATGTAACCTTGCGGACAATCTCTCACCCGGACTTACGCTAGGCAAGGTCGATTGTGGCTCGGGTCGCGGAGGGCCAGTTTGCGCGTGGCTGTCTTGCGGTTGCGGGTGGGCGGCGCGCCTGTCCATCAGCCACTGCGGCGGCGGGGCAGGAGCGCAATCTGGTGGATCCGGGACTCCGACGCCGCTGCGCTTGTATTCTCGCATGAATAGTTCGTGAGAAGACAATCTCCGATCGGATTGTATGCTAGCCGGACAGCTTATTTGCGCGGTCCATGAAGCACGGCGCCCGGTATCCGAAGCGGAGGAGCAATTTCGATGAAACGCTGGAAGAAAATGATGGCTGCCCTGGCGGTCTCGACGCCGATGCTGTTCGCGGCGGCGCATGTGCAGGCGCAGGACGCCAAAAAGCCGAACATCCTCGTCATCTGGGGCGACGATATCGGCCAGTTCAACATCAGCGCCTACAACAACGGCATGATGGGCTATCGCACGCCAATATCGACAGCATCGCCAAGGATGGCGCGCTGTTCACCGACTGGTACGGCCAGCAGAGCTGCACCGCCGGTCGCGCCGCATTCATCACCGGGCAGTCGCCGATTCGGACCGGCCTGACCAAGGTCGGCCTGCCGGGGACCCCCGAAGGCCTGACGATCGCCGACCCAACGGTCGCAGGGCTGCTAAAACCGCTCGGCTACACGACGGGACAGTTCGGCAAGAACCATCTTGGCGATCTAGACTCGATGCTGCCGACCAACAACGGCTTCGACGAATTTTTCGGCAACCTCTATCACCTCAACGCCGAGGAAGAGCCCGAGAACGTGGATTATCCCGGCGACATGGTGATGCCCGGCGGCAAGACGTTCAAAGAGAGGTTTGGCCTACGCGGCGTGATCCATTCCTTCGCCAACCCCGACGGCACCCAGACGGTCAAAGATACCGGTCCGCTGACCCGCAAGCGGATGGAGACGATCGACGAGGAAGTGACCAAGGGCGCCCTTGGTTTCATGGACAAGGCTCATGCCGACAACAAGCCGTTCTTCCTGTGGTACAACACGACGCGGATGCACATCTTTACCCACCTGAAACCCGCATCGCAGGGTGTGACGGGCCTTGGCGTCTATGCCGATGGCATGGTCGAACACGACGGCATGGTTGGCGAGCTGCTGGCCAAGCTGAAAGAGCTGGGCATCGAAGACAACACGATCGTGATGTACTCGTCTGACAATGGTGCGGAGACCTTCACCTGGCCGGATGGCGGCACGACCATGTTCCGGGGCGAAAAGAACACGCCGTGGGAAGGCGGTTACCGCGTTCCGTCCATGATCAAATGGCCGGGCGTCATCAAGCCGGGCACCGTGGTCAACGACATCGTCGCGCATGAAGACATGCTGCCGACACTGCTTGCCGCTGCTGGCGATCCGACAGTCAAGGAAGACCTGCTGAAGGGTGAAACAGTCAACGGCCGCGACTACAAGGTGCATCTCGACGGCTACGATCTGACCGCCGCGCTGGAAGGCAAGGCCAAATGGCCGCGCGGCGAGTTCATCTACTGGACCGACGACGGTTCGGTTGCGGCCCTGCGCTATGACAACTGGAAGATCAGCTTTCTTGAGCAGAAGGCCGAAGGTCTGAAAGTCTGGCAGGAGCCCTTCGACGTGATGCGGGCGCCCGTGATCACCAATCTGCGGATGGACCCGTTTGAACGTGCCCGTTCGGAAGACGCGATGGGCTATACGCGTTGGTTCATGGAGCGGATGTTCCTGATCGCCCCGGCCGGTGCCTATGTCGGCGGTTGGTTGCAAAGCTTCAAGGACTTCCCGCCGCGCATGAAACCCGGCAGCTTCAATCTGGACCGCGTGATGGAAGCCGTGACTTCGGGCAATCAGGGCAACCAGTAACCGCTGCTCCTTGACGATTTCGGGCACCCCGTATAACCGGGGTGCTCGCTTTTTTGTGTAGGATACAATCGGAGGTTGCCATGCGCGCAATGCTTTTCGCTTTGATTCTTGCCGCCCTGCCCTTGACGGCTGCGGCGGACCCGCTTCCATCGTGGAACGACACGCAAGCCAAAGCCGCGATCATCGCGTTTGTCGACAGCACGACCACCCCCTCGCTCGACACCTATGTGACGCCCGGCGACCGGATCGCGGTGTTCGACAATGACGGCACACTGTGGGCCGAACAGCCGGTGTATTTCCAGTTTCTGTTTGCCATCGATGCGGCCAAGAAGAAGGCAGCCGCCGATCCTGCGTGGGCCTCGACCCCGGCGCTCAAGGCCGCGGCGGCGGGCGACATCAAGGGTGTGCTTGCGGGCGGTGAGGAGGCTCTGATCGAGGTCGTCGGCGCCACCCATTCAGGCATGACGGTCGAAGACTTCACGGCGCAGGCCGCCGAATGGATCGCCACGGCGAAACACCCGACGACCGGGCGCGCCTATTCCGACATGGTCTATCAGCCGATGCTGGAGCTCCTGAGCTATCTGCGTGACAACGACTACCAGACTTGGATCGTCTCGGGCGGCGGAGTCGACTTCATGCGGGCCTTCGCGGAACCCGTCTACGGCATCCCGCCGCAGCAGGTGATCGGCTCGCTGGGCAAGGCCGATTTCAAGATGGTGGACGGTAAGCCGCAGGTGATGAAAGACCCGGGCATCGCCTTCATCGACGACAAGGGTGGCAAGCCCGTGGGAATCGAGCGCAACATCGGCAAGCGGCCAGTCTTCGTCGCCGGCAATTCCGACGGCGATCTGGCAATGCTGCAATGGTCCACCGCGGGCAAAGGACCGCGCTTTGGCATGATCGTTCACCACACCGACGCCGCGCGCGAATGGGCCTATGACCGCGACAGCCATATCGGAAAGCTGAGCGCCGCGCTGGATCAAGCTCCGGCGGCGGGCTGGCTGGTGGTGGACATGGCAAAGGACTGGGCGACGGTCTACCCCGCCGAGAAAAAGTAGGGCGGGAGAATCCGGCCGGCACAGGTTGCCGATCCCGAGAAGCTGGCGGCTGCCCGTCGGCCAGCTTCTAGGGTTCCTGCCTCGCCAGCTTTTCCAGACTGGGCACGTCGACGATTGTCAGCCGGCCGTAGTGGCTTTCCAGCACGCCGCTCTTGGTGAGTACCTTGATGACCTTGTTGACCGTCGGTCGCGCCAGCCCGCACATCGACGCGAGTTCGGCCTGGGTCAACGGCAGCGTCTTCGCTCCGCTCGACTGCGCCCTGCCAAGCGTCACCAGACGGCCCGCGACGCGCGCCAGCGGGTCGGAGGCCATCAGGTCGGCGATGATCGAAACCGCCTCCTCGACATGCTCGATGATCAACAGCGCGAAGTACCTGCAGTATTCGGCGTTGGTGATAAGGCGTTCGAACTCGACCAACGGCAGATAGAGGGCGTATGACGGCACGATCGCCTCCAGCGACACGAGCCGCGGTGCCCCCCGAAACGCAGCCGTTTCGCCGATCCAGTAGCCCGCCGTCCTGATGGTTCCGACGTGGCCGTTCGCCAGAGTGAGTTCGATCGCCCCCTCGACCAGCCCGTACACGCCGGTTGCGTCGTCGCCGACGCCATAAAGCGTCTCACCCGCTTCGAAGTGGCGCAGGGTGCAGGGCTTGAGGAGATCGACGCGAAAGGGCTCGGGCTGGCGCGAAAGCCAGCCATGACTCCGCACGATTTCCTCGGCATTCTTCTTCTTCACAATCGACCGTCAGCGGGGCTCATCGCTGCCTTTCAGAGGCGAATCCATCAGTGGATCGCCGGCAGGATACGCGTCTTGAGGTCCTGAGCCAAGCTGACCGGGTTAGCGCTCGGCAATCACCGGCAGGGTAGGGCCGGGCACCTTGAACTCGCTGTAGCGGTCGCGCAGCGTGCCGCCATGGCTGAGCATGAGCGCCGTGCATTTAGCCATGTCCAGGCAACTGCCGCCGCCGACGCCGACAACCACCTCCGGACCGAAGGCGCGGGCGTCGTCGGCGCGGACGGCCACGCTGTCGTAGGGCACGTCCGGCTCGACGCGGTCGTAGACATGGATGGCGAGCCCCCGGCGGCCTTCAGCGTGTCGATGATGCCCGAAAAGGTCGCGGTGGCGGCGAAACGGGCGTCCGTGCGGACCAGTGCGCGCGAGCCATGGCGCGCCGCCACCGCTCTGATCGCGGTGGACTGGCCCTTGCCGAACAGGATTTCGCGTGGCGGCCGCAGCGCTGCATAAGGCTCATGAAAAACACATTGTGGAGGGAAGGGGAGTTGCGACCCGTTCAGGTCGCCCGCTGCGCGTTGCGGACGCGTCGTGGCTTCCAGCGCGTCGGCTCGCAGATGATTCAAGGCCGCCCTCGATATAAAATCGTATAGGATATAGGGGTGACGAGGCCTGAGCACTTCGCTAAGGGTGCTTTATGTCAAGGGGCCAACATGACCAGCCTGCTTCCGCCTGAGGTGCTGCACGACGGTGCAGCCGCTGCCGGCGTCAGGGCGATCAATCGCCATCACGGCCTAGCCGAAGAGGCCTATGAAGCCATTTTCAGCCAGCTTATGGCGCTCCGGATCGCGCCGGGCTCGCGCATCACGGTCGACAATCTGGCGCGCGAGCTGAACGTCTCGCAGACCCCTATCCGCGAGGCGCTCGGTCGCCTCGAGGGCGAGGGGCTCGTCATCAAGACGCACCTGATCGGCTACAGCGCCGCGCCGCAGATCTCGCGCCGACGCTTCGACGAACTCTATTACCTGCGACTGCTTCTGGAGCCTGAGGCGGCCCAGCGCGCGGCGCGCGCGATGGACGCTCAGCGCATGGCCGTCCTGCAGGACGTCGCCGGCGTCATGTCGCAGCGTCAGGGCGGCGACGAACGCTTCCGCTATTCCGCGTTCGCTCGGCAGGATGCGATCTTCCACGACCGGATTCTCGAATTCGCGGGCAATGAACTGATCCGCCAGACGCTGGCGCACCAGCATACCCATTTCCACATCTTCCGGCTTATGTTCCACTCCCGCGTCACCGAGGAGGCGCTGGACGAACACGAGGCGCTGATCGTCGCCTTCGGGGCGGCGGACGGAAAAGCTGCGAAGCGCGCGATGCGCGAACACATCGAACGTTCACGCGACCGGCTGCTGCCGGCCTTCGAGTGAATGGCGGCAAGACTGAAATCCGGGGCCGAGCCCCGCTGCGAACCAACGGAGGAAAAAAATGCCTGGCAAGAAGATCCTTATGCTCACCGGCGAATTCACCGAGGAATACGAGATTTTCGTCTTCCAGCAGGGGATGGAGGCCGTTGGCCATACAGTTCACGTGGTCTGCCCCGACAAGAAGGCGGGCGAGAAGATCCAGACCTCCCTGCACGATTTCGAGGGCCATCAGACTTACATCGAGCGCTTTGGCCACTTTGCCGATATCAACAAGACCTTCTCCGAGGCCGAGAAACAGCTCGACCAGTACGACGCCGTCTACTGCGCCGGCGGCCGCGGTCCGGAATACATCCGCACCGACAAGCGCATCCAGGCGATGGTCCGCCATTTCCACGAGACCAAGAAGCCGATCTTCACCATCTGCCACGGCGTCCAGATTCTAATCGCCGTCGATGGCGTGGTGCGCGGCAAGAAGGTCGCCGCACTCGGCGCCTGCGAGCCGGAAGTGACCCTGGCTGGCGGCACATATATCGACGTCAAGCCGACCGAGGCCTATGTCGACGGCACAATGGTTTCGGCCAAGGGCTGGACCGGCCTTGCCGCCTTCATGCGCGAATGCCTCAAGGTGCTGGGCACCGAAATCAGCCACGGCGCGACGGTTGGCAGCCAGAAGGCCGCCGCCTGACGCGCGTCGCCGCTGGGGCGCCTGAAAGAGCGGATTCCGCCTCACGAGATTGTCATCCGGCGTCATCTCAGGGTTTGCTAGTCTAGTCCCATCTCAAGACGGGGAATGCAGATGCGGCGGCTAGCAGCTCTTCTTCCAGCCTTGCTTCTCGCCGGCGAGGCTTCTGCGATCTCGCGCTACCAGACGACCTCGATGAGCTGCGCGAGGGTCCAGGCCGCCGTCAAGAACGACGGTGCGGCGATCCTGCGTTACGCGGCTCCCGACAACCCGTCGCTGCAGCGCTACGACCGTTATGTCCGCGACAGATCCTTCTGCAGTTCAACGCAGCGCGCCGACATCAAGAGCGTGCCCGCTGCCGACACCCGCAATTGTCCCGTGCGCAAATCCGTACGGGCCTCCGGTGGCAACCGGTAGGTTTTCTTCCAGCTCCTGTCCGCCTGATTGACTGGGCTACCGGGCCCGCTAAGGCTGGCCGGCATGAATCCTGATATTGTCATCATCGGCTCGGGCATTGGCGGGTCGACCATCGCGAGCGGCCTCGCAGGCAGCGGCGCGAAGGTTCTCATCCTCGAACGCGGCGAACGCCTGACGCCGTCGCCGCAGGCACGCGACACGCGCTCCATCTTCATCGACGGCCATTTCCGCCCCAGGGAGACCTGGCGAGAAGCCGGCGGCGGCCGCTTCAACCCCGGCAACTACTACAACGTCGGCGGCAATTCGAAATTCTACGGCGGGGTGCTGCTGCGCTGCCGCAGGCAAGATTTTTCCGAAATGCAGCATTTCGGCGGTGTCTCGCCCGCCTGGCCCTTCGCCTATGAAGAACTGGAGCCCTGGTATTCGAAGGCCGAGCAATTGTTCCGCGTGCGCGGCGAAGTAGGCGACGACCCGACCGAGCCCTTCCACTCTGTTCCCTGCGCCTTTGCGCCTGTGCCGGACGAACCGCCAATCGCCCGCGCCCGGGCGGAGCTGAAGGCGCTCGGCCTGCATCCGGCCACGCTGCCGCTCGGCGTTGATATCGAGGCCTGGCTGAACGGCGGCAGGACCGGCTGGGATGCCTTCCCGAACACCGGCGTCGGCAAGATGGATGCCGAGAGCGCCCCGCTTGTGGCGGCACTTCGCGACACCGACATCACGCTCCTCACCGGCGCGCATGTCGGCCATCTGGAACTGGCGTCCGACGGTAGGACGATCGCCGCCGTTCACTACCGCCACGACGGGCAGTCGACAAAAGTGAGCCCGAAACTGGTGATCCTGTCGGCAGGGGCGATCATGTCGTCGGTCATCCTGCAGCGCTCGCGATCGCCAAAGGGAAACGGTCTCGCCAACAGTTCCGGTCAGGTCGGCCGCAACTTCATGAACCACAATTCGGTGGCGATGCTGGCCATCGACCCGCGCCGCCGCAACGACAGCGTCTACCAGAAGACGCTGATGCTGAACGACTACTACCTGTCGGGCGGCAGCGGCGGAAAGCCGCTCGGCGCTCACCGTCGCGGCGCAGGCGCTGCGCGTCGCCGATCACATTCGCCGTACCGATTTCAGGTAGACGCGGCCGGCGGGCCCGCGGGGGCGTCGATCGAAGCGCCTTTGGCGAAGGACCGGTGCATCCCGCCATTTCCATTCCTCGATAGAGTCGGGATCGGCTTGCCTGATCAGCGCGCATCGGCGCGGACGTCTCGCCGCAGTCCGAAGGCGTACTCCCAATACGAACCGTACGATGGGGTCAAGGCATCAATAATGTGAAAACCGCATATCAATATTGCGCTTCGCCGTCTGCACGGCAAAACAGAATAGTGTGCAGGCCATATTGATGCCTTTCGCCCGCCACCAAAGTGAGTTGATTGTGGATGGCATGGCACTGCGACAAATCAACTCTTCAAATTGACTGCGGAACACCCTACAAACTGTCCGTCTAACAGGCTTTGCTGGGGAGCAGCCTTATGTTTTTGGTTGGAGTGGGGGTGGG
>Ga0105046_10019599_pt1 | contig 10257 bp, 6 predicted proteins | sample MAT03_FD_78385 | JGI IMG/M metagenome (GOLD analysis project Ga0105046, IMG submission 78385) | Freshwater microbial communities from Lake Fryxell liftoff mats and glacier meltwater in Antarctica - MAT-03 (megahit assembly) | ecosystem: Environmental > Aquatic > Freshwater > Ice > Liftoff... | reverse complement strand
CTGGTAAATAGATTAAACTGACTCAAATTTTTAATTCAATCGGCTAGAAAAGGTAACCTTATGCCCGCAGCTTTAAAGCGGATCAGTAAAACGATCTTGACGCAGCCACAGATCAATCGCGGTTTACGCGCAATCTTGTCGATCGGCAGCATTCGGGCCCGGATTCCGCCCGTGCAATTAAATCGTTTCCCGGTCGTGGGTCGCGTTGAATTGCCACTTTGGAATGGACAGAGTGTCTATTTCTACACCGATGGTGAGGACACAATTGCGACGCGCTTGTATTGGCAAGGGTTACCAGCCTTTGAGCCTAGCACATACAATCTGTTCCGCACGCTGCTCGCCAAGACACATTGTTTTGTGGATATTGGCGCCAATACGGGATTTTATACAGTAGTGGCTGGTGGCAGTGATCGAGCGCGCCACATTCATGCCTTTGAGCCGGTGCCGACGATCAACAAATACTTGCGGCGCAATGTTGAACAGAATGGGTTAAGCCAGGTAACGATTAACGAGAGCGCCGTAACCAACTATGATGGCTCGATCAAGCTTTATATCCCAGATGCAGCCATGCTCCCGACCAGCGCTTCTACCCTGTCTGGTTTTCGCAAAGCGGTGCTGGAATTGGATCGACCGGCCGTCACGCTTGATGCCTATTTTGCTCAACACCGCGAAGCCAGCATCGATCTGATAAAAATTGACACCGAGAGCACCGAACCCTTGGTCTTGGCGGGTGCCCAGAAAATTTTGACCACGCACGGCCCAGCCATTATCTGTGAGGTTTTACACGGCCAAACCGAGCAGAGATTACACGCGGTGCTGGATCCAACTGATTATCAATACTTCTTAATTACGGAAGCGGGTTTGATTCGCAAAGAACAGATCGAGGGCGATTCGACCTATGAAAATCTAAATTATCTCTTTATCACCCCAGCTCGTATGCAGCAAATGGGGTTGTCCGCTATCAACGGATAACCAGGAGAATGCCGCCTGAACGTTTTACTCGTTTACAACAGTCCAACGACGTTTGTACAAATTGACCGCGCTATTTTGTCTACAACCCATCGCGTGCAAGAATTACATTGGCGGCGCATGCATGGGTTGGATTTTGTGCGCGCTTTTAGCCAGGCTGTCCGCGGGGCGATCTGGGCCGATGTGATTGTCGCCTGGTTTGGTAGTTATCATGCCTTTTTTGCCTTCTTGCCGGCGCTGCTGTTGGGCCGTAAGCGAGTGATTATTGCTAGCGGTTACGATGTAGCCAACGAGCCAGGGCTGCACTATGGGGGGCTGCGCGGTGGCATTCGGCGCTGGATGGGCCTGCTTGCCTTCAAATGGGCGCATCAAGTCTTGGCGGTATCCAATTTTTCTGCCCGCGAGGCGTTGAAAAATGCACACGTTGCCCCAGACAAACTCCAGGTCATCTATCACGGCCTGGACGCCAACGTCTTTGCACTGTTGGATAGCACGATAAAACGCCAAGGTGTGATAACTGTTGCTATGGTCAATCAAGAGAGTATGCGCCGCAAAGGCTTGGCGCTTTTTGTTGAGACCGCCAAACAACTGCCCGACATCCCGTTCACCCTGGTCGGGCCGTGGCGCGATAATGCTATCGATGAACTCCGTGCAATGGCGCCGGCCAATGTAACGTTTGTCCAAGGTCTATTTGGCGACGATTTGGTCCACTGTATGGCATCTGCCGGGGTTTATGCGCAATTGTCGGCCTACGAATCATTTGGTATGGCTGTAGCCGAAGCGATGCTTTGTGGCTGCGTCCCTGTCGTAACCGACCGCGGCGCACTGCCAGAAGTGGTGGGTGAAACGGGCTTTGTGGTTCCTTATGGCGATATCGAAGCGACCGTCCAGGCCATACGCCAGGCATTGGCGGCCGATCCAGCCACCCGCCAGCAGTGTCGCCAGCGGATTATTGATGAGTTTTCATTAGAAGCACGCCATACTCAACTTCTGGCAGCACTTGAAAAATAAAGATTCACCGACGGCCCTTCATCAATCATAACTGTTAAGTATTAACCATTCACCATGCGCATTCTCTATCTCTCCCAATACTTTCCGCCCGAAGTGGGCGCCACCCAAACCCGCGCTCACGAAATGGCGCGCGGGCTTGTGCAGGCCGGCCATCAAGTGACAATGATCGCCGAAGTGCCCAATCATCCACATGGCATCATCCCGCCCGCGTACCGTGGGAAGCTATATGAACGCGCTACGCTCGATGGCATCGACGTGATCCGGGTGTGGGTAAAATCGTCACCGGTGAAGGATTTTCGCAGCCGCATGGCCTTTTATCTGAGCTATATGGTGATGGCAGCGCTGGCTGGAATTTTTCTGGCGCGCGGCAAGTTTGATGCACTCTACGCGACCTCTCCCCCCCTCTTTGTCGGCGGAGCAGCGCTGATCCTTAGCTTTCTACGCCGTATCCCCTTGATTTTCGAGGTGCGCGACCTCTGGCCGGAATCGGCCGTGGCGCTGGGTGAGTTAAAAAATCCCCGCGCCATTCGTCTGGCGGCGTGGCTGGAAGAGCGTTGTTATGCACGGGCGCGCCAAATTATTGTCGTCACCCAAGGTATCTATCAGCGTCTGGTGGAACGGGGTATCCCCACTGATAAATTAGCCTTTATTCCGAATGGTGCCAACACCAACCTCTTTCAGCCGCAACCAGAGGCAGCCCAGGCGTTGCGCCAGGAATTAGGGCTAGGCGAGGCCTTTGTTGTGCTCTATGCCGGCATTCACGGCATTGCGCAGGGGCTGGAACTTTTGTTGCAGTGCGCTCGTCGTCTAGAAAATAATACATCGATTCGCTTTCTATTTGTCGGCGAGGGACCGGTCAAAGCCGATCTCATGGCGCAGGCGCAGCAGATGGGGTTGTCGAATATAATTTTTTATGGCGAAGTCGCGCGCGAACGAGTACCTGCTTTTCTTTCGTTGGCGCGGGTCGCGGTCGTTCCGCTGCGCAAGCTGGATCTATTTGAGGGCGCGCTGCCATCCAAAATGTTTGACGCTTGGGCATGTGCCTGTCCCACGTTAGTTACGATTGGCGGGGAAGCCAAAGAAGTGCTTGCACAGGCCGCAGCCGGCGTATGGGTTGCGCCAGAAGATGTCGAGGCATTGAGCGCGGCCATTTTGCGCCTGGTCGATGATCCGGCACAGGTGCGGCAAATGGGTGAGAATGGCCGGCGCTTTGTAGCCGAACATTATTCGCGCCAGGCACAGGCGCAACAATTGGAAAAACTGTTGACATCCTTACTTAATCGTTAGACTGTAAAATGGTTTTTGCCTGCTCTATCTGGTAAAGTAAACAAATTGTGCTATACTATCCGGGCGTGTAGATTTGATGGCTGTGCCTGGCTATTTGTACGCGAAAGACGGTTGTTAGACCTTACCTATTTGCGGAATGCCAAGAGGAAATGAACCATGAACAGAGGACAGGTGCTTGAACTGATTCACGACGAGACTGGTAGCCGCTTTGAGCAAATTTTAGAAGAATTGCGTCGCGAGCGAGAGGATCAGAATCGCAAGTGGGAAGAAAATCGCTCCATTACCAATCAATTATTACAGTCGATTGAAGAACACAATCACAAGTGGGAAAAAAATCAAGCGGTCACCGATCAATTGTTGCAGTCGATTGAAGAACACAATCGTAAATGGGAAAAAAATCAAGCGGTCACCGATCAATTGTTACTTTCCATTCGCGACCTAAACCGTAAACATGAGGGATCGATTGGCGCATTGGGCGCGCGTTGGGGACTACATAGCGAACAATCGTTTCGTAATGCGTTAAAGGGCATTCTGGATGACTCTTTTGGGATTGAAGTATTTACGATTACCGAATACGATGAAGCGGGTGAAGTGTTTGGTCACCCAGACCAGATCGAACTCGATTTGATTATCAAAAATGGCGACTTGATCCTCTGCGAAATCAAATCATCGATGAGCAAATCTGATCTATACGCCTTTCACCGCAAAGTTCAGTTCTACCAGAAGCACCACGGGCGGCAAGCCACACGCCGCATTGTCATCTCGCCGATGATCGACAAGCGTGCGCAGAAAGTGGCGCAGGAACTGGGCATCGAAACCTATAGCTACGCTGAGGATGTTGCGCTAGATAGCACACCAATGTAATTAGAGAAAAGCTTAAACACCTGCACTATGCCGCCGCGCGGTCCGGCTTCACTAGGGACGCGGGTGTAATTTGTGGATTATAGAAATCTTACAGTTTACTAGAGATGAACGATAGAAGACACTTATGATGGTAAAAACAAAACTCGACCATTGGTGCGAATCGATTATCGAAGCCGGCTGGCTGGCCGCACTGATTGTCGCCCCCATGTTTTTTAATGTCTTTTCCAGTCGTGTTTTTGAACCGGATAAGATTAGTCTGGTGCGCTCGATTGCGTTGGTGATGCTACTGGCCTGGCTGATCAAGCTAGCCAATGGTGGTCTGTTATGGTTACCAGCCTATGAAGGTGGCCCAAACGCGGCCAATCATTTGCCAACTCCGGTAACCGAAAGCAAGCGACCTTTCTGGCGCAACCCCTTTGTAATCCCGGTGCTACTGCTCATCGCGGCTTACTTGCTCAGCACCACCTTTAGCGTGGCGCGTTTTGTCAGTTGGTTTGGCTCTTACCAGCGTTTACAAGGCACCTACTCATTTCTCAGCTATGTGATCATCGCCGCGCTGACGGCAGCGCATCTGCGGCGGCCCGAGCAACTTCGTCGTTTGCAGCATGTCATCATTATCACCAGCCTGCCGGTGGCGCTCTATGGCGTCGTTCAGCATTACAAATGGGATCCTTTGCCATGGGGCGGCGATGTAACGGTGCGTGTAGCTGGCAATGCCGGTAATGCGATTTTTCTCGGCGCGTATCTGATTATGGCATTTTTCTTTACGCTAGAGCGCGTCTACAGTAGCCTCGCCTATCTTTCTACCGACACAACCGAGCGCGATACGGATAATCAGGAATTGCCCACCGCGGTCGCCGGTGGGGTTTACCTTTTTATCCTTGTGGTTCAATTGTTGGCCATCTTCTGGACGCAAAGCCGTGGCCCTTGGCTTGGGCTGTTGGTGGGTCTCTATCTTTTTTTCCTCTTTATCTTCAGTGCGTTACGGCCCAGATATCATCGAATTTTAACGACAAGCTGGATTGGGTTGGGTGTGCTGGGCATTGTCGTTTTGGTGTTGATGAACACCACCTCGTTCTTCGACTTTTTACGCCCGATTCCCTATATTGGCCGTTTTGCGCAATTGCTTGACCAGGAAAGCAATACCGCGCAGGTGCGTATCTTGATCTGGCAGGGGGCAGCGGATCTGGCCCAGCCGCATGACCCATTGATCTATCCGGATGGTGAGACCGATGCCATCAACCCCATTCGTCCGCTCGTCGGCTACGGCCCAGAGGCGATGTGGGTAGCCTACAATCCCTTCTATCCACCCAAGCTAGCGCACCACGAAGCGCGCAATGCCAGCCCAGATCGCGCCCATAATGAAACATGGGATAGTTTGGTCATCACGGGTCTCCTAGGCTTTGTGGCCTATATGTCGCTTTTTATCAGCATCTTCTATTGGGCGCTCCGTTGGTTAGGCTTGCTGACTACGCGGCGTGATCACATTCTATTTGCGACTTTATTAACCGTCTTGACAATCGGTTTGGTCATTGCATTTTATATCACCGATGGCTATCAGTGGCGTTACTTTGGTGTGGCTGTGCCGGCTGGATTGCTGGCCGGCCTGGTCTTTTATATTATGATCGCGGCTTTTCTCCATCCCACCTATCGGCCAGAACGGGGTGACCTGCCGCGCCTGCTCTTGATCATTGCCGTGATCACGACCATTATTGCCCACTTTATCGAAATTCACTTTGGGATTGCGATTGCTGTCACGCGCACTTACTTTTGGGTGCAGACAGCGCTGCTGTTGGTGATAGGAATGCGCCTGGCGCGTCCTACGCCCTTTAACCGCGCCCAAGAGCTGGCGGGTGAAAACGAAGAAGATGAAGAAGTGGTGGAAGAGCCAGTAGAGATTAAGCCGGAGCCGAAGGGTGGCAAGCGACGAGCACAGCCGCAACGGCCGGTCGTAGCACGCCGCGAGCGCAAGGTGACCAACGGTCTACCATCCTTGCCGGCCACAGTGATGACCGATCTGCTGATTTTCTTTACCTTTGTCTTTATCTATACCACCAATCCGCAAGGACTGTCTAGTGCCATGGCTATACTTTCCGGCAGCATTACCAAACGTATGGTGGGTGGCGAAGCGGTCAGTAGCCCCTATATTTTCTACTTGATGCTCTTTACTTGGCTGATTGCGGCAACAGTGGGGCTAACAGTAGAGGCATTGCGGCAACGTCGGGCGCCAGGCCTGGGTTGGTGGCTGCGCGGTTATGCCCTCCATGCGGCTGTCGTCTGGATCGGCTGGCTGGTCTATGGTTTGATTCAAGGTGGACGACTCGCCCCCATCCCAGGCGCGTCATTGGATGATCAATTGGCGGAGGTGGCCGGTCACTTTGCCGTTTACACATGGATGGTGGTCTTATGGATCGTGGCCGCCGGCACGATCTTTGCCTGGCCACATCTCAACGAACGCACCTTGCCCGCAGCAAAGCGAGGGGCGATCAGCTTGTTGGCCGGCGCGCTGCTGACGGTTTTGATCTTCTTTTGGATCAGCACAGTTAATGTGGCGTTGGTCAAGGCCGACATTATCTACAAACAGGGCCAACAGTTTGATAACCAACGTAACTGGGTGAGCAGTATTGAACTTTACCGCCGGGCGCTGAATGCCCGCAAAACCGAAGATCATTACATGCTCTTTTTGGGACGTGCTTTCTTAGAACGCGCCAAAGAAGTGACCGATGGCGCCTATCAACTAGGCAGCAATCCGACAATTGATGATGTGTTAGGTTTGGAGTCGGAAGCCGTGCAGCAGATGGGACGCAACGAATTGCTGCGCGCGGCTGAAGTCGTTTTGTTGGAGGCGCAGGATGTTAACCCACTGAACACCGATCATACCGCCAACTTGGCCCGTCTCTACCGCACTTGGTCTGACCTTACCGATGATCCCGCCTTGCGCCAGACGATGCTCGACAAGAGCCTGGCCCAGTACAATATGGCAGTGACACTCAGCCCCAATGCCGCTCATCTCTGGAATGAAAAGGGCAACGCGCATCTTGCCCGCAACGAGCGCGACGAGGCGGAGGCAGCCTATCTGCATAGCTTTGCACTAGATGATTTTTACGAGCAGACATACTTACTGTTGGCCGACTTCTATGATCGTGATACGCGGCCGGGAATGCAGCAGAAAGGGATCGAATTTCTACGCCAGGCATTGATCACTGTGCCTAACAATGCCCAGTTGCACAGTTATCTTGGCGTTGCCCTGGCCCAAACCAATGATTTAACCGGTGCGGTCGAAGCCAACGTCAAAGTGCTGGAATTGCAGCCCGGAAATGTAGGGGCGATTCGTAATTTGGCGCTGTTGGAGCGTGATCGTGGCAACGCCGAAGCCGCCCTGCAATGGGTGGATCAGGCAATCCAGATGCTGGGCGCTGATCGGGCCGATGATCTCAAGCAGTTTCGCCAGCTAGCGGCAGAAATCTACCAGGGATTAGGTCAAACGGACCAGGTGATTGCGCAGTATGAGGCGATTCGTCAGTTGGATCCAGCTGATCTCGCCGCTTTGCAGAATTTGAGCAATCTCTATCTGGGCCAAAATAATTTTGCTAAAGTGGCAGCGGTTAATCAAGCTTTGATCGGCATAGACCCACAAAACTACCAATATCCTTTGGTGGCAGCGCAAGCCTTCCAAAGTTTGGGCCAGCTCGACAGCGCGCGCCAGTTTGGCGAACAAGCTTTAGCGTTAGCCCCCGCCGATCAGAAACCAGCTATTGAACAATTTCTTGCTGCGCTGCAAGGGGGGTAGGCGACCATAGGTACGCCATACGTTCTGGATTACGCAAAAAGGTGACGACGTGAACCCATATTATTTTTATTCGTTTTATACCGTTGAACATCAAGCAATGGCGCCTTACTTGCTGATGGCCGCCAGTGCTTTGATTCTGGCGATTGGTAGCACACCATTAATGCGCCTGGTGGCATTGCGCTTTGGCGTGTTGGATACACCCAATAGCCGCAAAATTCATGCTCGGCCGGTGCCGCTGCTGGGTGGGGCGGCGATCTATCTTGCCTTTTTGCTGGCACTGATCTTTCTGGGTGACCGGCGCTATATTCACGAAGTTGTTGGCATTTTTGTTGGCGCCACCTTGATGAGCTTGCTTGGTGTGGTAGATGACAAATGGGGACTGGGTAGCTATGTCAAGCTTTTTGGCCAATTTCTGGCCGCCAGCATTCTCATCTATACTGGCGTGCAAATCCGCCTCTTCGGTGGTTGGATGGACATTGCGCTGACGATTGCTTGGGTGGTAGGCGTAACGAACGCAATGAACTTGCTAGACAATATGGACGGCCTCTCGGGTGGCATTGCCATGATTGGAGCTGTCTTTTTTACATTGCTAGCCTCTTTGAGCCAGCAATCGCTGGTCGGCACCCTGGCTGCCGCATTGGCAGGCGCCTGCGCTGGTTTTCTCATCCACAATTGGAACCCGGCGCATATCTTTATGGGTGATACAGGAAGCCTCTTTTTGGGCTTTCTGCTGGCAGCGGTTGGTATTAAGCTGCGCTTTCCAACCAACAGCAATACGATTACTTGGATGATCCCGGTGCTGGTGCTGGGTCTGCCGATCTTTGATACCACGCTGGTCTTTATCAGCCGGTTGCGCCGGGGCAAAAACCCTTTGACGACGCCGGGCAAGGACCATATCAGCCATCGCCTGGCGTTTCTTACCGGCAGTCGCCGCGAAGCTGTGCTGCTCTGCTATTTGATTGCCGGTGCCTTTGGCCTGGCCGCTATCTTTATTATTCGGGCTACGCTCGTCGAGGCAATTATCGTTGGCGGTGCGATCTTGGCAATTGCGCTCTACGGTATTTGGTGGCTAGAATTTAGACAAGGCGGCGTTCGCCAGCCATAATAATAGCAGTGGACGGCTAATGGGTAATGACCATCCATCGCTTGATTTGTCGCGTATATTGATGTTTTTACTTGCTTGAAGGAAAATAAGGAGATCCTGTTGAAATTCCATCCAAAACCTACTTTGTACCGCTTACTGATGTTGACTGTACTGATCTTATTGCTAGCCGGGTTGGCTGCCTGTGCCAGTGCTGTACCTGCTGAAGCCCCAGCGGCGGATACACCGGCGCCGGCAACAGAAGCCGCCACCAATACGCCTGAACCTGCATCGGTTGCAACAACTGACACCGTCACACAGACAGCGGCTGTCACGGTCGAACTGGTACCGCCACCCGATGAAGTGGCTGACGGTCCGGCCGCGGCCCTCGAACCGATTGCCCGCAACGGAATGTATACCATTACTCCGGAGATGGTAATCGATCCGGCTAAGTTCTACTACGCCACCTTGAAGACAGACCATGGCGATATCAAAGTGCAACTCTTTGCCGACCGCGCGCCAGAGACGGTCAACAATTTTGTCTTCCTGGCCCGTGAAGGTTATTACAATAACACCGTCTTCCACCGCGTATTGGAAAGTTTTATGGCCCAGGCCGGTGATCCAACCGGCAGCGGCGCGGGTGGTCCTGGTTATGAGTTTGGTGACGAAACCTTCCCTGGCTTGATCTTTGACCGACCGGGCCTGTTAGCGATGGCCAACCGCGGTCCAGCAACGAATGGTAGCCAGTTCTTCATTACCCTAACCGCCACAGATTGGTTGAACGGTTTGCACACAATTTTTGGCGAAGTGCTCGAAGGCCAAGATGTATTAGACAGCTTAACGCTGCGCGATCCGCAAGTGGATGCCGGTTTCGCTGGCGACATGCTCTACACCGTTCTGATCGAGGAGAGCGACAGCAGCACCTTGCCCACACCGACGCCTGGTCCACCGACGCCGACACCGACGCAAACCCCAACCCCTTTCGCGCCCAGCAGCCTGGATAGCACCGATCGCCCGTTGGCGCAGCTTTCAGCGGAAGAACGCTCGAATCGGTTCAATACGGCACCCGAAATGACGTTGGACATCGCCAAACAATACACGGCTACGATTACAACCAGTCAGGGCGATCTGGTTGTGCGTTTATACGATGATGTAGCACCAGTGGCTGTCAACAACTTTGTCATCTTGGCCAATCTTGGTTTCTACGATAACACCCCGATCAACCAAATTTCGCCCGAAGCGATGGTGATCGGTG
>Ga0105046_10019598_pt1 | contig 10257 bp, 9 predicted proteins | sample MAT03_FD_78385 | JGI IMG/M metagenome (GOLD analysis project Ga0105046, IMG submission 78385) | Freshwater microbial communities from Lake Fryxell liftoff mats and glacier meltwater in Antarctica - MAT-03 (megahit assembly) | ecosystem: Environmental > Aquatic > Freshwater > Ice > Liftoff... | reverse complement strand
CCGTTGCCATGCATTTCGCAAAGTGACTCATAAGCTCGGCGCTGGGTCCGATATGAGTGCAAAACCGCACAACATGCCCTCGGGTGGTCCCCTTTCCTCCACAGACTCCGCTACCGGTGTTCCCGCTTTGTTCGTCTGCTTCTCAGGTACTATGATGGGACCATCTGACCATTTCCAAAAAAAAACACGGCCAGCGACGTGCATGTCGTCGTTATGGCATCGCGCCTTTTTCTACCGATCCGTTTCCATGGATGAAACGGTTATCGCTGGGGCTCCGGGCTATGAACAAACCGCTAGCTAGATAACTGGTCTGAGCCCGCAACTTTCACTAGCTTGTTGTAGAGACCGAGTAACAGGAAAGGTGCTACCCATTGCCCGACAAACAAAGATTGGTGATCTCTGCCTCTACACTTCAACGCAAACGAACAAAGAATTGACCCTCCGGCCGCCCAAAGGAAAAGGTCGGATGGAAGCTTTGCAGTCTGATCTTCGATTGCCTTGGCAATCCCGCCTTCTGCGTGCTTTACTGCCTCGCTACTCAGATTCGGCTTACGGTTCTGCACTAATCGGTTGTCTATCATCTCAATACTCCAAAAGTCAATTTTTAGTTAATACAAAATTTGCTAGAAACGGTTGATTTACAAGTGATTTTGCGGTGGCTTGGCGTACACGTGGTCATCGCTTTGTCTCCGACGGTAATCGCGACGGATGCATTAAGGAGAGCGGCGGGATGTAATTTACCTACCACTACTTGCAACTAATGAGTTGCCGCTTGTTTTCACTAGCTTGCGCGTCGTTCTACGGTGGTTTTAGGCCTGCCTCTCGCCTAAAGAACAACCCGATCTCGTGTCACCAAGCATCACGAGTCAAACGGTTGAGAATGTCCAGACGGTTAGCCAGCGATTTTTACATCAAAATAGGCTAAGGTCGTAGTTTCCAACCAAGGAACAGGCCAAGCCCAAAGCACCAAACGGCTGCAACTTCGGGTCTTGACCTGGCATAATCCTGCAGCAGGCCAACCAGATCTCTGGCAGGCTCAGCCACGTAGTGGTTACCGCACTCCATAGCAGTCTCTTTTGCCGATGTGACAGCCATCGTTAGCTGTTCGCCCGCGCCGCGAAGAATTTCATCCGCCGTGTTCGAAGCCGAAGGACCGCTGGATTGATTGTTTGTTGTCATAAACGTTTTCCAATAGATTTAAGTAGAATTAGAAAGAATAAAGTTCTTCACAGTAACTAGGCCTGTGCCTCTGAATTGACCGTTTCAGCAATTACAGACAAAGCTTCGTCGGTCTCTTCCTCTTCATTCAGATTTAACTTCAACAGTTCGAGCGCTTCGGTGTAACCGAGCAGTTTTGCCCAAGTGCAAAGAGTACCATAAGTTGCAATTTCGTAGTGCTCAACTTTTTGAGCACAAGCGATTAGAGCCGCATCCATGACTTCAGGTGCCGCCTTTTCTTCCATCATCGACGAAGCTTCCTTAATCAGCCCCTTCATGGCTTCACAAGTTTTGGCACGTGCGGGCATGCCAGTATCTAAAAATGCTTGTTCCACTCGAGTGGCTTGGACGATGGTTTGTTCGAGATGTTTCTCGAATGCGTCTTTTAACTCGTCACTGGCTGCCATCTTTGCCATTTTTGGAATGGCTTCGATTAACTGACGCTCCGCACTTAAGATATCCCGCAACTCGTCATGAAACAGATCTGCAAGGTTGTTCAGCGACATAATTTTCTCCAAGGGTCAATAGGATTTTGGTTTAAGCAGCCACATCGATTTGTAGCCGCCACTTTGATACGTTGGGGTAGCAAAACGTGTGCCCAATCGACTTCGTTTCGCAATCACCGAAAAAAATTCGTTAGGATACGGGTAATTGTAGTAATATCGAGCTTCGCGCATGCATAGTACCCAGGTTGATCGATCACAAACCGCACCTAGTCCCTTGGATACTACCGGGTTCTGCTCGAGAAGCGATGAAAATTTGCTTTTCGAGAACGTGATTGACGCTTCGTTCGTCATAACGCATCGCGGCAGTTTAGAAGATGCACCCGAGTTGTATGCAACGTTTGAGTCTCGTCGTGACGGCTGCGTGAAAGTTGCTATGATTCCGTGTTTTATTGATCGTTCAATGACGCTTTGAGTGCTCGTACTCGATCCGCCCTTTCACGGCGCAATTCGCTCAAGAAAATTGCCTGCGTATACTTGGCTACCATGGAAATCAGCTTTGCCTGATCAATTGGCTTTGCGAGGTAGTCATCGCAACCTCCGTTAAGACATTTTTCGCGGTCGCCTTTCATAGCGTCGGCAGTGAGTGCGATGATCGGCACCTCAATGCCTACCGATCGAAGTTCTGCAACGGCCTTCAGTCCGTCGACGTGTGGCATCTGCATATCCATCACTATGAGATCGAAAGGCTCGCCAGCGTCGGAAGCTGAAATGGTAGCGTTGATGCCTTGTTGACCATCTTCGGCCGTAGAGACTCGCGCACCCGCTTTTTCCAGAAAATGCTGGCTGATATGCCGAATGTCTCGCCGGTCGTCAACGACCATAATGCGGCAATCGAGTTTGTCTGGCTTCCCTTGCTCATTCTCAACCGCGTTGGATTGGCTTAACAGGTTCGTCCTATAAGATGAGATTCGTCTATTGGACGAATTGGTATCGCTACCGTGAAGGTTGACCCAATTCCGCGTTCGCTCTGCAGCGAAATATCACCGCCGAGCATTGTCGTCAATCGGTTGCTGATGGCCAAACCGAGACCACTCCCTCCGTAAGTTCGGGTCACGGAGGAATCGCCTTGCGAGAATGGTTTGAACAAACGTTCTTGTGCTCATCGCTAATACCGATACCTGTGTCGTGTACAGAGAAGGTAAGAACACCGTCATTCCGCAAAACGATAGATAGAACCACACTTCCCTTCTCATTGAACTTAATTGCATTACCAATCAAGTTAATTAGCACCTGCCTGAGACGACTGGGGTCTGTTTTTATCCGCTCAGGAACTTGACTAGCAAACTCAACGTGAAATTTTATTTTTTTCTCAGTTGCGCGTACATGCATTAACGACAGCATGTCGCTCACTAAATGAACCAAACAAACGGATTTAAGGTCGACATCCAACTTGCCAGCTTTGATCCGCGATAAATCGAGTATGTCGTTAATCAGTTCCAAAAAGTGTTGGCCATTTCGTTACATCACAAGGACGCAGTTACGATTGTCAGGGTCTTCCAAGTGGCCAAGGAGTACGTCGGCATAGCCCAAAATCGCCGCCATCGGCGTTCGAATTTCATGCGACATGTTCGCTAAAAATTCGCTCTTGGCTTGACTAGTAGCCAACTTCAATTCTTCGCCGTCCTTGAGTCGCTGTTCCGTCCTTTCCCGTTGGGTAATTTCCAACTTCAACCGCGCGTTGGTCGCGGCCATTGAGGGTAAGTGCAAGACGCGGGATATGTATCGGATCAGCACGATGACAGTTGTCCACGAAATCACCGCCGTGATAAACTTCATAAGTCCCGACACGCGATAGATCGGAGACCAAAAGATGATGGCTCAATCAGGGTGAACGGTAACGAATGCAAATATGAAGCCGCCGAACAGCCAAAATGGTCTAGTGAAAGGAACATCGTCTCTCCTGCGAGCAAAGTAAAATAAGACGACCGGGAATGCAAAATAAGCACCGAAGGTGGCGAGGTCGCTGAGGATGTGTAGCCAGCCAAGAAACTCGGACCAGTTGCCGCAGTATTAACGGGCCAGAAAATCGGAGGTGTCGAAGAACTTTGAGATAAATTCGACCATTACGATACGGTCTCCAGTGGACCGATAGCTTGTTGGAAAAAAGCCTCTATCGTTCTACCACAGTTTAGAACTCTCAAAATGAAAACGATGATTCGACTGCGACTTGTCCTATTCGAGTTTGACCCAGAACCAGTTAAACCTGGACAACAAATCATGCCATACCGCCACTCGCATTTGAAAATCCATCTTTTCTAATGCTCCTCATACTCCGAACAAATTAATTTTTTCACGACTAATTGGATCTACAAAAATCCAGTAGATCTTCAATTAGTTGATCCCGATGCGTAGCGAAAATTCCATGGGGAGCTCCCTCATACTCGATAAGCTTAGAATCGCATATTGCCTTTTTTGCAGGACGGGCTGTCGCGTCTATCGGAACTGTTTTATCCTTTGTACCGTGCACAATTAGGGTTGGTAGATTGAACGATTTGAGATCTGGACGAAAGTCGGTAGTCGCGAAGGCTTTGGCACATTCCAGCGTGGAATTTAATCCGGCTTGAAGGGCCATCGACTGTGTCCACGCTAACCATTCGTTGCTCACTGGACTTGAAAGTCCTTCCACGCCGTAAAAGTCTTTGAAGAACTGACTGAAGAAGTGTGTACGGTCTTCGAGCAAACCCTGCGTCATTTGATCAAAACTCTCTTGCGGCACGCCATGGGGATTCGATTCCGTTTTCAACATATACGGAACAATAGAAGAAATGAGCGCCACCGACCGAACGCGAGTTTTTCCATGTCGCGTTAGGAATCTCGCCACCTCTCCGCCTCCCATCGAAAAGCCGACCAGGGTAACGTCCGATAGCTGCATTGTTGACAGGACATCCGCCAAATCGTCGGAAAGGGTGTCATAGTTGTATCCGTCCCAAGGCTGACTTGACCTACCAAAACCTCGGCGATCGTAGGCAATTGTTCGGAACCCTGCATTTGCGATAGGAAGAGCTATATCGTCCCAACTGTCCGCCGATAGCGGCCAACCATGGATCAAAACCAAAGGTCGACCAGTCCCCCAGTCCTTTACGTGAAAATCTAGTCCACTGCGATTCCTAACCGAAGTCATTTTAAAACATCCGTTAATTTTTGAATTTTTTTGAATAGTACACCGAGCGGCAGTCAGGAAACATGCGTCCGACTGCCGCGAATCTCTTTGCGAAGAAAGGTACACTCGATCTGCGTGTGGTGTTCAGACGCTTGGCAAGTTGGAAGAACACGGTATTTTCCAGTACTTTCATGCAATTTTCCCTGTCATCGGTGATGCATTGACAAGGTGGGGAGGTTCCCGATAAATTCGGAAGGTTATCTTGGTTTGCTTCCGGCACGCTCATCAATTCGTCCGTAAGCATCCTCGGCGGCGAGTCTCGCTTGATCCCAAGACATATTTGCGGCTCCACCTTCGGACTCCCAACGCTTCTTTGCGACAGCTTCCCGGTCGTTCCAGTCCGACCGCGAGGCTGGATCATAGGATTCCCATCCTGAACGGTATGCGGGTTCGTAGTCGTTAAAGGAATATTCCTCTGAGTAGTAAGGCTGGTCTTCATATGCCCCACGCCAATAATCACCTTCAACCGTTGGATCGATATTCTCAGCGATCGCTTTACCAGCGAATGCTCCTGCGACACCGCCAGTAATGGTTCCCAGAACCGTTCCAATCGGACCGGCTAAGGTTCCTGCGGTTGCACCAACCAACGCGCCGCCCAAGGCAGCTCCAAGGCCAGTTCCCATCGGATGTGCACCCGGCTGTCCTGTAATCGGATCTTCGTTATTCGATTCGGTTCTGGTTGTTTTGGCATCATTCAAAATGTGATCCATGTTTTCCTCCGGCTTTGCTGTTGAAAAAAGTCTCGGTCGAAGATGACCGCCAAAACTTGTTCAACAGCAATTACTATGCCAGGCAGTACAGACGGATCAAAATCAATTGGAAGGATCTCTGAGAAAACTGAGCACTTGCTGGCTATTCGATCGTTTTGATCAGTCGAGTGCCAACCTCTAGGCGATGGTGGTATTCGTAGCTTTCTCGCGAGGCGACTGGGCCTATCTTGCTGATATCGACTTGAAATGACGATGCTGAGGCTGTTGGCCCTCAAACGCTATCCGAATCTACGGTTAGCCGCATAGCCGAACCTTCTCCATCGCCACATTATGCATCGAATGGCAGTTGTTCGATCAGCCTGAGCGATTTCGAGTCATTCACGTTAGACGGTTAAGGCTTTCTATGCCTTGGCACATCAGTTGCTTTAGCGTTGCCACCTGTCACCGTTTAGCGCGTTGCAGATCATCGTAGTCACGGCCCTTCCTTTCGTTTAATTGGAAATACTCTTCGAAGCCGAAGCATAACTCAATGGTTCACAACTATCGACAAGCGACCGTTGCGAAAATCTTTCATGGGTTCAGCATCGCGTTAATGGTCATAGGCGTGCTTTACGTCGGCAAACCGGTTTTAATTCCTATTGCCTTGAGTGTTCTGCTTGCCTTCGTACTCACTCCGCTCGTGCTGGTGTTTGAGAAGTGGAGAATTGGCCGAATTGCCTCGGTCATCATCGCGAGCTGTTTAGCCTTTGTCGCGATTGGGCTTGCGTCTTGGGGACTGGCTGACCAGTTGACTCGCCTTGCCAAAGATTTGCCAAATCATGAGCAGGAGATCAAGGACAAAATGGCGAACCTGCGTATGGATGAGGATTCCACGCTCGGACGTCTAGATAAAATGGTCAAAGAAATTTTTTCCGTAAAGGAGTCGTATGGTCTTACTGAGCCTGTGGATAGTTCTGCTCAAAGTGACTCGACGACGAAAGCGCCCGTGGTCGTCGCTGGCGAAACAGCACCGACATTTTCCACTGCCGCCGAAATTCTTCTTGGAGCAGTAGAACCATTCGCCACTACAGCACTCGTAGTCGTGTTAGTTTTGTTCATCCTGATTCGGCGCGAAGATGTTCGCTACCGGGTCATATCGTTGATGGGCGACAATGCACTGACCGGCACGACTAGGCTGATGCGAGACACGGCCGAGCGGGTCAGCAACTATCTATTTCATCTTTTGCTCGTCAACGCAGCATTCGGATTTTGGTTCGCGGTCGGGCTCTATTTGATGAATGTCCCGTACGCGCCACTCTGGGGATTCTTGACGTTATTTTTACGATTCATTCCATTCCTCGGAAGTCCTGCATCAGTCGTTTTTCCTCTATTGATTAGTATTGCCACGTCGACAGGTTGGTCGCAACCCGTGGGCATTCTTATCTTTTTCGTGATATCAGAATTAATCACGGCAAACGTGATTGAGCCGATTCTTTTCGGGAAATCGACTGGCTTGACGCCAATTGCTCTACTCATCGCCGCTCTTTTTTGGGCCTGGATTTGGGGCCCGATTGGACTGCTCCTTTCGACACCGCTGACTGTATGCTTGGTCGTGCTGGGCCAACACTTGCCCACGTTGCGTTGGCTCAAAGTATTGTTGGCTGAGCAACCTATTTTGGACCCGAAGCTTCAGTACTTTCAGCGACTTATCGCACGCGACTCTGTGGAGGCCGACAAGCTTATTGCCGAATGCACAAAAGCGTTAGGGATGGAGAGTGCAATGGACGAAGTTCTCATCCCAGCACTGCGATGGACTAGACAAGAGAGAGAGAAAGAAATAATTTCCGCAGAAGAAGAAAAGTTTATCTATTCCTCCATGGCTTATGCGCTCAAGCATACCAGTGAAACTGGATTTTCCTCTATTCCTGCATCAATCGACTCGTCCAGATCTTTGGATACTAGCGACCAAGATCCAACCGTCATGGTTGAACCTGATCCAATTGATACCGTCACGACACCCGATGTCGCAAAACGAAAACTGAATGTTGTTGGATATCCGGTTCATCACGAGTCTGAAGAAATCGCTCTTAGAATGCTTGAAAAAATCACAACCGAAAAATGTTCGCTGACCTTATTTTCTACGAAGCAGTTGCCATCTACGATCTTGCGAGAGCTTCAGCAGCTCAATACAGATGTGATCGTGCTTGCCGTATTGCCGCCCGGCGGATTGCCCCAGGTGAAATTTATGGCGTCTGAGTTAAACAAATGTTGTCCAAACACGCAGATCATCGTTTCCTTCTTTGGGTCCGTCAAGAACTATGATCAATTGCTTGTAAAAATGCGCAAGTCGGGTGTTGCTTATCTCGCTACTTCTTTGTCCCAAACCCGACAAATGATCATTGCGATCCAAGAGGAAAAAACGCTTCACCCTAGCCCAACGGACTCGATCGAATCCAGCGTCGTTCCTGTATCCCCCGTTTTCATTACGGAGCATAGCGATGCTTCGGAATTAGAACTTAAGGAGGTGACGCGTGTCCGATAATCCAGACTCAGTGTCGCGATTGCGGCGCTGGCTCATGCTAACGTTAGCATTGGCGGCGGCCATGCTCGTTTGCCTGGCTGCCCCTTTCATTACATATCGAAACATTAAACAATTCTCGAATACGTCCGATCGGGTCTCGCACACTCGTGAAGTGTTAGCGGAGTCTGAGGGAATGATGTTCGACTTGACGGAAGCTGAGTCGGCTGCTCGTGGTTACTTGCTTACAAAACAGGATTCCTATCGAAAGCGCTTTAAAGCATCGCTGGATAGACTCCTAAATCGCCAAGCACAATTAGATAAATTGGTCGAAGACAATACGAACCAACAGCGGCATCTCTCGGCTTTTGAGGAATTGAGTCAAAACAAAATCGAGACGTTAGAATCGTTTTTCACTCAGACGGATATCATTGCGGGCGAACGTGACGCGTTAAAGAACAAACTGGAAACTGGGACAAACCAGATGGATCGAATACGCGATTTAGTCGTCGAATTCGCGAAAGCCGAAGGGGAGTTGCTCAACGACAGATCCGCTCAACGTGCAGCACAGTTGGCTGTGACGGGAACGACGTTAGCGCTTTCCACTTTGTTCTCACTGGTATTGCTACCAGGAAGCTATTTCTTGCTCCATCGCTACTGGGATCTTCAAGAATCGGCGGCAACTCGCCTTCGTCATCATCAGCGGGAGCGCGACGATTTATCGCGATACAACCGGCGACTGCTCGAGTCTACAGGTGAGGGGATCTATGGAATCGATGCCAATGGTCGATGCACGTTTATGAACCGCGCGGGAGCTTTGATTCTTGGTGGAAAGCCTGAGGAATTCCTCGGAAAAGACATTCACCAGTTGATCCATCACACCAAGAGTGATGGGACAGATTTTCCGTTGAACGAATGTCCCATTTACAATTGTTCAAAAATGGGAGATGGATGTCGCGTTGATAGTGAAGTCTTCTGGCGACGAGATCGGAAAGCGGTCCCGGTGGAATACTCCTCGTTTCCAATGAAGAATGGAGAAATCATCGAGGGGGTAGTGGTCACCTTTAGCGATATTACGGCTCGCCTACGCGATCGACAGGATCTAAAAAATGCCAAAGATCAAGCTGAAACTGCTAACGAATCGAAAAGCCAATTCTTGGCTAACATGAGTCACGAACTTCGCACTCCACTCAATGCGGTCATCATGTACAGTGAGTTGCTTGCGGAAGAAGCAGAAGAACAGAATGTCGCGAGCTTTATTCCAGATCTGCATAAGATTCGTACCGCCGGAAAACATCTTCTTGAGTTGGTGAACGGTGTCCTTGATCTATCGAAAATCGAAGCAGGAAAGATGGAACTCTTTCCTGAGGAGATCGACGTTACCAAGCTTGTCGAAGAAGTTACCGCAATGTTCGAGCCACTGTTGGCAAAGAATAAAAACAGCTTAAATACCCATATCGCGGACGATGCTCGCGAAATGGTGGGCGATAGTACCAAGATCAGGCAAGTACTTTTTAATTTGCTGTCAAATGCCAACAAGTTTACTGAAGCGGGAAAGATTGATGTTTGCGTGAGTCTGGAGCCCGTCCGACAAACCATCGGCTTTTCCGTAATGGATTCAGGCATTGGCATGTCGACCGAACAATTGAGCCGACTTTTTCAGCCGTTTATGCAGGCCGATGCGTCCACCAACCGCAAATACGGCGGTACGGGCCTCGGCTTAGCCATCATAAAACGGTTCACGGAATTGATGGGTGGCAAGGTTGAGGTTCAGAGTGCCCTCAACGAGGGATCGACGTTTTGCGTCACCCTCCCGGCCCGCATTGTGGGGCTCTCAACGGATAACCCTAAACCCGATTCGACCTCGACCGATGCAATACTCTCTCCTTTGCAAAGTCAAACAATAATCAAGAATGGCTCGGCGCTGGTACTGGTTATTGATGACGATCCGGCCGTTCGGGACATTTTCTCGAGGGTTCTTGTTTCCGAGGGGCTGCGATGCATTACCGCTGCAAATGGCCACGATGGCCTCAGCAAAGCATTTGCACATCATCCCGACCTAATCATTTTGGATGTTCTGATGCCCAAAGTCGATGGCTGGTCCGTTCTATCCTCCTTAAAAGCAAACAATCGCTTAGCCGCGATCCCAGTCATCATGCAGTCTGT
>Ga0105046_10019597_pt1 | contig 10257 bp, 3 predicted proteins | sample MAT03_FD_78385 | JGI IMG/M metagenome (GOLD analysis project Ga0105046, IMG submission 78385) | Freshwater microbial communities from Lake Fryxell liftoff mats and glacier meltwater in Antarctica - MAT-03 (megahit assembly) | ecosystem: Environmental > Aquatic > Freshwater > Ice > Liftoff... | reverse complement strand
GTCAACTTCTTTCGCAAACCGCACGATGTTTTCGACGTAGAGATTGCACTCGACGAAGTCATGAGGGCTGGGGAAGGCGTGACGGAACTCAGCGAGGCTCCGACGAAAGACACCCTTTCGCTCGAACTTGCCGTAGTTCCACGAGCGCGATCAGGCGCGAATCAAGTCTGGGTTCTCGATGGTGAAATCGATCGGCAACGTCGAGGGCTGCAAGAACTCGAGCGGCAGCGTGGTCGCTTAGCGTCTGGAGACGCGGATGAAGTCTATTTTGCCTATCGTTTCGATCAGGAGGGCATGAACCAACTCAATCCTCTGCTTGCTCGAATGCTGCAGCGTCGGCTTGGAGTACTGGCTCATCACGAGTATGCATTTTGCAAACCGAAGGGGGAAGAAGGCTATCATTTGGTGTTGGCAAATCGGACGCAAAGGCAGCTAGGATTTGCATTGCAACTCGCAGATAAAGTTTACTACCAACCTTCCCAATGGCGTCGTTGGGGTGTTAATATCTATCTACCTGTGGGGACAGAACTCTCTCCCCGGGTGGATGGACCGGATGCCATTCCACTGTTACAGCAGCTTCTCGAAAAGGCTGGGAACGCAAGCGGAACGGGCGACACGGATGGCAAATCACTGGCCGACTACTCGGCGGTTCTCTGGGAGCAAAGCGGTCAAGGGCAGATCAAGGAAACCCGCGTTCGTCAGACTGCCCCGCTCCTCGAGCAGTACCGGCTTTTGAATTCGTTCCAGCGCTCGACAGCTACCGAAGTCGCAGCCGCCACTCGCAAAGCTCTGGGGGATGGCCTCCATGCCGCACGTGGTGTTCTCAAGAGTGAACTCGATGGCTTGGAGCGAGAACTCCTTGAAGATTTCACCAGTCGTACGGTAGTGATGGAGAGAACATTTTCGACCATGGAGGGCCAACTCAAGGTGGCAACCGATCTTGTTAAGAAGGTGGGACCCGGAGCAGAAAAAGTCAGCAAGTTAATTCTCGACCTTCCGAAAGAATGGGTGACTTTCGTGAACCGTGTCATCGATACTCATCGAGAAATTTCGGACCCAGCGGTGGCTGCGGCGGCGAAGTTGTCCAACCAGATCCGGCGAGGCCGGGACGAGTTGAGTGCATTGGCTAGCCGAAATCGCGACCTGGGAGCCGAGGCCCGCAATCGCCGAGACCGCTTGGGGAAGCAACTAGTGGAGGCCGAAAACGAAGTCCGCGACAACACCGGCATCATCCACGAGGTCAACGATCTCGCCCGACGTGCCGTCAGCCTGCTTAAGGAAATTGCAACGCTTCATGCCAAGCTTGCCAGTCGAATTCAGAAAGTGGAAACCGCCGAGAAAAAGGCGGAGCAGATGCAGACAGAGATCGATGGAGTCGGCCAACGCGAAATTCAGGTCAAGGAGCGTCTCGCCAAATTGAAGGCTCTTCAAGTTGAAACTGAAAAAGTTCTCGTGCAGGTGCAAGCAATGGAAGCCGAAGCCGGGCTTCAGCAGCATCGGTTGCTCTCGAAGAGCCAGGAACTCGCCTCCAAACGGGAGGAGCTTCGCGAGAAGATCGAGCGCCCGCTCAAGCAACTGGAGCATATTGAGGAGCAACTCCTGGTGATTGCCACGCGGACCGGGGAAGTGGACGAGGTGTTCAATCGACTCGGTGAAGAGGTGCAGATGATCAACTCGCATGCCGAGGCCGTGCAACTGTGGGAACAACAACGACGCACCTGGACGGACCACATGGAAGGCCAAAAAAAGGATCTGACTGAGACCTTGAAAGGAATGGCGAGAGCGATTGAGGAATGCGGTTCGACCGATGCACGGCTGGCTAAAGCGAAAGAACTGACCGACGAGGCTTCCAAAATTCTGCAAGAGATTTAACAAGGGAGCAACGATGACAACCGAGCCTGCCACTCCCGAATCTCCGGAGCATCCGATCCCGCCGGAGGTGCCAACATCGGCACAGATGGCCGAAAGGCTGCAGGCGCGTCTCGCGACTCTCACGGAACGATGCCATCAGGCGGAGGCCGAGGCAAAAATGTTGAGCGAGAAGGTGAAAGGAGTGCAGGCAATTCGCAAGGACTTCGCGAAAATTGCCGGTCTGTCCGACCCAAGAATTATTGCGATGGCACGCACCGCATACGAGACTTCTCTCGAACTCGAACGAGAGATTTTGGGCATGGAAGGCGGAATTCACTATGGCCTCGAACTGCGTCGCGAGATGTTCGAAGCCTGGGCTCATGCCTGGTTGAGTTGCGAAACAATCACGGCAAATCCCGCCGACGAATGGTACGAAGCGATGGCCGGCGACCGCGATCGATTCCGTGCCTGGCGCGAGGCGGCTCTGGAACGAATGAGGCAAGGCGAACGACGTTGGCTTTCCGAAGGAACTGAACCGAAGCGTGAACGACCCCCAACCCAGCCATGAACGCACTCACGCTATTCCACGACAATTTCGTGCTCTGGATCATCCAGGAGTGGCTGTACGCCTACAGCCCGTTGACGGCCATTCCCGCTGCGTTCTTGCTCCTGGGGTTGCCGACACATCGACGTGTGGGTGCCGTCCTGACCATCGCGACTGCAATTGTTGCTCTCGCGTGTCTGGTTCGCTATGACGCAATCGGCGAGGCTCCTATTCTCGCGTGGGTATTGATCGCTGGACTTGCATACCGTGTTGTCCAACTTGTCGCATGGATCCTTCCGGCCGGTGCTCCACCCCCAGGTGAAGGCGTGGGGAAAATCGGTCGCCGACTTCGGCCTCGGGCAGGCTGGTTCTCTCGCATCGTCCGCGACTATCTCCGGGCAGACCCCCGAGGCGTCTACTGGTTCGATCTCGCTCGGGCCAGTCGCGGTTTGCCTGTTCGACGGACACGGGCCGACCGACGAGCAGCTTTGGTCGCATCTCCCGATCTCAGCGGCTGGAAAACTCGATTGTGGCACGGGCCGCTCGCCCGAGTAGCAGAATGGCGAATCGCAATCCTGCGGCGATTGCCGCGATACTGGCTTCGACCGCACAGTCCCCTGGAGTTGGGCGAGCCGGCGATTCGGACGGTATTGGAGTTAGAACTCGAACGCACGTCCAAGCTGATGCGACGGAGCCAGACTGGAGAGAATTTTGGGACATTCCGCGAGCGGTCCCCGGAACTGCATGAGATTGAAGCTCAGCAAGCGGGCCGATACGGCCAAACCCATTGCCGATTGCGCGAGGCACTTGCCGAGTACCTGTCCTTTCGTGAACCCTGGCGAGAGGAGGAGCCAGGTTTGCTAGTTGCCGCCATGGTGTGTTACGAGACCTGGCAAATCCGCTCGCAGTCCGACGCCCTTTGGCATTTAACCGCCAAGAGGGCGGAGAAAGAGGCGGCGGTCGTTTCCACGATAGAGGAACTTGCTGCAAATGCTGAGACGGTTGTCGATGTCCCGGAGGTGGAGTCGGCCCCTCTCGCAGAGCACGACTTGAATGAGGTGGAAGGCCAGTTAACCGATGACGCTATCTTCGATTTGGTGGCTGAACAAACTGACACGGACCGCCACCTAGAAGTGCTCGAAGAATTACCGAAAGTACGATCCTTTCGCGACGAGGATCGTCTTCGCGACTTGCAAACGGGCTGCGCTCTCCTGGAGGCCTATCTCGGAACTTCTGCGACCGATCATTTTCGTGCGGACGTGGATCGATGGGAGAGGCTGCTCGATCGGCCGAGTTTCCGTTTGCCCGGCATGATGCTGCTCATGCTGCACTGTTTGCGGACGGATCAGGCCGGCAAGAATGTGGATCACATCAAGCTGGAAATTCGGGCCAGGCTTCGCAGCCGCTTTCGTGGAGTTCCAGCCAAGGATGCTCGCGGTAAAAAAGAACGGCAGACATTCGAGAGCCTGTACGTCGATTTGTTGTTCGACCGAGGCGAATATGCGAGCGTGCGGTCCCTGTTTAGCGAGCGCGAGGAGCAGAGTCCTTACCAGTGGAAGCTACTGGCAGACGCGACGGCTGCGTTGGCCATGCAACTGACAGGTCAGGAAGAACTACGGGATATGTTGCAGCACGAAGCAATCAGCTACTACTTTCGCTCAAGGCACGCCGGCTTGTGGACGTTGCGAACGGCAGGCCCACTGCTGGGTGTCGAGACCACTCGGGAATTGCTCGATCAATTCGATCGACATCGCGTGAAAATCTCGAAACCCCTGCCCACCAAACTCGATGGGAAATCCGGCCCGCCCGTTGGCCAAATTGTTGAGGAGAATGACGAAGCGGAGTCGCCTCCGCCACCAAGGCGCGAAGCGAAGCCAGTTAAGACTGTCCCGCAAGTCGAGACTCGACGGGCCGAGCCGGTTGCGTTTGTCGCCCCGCCACCGCCTCCCCCTGATAAGCCCGTTCCTCCGAAACCCGCACCGCCTAAACCCGCACCGCCTAAACCCCCACCACCTGTTGGGAAGCCTGCACCGGTTTCCAAGGTTGCGCCCCCTGCCCCTCCGCCGATTGTGAAGTCCGTACCACCTAAGCCGACGGTTCGACCGGCCGCGCCCGCAGTTGCTACGCCTGCAAAGATTAAGACTCCGCTTTCCGCTCCACCTGTCGTGCAGATCGCGATCTCGCATCTCAGCGGTGGGGCGAAGGCTCAGCGTCAGATTCCAAGCTTTCCGCACACGATTGGTCGAGCCAAGCCTGCCTATTTGATACTCGCAGATCCCAAGTTGGCGGTGGTTCATTTCATGCTGACTTGGGACAACGGAAGTCTGACGATGCGTGACCCGAACAACAATGGTGTTTTGGTGAATGGCAAGCCGACGAAATTGATCGCTCTAAGCGTCGGCGATCGCCTTCAAGCGGGTGAGACTGTAATAGAGGTCATGTCCATATGAGCACAAACCACGAACTTCTCCCCGAAGCCGAATCGCCCCTGGGCGCTCCCTCAGCCAGATCGGCCCGGGTTTTGCAACTCCATGCCGCGTGCTTGCTGTTGAGCGAGGAGCAACCGAAGATTGATGAGGCCCCGCCTGTGCCGGGTGGCCCGACGCGAAAATCCAGAGCACACGATCTTTTACGGGCAGTGCTCGCCCTTCTCGTCGCTATTGCGGGGCTAGGGGGGCTCGTTGCAACGTTTGCGAGCCGCTCGCCCGTTCACAAATCGTCCGACTTGCGCTTGGGTGCTCGTTCGGATGATGCCAAGACGACCGATGCACTCTACGACCCCGATCGCGGTGAGATGTTGATAGCAACGAGTGGAGCGGGAGTTCATACACTGCGGCTTTCCTCTGGTTTTTGGGACCAACTTCGCCCTGAAGCTACTGGAGGACTCCTTTCAGGCAACGTGGTGCGGATGGGGCGGGGCACAGATAGACGAACATATTTTCTCAGTGAAATCGATCGTGGCCTGGCACTTTCCAGCGTTGATTTGAATCGCGACGACTGGCGGACGCATGTCGGCGTCACTCGATTTCCCGAACTCATGGGTGCGAACGCGGCCCAGAAGATTACAGGCGCTGCCGAACAGGACGGTAATCTGTGGGTTGCGACGGACCGTGCCGGCCTCGGCATTTATGACCCTAAAATTCGCGGCTGGAAGACTCTGCTTCGAGCGAAGTCTGATGAGCTTTTAGACGACCGCGTCCGCGATCTCACGAAAGGGCCAGATGGATCACTCTGGCTGGCCACCGGTAGCGGCATCAATCGATTTCATGCCGGTAGCTGGCAGCGATTCACAAAGCCGACTCTCGCGGGAGCCGACATTCGCCGCTTGATTTGGGAAGCAGATGAACTTTGGTACGTGACCGCTCGCGGTGGCCTCGGCAAATTCGACGGAACGAACTGGACGACACTCGTCGGCGAAGGGAGTTGGGGCGAGTATGGCGACGCGGACGTAAAGTTGGCCTGTCGCGATCCCGTTCGCGATCGCATCTGGCTCATGAGCAACGACCGAGTGGGTTGCTACGATCGAAAGACGCGGACGTGGGTTCACAATTTGCCGGCTCCGCCTGGTGCGAACGCCATAGCCGCAGGGACCAGCAAGGATCAACCGATCCTTTGGGCTGCAACTCAAAATGGAGTGTGGTCATTGAAGGAGGGTGCTGCCAACTGGACTGGACCGTCGCTTCCCGATCAAAACGCACTCAGTGTTGATGTTGCTTCCACATTAACCGCCGTCGCTATCGCGGGCACGGACAAATTTGCACTTCCGTCCGCATTTGTGTCAGGCGGGAGTGAATGGAAAAAATTGACAGGTAACGGAAAAGTAGACATTGGTCCCGCCGGTCTGTTATCTGCGTGTCTGGATCCTACGGAAAAGCAACTGCTTGTGGGCACAGAGAAGGGACTTTCGGTTTACGACCTCGCAACTCGCGATTGGGTCGGCAACCATAAAATCCCAGGCGCGGGCGAAGGCTCGACCTCGATTATCGATCTCCAACGCGAATCCGACCGCATTCTCGGCTTGACTGGCGATCATGTCGTGCGCTCGTTCGATCCTCAGGCGGCAACGTGGAAGACACTATCGGGTGGTGGACGATTTCCGGGAAATATGGCCGACGTGACGGCAGTGACTCGCGATCGCGAAGGCCGGCTTTGGATGGCCGCGAAGAGCAAGGGACTACATCGCTACAATCCCAAAACACGAGAATGGGCCGACCTGGCAACCAAGGTGAAAGATTTTTCCCAACTGGCAGCTTCATCGGACCGTGTGTGGGCTCTAGCGAACGGCACACTCTACATGGCCGACGGGGACAAAGAACCGCAAGTCGCAAATCTGCCGCCGATGATACCGATGATGAAACCGACAAGACTCTTCGCCGCCACGGATAGTAGCGGCGTGGTACTGCTCGACGACGATGGTCGAGTTGTTCATATCCGCGACGAGGGCACATCAGCGATAATAGTCGGTGCGAAGGCCGAGGGTCTCATCAATCCAAAGCTGGTTAAATCGGTCGGTCTGCTGGGAGACGTCGCTGTCCTCGGCGGGCCAAATCCCCACCGTTACGATGCACTTTCTCGAACCTGGACGAAGCTCGACAAAATTGTCGGTGATGTGAAACAGATCGTGACGTCACAGGATCAATTTTGGCTGCTCAACACCGATGGCAAAGTTTTTTCAGTTGGCACGACAGGCCAGGCGGTCGATGTTTCACCGCTGGGTGGAAACATCCAAACTCTGGCGGGTGCCCCCAAACAGCTAGTCGCTCACACCTCGGACAACAGCGTTCTTGAGTGGAACGAAGGCGATCGGAAATGGCGAATTGCTCGCTGGTCGCCAAACGGCCCAAAGCCCGAGATTCTACGCGATCCGAAACTTGTATACGCCGTCGATGGCCAGGATTTCTATCTCGCTGGGGCCGGCGGTCTTTGGCATTTTTCCTGGACGAACCAACACTGGCGCGAAATCCTCGACCCGGACGGTCAGTCACTTCGAACTGTCGAAGAGTTGGTTGTGGCTCAACGTCGTTCGTTCATGCGTGTCGGCAAGAAAGTCTACTCGTTCACGATTGGAGACAAGACAGCACGACTGGAGCAACTGGCGGACATCGAACTTATTACCGTGGCCAACGATCGAGCCGTGGCCGTCGCAAGCGGTGCAGCCTATATGAATGCCGGCGACAAATGGTCGCCCTCGCCCGCACTCGGATCGGCGAACGGCGGAATTCGGGAAGGCGACGCTCCGAAAGACGCGATACACGTTCCGGATACCGGTATTCTCTTCACCGGTACCAAGGGGTCGGCAATTCTGGCACCTGGTTTCGCGACCTGGAAGCCAATTACTGGCGGTTCCGGCCTCACAAATCTTCAGAGTGCAGGCGACGATAAAGTCTGGGGAGTGAACGAAGAAGGCAAGCTGTACGTCGCACGCAACCAAGCTGGAAGTTGGAAATGGGAAGCGGTCACGTTTCCAGGGAACGCCAGCATAGCCAGCCTTTCGGCCAACTCGGGTACACTGGGCAAAAGTCACTGGGCTACAACCAAGGATAACCAAGTTTACCAACTCTTGCCTGGTGTGGATCCTAAAGCCGCGTGGCGCTCGCCGAAATTCGCACCTGGCACTTCTAAAGATCTCGTGGGTGTGGTCGAGACGTCGAATGGCTTTCTTGCCGCATTCAAGACTGGCGACTTGGCGCAGTTTCATTCAGGAACGCGAACCTGGTCGCAAGCCGGCAAGGTCGCAAGGATCAAACGCCTCTTTGCCGTCAAGTCACAAACTTCGACTTCGCTATGGATTCTCGGCGAGAATGGCGAGCTGCTCGTGTCGTTTGCAGGAAAAGACTGGCAGGTCGCCGGTAAAGATCTTGACGATGCCGTCGTGGCCGGTGGCTCTCTCATCACAATCTCGAAACCGACTGGCATCTTGTCTTGCTTCGAAATCGTGGATGACAAGGTTCGCGTCGTTCCAGCAGGCGGAGCGATGTCACGCGAATTGGCAGCGTTGAAAATAGCAGGCGAGATTCAAGTGGCAGCCGATCACACGATTCTTGTTCTTGCTGATGACAACGGACTTCTCGCCTATGACCCTGACTTGCGATCCTGGACTCAATTGGACATCAAGCTTGTCGACTTGCATCCCCTGAAAGCCTCGCTCGTTGGGAGAACGGCTTCAGGAATTGTTCATCGTGTGACATGGGATTCCGGAAAACTTGTTGCCACTAAACTCGATTTAGGTGGCGGTGTGCTGCAATTGGCAACGGATATCGAAGACCGAATAGTTGCACAGCAAAACGATGGGCGAATCGTTCTTCATCAGCCGGACGGAAAAGAGCCTCAGCAGGTCACCGGTCCATTCCTGCCAAAGCCCAGCGAAGGATCAAAAATTGTCGGTGTTGCGGGAGTTGGCCGACAATTATTTCTGGGAACGACGGATGGAGCATACGTCTATGAGGTCCGAAGTGGCTGGCAGGTCATTCCCAATGTGTAGTCCGTCAAGAAAATTCGCTCGGCTGCTGGAGCCGGCTGGGTTCAATTGGACAAGCCCGGAGGGTCGCTGCTGAGACTGGTCGAGAAAGACGGTAAGTGGACATCCGTTGTCGCAAGCGAGAATGTTCGCGGCTGGCATACGGCACCGGGCGGCGTGAACGTGCAGCGAGAAAAAGATGGAAAATTGGAGACAATTTTCATCACGGATGACGGCATGGCGAGGGTGATTCACACGCCAACCCAAGGCCCCTTCGTCGAAGAAGTCGCGGGTGACACGAGTGAAATGCGAGTAACCTCTGACGGCAAATTTATCTATGCCGCAACCGCCAAGGGAGTGATCGTTCGGGATATCGACAGAAAAATCGTGGCTATTCATTCTCCGGACGGGGTATTCTCAGCGATACGCTGGGCAAACGACCCCACGGGACAATCTCGACTGTTCGTTCAAGGGGCCAAGAGCGTTCAGGTTTTGAATGGGGACAAGCTGGAGGAATCGAACGTCAAGTGGGAAACGCTCTCCGTGAATGAGTTGGAATGGAATGGGCAACGCTACAAAAGCGAACTCGACAAAGATCCGAGTGTGCTGCGACTAGCCCCGGTCAGTGCGAAGACTACCACACAAATTCTTGATTTGAACGAACGCGGATTTCACTCCGACCGAGTCTCCTCGATTGGGCTGGCCGCGAAAAGTTCATTCGTGTGGGTTGCATCACCCGGCCAGCTTCGCGTGCATTCTCTGGTTGCCGGGCAGTCTGCCAAGACATTCGCCTTAAGCAACAATGCCAAACCAGAAATGAAGCGGCTTGGCAACCGCTTGATTGCTCGAGCCGGCACATCGGATTTCGAACTCGAAGTGCAGATGGATCCAAAGCAAATTGCGCTAACCGATGCAGAGAAATCCGATCTTCAATCGCGAGTTGTCGGCCAGAATTGGCGCGTCGATGCAAGCGACACCATCGGCTTCCGCCCGACTTCAACGAATGCGTCGCATGATCTCGGGTTCAACATCAAGACGGGGTTTGCAGCGGATATTGCGACCCGCATTGCCGTTAGCAAGAAGACAGTAGTCATCGCAACAGCTAAAGGGACTTTCCTGGCAGCGCTTCGCGACAACGTGCTCCCAAAACTATCGGATTTGAAGCCGATTGAAGTCGAAAAAGCAAACGCGTTGGGAGACCCTGAGGAACTGCTTGCCGTGGATGAAGTGTTTTACGCCCGCACTGGAACGACTTGGTTTCAACTTACGAATACGCCACTCCGATGGGTCGCATTGAAAGAACAGCCCAAGACAGTGGGGGCAGCGAAGTCTGCATTAGGTGGCTCAACCGCCATGCGCTGGACTCGCACGGGCGAAGAGGTTCAACTGCACGAACCCGGACCGG
>Ga0105046_10019595_pt1 | contig 10259 bp, 10 predicted proteins | sample MAT03_FD_78385 | JGI IMG/M metagenome (GOLD analysis project Ga0105046, IMG submission 78385) | Freshwater microbial communities from Lake Fryxell liftoff mats and glacier meltwater in Antarctica - MAT-03 (megahit assembly) | ecosystem: Environmental > Aquatic > Freshwater > Ice > Liftoff... | reverse complement strand
CGGCATGGTCCATGTGCTGCTGCCCTTTATGGTTTTGTCCATCGCGACGGTGCTCGGCAAGATTGACAACGCCTTTGGCGAGGCGGCCATGACGCTGGGCGCTACGCCGGTCCGCAGCTTCCTGACCATTACCTTGCCGCTATCCGTGCAAGGCATAGCTGCAGGGTCGGTGATCGTCTTTTGCCTGACGATCGGAGCGTTCATCACGCCGCTCTGGCTCGGGCGCGGGCACGTGACGGTCATGGCCATCGCCGTGCACGAGCAAATGGTTACGCTGGTGGACTGGCCAGGCGGTGCGGCGCTGGCCATGTTGCTGACAGTCGCTACGGTCATACTGCTGGCCGGTTACGGCCTGCTGCTGCGACGCTGGTCGAGGCGATAGAGCCATGCGCAAAACGATGAACGAACGCCTTCTCGGAATCTATGTCTTTCTGACAATGGTATTCCTAGCATTGCCCATCCTGATTGTGATTCCCTCCGCCTTTAGTGCAGGGACGCTTTTGACCTTCCCGCCGCAGGGCTTTTCGCTGCGCTGGTTCCAGGCCATCGCCGAACGCCCGGCGCTGACCACCGCCATGTTGAACAGCGCGATCATCGCTGTGGTGGCTACCTCCATTTCACTCGTGGTGGGGACGCTCGCCGCCTACACGCTCAGGCGCTACGATTTTCCCGGTAAGCGCACGCTGGAGATGCTGTTCCTGACACCGCTGATTTTTCCAGCGATCGTGCTTGCTGCCGCCATCGCTATGGTGCTGGCGCCGCTCGGCCTGATTCGGACCTTCCAGGGGCTGGTGCTGGCGCACATCGTCGTCACGCTGCCCTATATCGTCCGGACCGTCTCTGCGACGCTGGCCGAGATCGACAAGGCCCTTGAGGAAGCGGCCCTGACCCTTGGCGCGGATCCCTGGACCAGCTTCCGCACGGTAACCCTGCCGCTGTTGCGACCGGGACTGGTGGCGGGGGCGACGTTTTCGCTCATCATTTCCTTCGACGAGTTCACCATCTCCCTTTTCCTCGTCGGTTCCGGCATGATGACGCTACCGATCGAGATGTACAACTACGCCGAGTTCAGCCTGGACCCGACGCTTGCCGCAGTTTCAACCTTGCTGATCCTGGCGACAACGCTCGCTGTCTTGGCCATCGAGCGCACCGTGGGCCTGGGGAAACAGTTTTCATGAGAGGCGAAGACGCCCGCGCTCCGGTCGGGGTGATGCCGACGAGCGCGCGGAAGGGCGTGACGCTGACCGGCGTCGTCAAGTGGTACGGCAAGGTTCAGGCGGTGCAGGGCATCGATCTCGCGGTACAGCCAGGCGAAATGGTCAGCCTGCTCGGGCCCTCTGGCTGCGGCAAGACAACGACGCTGCGCATGATCGCGGGGTTGGAGGAGCCGGATGCTGGCGAAATCCGGATTGGTGATGTCCGCGCGAATGAGACGCCCCCCTGGCGCCGCAACATTGGCATGGTGTTCCAGAATTACGCCCTTTTTCCCCACAAAAATGTTGCGGAAAACATCGCGTACGGGCTGGTCATGCGCCGCGTGCCCACCGCGGAAATCGCCACGCGAGTCTCGGACGTTATGAAGCTGGTGCAGCTTGCGGGTCTGGACGAACGAACGCCGTCGCAACTCTCCGGCGGCCAGCGGCAGCGGGTGGCGCTGGCCCGAGCCATCATCACGCGGCCGGACGTGCTGCTCTTCGACGAGCCGCTCGCCGCGCTGGACCGCAAGCTGCGCGAGCAAATGCAGGTCGAGATCAAGCTGCTGCAACGTTCGGTCGGCATCACCACAGTCTTCGTCACCCATGATCAGGACGAGGCGCTGACGCTGTCTGACCGAATCGTGGTCATGGAGAACGGCCGCATCGTGCAGACCGGCGCGCCATCCGAGATCTACGAACGTCCGCAGAGCCACTTCGTCTCCGATTTCATTGGCATGATGAACGCGCTGCGTGGAACCGTGAGCGCCAAGCAGCGCGTGCGGCTGCAGGGCGGACAGGAGGTGCCAGTGCCCAACCTGCAAGGGACGGCCACCGGCGTTTCGGTCGAGCTGATGCTTCGCCCGGAGAAGGTTCTGCTCAATCCGGGCACCGAAGCGGCTCTGACCACGCTCGACGGCACCGTCTCGCACGTTGTCTACATGGGGCCGATCACCTATTTGCATGTCGCGATCAGTGGGGGAGCCAATATGCTCGCCATGCTGCCGAATGTTGCCGGCGCGCCGCCTGCGCCGCCTCAGGGCGCCGCCGTCACGCTCGGCTGGCGCGCTGATGACCTTGTCGCTTTCGCACCCCCGTAAATTTTCTTGACCACATATCGGCAAGACCGCATCGTCACGCTGCCCGCCAGGAGATCAGTCATGACCAACACCAACGATATCCTCCGCGAATTCTCACCGGGAACACAACGTCGTGCGTTGCTCCAGGGCCTCGTGGCCATGGGTGCGGGCGGCGGGTCGCTTATCTCCTTCGCGCAGGGCCTGGCGCAGGCGCAATCTGCTGATGTCGCGCAAATCACCATCCTCTCACAGCCGGGCGCCGTGCCTGACATCCTGCGCGATTCCACCTTCCCGAGTTTCCGACAGACTAATCCGGGGACGACGGTCACCCTGGAAATCGCAACGAATGCAGCGGGCTATCCACGCATGCTGACGCAGCGGGCGAACCCCGTGATCAGCGGCGGAATGTTCAACGATATCTTCGCGCAGCGCGGCCGCGCGGACGGGATGTTCGCCCCGTTCGACCGTCGCTTCGTCCCCAATGCGTCCAAACTCCCTGCGGGCTTTGAAACACCGGGGGGCCTTGGCATCCCGTTCCACCTGTCTCCGTTCGCGATCATGTACAACCCGGACCGTATGGAGGCGCCAACCTCCTGGACCGACCTCTACAATCCGCGCCTGCGGGGCCGCATCGCGATGTGGGACGCCTATTACGACGCGTACATCATGGCGGCCGTCACCGCCGGCAAGCCCCCAACGGTCGAGGACGGCATCCGCGAGTGGGTGCCTCATCGCGCCAATATTGGCGCCTGGGTGAACTCGCCCATCGTCGCGGAAGACATGGTTTCCCGGGGCGAGATGTGGTGCGCACCGCACTGGGGCTCTTTCATGGGCCAGGCGCGGGCGCGTGGTGGGCGCCTTGCTTTCGTGTTGCCGCGCGAAGGTGGCGTGCAATGGACCGGCCACATGCAGGTCTGTACCGGCTTTAACCCGGGGGTCACCGAGCTCACGCAACGTTACCTGAACACCTGGCTCAGCGATGAATGCCAGCTGGGCTGGATGACGCGCGGCTTTTTCTCGCCTGCAAGCAGCGCGGTGCAAGTCCCCGAGACCATGCGCAGCGAGTCCATCGTCATGAGCGCAGAGGATGCGAACCGCCGCCTCATCAAGCCGGACGTTGTCAGCATCGGCCCGCGCATGCCGCAGTTGACGACGATGATCAACCGCATGCTGAAAGGTTGATCGTGGCGTGACCGCGCGTGTTCTCATCTGGGGTGCGGGCGCCATTGGCGGCACGGTCGGTGCCTATCTGCGCGCGGCTGGGCATGACATCACCTTTGTGGACGTGGACCGCGCGCATGTGGAGGCGATCAACGCCGGTGGCTTGCACATCAGCGGGCCGGTCGCGAATTTCTCTGCGAGCGCGCTAGCCTTTCTTCCGGGTGATGTGAGTGGCACCTGGGACAAGATCTACCTCTGCGTGAAGGCGCAGCACACAGAGGATGCAACGCGGTCCCTGGCGCCGCATCTTGCGCCGGGCGGCTACGTTGTCTCACTGCAGAACGGGCTTTGCGAGGACATCATCGCCGGCGTGATCGGCCGCGCGAACGTCATCGGCGCCTTCATCAATTTTGGCGCGGACTGGCAGGCGCCAGGGCAAATTTTGTTTGCCAATCATGGAGCCGTCGTCCTGGGTGAATTGGACGGACGCATCACAGATCGGTTGACCGCTTTGCACGCACTGCTCCTGGGCTTCGCGCCGCACGCCATCGTGACCGAGGATATCGCCAGCTATTTGTGGGGCAAACTGGTCTACGGCGCCTTCCTCTTCGCACAGGCGCTCGGCGATCTCGGCATCGCCGATTGCCTGGAGCGGCCGGAACTGCTCCCTTTGTGGCGCCGGCTTGGCGCGGAGATCAACGCGGTGGCGGTGGCGCTCGACGTCTCGCCGCGCGGCTTCAACGGTTACGAACCAGCGGCCTTCATGCCAGGCGTGAGCGACGAAGAAATGGCAAAAGCGTCGGTCGCGGCCATGGTCGCCTTCAACCGCCCGAATGCGAAGACCCATTCCGGTATCTGGCGCGACATCGCGGTGCGTCAGCGTCGCACGGAGGTGGACGCGCAGATTGCACCCATCATCAGCATCGGCGCAAAGCACGGGGTGCCGACACCAACGGTGGCAAGGCTCGTGCGCATGATCCACGAGATCGAGCAGCGTCAGCGCCGTCAGACGGATTCCAACCTGGTCGAGCTAATGGCCGGCTAAACCTTGCCGTCTGCCGCGTCTGTCGAGCGTGCGGCTGCGGTCCGCTCCGCCGGATTGCCGTAACCGCCACCGCCTGCTGTCTCGATCACCACGCGATCGCCCTTTTGCAGACGCGTGACGATCTTGGAGGGGATCTCCTCCTGCGTTCCGTCGCGACGATGAATCACCGATCGGGCCCGTTGTCCCTCCCCGCCCCCGAACAGGCCTTGTGCGGCGCTGTAGTGGCGTTCCCCGCGATGGGTGAAGGAGACGTCGTCCACCAGCGCCTCGTATTCCCTGATCGTCCCCAGGCCGCCACGGAACTCGCCCTCGCCGCCTGAGCCCGTGCGCAAGGCCACGCGGTTCAGGCGAATGGGGGTTTCCATTTCCGCGGCTTCAGCCGGCAGATTCATGCAGTTCGTTGCGTCGGTCTCGATCACATCCACGCCGTCCGAACGGCGAGAAGCGCCGCTGCCGCCAGCGATGAGGTCGCCTGTCACGAAAGGCTTGCCTGACGGGTGGCGGCCACCAAACGCGACGATCACCATTTGGCCCGCTGACGGTGCGGGCACGCGGTTCGGCAAGACCTCCGCAAGTGCGTTGATGATGGTACCGGTAATGCGTTTGATGGTGGAGGTGCGTGCGTTGACTGGCGCCGGCTCGCGCGGATTGACGATGGTTCCTTCCGGCAGGTGCAGGGAGATCGGGCGAAAGCAGCCGCCATTGGTGGGAATTTTCGGGTCGGTCAGCGCGCGGACGGCGTAGCACGCAGCCGCGAGCGAGCCCGAAGGTACGCAGTTCAGCGGGCCGCGCACTTGCTGGCTGGTGCCGGTGAAATCCACATGCATCGCGCCATCCTTGATCGTGACGGCGACTTCAATGCGGATCGGCTTGTCCAGTTCGACACCGTCGTTGTCGAGCCAATCCACAGCGCGATAAGTGCCTTCCGGGATGTCCCGAAGCGCTCTTCGCGTCATGATCTCCGACCGATCGAGCAGTTCGTGGAAGATCGCAGTAATGCCATTGTTGCCCATCTTCCCGGCAAGTTCCGCCAAGCGCCGTGCACCGATGGAACAAGCGCTGACCTGTGCGTGAATGTCGCCCATGACCGTGTCGGGGATACGAACATTCTGGCGAATCATGGCCTCCAGCGTTTTGTTCACGACGCCGCGATCGCGAAATTTCAGCGGCGGAATGCGTAGTCCCTCCTGGAAGATCTCCGTCGCATTCGTCGGCACGGAGCCAGCGGAGAGCCCGCCCATATCCTGGTGATGCGTCATGGCGGCGCTATAGGCGATGAGCTGCCCATTGGCGAAGATTGGCTGCACTACAGCAAGGTCCGGCAGGTGTGTGCCGCCGCAGTAAGGGTCATTGAGAACATACGTGTCATCCGGGTGCATCTCGGCCGGCGGAAACTCCCGGATGATGCGCGCCAGCGCCGGGATCAGCGTGGCGAGGTGGATGGGGATGGAGCAGGACTGCGCCAACGTCTGTCCATCTGCTGTGAACAACCCCGCCGAGGCATCCAGCCCTTCCTTCACGATGGGCGAAAAGGACGAACGCAACAGCGTGGACTGCATCTCGTTCGCGATGCCTTCCAGCTTGTGACGCGTCACCTCGACGGTGATGGGATCGAGCTTCGCAGTCGAAAAATCGGTCGGCGTCACGCTTGCTCCTTACGCATCACCAACGCGCCGCTCGGAGCAAGCGTGACGGTCCAACCGGGCTCGATCAGCGTGGTAGTGTCAACCTGTTCGATCACTGCGGGCCCGCGGATCACGTCACTCGCGCGGATCGTTGTGCGTTGCCAGATTGCCGCCGATACGGGCGAGGTGTTCTGCCGCATCCAAACCGGGCGGGTCTTCGGCGCGCCGGCAACTGCGTCGTGCAAGCCGACGCCACCAGCAACGGTACCGCCGCGCGACCGGTGGACCGTACGGAGGTTCACGAACTTTGCCGGAACCCGCATGGCGTGGCCGTAGACCCGGTCATGCGCAACCAGGAACGCCTCATAGGTCGCACTGACTGGGTCGGGTGCGTTCGGGTCCAGCGGCACTTCCAGCCAGTAGGATTGGCCAATGTAGCAGAGGTCCGCAGCGTAGCTGACATCGACAGCATCCGGTGCCAGGCCTTCGGCCGCCATCAGCACGCGGCAGCGTGCGTCCAGCGCGGCGAGCGCCGGGCTCAGCGCGGACGCGTCCAGGCCATCGCAGGCATGGGGGAAGGCGCTGGCGACCTCATGCTCCACGGGCGCCCCGAGCAGGCCTGCCGCCGCCAGCACGCCAGGATGCGGCGGAACAACGATCGCGCTGATGCCCAGTTCCTCGGCCAGCGGGCACCCGTGAACAGGCCCACCACCGCCCAGCGGCACCAGCGCATAGGCGCGCGGATCGAGCCCGCGCCCGATGGATACAAGCCGGATGGCCTCCGCCATTTGCGCGTTCAGCACGCGGTGGATGCCCAGGGCGGCTTCCTCCACGCTCATGCCAAGTGGCTCAGCGACTTCGCGCGCGATGGTCTCGTGCGCCAGGTCTGGATGCAGCGGCAGCGCACCGCCGGCAAAGTTCTTCGGATCGATGATCCCGAGCACGACGGACGCATCCGTCACGGTCGCATCCCGGCCGCCACGGCCATAACAGGCTGGGCCGGGTTCGCTGCCCGCCGACTGCGGTCCAACGCGCAGCGATCCTGCCGCGTCGATCCAGGCGATGGACCCGCCGCCCGAGCCAATCGCGGTCACATCCACCATGGGCACGCGCACGGTAAAGCCGTCGATCAGGCCCTCGGCGCGGATCATCGGCTTGCCGTCCGTCACCAACGCGATGTCGCAAGATGTGCCGCCAATATCGACCGTGATCAGGTCACGAAAGCCGGCTTCGAGACCGACATCCAGCCCTCCAACAACGCCGCCGGCGGGGCCGGAGAGGAAGAGGCGAACCGGGCGTTGCCGCGCAATCGCCGACGAAGCCAGGCCACCGCGCGACTGCATGACCTGCAGCGTGGCCGCCACGCCCGCTTTCGCGAGGCCTGCTTCCATATTCATGAGATACTCGGCAACCAGCGGTTTGACATAGGCGTCAAAGGCGGTCGCGCAGGTGCGTTCATATTCGCGAAAGACGGGATCGACCTCCGACGAGAGCGACACTGGCATACCGGGATGCATCTCCTCGATGATCGCCGCGATGCGCTGCTCGTGCGATGGGTTGAGGAAAGAGAAGATGAGGCTGACAGCGATTGCGCGCACGTCCTGCTTCATCAGCGCCTGCACGGCAGCGCGCACGCTCGCCTCGTCCAACGGCACGATGATCCGGCCCTGCGCATCCACGCGTTCGCGCACCTCGCGCCGTCGATGGCCAGGGGCGAGGAAGACCGGTGTTTCCGTGTGCAGCACAAGATCATACATCTGGTGGCGCATCTGGCGGCCGATCTCGAGGACATCCCGAAAACCCTCGGTCGTGATGAGGCCGATGCGTGCGCCCTTGCGTTCGAGAACCGCGTTGGTCGCGACCGTGGTGCCATGGGCAAACCGCACGATCGATGTGGCGGCTACACCCCATTGGCTGCCAGCTGTCTCAAGCGCGGCCAGAACCGCGCGCGAAGGATCGCCGCGCGTTGTTGGCACTTTTGTCAATCGCAATGTGCCGTCGCTTCCGCGGCAGACGACGTCGGTGAAGGTGCCGCCGACGTCGATGCCAAATTCGAAGCTCGTCTGCGTTACCGCCATCCCAATTCTCCTGGACGGTGTGACGCTAGCAGCCGGATCGCGATTTGCAAGTGACCAACGGACAGCGCGATCACCGGGGCTGGTGCAACTTGTTGCCAATTTACCGGCTTCGGCTGATTGCTCCAGAATGCCTATGATGAATGGACCTGGCCGGGCTGGACGCAGGCGGTTGAGCGCCAATTTGAGCCAGCAGCCGACTACTGCGCGCGCCGCCACCATGATGTCCGCTGTGAGGCTGTCCCTGGGTTCGATCCGCAAGCTAACCCGCATAATTCATGAGGCCGGCTGGGTCGCGCAAACGGCGGGCGGCTGGTGTATCAGCGGAGACGCGGTCGCGTTTGATTGCCGCCTGCGCTGCTGGCGATTTGTTGGTGCGTATCGCGGGGCTGGCTGATTGCAGTGTCTGGGGCTCGATCGGGGCGTCCGCCCCGTTGCTCAGCAGGTGAGGCGCGGCAGGCGTTCGAGCGCGAGGCGCAGGATGGCCATGTCGGGACAGGCGCTCGGCAGATGCAGCATGATGCGGGTCTTCAGCGCGACGACGCGGGTGGCGAGCTTCACGAGGCGCAGCCGCAAGGTGTCGAACTGCGCGACGCGCCAGGTCGAGCGCTTCGGCATCAGGCTGCGCAGCGACCACAGCAACCAATAGGCGCCGGTGTGCAGCATCAGGCGGAACTGGTTGGCGGTGGCACGGCGGCACGAGGTGCGGTCGGCGGCGAGATGGCGCTTCCAGGCCTTGATATGGTTCTCCGCCTGGCCGCGCCGGCAGTAGAGATCCTCGTAGATCGTGCGTGCCGATCCGGTAGCGAGGTTGGTGACGACGAAGCGGCTGTCGGTGCCCTGCGCGCTGGCCTCGACGCGGGCGATGATGCGCTCGATGCGAGATCAGCTGGCGGCGCCGTCGTGGAATTCCTTGTAGCGCCGGAGCTTCTCGCCGCCCGGCGCGCTCGCGTGGCGGCGGGTGGTGCTTGCTTCCAGCGTCTCGACGTGGCGGCGCAGCGTGGTGGTGGAGGCGACGCCTAGGAGGAAGTCGGTACGCGCCGCGCGGCAGAACTCCAGAACTTCCGGCGCACAGTAGTGGCTATCGGCGCGGATCAGGATTTCGACGCGCGGCCAGTGGCTGCGGATCTCGTGGACCAGGCGGCGCAGGAAGGCGCGCGCTTCGGCGCCGGTCGGACGCCTGGCCGGGCGCAGCATGGCGGCGACGGGGCGGCCCTCGCCGTCGAATACGATGATCGGCTGGAAGCCGTATTCGTCGTATTAGGCGTTGAACAGACGCAGCTGCTGCCCGCCATGGACAGCATCGAAGGTGTCGCCGATGTCGAGCGTCCTGCGCCGCGGCGCCTGTCGGAAGCTCGCGCATTAGAGCGCCACCATACCGCGCGCCTTGCGGATCAGCGCGCGTGGCCCCGGCGTGTTCTCAAGGCGCGACAGCGTCGGCTGCGAGCAGAGCGCAGCCGCGTCGGGCAGGCGCCCGTTGGCGAGCTTGAACAGCGGGTCGTGGCGGAGGCTGTCGGCATCGTTGCCGTCCTCGTAGCCGGCGGCGATCATCAACAGGCGAAAACGCAGCATCTCGGCGAGGCGATGCTGGATGCGCTCAGGCGCGCGCGGGTCGCCGATGCAGGCGGCGAGGCGCCGGGCCACTCCGAGGCGTTCCTCGACCTCACGCAGCGCCAGCAGCCCACCGTCGGACGAGAGCGACCCGCCGTCGAAGCGGGCGATGATCGGATTGCCGGCCACTGGTGACAGGCCAGGCAGGGGCGGCGTAGCGTGAGTGTCGGCGGGCATGGTGTCCGGAAACGGTGGGGTTCTGGGTCCGCAGCCGAACCGTATGGCCGATCAACGGGTTGCACAATGCCCGCCAGCCCTCATGAATTTTCCGGGCTAATACCAATTCCCCTTGATCAGAACCCATGCGCCCATTTGCGCAGCCCGATGGACATGATGCGCCAGGGCTGATCGATGAGGCGGCTCCAGTTATGGCAGCAGTGCGCGACGATGTCGTCGTAGTCGCGGAAGACGCGGTTCGACAGCCAATCGCTGCGGTAATGCGGTGATCAACCGGCACCGCGCGCCGGCGT
>Ga0105046_10019594_pt1 | contig 10259 bp, 8 predicted proteins | sample MAT03_FD_78385 | JGI IMG/M metagenome (GOLD analysis project Ga0105046, IMG submission 78385) | Freshwater microbial communities from Lake Fryxell liftoff mats and glacier meltwater in Antarctica - MAT-03 (megahit assembly) | ecosystem: Environmental > Aquatic > Freshwater > Ice > Liftoff... | reverse complement strand
GGTTGATTTTCAGAACACGACGCTCGAAGAAGCACTCGATTACCTTTCGATTCTGACCAAAGCTTACTGGAAGCCGATCTCTGGCAACGCGATCTACGTGACACTGGATAACCCGCAAAAGCGTCGCGATTATGAAGACTACATCGTGAAGGTCTTCTATTTGCAGCATGCGCTTGAACCGCAGGAATTGCAAGAAATCGCAAACGCGATTCGTGTGGTGGGAGAGTGCCGCAAAGTAGTGCCGTATGTCGCGCAGATGGCCGTGATGGTGCGTTGCACGGCCGACCAGGTATCGCTGGTCCAAAAGATCCTGAACGATATGGACAAGCCCCGGGCAGAAATCATGCTCGATGTCTATATTTTGGAAGCAAACCGGACTAAGACCCGATCTCTGGCAGCAACGATCGCCAATGGCACCAAGGGTGGTTTGAATCAGGCGATCACGTTTAGTCCTGGTGCTAGAACTACTACGCCTGCTGGCGGAACCCCTTCCACAACAAGTACGGCAGTATCGCTTGGAAATTTGAGTAAGATCAAAGCCAACGATTTTTCAGTCAATCTACCGGGGGCCTTTCTGCAGGCTTTGCTCGACGATAGAACGACACGTGTGGTTCAAAATCCGCAGGTACGAACGGTCGACAACAAAAAAGCAACCTTGAGAATTGGCGATCGCTACCCGTATGCCACTGGTAGCTTTAACGTCGGTACTGGCGTTGGCGGTGGCAGCCCGATCGCTTCAACGCAATTCCAGTTTGCCGAAGTCGGGGTCAATATCGACATCACCCCGAAGATTCACGGCAACGAAGAAATCTCGTTGCGTGTCGAGGTAGAAGTATCCAACATTCGCGATCAGGTCGACATCGGTGGCGTACGGCAGCCTGTAATTGGCCAGCGCAAGATTGGTGAAGACATACGCATTCGCGAGGGAGAAATCAACGTGATGGGCGGCCTTAAATCCAACAGCAGGTCCAGGAACCTGAGTGGTCTGCCCTGGTTGGTTGGGCTTCCAGGCTTAGGCTGGCTCTTCGGCACGGACGGGGATGACCGCAGCGATAGTGAACTGCTCGTTGTATTAGTGCCGCACTTAGTGAGGGCTCCAGAGTTGACAGATCTAAACCTGCGTGGGATCAGCACCGGAACAGACCAGCAAGTCAAGGTTAGTTTCCAAAGCAGAGAGGAAAAAGTGCCGATTGTCATTGCACCTCCACCTGTAACCCCACCAGCGATGAATCCTGTCTCAACGCCTCAGCCTGTGAGCACAGTTCCGATGCGATTTCCGCCTGGAATCCCGCAAGGCCTTCTGGTTCCTCAAGCCAAAAACAAACTGGTACTGACGCCTGCCGATGGGCCTTATTTTCTCAGTGCACCTGTTCTGGTTACGGTAAATCTTGAGTCGGCAGAAGACCTGTCGAAAGCTCCACTCAAGCTCGAATATGACCGGCAGTTGTTAAAGCTGATCAGTGTCAGCTCAGCGGGTTTGATGGGCGCGGACGGCCAGAAAGAAAACTTGCAGATTGATTTGGGCAAGGGCGATATCGACCTCACTCGCCCACCAGGTGCCGTCGGCATCAGCGGCAGTGGAGCACTTCTGAAATTGACCTTTATCAGTCTCGCCAAAGGCGACGCAATGCTTCGGATCTCTGAGGCAAGACTTGAAAATTCCAAGAGCGAGTCCCTGGCTGGTTCCGCTTTGCCCGAGTTGATTGTCAAGATCCAATAGGCCACCTATGTTATTCGTTTCATCAAATCGCCGACGCACCCAAAGCGGGCTCACTTTGGTAGAACTTGTTGTGGCCTTTACCATCCTGATCACGCTCAGCGCCATGGCCCTGCCCATGGCTCGCTATAAGGTCAGGCGCGAGAAAGAACGCGATCTCCGTTATGCGTTGCGTGAGATCCGTACGGCGATAGACAAGTACAAAGATATGGCCGAGCAGCAGCAACTGGGCCAGATGAAGTTGGGCAGCGAAAACTATCCTGAGACTCTGGAAATGCTAGTCGAAGGGGTAAAGGTGCCTGGAGCGACAGAGAAGAAAATTCGCTTCCTCAGACGACTGCCGCGCGACCCTTTTACCGGCAACACCGAATGGGGCAGGCGCAGTGTGCAGGATGAACCCAAATCGCAAAGTTGGGGTGGTCAAAACGTGTTTGATGTTTTTTCAAAAACCATGGAGAAAGCACCCGATGGCACAGCCTATTCCGAGTGGGAATAAACTTCGCCGGGGCTTCACGATTGTCGAAATGATCATCGTAATGACGATCATCTCGATCATCCTTGCGTCGGCAATCCCGACCTATACGAAGTCCCTCGTACGGGCCCGCGAAAGTGTTCTCAAGAACAATCTTTTTACCATGCGGACGGTCATTGACGAATACACTTACGACAAACAGAAGGCGCCGCAGGACTTGAGGGATCTGGTGGATGCCGGCTACTTGCGAACGATTCCGATAGATCCGATGACGGGGCGCAGCGACACCTGGCGTGTGATTATGGAAGATTCTCTTGCCAGCGTAAATCAAACCGAGCCTGGTATCTACAACGTGAAGTCCGGCTCCGACCAAAAGAGTCTTGAAGGAACTGCCTACGCTGAGTGGTAGCCTAAAAGTTCCACTTCGCTTATGTCCCTTCCTCAATCTGATATTGGCCTTATTGGCCTTGCCGTCATGGGCCAGAACCTGGCTTTGAATATTGCTGATCACGGTTTTCGCATTACGGTCTATAACCGCACGACAGCCACAATGGAGAAGTTTGTAGCTGCAAATCCTTCTACGCCAGGCGGGCTGGATGGCCAACCGACCCTCGAAGGTTTTGTTGCCTCGCTCAAGCGTCCTCGCAAGATGGTCATTCTTGTAAAAGCTGGCGCGGGCACAGATGCCGTGATCGATTCTTTGACGCCCCTGCTTGAGCCGGGCGATATCATCATTGACGGCGGCAATGCTCTGTGGACCGATACGATTCGTCGCGAGAATGCGCTGCAAACCAAAGGCCTGCGTTTTATTGGATCGGGTGTTTCCGGCGGAGAAGAAGGGGCCCGCTTTGGCCCGTCCCTCATGCCCGGCGGAGATGCTTCTGCGTATGCAGAAATCCAACCCATTTGGGAAGCGATTGCGGCCAAAGTAGACGATACAACCGGCAAGCCTCTTGAAGGAGGCGCGCCCGGCAAGCCCATCGTAGGCGGTGTCCCCTGTACCACCCTGATCGGCCCCAACGGTGCAGGCCATTACGTGAAGATGGTGCACAATGGCATTGAATATGGCGACATGCAGATGATCTGCGAAGCTTACGCTTTGATGAGCCATCTACTCGGAATGAGCGCCCCAGAGTGTGCCGCCGTGTTCAAACAGTGGAATGGCGGCGTGCTCGATAGTTTCCTGATCGAAATCACAGCCGACATTCTGGCGCAGAAAGATCCTGTTACGGGCAAGGCTTTTGTCGACATCGTGCTGGATACCGCTGGCCAGAAGGGCACCGGAAGATGGACGAGCAATAATGCTCTCGACATGGGTACCCCGGCCCCAACCGTGGCTGAGGCCGTCTTCGCCCGGTACCTGAGTGCCGTCAAGGACGAGCGCATTCATGCCTCTAAGATCCTTACTGGTCCTACAGCCGCCTTCACCGGCGACAAAGTGGCGATGATCGAAGCAATCCACGATGCCCTGTATTGCTCTAAAGTTTGTGCCTATGCGCAAGGCTTCCAACTCATGCGCGCGGCGCAGGTGGAATACAAATGGCAGCTTCCCTTTGCCGATATCGCAAGAATTTTCCGCGGTGGTTGTATCATCCGCGCCCGCTTCCTTCAGAAAATTACAGAAGCCTACCTTCGCAATGGCGACCTTGTAAATCTCTTGCTCGATCCATTCTTCAAGAGTGAGATTGACCGTTGCCAGACCAACTGGCGCAAGGTTGTGGCGGCTGCTGCGACAAACGGAATTCCCGCGCCCACCTTCTATTCCGCTCTGAGCTACTACGATGGCTACCGCAGCGAGACGTTGCCGGCAAATCTGCTCCAGGCGCAGCGCGATTATTTTGGAGCGCATACCTATGAGCGGACAGATTCTCCTAGAGGCAAGTTCTTTCACCTGGATTGGCCTAAGGCGAATCGGCCACAGTTAGAGATCTAAACTCAGGCTTTGTGTGTATAGCAACGGCAGTTGCAGTCAGGCATACTAAGGGATAATCCTGTGACGATTACGCAATGGAACACGATTGAACCGATCGTACTCGAGGCGCTTAAGCTGGCACCCCGGGTTCGAGGCGTATTCCTCGATAATCAACTCGAAAAAGATCGTGATTTGCTCGCATATGCGCATCGCATCCTGCGCCTGGTCGAGCGTCCAAATGAAAGCGAAGAAATTGCGCCCGTAGTCTCTGGATGGCGTATTTTGTTGCCTTTAGGCGCTGATGGGCTGGGGATGGATTATCTGGCCGAGCGCGAAGACGGCAGCATGGAAGCGCTGGTCAACTTCAAAGTTTCCCGCATCCGTCTCGAAGACGCCTCTTTTCAACAGGACTTCATTCAGGAAATGCGGACGCTCACCATGTTGTATGACGCCAACATCGGACGCATTCTCGATACCGGTTGGGTGTCAGAGGGACGGGCCTTTGTCGTCAGCGAGTTTGAGGGTGGGCAGCCGATTACCGAAGTTGCCGTCAAGATGGACGTGAAAGAAAACCTTACGGTATTTCTAAGGTTATTAACTGCGGTGGGTTATGCTCACCAGCGAAAAATTATTCACGGCGATTTAAAGCCCGCCAATGTATTGTTGACCCGGGAACGTGTACCCAGAGTTGTCGACTTTGGCTTGGCCCGCGCCTTTGCCAAAGGCGGCGATGCGATTGCCGCGCAGACAGAAATTGACGCCGACAGTTTGACTTATTTTTCGCCCGAGCAGATTCGGGGCAAAGAATTAACTGAGTCCTCTGACGTCTATTCCCTTGGCGTGATTCTCTACGAGATGCTGTCGGGTACTTTGCCATACGGGTACACCAGAGACACCATTATGGAGCGGGGCCGTGCGATCTGCGAAAAGAACGCGCCCAAGATCGATGGTGTCGATGGAGATGTTAACTACATCATTGCCAAGGCCACCGAAAAGAATCTCGAAGGCCGGTATCCGACGACAGTGATGTTTGGCCGTGACATCGAGACCTATCTCGAAGGCCGCTCCGTTGTGCCCCGGCAGGAAGCACTGGTGGAATTTGTCATCCGCTCGGTTCGGCAAAACTGGATTACTGCGGCGTTATTGGTTGCGGTGCTTGGTGCGGCCGGCATCGCTGTCTTTCAGAAATCGCGATCCGATTCCAAAGCGAACCAGATCCAAAACATCACAGGATCGCTCTTTGGAAGCGGCGGCAAGAGTGGTGCGGCCGCAAAGGGTGGCCCAGGGCTATCTACAATTCAAAGTGCCAAAGTTTATTTAGACGACATGCTCGCTAAGAACGCAGGCAAGCCTGAAGTGGTGGCTGAGCTGGCCAAAGCTTATTTGCGTCTGGCTGAGGTGGAATTGAAAGGGAGCGGCTTGTTACCGGGAGACCGTGGGGCGGCGATTCAAAGCGCACGCAAGGCCTACGAACTTACGATGCAACTCGCCAGCACCAGTGGGTCCACTGATCTTGAGTTGCTCGAGTACGCCCGGTCTGCCAAGATGCTGGCAAACCTCTTGAATGAGGCCCGCGATTACAAAGAAGCCATCCGCATTACGCAGGATTGGAAGAATAAGTTGTCGCTGGCGAGTTCTTCCAACCCGCAAGTTCAAAAGGCCTTGGCTGCCGCAGATGCCGCCCTTGGCGATCTGATGTTTGCCGCTGGAGACCAGCAGGCGTCGATGCCTTTCGCCAAGTCTGCCATGCGGCAGTTTGGTTCAATTTTTGAGGCTGACAAAGGCAACACGTCCAAGGCCCGTGACTATGCGCAGTCGGCCAATAACGCCGGTGACAAGGCGTTGAAGATGAATATGCTGAGCGATGCTTTAAGCATGTTCCGCACGGCAGAAACTACAATCCGGCCCAAGGCCGATAAGCCTGATAGCGAAGTGGGGCCATTGCTCGATCTGGCCAGGACTCTCGGCGGTTTGGGCGAGACACTAGAGAAATCCAGGCAAGGCGATCAGGCCCGGGCCAGTTACCGGGAAGCGCAGCAGTTACTTGAGCAAGCGTCACAAAAAGAAAAAGACAACGAAGAAGCCTCTGAAGGTTTGGCCGATATCTTGATGAAGACAGCGCGCATGAATCGCGAGTCTGGTGATGTCGCAACGGCGACTAAGGACGCAGAGCGTTCGATGGAGATTCTACGCAAACTAGTCGCTATTCCGGCATCGAAGTCTGACTACCGTCGGCAACTGGCACAAGCCCTCAGCCTCAAAGGCGAATTGGCACGCAGCCAACGCAAGTTAACCAATGCCCGGGAAGCCTTTGAAGAAGCAATCGGCATGTGGAACTCCTACGGGCGCATGGCCGGCTTAAAGCCAGACGAAGAAATCGAAATTGATCGCCTGAAAGTTTTAGCGGGGCGCTGATTTTGGTACGATACAAGTGTTGCCTTCGTGCACTTGCTCCCTGATCGTCTAATGGTAGGACAGCGGACTTTGACTCCGTCAATCGTGGTTCGAATCCATGTCGGGGAGCCAATCTTCTGGGGCTCTACGCCAACAATGGGGGCACAACCCCGAACTCCAAGCTCACATCGAACTTAGAATTTTGGCGCGTAATCGGTAATTTCTAAAATTGCGGAAGCCGAAAGCAAGTCGGTCGATAAGCTTCCTTTTGTTGTGGAAGCCTTCGGCGATGCCGTTATTTCGAGTGATAAGCCACATGGTGGCAATCTCTTGCTGCCACCATTGAAGGGTGTGGCCGAGAGCCATCGGGTGCGCCAACGCAAGACGCCCGCAGTCCCTCTAAGGCATGCAGCAGTTTCGGTACGAAGTCTCGGCATTGTTTCTTCGTTTGCTTCTTCAATGTGAGGAGTGCGCACAGTTTCTGTTTAAAGCCATAGATCGCGTCGATTGCGGGGTGCTCGGCCAGATATTTGGAAAGCCTTTCAGCCTGCTCGGCGGTGAGATTCTTCTCGTGCCGTCGCATCAATTTCAGCAAACCCCGGTTTTTGCTTCCCGTGGGATCGAGATCGCGCCAACTTAGTAGAAAGTGATGATTCACCAAGCGGATCACAGGAAAGCGATAGGCTACGATCCGTGCGTTGGGGAAGTATTTTCGAACGATGGAACGGTAAGTTGCCGACAGATCCATGGCCAGGAGTTGGACGGCGGACTTTCCTTGCAAACGTTGTAAACAGGCTTCCAAAGGTAACTCAGAACGCCCAGGCACGACATAATAGACTTTGTGATTTTTGAGATCACACAAGGTTGTTGCATGGCCTTGGCGGCGGTTGAAGAAATGCTCCTCGATGACGAGAAATACGGGGCAGGCGCGCTAGATGGCTTTCAAAATACCGTTCGACGGTTGCTACGCCGATGCCCTCGCGCCGACAGTACACCGGGCCGATAGCTCCACCGCTTCGTCTTTCCACCCTATCCCTCTATCTGGTAGCCGGGCAGTCCTATCATGGCTTCTTCGTTGATCATCACCGCTCTCCCAAACTGGTTTTATCAGCCTGAACTCAGCTTCTGCCCCCATTTTTGATCAAGTGCCGTGAGGGTGCCAAGGCGACTGCCCAAGCGTTTCCTTCACCGCCGCTCCGGAGCCAATAAGACTCTGTCTGCCTCGGGATTCAGGACTGGGCACCACTGGAAAATTCTGCAGCTACGCCCAGTTTCCTCAACGTCGCGCTCTTTTTTTCCTGGTGAGCTTCCATCCGGCACACGATGTCTCCAAGCGTCTTCACCGCTTCCAGCAGGTAAGGCCCTTTGTTAAGCATGACGCATTCGGCGCGCTGTCCCATCGCAGCGTCGGTAATCTCCGAACGCGAGGGTATGCCGGACTTCGCCAGTGACTCCAGCACCTGCGTGGCCCAGATCACAGGCACGTGCGCAGCCTCCGAGATCCAGAGGATTTGTTCCTGCATTTCCGCCATCCTCTCGAATCCGCACTCGACCGCGAGATCTCCTCGCGCGATCATGACGCCCCCGCCACGCCTCCGCATCGCCTCCAGAAGAAGCCGAGGAAGATTCTCGAATCCCTGACGCGTCTCGATCTTCAAAACGATCATTAGGTCTGTCGCGTCCAATTCGGCGAGCTTGGCGTGCAGGTCGCGGACATCTTCCTCGGTGCGGACGAAGGAGGAGCCGAGGATATCCGCATGTGTCGCAATGAATTGCAGATTCCCCAGGTCGTCCTCCGTCAGGGCGGTCACTTTTAAGTCCGACCCCGGAACGTTGATACCCTTCTGAGCGCCGAGCTTGTCTCCGCCTTCCCGCGCTTGCGTAATTTCTAGACGGACCTGATCCGGCTCCACCGCAGAGATGGTCCCGCCGATCATTCCATCATCCAGCCAGACCGGCTCTCCCGGCTGGACGCAATTGAAGAACTCAGGGAGAGTAACTCCGATCCGGGCAGGGCTAATCAAATGACCGTCCTCTCCGAACTCAGCGGGCCGCCCCGGCTCCAGCGAGCGGGTCAGGATCAATGTGTCGCCTTGCTTCAGCAACAGCGACCGCGGCATGGCTGGCAATACGCCGACCTGTGTTCGGTGCTGCTGATGTTTCACTTTCGCCGTGAGCTCCGTTCCTTCTGTCACATAAGCGGTCTGGCCGCATTCGGCCCAACGGCTCTTGCCGCTGGCCTCGCAAACCCTCATCGACCGCTTAGAGCCCCGGGCATCTCTGAAACGAATCTCCGTGTCTGGATCGAGAAGGGACAGAAAGCGCTCAGACACAGGAAGGCAGGCACTCGCGTCGCTGGGAGGAGTCTCGGGATCAGCGGCAGGGGTCAGCCAGATCCGGGCTGGAACCTCCACCCGGCCGAAAGCGTCTCGCTGCGGTCGCCATTTCACGACGCCGGGACCCGCCTCAAGGGAGCCCGTGCGCAGCTTTGGTCCCGCCAAGTCCATCGCCACCTTGCACCGCTTCCCGGTCTCTTGTTCCGCTTGTCGAAGATTGCGTATCATTCCCGACCAGGCTTCCTGCCCATCGTGCGCGCAATTAATGCGCATGCAGTCCATGCCGCTTACCAGAAGGTCGCGAACTAATTCGTAGCATGTGGCCGCTTCTGACGGCATCGTAACCATAATGCGTACTCTTCGGTCTTTAGGAGCCGGCCCCAGCAGTATTTCCGTGTTTCGCTCCAGTAAGCGCCGGCCCTCTGCGCGCTCGGACGAAGATTCCGACACCGAGTCGCCAGGGGACTCCGTGGAGTTCAGCCGAAAGAGAACATCGATCACGGTCCTCACCGCGCTTAACGCACGCGCCTCGGTGTGTCCCAGAGATGACAGCCCGAGCGCGGCAAGCCGCTCCTGCAAATCTCGAATGTCTCGACTCCGCAGCGCGAGGTAGTGAAGCAGATTGTGCGCGCTAAACTGATGGTCTTCGTGAATATGATCGATCAAGGAAAGATTTTCCGTGACCAGATCCAACATCTCTGAGTGGATCTGCTCAAGGTCATGGATCAACTGCGGAATTTGAAGATTCTGGGGGCCGGTTTTTACCATAATGATAGAACTCCTGCCAATAGCCTCAGCACGTCTGTCTCCGTTCGGATGGCGGCTTTAGAAGATCTCCGGCGAGCCTGTGCGAATTCGCCGACGGGAAAGCCATTTGCAAATCGGATGTACAAGTGGTCCGGCCTCAAATTTCGTAATCCAGGTGCCGCAAACCGTCCCTTATGCTTCTGGCGCATTGAATCCTGCCTGCTGACAACGCTCCCGGGATAAGACCAAATGATCCGGAGTTTCCAGACCTTCCTCTTCAGCAATGGAGACCACCGATCCGTTAACCGCTCCTTTCTAAAGCTGCAGCAAGCGATCTAATTCCGAAGGCCCCGGCGTTCTTCCGCCGTATGCCCGGATAATGTCAGGTTGATGTCTGCTTGGTTCGCGCCCTAGTATGAGCGAGTGAAGCAGTTACAGCGCGCAAGGGTCAATAAATCGGAATACGTAGTTCTTCGGAAGAGGATTTACGCGGGAGAAACCGTTCTGGTGCCTGGCAAGCAGGTGCTGACGCCAATGGTGAGTCAGTCAGAGCCGATAACATTGAATTTATTCCTACACTGACCGGAGATTGACATATAAACGCCGATGCAAGCTGTTAAATTTCGGAAATGAGGTACTTGCCTGGCGCGTGCGGTCGCAGCCAAAAAGTTCTAAAAGCGT
>Ga0105046_10019593_pt1 | contig 10259 bp, 12 predicted proteins | sample MAT03_FD_78385 | JGI IMG/M metagenome (GOLD analysis project Ga0105046, IMG submission 78385) | Freshwater microbial communities from Lake Fryxell liftoff mats and glacier meltwater in Antarctica - MAT-03 (megahit assembly) | ecosystem: Environmental > Aquatic > Freshwater > Ice > Liftoff... | reverse complement strand
GGTCATGGCGACCATGGCATCGAGCATGGCGATGTCGATGTACTGGCCGAGCCCGGTCGCCTCCCGATGTCGCAGAGCGGCCAGGATGCCGATCACCCCGTAGAGGGCGGAGCCGATGTCTCCCAGCGCCCCCGCAGGACCGACCCGGGGCGGTTCGTCGCCTTGTCGGGTGTAGTCGTAGATGCCCGACATGGCCTCCGGCACCATGGCATAGGCCGGCCAGTCGCGATACGGGCTGTCACCGGTGTTCCCGAATCCGGACACCGACAGGTAGATGAGCTCGGGCCATCGGGCGGACAGATCGGACCAACCAAGTCCCATCCGGTCCATGGCACCGGCTTTGTTGTTCTCGCAGAACACGTCGTAGGTGCCTGCCAGTTCGATGAGCAGTTCCTTGGCCCGAGGGTCCTTCAGGTTCAGGGCGATGGACCGCTTGGAGAAGTTGTTGCGGAGCGCCGTGGCACCGATCATCCGCCCCTCGGGGTCGAGCATGGCCGGGAGCGATGCCCGACCGGACTCACCTGCGATCGGCTCGACCTTGGTGATCTCGGCACCCAGGCGGCCGAGCAGTTGGGTGGCGTACGGAAGGGCCTGCAGTTGCTCGCACGCCAGGATCCTGACCCCATCGAGGGGTCGTCCGTAGACGGCCGCGTCGGAATTGGCGATGTCTCCCAGAAGCATGGCGACACGGTACCGCCGGACCCGATCGGTCGATCACGCCAGCCAGTCGATCCACTGGAGATGGGGGTGGCACCGAGCCACCACCTCGTCTCGGCGTTGCCCGTGTCGCCAGCGGCTGACACCGACGACCGTTCGGGTCTCCAGCCCCCTGTCGCCCGGCCGTCCGGGGTCGACGAACCGTGGCGAGATGCCGGACGCCTCGGCGCTGATCACGCTGAGCGACCGACCTTGGCCGATCAGGTCGAGGAACTGGTCGAGTGCTTCACGTCGGGAGCGTTCGACGTAGGTCAGGAACCACGACCAGTAGATGACCAGGTGGACGTCGGACGCCAGGGAGTCGACGATGTCAGCCAACTCGTCGAGGGCGTCGCCGGCGACGATCGAGGGTGGGTCCGGGTCGGTGAGGTACGCGGCAACAGCGGCGTCGAACCGATTCAGTCGATCGGTCTGCTCCGGCCAGACACAGGCCAGGAGCCATCGCCGTGCGATGGGATCAGTCAGGTCCACAGGCGATGTGTCGACACCGACTCGGGCCACGATCTCGGGGAATCGCTCAACCGGCGGTCGGCTGGGGCGAGAACGGGTCGAGACCACCGGCGTGGCGCCCGGGTGGCGAATGGTGTGGCCATCGAGCTCCACCGATACGCGGTCCCAGCGCAAGTTGAGTCCGGCCGAGCAACCCAACTCGACCAGGGCGATCGGCGTGTCCACGTCGGCGGCGATCCACGGCACGGCGACGGCCCAGAGCGCCGACCGGTTGGGCTCGTTGGTCTGGGTGCAACGGGTTGCGCAGACCGAGGTCAGTCGTGCGGCGTGGTCCAACGCGGTCTCGCGGACATCGGGCCACGGGTCCCCAATGGGAACGGGTTGCCCGGTCACCGACGGGAACCATCGAGCGGCCGGGACATCGTGTTGGTCCAGGACCAGGTCGTGCAGCGCTGCCAGCAACAGAACCGGCCGCCGCTGCCCCGGCGGAGCAGCCAGGAGCAGCTCGAGGAACCCCGGGTCCCCGCTCGCCCCTCGGCTGATCCGGTCGTAGAGGGGGAGGCCGGCGCACTCCGTGTCGGCGAATTCGAGGAACCTGGCCGAGAGGAGGTCCCGCCACTCGTCGTCGGTCGTGGCCCGGTTCACGTCCCAAGCCTATGGATCTCGCCCGACCGGTTGATCGGCGGCCGACTGGCGGCCGACCGGACGTGGCCGGGGCGAGGACCACCCGCCTCCCCTAGGATCTGACACGGTGTCAGATCCAATGAAGACCTCTCCAGCGTGGGGCATGCAGCTCCCCGTCCAATCCCAGTCGTCCATCTATGTGCAGCCGTGGGAATCGTTGGCCGGACCGGACGAGTTGGCGCTGGTCGCCGTGGCAGCCGACCGAGCGGGCGCCGGGTACGTCGCGGTGTGCGATCACGTGGCCATCCCCGACGAGCTGGTGTCCGCCATGGGTGCGACCTGGTACGACACCGTGGCTACCCTCGCCTGGCTGGCGGCACAGACCGAACGGGTCCGGCTCCTCAGCCACGTGTGGGTGCTGGCCTACCGCCATCCCGCGCAGACCGCCAAGGCCTTCGGGACCCTCGATCGGCTCGCTCCCGGTCGGATCGTGCTGGGCGTGGGGGCCGGCCACGTCGAGTCCGAGTTCGAGCTGATCGGGGCCGACTTCGGTGCTCGAGGGGCCGCCACCACCGAGGCCATCGTTGCCCTCCGGTCCACCTGGTCGACCGGCGAGATCAACGGCCCGTCGGGACCATTCGTGGTGTCGCCGGGTCCTGTGACCCCGGGCGGCCCCCCGATCTGGGTCGGTGGTTCCTCGGCCCCGGCCATTCGTCGGGCGGTGGAGCACGGCGACGGCTGGCTCCCCCAGGGCCCGCCGGAGGGCGGGGTGAAGCGAGCCATAGCGGCCATGCGTGAACGACGTGCGGAGCTCTTCGCCGATCGGCCGCTCGAGATCGGCGTGCACGCCGGAATCTTCTCGAACGAGCCCACCGACGCGCCGCACGTCACCCTGGGCGACGACGCCATTGCCGCGCAGTGTCGGGCGTGTGTGGCCATTGGCGGCACACAACTCCAGGTCCGCTTCATCTCCAGGTCGGCGGAGCACCTGGCCGAGCAGGTCGAGTGGTTCGGCACCGAGATCTGGCCCCAGGTCGTGGCGTGAGGAACGCCGGACCTCAGTCCCTGCTCCCGGGACCTCAGTCGATGTTGCCGGGACCTCAGTCCGTGCTCTCGAGACTGGCCAACCGCTTCGCCACGCCCTGGAGCAGCGACCGGCACAGCGAGGGTGAGTCCTCCAACAACGTCTGGAAGGCGCGGCGGTCGATGACCTCCACCAGCATCTCGGTTCCCGCGGTCACCGTGGCGTTGCGCTCGACGTTGGCCAACAAGGCCAACTCGCCCATGTACGAGCCGGCACCCAACCGGGCCACTTCGACCCCGTCTCGGGACACCACGGCTTCACCGCTGACGACGATCAGGAACTCGCGACCCAGGTCACCCTGGCGAATGAGCGTGCGGCCGGCCGGCACGGTCACCGCGTCGGAGAGTCGATCGATCTCGGCGAGTTCGGCGTCGGTGCACTCGGCAAAGACGTCGAGTTGGCGGAGCCGGTCGGAGGGTCGTGAACGTGCCATGCCCAAGAACCTATCCAGAGGGAGCAACCCATGCCGTTGAAGCTGGTCGCTATGTTGAAGCGCCACCCCGACCTCTCCTACGAGGAGTTCGTGGAGCACTGGCGTGACCGCCATGGTCCCTTGATCCGCAACACGCCGGGCATCTCCCAACACATCCAGCGGTACGAGCAGCACACTCGTCACGACCCGGGACCGTGGGGCGGGAGCGAGGGGATCGACGGCGTGGCCATCCAGTGGTTCGCCGACTGGGATGCGTGGCAGGGGTTCCTGGCTGCACCGGAATACGCGGAATTGATCGCTCCGGACGAGGCGCGCTTCCTCGACGTGGGCAGCATCTCGTTCATCATCTGCAACGAACCCACGGTGGTCATGGCGTGAGTCGGGTCATCGTCACCGGCGCAGCCTCGGGAATCGGACTCGCCCTGGCCGAGCACCTGGTCGCGGCCGGACACCGGGTCGGCCTGACCGACCGGCGGGCCGACGCGGTGGCCGAGGCTGCCGGGCGGCTTGGTCAGCCATGTGCCGTGGCCGACGTCGGCGACCCCGAGGCGCTCACTGCCGCCATCGGATTCCTGGTCGACGCGTTGGGCGGCCTGGATGGGTTGGTCAACAATGCTGGAGTCGGGAACCTGAAGCGCCTCACCGAGTACTCCGACAAGGAGTTCGACCTGCTGATCCGAGTCAACCTGACCGGGGTCTTCAGTGGCATGCGCGCCGCCGTGGCGCTCATGTCATCCGGTGGTTCCATCGTCAACGTGGCGTCCGCTTCCGGGGTACGTCCGACGTGGGGCGAGGGCCCCTACGCCGCGGCCAAGGCCGGGGTCATCGCGCTCACCATGAGCGCCGCCATGGAGCTGGGTCCGGACATCCGGGTGAACTGCGTGTCGCCCGGGTTCATCCGCACGGCGCTCAACGAGCCCATCGTGGCCGACCCAGTAATGAACGCCGCGTTGGCATCCAGGACCCCAGCGGGTCGCGTGGGCGAGGTCGCCGACGTGTGCGGGGTGATCGACTTCCTCCTGTCCGACGCGGCCGCATACATCACCGGTCAGAACCTGGTCATCGACGGCGGCGCCGGGCTGCCGGCGCACCAGACCCACGACCTGTTGAAGGGGTTCACCGACGGACGGTGACCCGGCCGGTTTTCGTCGGCTCGGGCCTACGGTGGACAGGTGTCGATCGATGTGCACCCGAGCGCCGGGCTCCCACGTCTCGAGGCAGATGACCACGAGCACGTCGGTCGGCTGGTCGGCTCGCTCCATGCGTTCGTCCGGCTGACCGAACGGGTCCGGCTCACCCGGGTCCTGCGGTTGGTGGCGCTGGCGCTGCTCAACATCCTGGATGTGATCACCACTGCGATCATCCTCGGCGACGGGGGAGTGGAGCTGAACCCGATCCTCGCCCCGGTGGTGCACATGATCTGGATCCCGGTGTTGGCGAAGGGCTCGGTCATCGCCCTGGTCTGGGTGCTGGTGATGCGGTGTTCGGTTCGGTCGCGGTCCGCCAGCGTGATGCTCACTGGCATCGTGACCCTGTACGCCGGGGTGGTGGCGTTCAACGTGGTGGGGATCCTGGCTCGTTAGGAGTCGCGTCAGGTACCTCGGGCCACCGGTCGTTGTTGAGCCGTGCGCTTCACCGCCTTGCCCGGACCCCGGATGCTCCGTACCCTCGGCCTGGTGTCGACGGGCGAACAGGATGTAGCGCCCGTTGGTCGACCGCGGTCCCTCTACGAGGTCCCGGTCAGCCGATGGTGCCTGGCCATTGCCCTGGTCGTTCTGAACGTGCTCGACGTGCTGATGACCAAGTGGATCCTGGCCAACGGCGGCGAGGAGGCCAACCCGATCATGGCGTCCATCATCCATGACCCGGCGGCGCCGTTGTTGATCAAGGTGTCCATGGCGCTCCTGATCGGCGGGCTGCTGATGATCTCGCCCATGGAACGGCGCTTCGTGGACCGGGCCACCTTCGCCGTGGTGCTCATCTACACCGGGGTGATCGGGTGGAACATCTCGGTGATGGTGCAGGCTGCCCAAGCCTCGTGAGCGGCGGGTTCCCGAGTTTCTGACACACCGTCAGAAACTCGCGGTAGCCTGACCACATGTCAGGCGCAGACGACTTCCCGAAGCTCATCTCGGTCGATGACCACGTCATCGAACACAGCACGGTCTGGCAGGATCGACTGCCGGCCAGGTACCGGGACATCGGTCCTCGGGTGGTGCAGGAACGCGGGCACATGAACTTCGTGGGCGGGGTGTTCAGCTACGAACCGGCCGACGATGGCGAGCTGTGCGACTGGTGGCTGTACGAGGACGCCAAGGTCCCACAGACCAGGTTGTCTGCTGCGGCGGGCTTCGACCGCGACGACGTCAAGGTGGTCGGGATCACCTATGAGGAGATGCGTAAGGGCTGCTGGGACCCCACGGCCCGCATCGAGGACATGGATGCCAACTGGACCGAGGCGCAGATGTGCTTCCCGAGCTTCCCCCGGTTCTGCGGCCAGACCTTCGCCGAGGGATCGGACATGGAACTGGCCGACCTGTGCGTCAAGGCCTACAACGACTGGATGGTCGAGGAGTGGTGTGGCGGTTCCGACGGTCGGCTGATCCCGTTGATCATCATTCAGCTCTGGGACGCGAAGTTGGCGGCGGCCGAGGTCTATCGGAACGCCGAACGGGGAGTCCGGGCCACCTGTTTCAGCGAGATCCCCCCGTACCTCGGGCTGCCGTCGGTGCACTCGGACTACTGGGAGCCCTTCTTCCGGGCGTGCGCCGAGACGGGCACCGTCGTCAACATGCACATCGGCAGCAGCTCCAAGATGCCCTCCACCTCGGCCGATGCGCCCGCCGCCGTGGGTTCCACGTTGACGTTCGGAAACGCCATGTCGTCGTTGACGGACTGGCTGTTCTGCGGGTGGCTGGACGAGTTGCCCGACCTGAAGCTGGCGTACTCCGAGGGCCAGATCGGTTGGATCCCGTACATCCTGGAGCGGGCGGACAAGGTCTGGGAGCACAACCGGGGCTGGAGCGGGGTGACCGACAAGGTGAAGCTCCCGCCGAGCACCTACTACTACCGACAGGTCTACGGCTGCTTCTTCGACGACGAGTACGGCCTGGACAACATCGAGAAGTGCGGTGTGAACAACATCTGCTTCGAGACCGACTACCCGCACTCGGATTCCACGTGGCCGTACAGTCGCGAGACCGCCGAGAAGCTCATGGGTCACCTGCCCGCCGACGTGATCAACAAGTTGGTCCGTGGCAACGCCATCGAGATGCTGGGCTTGGACTTCACCGCCTGACGCCATGGCACGCATCGACCTCCCGCCTGGTGACGGCGACGAACTGATCCGGCTCTACGGGGTCAGTCCCGCCATGGGCGCCGCGGCGGCGAAGTTCAGCGACGCGGTCTACACCAAGAGCAGCCTGGCCCCACGTGAGCGTGAGGCGGCACGAATGCGGATCGCCGAGATCAATCAGTGCACCGTGTGCCGCGAGACCAGGACGACCTCGACCGAGTCGCTGTCCGAAATCGAGTACCTGGGCATCGCCGAGTGGCGGGGACTCACCACGCTGTCCGAACGGGAACGCCTGGCGGCGGAGTTCGCCGAACGGTTCGCCCTGGACCACACCAACCTCGACGACGACATGTGGGCTCGGCTTCGAGCCGCCTACACCGACCCGGAGGTCTTCGACCTGGCGGTCAGCGTGGCCGGTTGGTTGGCACTCGGACGGGTCACGGCGATCTTCGACGCCGGGGTGACCTGCCGGATCGAGCTGTAGCCGACTCACTCGAGTTCGCGCGCTTCATCGGGGTCGTCCCGATGCCGATGGAGGGTGGTGCCCGGAACCCATCGAGTCCGCAATCCGGTGGTTCCTGACCGGCTGGAGGTGTGGTGGAACCCGGCCGAACCGGAGTTCGTGGCGGCCGCCAACGGGGTCTCGCTCATGATGCCGTCGGTCGAGCCGTGCTTCGTTCGAGCCGTCCAGGACGCCCTGCGGGCCGAGCCGGACCGCATCGCAGCGGAACTGGCGGCCGAGGCCGGCTGGTTCTGTGCCCAGGAGTTGGCGCACCAGTCGGTCCACCGATCGATCAACGCAGCACTGGTCGCCGAGGTGCCGAGGCTGGCGCCGATCGAACGGTGGATCGGGCGGCTGTACCGCTGGATCACCCGGACCCGGAGCCTTCGCTTCCGTCTGGCCTTCGCCGCCTCGACCGAGGCGATGGCCCACGGGATGGCGCTCTGGGTGGCCCGCCGGCCGAACGACATGGTGGGAGTCAGGCCCGGGCCCACTGCTCAGCTGTTCCTGTGGCACCTGGCCGAGGAGGTCGAGCACAAGGCGGTGGCCCACGACGTGTGGCGAGCGATCGACACCTCGAGAGTCCGGTACGGGTTCGCGTTGCTGTGGAGCCTGGCCACCCTCGTGCTCTGCGCTGTGCCGGCCACCTTCGTGATGCTGGCCTCGCAACGCCGTCTCCGATGGCCGGTCACCTGGTGGCGTCTGACCGCCTGGGCGTTGCGCTTCCTCTGGTTCGTGGTGCCGGTGATGGCCGGGGCGTTGTCGCGTCACCACGATCCCCGAAGGATCCCCGATCCCGGGTGGTACCAGGCGTTGCTCATGGATCGGGACCTCGGCGACGGGGCGAACGCCGATGGCGCAACCGGTCGGATCTGACGCACCGTCAGATCACCCCTACGCTCGCGCCCCATGACTGAGACCTTCCGGCTGTGCATCGGCGGCGATTGGGTCGACGGTGACGCCGGCACCTACGACGTGATCAATCCTGCAACGGAGGAACTGGTGGCAGCGGCGCCCCAGGCCACCGTGGAGCAGTCACTCGCCGCCACCGAAGCGGCCCGGGATGCCTTCGAGTCCTGGAGCCGGACCAGTCCGGAGCACCGCGCGGAGTTGCTCGACCGGCTTGCCGACCTGATCGACGGGGCGTCGGCCGATCGGCTGGTTCCGTTGGTCCAGGCCGAAACCGGAGCGACCATGCGGGTGACCAAGACCATCCAGGTGCCCCAGGCCGCAGCAAGGTTCCGGCGCTACGCACGGGGCGCGGTCGAGCCGACCGTCGAGTCGTTGCCGCCTTCGGTCATGCCCACCACCGCGTTGGCGCCCGGAGGGTTGATCTCGGCCGTGGCCCGCCGCGCCCCGGTCGGTGTGGTGTCGTGCATCACCTCCTACAACTTCCCGATCGTGAACATGGCCGGCAAGATCGGTCCGGCGCTGGCCATGGGCAACACCGTGGTCGTCAAGCCCGCTCCCCAGGATCCGTTGGGGGTCATCGAGTTGGTTCGCCTGGCCCACGAGGCGGGCTTCCCACCCGGCGTCATCAACCTGACGAACGGCACCGACGTCGCCGCGTCCGAGGCGATCGTGTCCTCACCACATGTCGACATGATCAGCTTCACGGGATCCACGGGCGTGGGTCGTCGGATCGGTTCGGTTGGTGGCGGTGAGATGAAGCGCCTGCTGTTGGAGTTGGGCGGCAAGGGAGCGTGCATCGTGTTCGACGACGCCGACCTGAAGGCGGCCATCGGCGGGATCGCCTCGGTCTGGGGCTTCCATTCGGGGCAGATCTGCACCGCACCCACTCGGGTGATCGTCCAGCGCGGGGTCCACGATGCCTTGGTGGCCGGCCTCACCCAGGCTGCGGCGCACATGACCGTGGGCGACCCCACGGCCCGCGACACGGTGGTCGGCCCGGTCATCACGTCGGTCCATCGCGGTCGCATCGAGGCGTTGGTGGCAGCCGGCTTGGCCGAGGGTGCCGAGGTCGCCGTAGGTGGGGGCCGCCCCGATCTCGACCGCGGGTTCTACGTCAACCCCACGCTGCTGGTCGGCTGCACCAACCAGATGACACCGGTTCGCGAGGAGATCTTCGGCCCGGTCGTCGTGGTCGTCCCCTTCGACGAGCCGGAGGAGGCAGTGGCCATCGCCAATGACTCGGACTTCGGGCTCTACAGCTATGTGTTCTCCAAGGACAGCAGCCGGGCGTGGGATGTGGCTCAGCAGTTGCGGAGTGGCAACGTGGGCATCAACAGCCTCCAGCGCAATCACGAGGCGCCGTTCGGTGGATTCAAGCAGTCCGGTGTCGGCCGTGACGGTGGCAGCTATGGGCTGTGGGCCTACAGCGAGCTGCAGAGCATCGTCTGGCCCGCCTGAGGGCTCCCTGAACATCTCCCGCCGGAGTTCGGCGGTGTTCCACGAAAAGTGTCACATCGGCGATGTTGCGCGCTCTTGCACCTCGAACGCAGCCACTCGGGCCGCGAACAACCGAGGAGCACATCATGAACCAACACATCGTCACCGGATCATCCACCATCTCCCGCCGGAGCCTCCGGCGGATACTGGCCCTGGGCGCAGTCGGACTCGGCGGTCTGGGCGCTGGACTCGGGGCGCTCGCCCCAGCCGCGGCGGCCACGCCACCCACCATCCCCGGGATCGAGCTCGACCCCACGCCCTGGACGATCAAGCCCCTTCCCCCGTTGCCGCCGTTCCCGACGATCCCCCCGGTCATCAAGAACCCGACCGAGACGGTCCCGCCAACGGTCCCGCCAGCGGCGGAGCCCACGACCCCACCTGAAACCGTTCCGCCGGCCCCGAAGCCGCCGGCCCCGAAGCCGTCGAAGGTGCCGGCTCCGGCCGGAGCGGTTGAGACCCAGGTTCCAGCCACGGCGCCGGTCGAGACTCCTGTCGAGACAACGGTGGCCTTGGCCGACTCGGCGGCTCCCGAGGAGGCGTCGGCCCAACAGTCCATCGAGGAGTCGACCTCGATGGTGTGGATCATTGTGGCGTCGCTGGGAGTGGTCCTGGTGCTGGCCGCAGTTGTCGCCGGGATCATCCTCCGCCGTCGGCAGGCATGAGCGGTGCCCAGATGTCCGGCGGGACGGCCCCACGGGGCCCCGAGCAGGGACCGGCCTTCGGGCCGGTCCCCTCGGTCGCGTCC
>Ga0105046_10019592_pt1 | contig 10260 bp, 8 predicted proteins | sample MAT03_FD_78385 | JGI IMG/M metagenome (GOLD analysis project Ga0105046, IMG submission 78385) | Freshwater microbial communities from Lake Fryxell liftoff mats and glacier meltwater in Antarctica - MAT-03 (megahit assembly) | ecosystem: Environmental > Aquatic > Freshwater > Ice > Liftoff... | reverse complement strand
CTGACGCCGCCCGCTGTCAGCATGGCGAACTGGGATCGTTGCTGCGCCGTGAAGGGCTGACCTACACCCAGTTGTCGAACTGGCGCAACGCCCAGGCTGCGGGCACGCTCACGGACAATGTCATCCCCTGGATTGCCCCGGAAGATCAGGTCGATGATTGGGCCACCTTTGTACCAGAAGATTTCGTGTGCCTCAATTCATATGGCCCTAACTTCCAGGTCGGGGATCGGTTTATTGTTCCTGTCGGCGACGGACCTACTCGTTTGTGGGTAAATCCCAATCGTGAGCCGCGCGGTGATCTGGTTGAGGAAGGGGTCGAAGGCATGATTCTGGAAGGCTCGGTGTGTGCACGTGGCAATGGCGGAATTCTTGTCTCATGGCTCGTTCTCACCGACACGGGCTTAAGCGGTTGGGCCTCTGAAGGATATATCAGCAGTTCGGTTCCCTGGATTTCACCGATTGTTGAGAGTTCAAACGACTAGCTGCACGCAGCATGCTGCATAGGCATTAAACCCCCTGAAGAGCGATGAGTCTCGTTTTAATGCTCCCTCCGAATTTGAAGGGAGCATCGTCTTGAAACGCTTGATGGCTTACTCCTCAGTTGTCGTGAAAACCACGTCTGTCACGGTCATCTCGTTTTCGTTGACGCTTACTGTAATGTCGTAACCCGGACGCAACTGCAAGGCGCCCCCTGCCAGTTCTCTTCCGGTTGGGCCTGTCCCTGGGGCATAGGCAATGAATGTGAATGCGCCTGCTTCCAGCGTGACCCAATCGGTTGTGGCACCCGCGCCCAAGTTTTCGATAAGGCGCTCCTCGCCAGGGCGATAATGAACATCGACTGTATCTGCACGGGTGCTGACAAAGCGTACACGGCCCGTTTCTTGCGGAACAACAATGGATAGAATCTGGACAGGAGAATCACTATCTGGTTGGCCGATGACAAATAGGGTGTAGGTCGTATTGGCAGCCATGTCGAAGGTTACAGGCTCCAGCATGGGCCCGCCGTTGGCATTGACTTGCAATGTGTAGGACGCCGCATCTACCATCTTATCCTGTATGCCAATCCAGCCAAGCCCTATGCCAAAGTCGTTCCCGTTGGCATCCACAACATCAATGCGTGTTTCCGGAACAAAATTCACCAGACGCACGCGGGCTTGGTTACCATATTTGTTGCGAACAACAGACATCGGTTCGACGAGAAAGCTCACTTTCTCATTCAGCCCGGCTGCTGTCAAAACCCACGAGCTGTTTGCGCCATAATCCTTATTCCCGCTCGCCAGAACCTCTCCATTTTTTCCAGATCCAGCCAACCGTGCGGTAAATACGCGGGCACCATGCTCAAACGGAAAGAGTTCAGTTGCCTCGCCAAATGCTAGGTTGGCTACTACAGGCTCATCAATATCATTGGTATAGAGGTCAATCGGGCCAACATCAGGGGAGGTATGAGCGAAGGCAATAAAGACGATGGACACCTCTGGATCCACTTCGGGTACATTGACAGTCGTATTGGCCGCCATTGGGGTTATATCGGTAGTCGTTGCGGCTCCACAGCCGGAGAGGAGGGCCTGTGCCTCGTTAATCAGCGTCGTGGCGGCCTCTGTGTCGCCTGCTTCGATGCTTGATTTGGCTTCATCGAGCTTGGATGTGGCATCACCAACAGCATCGCATGTCTGCGCGAAAGTCGGTGTAACCATGACCATCATCCCCATGACGATCATAAAACAGATGATAGAACGTCTGAGAGGCGATAAATTGAACATTGAGGTCTCCCTTATTGTAAAGTCTTCGATTCTTGTCTTGATGCTGCCCGGTTAGTATATAGACTTTACCGTTATATAACGTGAGATACAGATAAGGCGTTGATCTGTAAGAGATTGTTAGAGGATGAGTTTTACTGCAAGGGGCTATAGGGGTGTTAAGAGCTGGAGGGACGCGCTTCTGCGCGTCCCTTTTGCGGGCTTATCTATCGCTATGAGCTGAAAAACGCATCAATCCAGCGCACGATAATCGCTTCATCGGTGGGGGCATTCAGCGTTGCTTTGGCGGCTTGAATAGGATCATAACCAATGCGTTCTACGCGCCAGTCCATCAGGGCTTCCGCATACTGGGGCGTGAATTCAGGATGGGCCTGAATGCCAAGCATATGCTCACCGACTCCGAACATCGAAACAGGGCAGTGATCGTTTCTGCCCAGGATTTCGCCCTCTTTTGGCAGCTCTAAGACCTGATCTTGATGGCTGAGAATAAGACGATAGGCGCGTGTTTCGGGCTGCATCCATGCTTTGGTCTGCTGGAGCTCAACGGATTTTGTGCCGATGCCCCAACCGCTCTGTGCTTTGGCGACTTTTCCGCCGAGCGCATGAGCGATCATCTGGTGACCAAAGCAAATGCCCACGAACTTACGCTGATGGGCATACGCAAGCCGCACAAAATCCGCCAATTGATGAATCCAGGGGACATCATCGTAGACCGAGTATTTTGAGCCTGTTGTGATATAGCCCTCGCACTCATCGATGGACTGCGGCAGCTCTCCATGACAGACATCGTAGACACGCAGGGAGATGTGCGGCGCATAGCGGGCGAACAGATCACGAAATGCGTCTGGATAATCGGGGATGATATGCTGAAATGGCTCACTGACATGATCGCACTGCAAGAGACCGATATTCATTGCCCGATCTTTCACTCACACTGTCCTGACATTGATATTTCAATATTTTGGGATGTGTAGATACCGTCTTGTTTGTCAAGTCCTTGCCAACCGTTTTTCCAAATAGAGAGGGTCAAACGGTTGGTCACTCTTGAGAACACCAAAAGCGAGATGCAATAACTTATGCATGGACGCCACAATAATACTCATTTTGCAGTGACCGCGTGCTTCGAGGCGATGGGCCAGGGCACGCACGAGGGGGTTCCAGCGTTGGGCCACGACGGCAGGCATGTAGAAGAGGGCAGCGCGTAAGGCGGCGTTGCCCTGCTTGCTGATGCGGGAGCGGCGCTGAATAGAGCAACCGGATTGGCGCTGACGCAGGGTGACGCCCCCACAGGCCGCGACTTGGGACGCTGTGTCGAAGGCGTGGATATCGCGCAGCTCCACCAGTAAGCGCCCGGCCGTGAGTGAAGGCATGGTAGGCTGGGAAACTGCCTGTCGCAAATGCCTGTAATTGGGCCAGTTCCTCCGGGAAATCATCCGCATTGAGGGCTTGCTCGGAGCGGCGCAGGGCTGTGCGCATATCTGTCCCAGGGGCACGACCAATCCCAAGATCAATGCGCTCAGGATATAATGCTTCAAGCAGCTTGAAGGACTCAGCCACTTTTAAGGGGGCATGATTTGGCAGCATGACACCGCCAGAGCCCACGCGGATGTGTTGAGTCTCACGCGCAATCTCCCCAATCATGATCTCCGGTGTTGTGCTGGCAATACCGGGCGAATTATGGTGTTCAGCCAGCCAATAGCGCGTATAGCCGCGTTCATCCGCAAAGCGTGCCAGATCAATTGAGTTACGGAGGGCCTGGGCACTGGTTGAGCCAGAAACAATAGGGGAAACATCGATAATCGATAACGGAATTGCCATAAGGTTATAACCTCACCTCTCATCAACCGGGCCACAAGAGAAGTTAGAGAAACCTTCTTGCCTCACAAGACACAGACGTGCGCGTGACTGAAAATATTACTTGAGGTCATGCGACTCTCCATAACCGCGTGGATACCAGGGGCTTCTACAATATGCTTGAGAATATAACGAGCACTTACGTTATAAATCATAAAAACAACCTTGTTTACTATATAGATAATCCTTTAAAATTCGATTTAATACCTTCTCATCGAATATCTACCTGAATATTATTTGTTACACTGTGTTCTCTATAGATTGCACGTTATAGTGAGCTCTCTGCCTACCTAAGTGGCTGCCTTTATGACTGAAGAAATGTCTCCAAAATCACATAACGATCTGTTTACAGGCGGTGGTGACATGGGTGCGCTCATAGCTTCTATCGACTGGTCTTATACGCCGCTTGGGCCGCTCGAACAATGGCCGCAAAGTTTACAGACAGCCGTCAGCGTCTGTCTGTTCTCACGCTTTCCCATGTTTCTCTGGTGGGGGCCGGATCTGATCCAGATTTACAATGATGCCTACCGTCCTATCCTCGGCACAACCAAACATCCGGCGGCTATGGGGCAGCGCGGCCAGGAAACCTGGTCTGAAATCTGGCACATTATCGGCCCGATGCTGGAGGGCGTGTACCGCGAAGGCAAAGCCACATGGTCTGATGATCAGATGCTCCCGATTGATCGGCATGGCTTTGCAGAGGAGGCCTTTTTTACCTTCTCCTATAGCCCAATTTTCGTTGAGTCAGTCGGCATCGGCGGTGTTTTCACCGCTGTCACAGAAACGACTGGACGTGTTCTGAATGAGCGTCGGTTGCGCACACTGCGAGACCTTGGTGAGAGGGCGAGCGAGGGCCAAACAGGTGAAGAAGCCTGTCGGGTGGCTGCCCTAACACTGAGCAGCAATCCCGCCGACATTGCATTTGCGCTGATTTATTTGCTTGATGAGCGCAAAGAAAAGGCGCATCTTGTTGGTCGTAGCGGTGTGGATGCGGAATCAGATCTCAGTCCTGACGTGATTGATATGTCGGCGGAGGCTGCACCCTGGCCGTTCTCCCGGATGACTGCCCCTGAACATACGATTCTCGTGGACAACTTAAACACGCGTTTTAGCGATGTTCCCGATGGTTTGTGGCCTGATCCACCTCATCGCGCGTTGGTGCTGCCGATCATGTCTTATGCGCAGAATCAGATCACGGGGTACCTCATCGCTGGTTTGAGTTCCCAACTGCTTTTGGATGACAATTATCGAGGCTTTTTCGATCTTATTGCGGGGCATATTTCGACAGCGGTATCCAATGCCCGCGCCTTTGAACAGGAGCGCAAACGCCTCGAAGCGCTTGTTAAACTGGATCGCGCCAAAACTGAATTTTTCAGCAATATCAGCCACGAGTTTCGCACGCCGCTTACGCTGATGCTCAATCCGCTTCAGGATCTGCTGCGTGAAGTCGGCACGACACTAACACAGCAGCAGCACGACAATCTTGAGACGGCCCAGCGCAACAGCCTGCGTCTGCTCAAACTCGTGAATACCCTGCTTGATTTCTCGCGCATTCAAGCCCACCGCATTGAAGCCTCGTATGAACCTACGGATTTGTCGGCGGTCACGGCAGATTTGGCGAGCAATTTTCGCGCTGCCATAGAACAGGCAGGGATGAAGCTCATTGTGGACTGTCCAGCCCTGTCTGAACCTGTCTACACTGACCGCGATATGTGGGAAAAGATTATTCTGAATCTGCTGTCCAATGCGTTCAAATTCACCTTTGAGGGCGAAATTACGGTTACGCTGCGTATGCTGGCTGAGCATGTCACGATCACAATTCGCGATACGGGCATTGGCATCCCTGAGGGCGAACTGCCCCATATTTTTGATCGCTTTCATCGCGTGCGTGGGGCCCGAGCACGGACGTATGAAGGCTCCGGAATTGGTCTGTCTCTGGTGCAGGAGCTTGTCAGGTTTCATGGGGGACAGATTCAGGTTGAGAGCCAGGTTGGAACAGGCACGACATTTACCATCACGATCCCACGCGGATATGCGCATCTGCCAGCGGAGCAGTTGGACGCACCACGCCGCCTCTCATCAACCGCCACAGGAGCGGCCTCCTATGTTGAAGAGGCCCTGCGCTGGCTGCCTGATGTAGCGGAGACATCTGAAATAGAAGCAGTGCTCCAACAGCCCGCAGAACCGAACAGATCTATCTCCGCTGTGTCATCCGTCAATAAGGTCTCTGCCCGCATTCTTGTGGTCGATGATAATGCCGATATGCGGGAATACTTATCTCGTTTGCTCCAGCAGTACTATCAGGTGGAGACAGCCAATGATGGCGAAATAGCACTCAGACGGATGCAGCGCCAACGGCCTGACCTTGTGCTGGCGGATATTATGATGCCCAACCTGGATGGGTTTGGTCTGCTGGAGCGCATTCGAGCCAATCCAGAAACGCGCCTGCTGCCTGTAATCCTGCTGTCCGCCCGCGCGGGCGAAGAGTCGCGTATTGAAGGGTTCGAAGCAGGCGCAGATGATTATCTTGTCAAGCCGTTCTCCATGCGTGAACTGCTGGCGAGCGTAAGCGGCAATTTGCAGATTGCAAAACTGCGCCAACACATTCTGCACCAGGAGCAAAAGGCCCGTGCCGAAATTGAACGCCTGATTGAAAGTATTGCCGACCCCTTCTATTTCGTTGATACCGAGTGGCGCTTTGTTTATGCCAATGCCAGAGCACAGCAGATGTGGGGTAAGGATCAAGAGGCGCTGATTGGGCATATGATGTGGGAGCTGTTTCCAGATCAGGTCGACACTCAGGCTTACCACGAGATGCATCGCGTCATGGATGAACAACATGGTCTGACGTTTGAAACGTTTTCTCGCTTTCTGAACACCTGGGTTGAGATCAGTCTCTACCCAAGCCGTGAGGGTCTGGCCGTCTATTTTCGCGATATTAGTGAGCGTAAGCGTGCGGAGGAGGCTGCAAATCTCGCGCGGTTTGAGCTTGACTCTGAACGCCAGCGCATTATCGATATTTTTGAGAGTATTTCGGATGCCTTCGTTGTGTTGGATCGAGAATTCCGATATGCCTATTTCAATCGCAGGGCTGTTGAACTGTACTTTAAACTGTTTGATCAGCCGCCTGAGTATTTTCTGGGTAGTGTTATCTGGGATGTTGTTCCTGGTGCCTACGACAGCCCCTTTGGAGAGATGTATCGTCGGGCAATGGCTGAAAATGTCTCTGTGCAGTTCGAGGCTTTCTTCGAGCCCCTTAAGACATGGTTTGAGGTGCGTGTTTACCCCTCTAAAGAGGGTCTGTCAATCTATTTTGCAGATGTCACAGAGCGATATACATCTCAAAATGCGCTGCGTGAGGCAGAAGAACGCCTGCGTACAATGATTGACAGCGCCAAGGACTACGCCATCTTTGCATTTGATGTTGAAGGCTTGATTACAAGCTGGAACACAGGAGCCGAGCGTCTGTTCGGTTACAGTGAAAAGGAGATTCTTGGGCAAAAAGAGGCTCTGCTTTACACGCCTGAAGACATGGCCGCCCTGATCCCACAGCGCGAAATGCGCAAAGCGGTTGAAGTCGGCTATGCTGAAAATGAACGCTGGCTCCAGCGCAAGGATGGCACACGCTTCTATGCCAGTGGTATGGTTCGCCCCATACGCAATGAGGCCGGAGTCCTGCAAGGCTTCACAAAAGTCGCACGCGATACGACTGAACGGAAATTGGCCGAGCAGCGCAGTCAGATATTGCAAGAACTGGCGACGGCGCTGTCAGCCTCTTTGACGGTTGAAGAAGTAGTAGAGGTTGTGCTTGATAAAATTCTGGTAGGCTTCGGTGGCATACAAGGTGGAGTCTATCAGGTGCTGCCCGAAGGCCAGATGCTGGAACTGATTGGCAGCATAGGCCATGACGATAAGTATCGAGAGCTGTATCAATTCGTCTCGATTGATGTCACTCTTCCTATTGCCACCGCGATACAAACGGGTGAAGTCGTGACCCTCGAAAGTTTTGAGGATATTGTCGAACAGTATCCGCATTTGACGGAAGGACTGCGCATTAGCGGCATTCGTGCGATGATGTGCTTGCCTTTTTATAATAAAAATGAGGTGGTGGGAGGCATGTCTCTGCGCTTCCCGTATCCTAAGAAGATCAACCGGGAAGAACGCAGTGTGCTGGTGACGATGGCACAGCTCTGCGGCCAGGCGCTGGAACGGACGCGGCTCTACGAACTCGAACAGCAGACTCTGGTGCGTACACAAGCCTTGCAGCGATTAACCGCTGCTTTCTCGAAAGCCACCATCATTGAAGAGGTGGCGCATGTTGCCACGCAAGTTGTGTCGGAATTAGGCGCGGTGACAGGTCTTGTGTTTTTGCTCTCGGAGGATGGGACACAGCTTGAAGTGATCAATCAGCATAATGTGCCCGAGACGCTTCTTAATACGTTTAGAGTTCTCCCAATAAATGCCCCATCGCCTAGCTCTGAGGCTGTGCGTACAGGGCAGCCTATCTGGCTTCCAAACATAGGAGATTTTGAGGCACGTTATGCTGAAATTGTTCAAGTTGTGAAGGAACACAACACGCAGTCGGCTGTGGCTCTGCCGCTCGTGTATGGGGAGCGGCCCATTGGTGCCATTGCTGTCCTCTTCAAGGAGCCTCAGACCTTCCCCGCATCTTATCGCGCCTACCTGATGACACTTGTTGAACAGTGCGCCCAGGCTCTAGAACGGGCCCGCCTGTATGAGGCTGAAATGCAAGCGCGTCAGGTGGCGGAAAAGGCTAATCTGCTGAAAACGCAATTTTTGGGCATGATCTCCCATGAGCTGCGCACACCTTTAGCCTCCATCAAAGGGTTTACCACCACGCTCCTGGCGCAGAATGTAACCTTCGCTCCTGAACAGCAGCGAACATTTCTGAGCGTAATTGATGTGGAGACGAATAAACTCACAGAATTGGTCGAGCAGCTGTTGGATTTGTCACGTCTGCAAGCCGGAGCCCTTCACATTGAAGCGATTCCGCAGCCATTTGACACGCTCCTTGATGCTTCGCACATACAACTACACACTCTCACTCAGCAGCATGAACTGGTGATACGTATTCCTGATGACCTTCCTCTCATGCTTGTTGATACACAGCGCGTAGCACAGGTGCTCGTGAATCTCGTTGGGAATGCGGCGAAGTTCTCACCACAGAAGACTGAAATTATCATTATGGCGTCCCATAATGACCAATACGTGCAAATTGATGTGAGCGATACAGGGGTTGGCATTCCTCCCGAAGATCGGGAAACCGTCTTTGAAGCGTTTCGGCAAATTGAACGTAAAACGGCCCGTCAACGCCTGGGAGCAGGCCTGGGGCTTGCGATTTGTAAAGGGATTGTGGAAGCTCATGGGGGACATATCTGGGTTCAAGCACGGGCTGTTGGGACCACGATCTCATTTGTTGTGCCAGTGGTCGCCACATAGATGAATTGATAAGCTGTATTTGGGGAGAGAAGAGCGCCATGAACGAAGAAGAGCTCAGCCATTTAAGCATTGAAGAAAAAATGAACGTGGTTCGCTTTCTCATTGCCGATTTAGCCGCCAACATTCTGAGCGATGATGCTGTCGTGAAGGACAAAGCCCGCCATGAGATCGGTAGTTTGGCCATGACCTTTACGAATCTGCATCAATTGATTACCTCATCACCTGCCGATAGTCTCGCTGTTGTCAGATCGATCTACAGTCGCTATCGCTATCAGGCCCCTAAAAATCAGGATGCGATTGAGTAGTAATTATTTAACGAGGCTGCTTTCTACAGAAAGGCTCACTATGACGACAGTGCTCATTATCGAAGACGAGATGAATATCCGTCTGTTTGTAAGTGCCAATCTTGACGCGCGAGGGTACACGGTATTAGAAGCCGAGACGGGCGAACAGGGATTACAGCTTCTCCGCCAAGCATCTCCCAATGCTGTGATTTTAGATATGCTTCTTCCGGACATGACAGGGTGGGATGTCCTTGATGAGATGATGAAGGATGAAAAAATAAAAGACATCCCCGTTATTTTGATGACAGCATCCATCAGTGTGGATGAATCCGCTAATTATCCCAATCTGGTCCAGCGTGTGACGAAGCCTGCCAGTGTAAATGTGCTCTTAGATGCGCTTCGCAGCGTGACTCAGCAACCCTGAGAGCCGACCTGGTCTCTCTATAGAGTGGCGGTTGAACACGATTCTCTGGCATCCAATAAGTTCTGTGTCCGTCGCATTCACCTGAACTCGAATATGCAATCGTAGGGCGACTCAGTGGGCCGCTAAATATGTTAGCGTACCATAATAACGGGTTGCAAATAGCCGCACGTCTATGCGTCCATCTTCGTTTCTACTCAGGCAGGCAAAAGTGGCAGAACAACCATGATCTGAGATAAATTGAGGCCATGAATGAACCTCTGGATGTGACCCAACTCCAAACCCTGGATAAAGACCGCCTCATCGCGCTGCTGATCGAGATGCGTGTGCTGATCGTCCAACAAGCAGGACGGATTCAGGTCTTAGGGTCGGTAAAAATATAACTTACTGATTTAAGGTCAATTGAGCGGTCGAGGTCGGATGGTATAGTTCCACTGAGGACAGACGGCGTGCGCTTCGATCTGTAAGCGGTTCATCTCGGCGT
>Ga0105046_10019588_pt1 | contig 10260 bp, 9 predicted proteins | sample MAT03_FD_78385 | JGI IMG/M metagenome (GOLD analysis project Ga0105046, IMG submission 78385) | Freshwater microbial communities from Lake Fryxell liftoff mats and glacier meltwater in Antarctica - MAT-03 (megahit assembly) | ecosystem: Environmental > Aquatic > Freshwater > Ice > Liftoff... | reverse complement strand
TAGATCTCGCCCCCGGCGTACACCTCGGCGCTTTCGTATAGGCCAACGGTGAACACCTGCGGACCAGTCCGCATGAGTGCGAAAGTCTTCATGTACGTGTCCTGCGGTTCAAAGCGCGCCTTGAGGCCGCCGCGGGCGTAGCTCACGATCAGCTTCCCCTCGGGCTTCTTCGTCCACGGGTTGGTGAGGTCGTAGGTGCCGATATAGGGGCCCGCCTCCGACTCCGGGAGCAACTCGGAGAGGGAGGGCTCGACCGCAAAATCCATGGTCACGCGCATGTTGGCCCAGTGCATGGCCAGCGTACCGCCGCGCGCGGTGACCGCCGGGAACGACCACGTCAGAATCTCTTCGCGCGCGGCGTTGGAATCGGCGCGCACGGTCACCTTGATCTGGGTGTTGTTCGGCTTGGGATGGTCCATATGGAACTGCTTCCACTTGGGATCGAGCAACATCGTCCAGGTGCTCGATGTGTCCACCACCATCCACACGCCGTACTTGCCCTTGGGGACTTTGACACCGGCAATCGTGAGGTCTTTGTTGGCCTCCAGCAGCGTGGCCCAATTGGCGCCGGGCGTCCACACTTCACCCCAATGCACCGCTCTGGTACCGAAGATTTGCGCACGACCACGCACGCGCGGTCGGGAGTAGGTCACGCGCATGGTCGTGCCGTCTACGGTCTGCGCGATGCTCTGCAGTTCGCTGGCTCTGATCTGGGCATCGCCCCGGGCGGGCAAGAGCGCGGAGCCGATCGACCCGGCAAGCAGGCTCAGCGCAAGGAGGCGACCACGGAGTTCATGCATGTGTGTTCTCACAGAGGGGAGCGGCGATCAGCCGAATTGGGCATCGATCGCCGCGCGGATGTCATTCAGCGACTTCCCGGCTTTGGCGAGGCGCACGGTGACCCGACCTTGTCCCTGACAGATCGGGCAGGACCTGGCCATGGCGTTCTCCTCGTAACAACTCAGCAGCGAGTAGTGGCCATCCATCTCGGCGCAGCCGCAGTAACATCCAATCCCGTCCGCGATCCGCGGGATCGCTCGGATGCCGTCGAACAGCTCCACGAGATGCGGGGACCGGGTGAGGTCGGCGGCCGTGAGCACCTTCGCGCCTGTGACGCCGGATCTTGGGGTTGGATGCGCAAAGCGCCGGATGGACGCGGTGGCCCGACGCGGCAGCAGGACCCCCACGCCGGCGGCAACCAGGGCTATCAGAGCGGCCCGACGAGAGGTGCGAATTACAGGGACCACGAGTGCCTCAGGTGGGGCGGGATTCGCAAATGTACCGCTCGGCGATGCCCCCACAAGGCCGTGTGTGCAGACTGAGGCTACCGGAGCAGCATCCAGAGGGCCGCGGCCGCCGCGAGTGCGATCGCGAGGCCGACCATGAGCGTGCGCGTGGGGACCGCCGCGGGGACCGGAGTGGGCGTAGATGCACCCGGCGTCATTACCGGCACGTCGTCCGATGCGGCAGCGCCGCTCGCGCCCTCGATCGCGCGGACAATCCATGACGCCGACGCTGGCCGCTCGGCAGGATTTTTCGCCAGACACCGCATCACAATGTCGGCAATCGGCGGCGGCAGCTCCGGGCGCTGCTGCCGAATCGGCACCGGCGGGTCCGAGAGCTGCGCGGCCAGTGTGGCGCGCAGCGACGGGCGCGCGAAGGGCGGCGCACCGGTGAGGAGCTCGTAGGCGACGCATCCGAACGCATAGAGATCGGCCCGATGGTCGACTACGCGCGCCGAGCCGATCTGCTCGGGCGACATGTAGTTCGGGGTGCCGAGCATCGTGCTGACGGTGGTGACGCGTCGTCCGGAGCGAAGCGCGGCGTCACTGGCGTCGTCGAGCGCCTTGGCCACGCCGAAATCGGAGATCATCGCGATGCCGTCGTTCAGCAGCACGTTCTCCGGCTTGATATCGCGATGCACCACACCGCGCGCGTGCGCATACGAGAGGGCGAGCGCCATTTCCCGTAGCAGCCGAATCGCCTCCGGATACGGTGGTACGCCCCGTCGCACCAGCAGCTGCCGAAGTGTGTGCCCCTCGATATAGGGCATGCTGTACCAGCGTACCTGATCGCGGTCGCCATCGGCCGTTGCAACGGCGGCGCTGAGCAGCGGCACGAGGTGCGGGTGCTGCAGCTTCGCCGCAAACTGGATTTCTCGACGAAACCGTTCGGCATCGACGTCGGCGCTGAGCTCGGGCGGCAGCACCTTCAGCACCACGGAGCGATCGAGCGCGACTTCGGTGGCTAAAAATACGTGCGACGATCCGCCGCCACCGAGCTCGCGCTCGATGACGTACATTCCTTCGAGCTGTCGCTGAAGCCGAGCGCGTAGGGCGCCCATATCGATCGGTACAGTGGACATCGCGTCGTTGGCTCAAGTGACGCACAACACGACGACGTCAGGCCGCTGGAGCGTCCTCGTCTTCGTTCGGCAGCTCGGCGATCTCTTCTTCGATTTCGGCCACGACCTCTTGGGTCTCGGCGTCCATCTCGATCACGTCGGATCCTTCGTCGCTGGAGGCGGTCGCTGCCGCCTGCGGTGCGGGACGGCTCCACTTCTTCACGACCGGCGCTGCGCGTCGCTCGAGGAGATTGTCGTAGTACGCCACCATGCGCTGCTGCACGACGTCGTGTGTGTCATCGGGGTCGGCGCGGAACGGCGCGTGACGCTGGTGCTGTTCGGTCGAGACCTCGAACCACCACCACGGATCCGGTCCTGTTACGCGCGACGCGGCGACACGACACTGAAACGTCCGACCTCGGTCAACGAAGGAAAATTCCTGCAGTACGTCCGGCATGGGCAAAACCTTCGATGATGGGCGTCAAAAAACCTTCTTCAGAAATCTACACGAGGCGGCACCCGGGAAGGAGGGTGCCGCCTCACGAAATCGTCAGGAAGCGACCCCGTCTCCTACGCCTGGTCAGTTGCGCCGACGTGTCGACCAGTGGATGGCCGAGATACGCCAGCCTTGCGCCGTACGACGGGCGACGATCAGCTCCGCGCCCGCCGTATCCACGGCGCGATCGCGGAAGGTGCCCTTCGTGACCGAGGTGAAGGTTGTAGTGGCGATGTCACCTCGCACGGACACGCGCAGCGGCGCCCGCCTACTCTTGATCGCCTTGGCGAAGGCGATGTCAGCCGGTAGGTGATGCGCCCGGTAGTCCGCCACCGATTCCACCGAGCCGCTTTCCAGAATCTCGGCGTCTTCGGTGAGCAGGCTGATAGCGGTGACACTGTCTGCTTGTTCGATCGCGGTATGAAGGCGCTGCACCAGCCCGGCTACGTCGGCGCTGTCGTTCACCGTCGGCGTCACCATCGGTGTCTCCATTGGCATCGCCATCGCCGCCATGTCATGGCCCCCGTGCGCGTTGGCGTCGTGCGCACCACCAACCGCCGATCCCAGTAGCGTCCAAACGCTTTGGGATTAGAACGGTGCAAGTGGTTGATTTGCTTGGGGAACGGCGTCGTTTTATCTGGTCTCGACGTGAACGACGAGGCGCTGCATGTCGGTCCTTTGCGCGGGGGCGCGCGGGACCGTCCTGCACCGCGAGCTTCGCGCGAACCAGCTGGCTCTCCGATCGCTCCGCAGCAGGCGCCAGCACCGCCGTTCGCGCGAAGTCCGCGAAGTCCGCGAAGAAGACGCACATCTGGATCGCGAAGCAAGGTCTCCAGCTTGACCGGCAACGCGTGTACGAACTGCTACAGATCCTGAGTATGGCCCTGTTCGCGCAAGTCCCGCTCCATCGACTACGTACGCCACTACCTGGTTATTCAGACGCTGATTTCGAGCCCATTCCATTCATTCTTCTCTGAAAAACGTTGGGACCCTACTGATCACGCACCTCTCGAAGACCGGCATTCGCACGGGCTTCAGTGATCATCTGGTCAGCGAGGCGCTCTATCTGCAGGACCTCGACGGGCTCGGCATCGATCGGATGGTGTGTCGCTACCCCAGCGAGTATTTACTTCCGTGTGTAATCCGCGTCAGCGCGCAGCCGGGCTCTTGATGCTCTGCATGACATGGGTGAACCTCTTGCGCAGCCGCGTCGCATCGGCCGATGTCGCAAGCGCGTCGGCAGCCCGCGCGCGGAGCGTGAGACTCGAGGCCTGATACAGCGGGAAATACACGGGCATGGCTGAGTCGAGGACATCGAGGACGGCGATCGCGCGCGCTGGTTCGCCTCGCGCCAGCAGCAGGGTGCCCAGCACGAGTCGATCGATACCCAACGCGGCAGCTTCCTCCCAGGGAAGCTTATTGGTCTTTATCGAATGGGTGCGGATCAGTTCCGTGAAGCGCTCGACGGCCAGTGCCGTGTCACCCGCGGCGAGCGCGGCGTGTGCACCTGCGGAAGCGGCCACCAGTGTATCCAGGCGCGAGCCAGTCATGGCGCGAGTACCCAGGCTCTTCGCGATGACGGACGACAGTCGGGCGTGTTTATCGAATGCCGCCCAGACGCCAAGTTCCCACAATCGCATCGGGGCTGGGCGCACGGCGAATGTCGGACCATGGGCAATCGAGTCGGCGAGAGCCACCGCCCGCGCGCTGTCGGCGAGGGCAGGCAGGACTGGCGCCGCCAACAGGTAGAGTGACCGTCCGGAGCGCCAACGTGCATAAAATTGCTCGATGGTGCGCACCACGTCCGCGCCACGGCCGCGGGCAGCGTCGAGCGCGACGAGGCCGGCCAGCGCGGCGAATCGGCGACCATCCGCGTCGTCCGTGGTGGCGGTATCGACCTGCAACAAGATTGAATAGCCCTGATGCGCGCACGCCGCCGTCACCGGTGAAATCGCCAGCGTCTTGGAGGCGTTCACGAGGGCCAGTGGTGCGCTCAGGGCGGCGGCGCGCACTTCAGCGAACCCGCTCGCGTTGCACGAGGCCATCAGCGTGACTTCGTGCACGAGTTGCGTGTCGGTCGTTGTCCGGGCAAACCGCGCCGCAAACTCGCGCGCGCGGACGGGATCACCACGACGCGCGGCAATATCGACCAGGTGAAAGGACGCGGCCTCGTACGTCGAGTCGAGCCGTTGGGCGGCTCCGAACGCCAGGGCGGCAAGGGAGTCCGCGGGCCCTTCGCTGGGCAGGAGGTGAATGAAGACTTCGCCGAGTTGTGCCCATGCGACCACCATCGATGAATCGAGCGTGGTGGCACGCCGCAACTCTTTCACGGCGGAATCCGCTCGCCCATCGAGATACGCCGAAAGGCCGCGCGCAAAGTGCGCGTCGCGTGGTGAGAGTGGATGCGCCAAAGCGATAGCAACGAGCTGCGAGGCCTCATCGGTGCGATGACTCCAGGAAGCGGCTTGCGCGCCGCGCACCGCCGCCAGCGCAAAGCTCGAATCGGCCTGGACGGCGCGCCGAAACGCTGCCAGCGCTTCGGGCATGCGCACACGACGGAACGCCGATTCGCCAAGCAAATAGTCGGCTACCGCTTGCGGCGGGCGCGATGTCCACGACGCCTCGACGTCGGGAACTGCGGTCGGTATCAGTCGTGGCAGAAACGCCGAGACGGCGGCGAGTCCGCCGCGCCAGGTTTCGCCGAGCGCCGCACTGCGCGCCGGGGCGCGCGCGAGGATCGAGTCGCCGGCTACGTCGAACAGCTCGAGCAAGACGTCGGCCGAGTCGCCGCGCGCAATCACGCGTCCCGTGATGACGAAACCGCACCGTTGGGCGCGGGCAAGCGCGAGCCCATCGGAGGCTGAGAGGAGGCGAACATCCTCCCGCTGCGCAGGGGCAAGGTGAGCCCACCCGTCCACCCAGCGGAGTGCACCGGCGCCATCCATGGCGCTGCCGATCATCGTGGCCACGTCTTCGCCGGCGCTGCGGGATCCACGCCAGTCTGCCGGTAGCACGAGCGGAAACACCATCACCCGTTGCGCGTCGAGCGCGGCTGCTGATGGGGCCCGACGCGTAATCGCCAAGGCGCCCAACCCGGCAATCGCCGCCAGTGCCGCGACGGCGACCCACGCGGTCGAACGAGTTCGCGCGCGCGTAATCGGCGCCTGCACTGATGGTGATGTGACCGGCATGGTGGCCGACAGCACCAACGCGTCGCGAAAGGCGACCATCGTGGGGTAGCGGTCCTGCGGAACCTTGGCGATCGCCTTCTCCAGCACGGCGGCGAGGGCCTGCGGCACACTGCCACGCACCGTGCGGATATTCGGGACGGGGTCGACGGCATGGCGGGCCATCACCGTCTGCACGCTCGAACCGGTGAACGGCGGAGACCCTGCGAGCACTTCATACAGCACGCAGCCCAGCGCGTACTGGTCGCTGCGCCCGTCGATCTTGCCTCCAGTCGCCTGCTCCGGACTCATGTACCACACGGTGCCAACGGCCACACCCGAGGCCGTGAGTCGGTCAGCGCTGCCGTCTTCGAGCGCCTTTGCCACACCGAAGTCCGCAATCACGGCATGACCGTGCGAGAGCAGAATGTTGGCCGGCTTGACGTCGCGATGGACGATGCCGATGTCGTGCGCGTGCGCCAGACCGTCGGCGACCTCGGCGACGATCCGAACCGCTTCGTCGAGCGGCAATCGTTCCTCGCGAGTCAGTTGCTGCGCCAGCGACTCGCCGTCAACGAAAGGCATGACGTAGTAGGGGAGTCCACCGGCGACGCCGGAATCCAGGACCGGCAGGATATGGGGATGCTGGAGGCTCGCGGTGAGCTGCACTTCGCGAACGAAGCGCGCACTGCCGACGGCGCACGCGATCTCGGGGAGGAGCAGCTTGATGGCCACCCGGGAGTCGTGTCGACGATCGCGCGCCGAATACACCGTCGCCATGCCACCGCGTCCGATCTCGCCCAGCACGTCGTACCGGTCGGCCAAGGCCGTACGGAGGAGTTCGGTAAAATCCGGCGGCTGCGAGAGTGGCATAGGTCGATCGGCGCGGGTGCGCGGGAGCCGCGCGGTACATGACGAAAATACCGAGGGCACAGCGTTGGTGTGTCAACCCGATAAAAGGAAATGCGTGGTGCGCGAATCATACTCTTGCCACGCTGCCCATGTCTTCGCCTCTTCCGCTTCGCCGCCGCGTTGGCCGGATCACGCTGTCGACCATTCTTGCGCTTGGCGCGGCCTCGTTCATCGGCCTCGCCGTTGCGCATGACGACACGCCGCTCGCCGCTCAGGATACGGCGCCGGACTTCGCGAAGGATGTGGCGCCGGTGCTCTATCGCAATTGCGCCAGCTGTCATCGTGACGGTGGTCTCGGTCCGTTCTCCATGATGAACGTGGACTCCGTCAAAGCGTACTCCGACGACATCCGCGACGCCGTGCGCACCGGATACATGCCGCCCTGGCACGCGGAAGGAGTTCATGGTGTCTTCAGCAACGACCGTCGCCTGTCCGATCTCGACAAGCAGACCATCATGCGTTGGGTCGATGGCGGCGCCAGGATCGGCAACCCGAAATCGTTGCCACCAGCACCCAGCTTTGCGTCGAGCTGGGAGATCGGAACGCCCGATGTGCCGGCATCGGGGACCATCGAGTATCAGTACTTCGAGGTGCCCACCAACTTTACCGAAGACAAGTGGGTGCAGGCGGTCGAGATCATGCCCGGTTCGCGCGAAGTCGTGCACCACGTGATTGTGACTGCTTTTCCCGCGAGAACGACAGCCGCTGCTCCGGCCGCGTCGGATCCAACCGTGCCGGCTGCACGCCCGGCTGGTCCAGCCCCGAAGCCACCGATTTCGGTGGACGAGAACAGCAAGATCCCCGATGATCCGCCCCGTGTGGATACCCGCTATGCCCCGCGGATGCGCAATGGGACGACGATGATCGGCACCACCGCTCCCGGTACGAACATGGTGCGTTTTCCTGAAGGCACGGCCCTGCGGATCCCGGCGGGGACCACGCTGGTCTTCCAGGTGCACTACACGGCGCACGGCCACGAAGTGCAGGATCGGTCGAGCGTGGGCTTCCAGTTTGCCAAGGCCGTGCCCGCCGAGCGGGTGTATGCGGGCGCCTTCTTGAATGCCAAATTCACCTTGCCGGCGGGCCAGAAAGATGTCATGGTGCCGAGCACCATCACGATCAACGAGCCCGTCAAGATCTACGGCCTGTTCCCGCATACGCACGTGCGGGGGACGCGTTGGGAGTACACGCTGGAGAAGCCGGACGGTACCCGTAAAGTCATCCTCGACGTGCCGCGTTACGACTTCAATTGGCAGACGTACTACATGTTTGCCACGCCGCTGGAGCTGCCTGCGGGGGCGAAGATCACGTCCAGGGCGTGGTACGACAATTCAGCGACGAACAAACACAATCCCGACGCCTCGGCAAACGTGCACTGGGGCGATCAGACCTGGGAAGAAATGCAGTACACCGGCATGCTGTACTCGGTGAACAGCCGTCGGCTGGCTCCTGCGGCCAAGCAGACGCTAGCCATCGGCGACATCAGAACACGCGGATCGGCACCACGCTGGTGAGCGTAATGATCTGTTTTTCCGATCGATCGGCGGCGGCGCGCTGTACCAGCGCGGTCGCGTTCGTGGTGCCCGTACGCTCCAGCACAAGCGTCGCCAGCCAAAGCGCGACGGCGTTGGTCACGCGAAGCGATCCATGTGACACGGCCTTGCCGACTGAGGTGGAATCATTCGTGCCGTGAATCGTGCGCGGCAAATCGTACACGAGCTGCGCGCGGCCGAGTGGATTCTTGGGATCACCAGGCTTTCTTGGTTCGCGCTCTTCGGCCCATGTTTCGTCGGGTGGAATCCACTCGGGATTCAGCACAACCTGGTTGATTGCCCACGATCCCGATTGCGTGGGCCATTCGGTCGAACCAATGGCGACGGGATGCACGGCGAGCGTGTCGGTGCCCATGCCAAGCACGCGGACCACGCGGGCGGCGAGGTCCACCTCGAAGCGAATGTCGGCGGTGTCGGGGGCGGCGGGCTTCGGGGGCGCGGTGTCGGCCGACCTGCGGGTGCTATCGGTTGCGCCCGCGGCGCGGTCGGCGTCAGACGGCTTCGTATCACGACAGCCGCTGAGTCCGATCAGGACGCACAGCATCGAGACCAGCGAGCGGAGGATAAGGCGGATAAGTTGTGGAACAGTGGGGTCCGGTTGGGAGATGCCGCTCTGCCAAGCAAGGAGCGTGCTCAGGCAATTAGTCGTGCCCCCAGACCCGTGGTGGACGCGTAGCACGACTTATGCATGACGATGTGTCGATGGCTGTACCGCGGTAACGCGCATGCGCGGTGGCAGATGTTCCACACACTATTGGAGGGTGTATGCGTTTTGAATCTTGGCGCACGTTGCAGGGTATTGGTGCGGTGCTCATGATGGGCTCGCTGGTCGCATGTGGTGGAGAAAAAGGAGGCGCGGCAGATACGACTGCCAGCAACTCCATGGCTGCATCGGCGGACTCGACGGCGATGATGGCTCCGGCGCCGACAGGTCGCTGGACCGCGACTCTTCAGTCGATGGCTGGTACGAACGTCACCGGCACTGCCTCGGCAATGGCCGGTACGTCCGCCGGAACCACGATGGCTGAAGTCACGATCAGCGGCGCGCCTGCGAACGGCGAGCATCCGTGGCACATCCACTCGGGCACGTGCGCAAGCGGCGGTGATATCGTCGGACCGCCCACGGACTACATGCCGATCAGGGCCGATGCGAGTGGGAACGGCACATCGACGGCGACGGTGAACGTCGCGGCGCCCACGTCGGGCGATTACCACGTCAACGTGCACATGTCTCCGAGCGACCTCAAGACTATCGTCGCCTGTGGCGACCTGAAAACGGGCGCGATGTAAGGACGAACGACTTGGGCGCTCGGACGCGCTACCTCCGTACCCGAGCGTGTTCGCCGTTCGTCACTCGTCGGTCGTCAGCAACTTGCTGGCGACCGACAAGTCACTTGCGACTCGCGCTTACGCCAGCTCGATGAGCCGCTGAGCGTCAACGGACTTGGCCAGATGGCGGTCGAACCTGACAACCGTACATAAGTCGGAGCGAGAGTCGGCCAGAATGAGCTGATCCATGACGCCAGGCACGACGCGCAATAGCCCGCGCGCGCCGACGTCACGCAACACGCGTTGCGAGACGTCTGTGCACTGAACGCGTGGATCGGCCAACAGCGCAGCGAGCGCCTGGAAGGCATCTTTGTGCAGTACCTTGTAGTGATGGCGCAATAAGAAGTACGACTCGCCGATTACGAGATCGGAAAAGCAGACGCCGTCGCGCGAAGCGGACAGAAGCGCACGGGCGGTTTCCGCCTGGCGGCGCTCATGGAGCGGTCGTCGACAGTGGTT
>Ga0105046_10019587_pt1 | contig 10261 bp, 8 predicted proteins | sample MAT03_FD_78385 | JGI IMG/M metagenome (GOLD analysis project Ga0105046, IMG submission 78385) | Freshwater microbial communities from Lake Fryxell liftoff mats and glacier meltwater in Antarctica - MAT-03 (megahit assembly) | ecosystem: Environmental > Aquatic > Freshwater > Ice > Liftoff... | reverse complement strand
TTCACGAACTACGACAGGCGCTTGCCGATCTCGGCATCGATGACGAGGCCCTTGCACGGGCAGGAATCCGTCTGCTTCAGCTCGGCATGGTGTTCCCACTCGAACGCGAGATCGTGTCGCGTTTCGCAGACGGTCTGACGGACATCGTCGTGGTTGAGGAGAAGCGTTCTTTCATCGAGATGTTGCTCCGCAACACGTTGTACGGCCGGACGAATGCTCCCCGCATCCATGGCAAGGCCCGCGCCGATGGACGGCGCTTGGTGCCAACGGACTCCGAACTCACGGCGGACCGAATCGCAACCGTGCTGCGCGCCGTGCTTGCGGATCTCACGACAGTCGTGTTCCGCCCATCGCCGCCGACCGACACTCTCGTCGACCAACACAGCGTCCTGACACTCGATGCCAGGCCGGTGGCGGTGACCCTGCAGTCGATCAAGCCGGCAACCGCCACCAGGGCTGCCGCGTTCTGTAGCGGCTGCCCACACAATCGATCGACTGTGAACGCCACGGACTCTCCGTCGGGCGGGGGCGTCGGCTGCCACGCACTGGTGATGTCAATGGATCGGGGAGCCCAAACGTATACACAAATGGGTGGCGAGGGCGCCCAATGGATCGGACGTGCGCCTTTCGTGAAGGAGCCTCACTTCGTCCAGAACATGGGCGATGGCACGTTCTTCCACTCCGGCAGTCTCGCAGTGCGCTTTGCAATCGCTGCTGGAGTGAACACGACCTTCAAGCTGCTCTACAACGGCGTCGTTGCAATGACCGGCGGCCAGGATCCCACTGGCCAGCTCGCGGTACCTGAACTCTGCGCAATGCTGCTCGCCGAGCACGTCGAAAGGATCATCATCGTTGCTGACGAACCCAATCGGTACGGCACCGGCCGCAAGGGCACTCAGCGCGTTCCGAAGGGCGTGAGCGTCTGGGGCAGAGATCGCCTCGACGAGGCCCAGGTCACGCTTGCGGCCACATCTGGCGTGACGGTACTGGTCTACGACCAAGCGTGCTCCAACGAATTGCGTCGTCTGCGCAAGCGAGGCAAAGCCCCAGCACGGCCAATGCGGGTCGTGATCAACGAGGCCGTCTGTGAAGGCTGCGGCGATTGCGGCGCCAAGAGCAGTTGTCTCAGTGTGCATCCCGTCGACACCCCCTTCGGCCGCAAGACCCAGATCCACCAGGCATCGTGTAACAGCGACTACTCCTGTCTCGATGGCGACTGCCCGGCGTTCGTGACCGTCGAGACCGCTTCGACAACCGCCCGCTCGACGCCGCAGGTCCCCTCCGACCTCCCGCCGCTCGAGTCGCTTCCCCACGTTGGCGAAGAGGGATTCGGGGTCTACATCATGGGCGTCGGCGGAACGGGCGTGGTGACGATGAACCAGATCCTCGCAACCGCTGCGTCGTTCGACGGTTTCAGCGTCACCGGCGTCGATCAGACCGGTTTGTCGCAGAAGGGCGGCCCGGTCGTGTCGCATGTCAAGTTCTGGCAAAGCGACACCGATCGCTCCCCCGCAGTTGGCGACGGAGCGGCCGACGCTGCCATCGCCCTCGATCTGTTGGTGGCGGTGGATGCCAAACATCTCGCCCGCCTCGATCCGACCCGCACCCGCACGCTGGCGTCGACATCGGTCGTGCCGACCTCGTCGATGGTGACCAACCCGGCGACGGAATTCGGCGATGCCGACCAGATGGTGTCCGCCCTCCGCGCACGTTCGCTCGCGGAGGGCTTCGCCACGCTCGACGTCGCCGGACTGTGCGAGGCACTGTTCGGCGAGCACATGCCTGCAAACCTCATCGCACTCGGAGCCGCCTATCAGATGGGTGCGCTGCCGGTATCGGCAGCCGCCTTGGAGCAGGCGATCGAGGCGAACGGCGTCGCAGTCGAGCGCAGCCTGGCTGCGTTCAGGGCGGGGCGACTGGCGCTCAGCGATTCGGCTCGGCTCGAGGCGCTGGGCGATGCGACCCGCGCTGGCATGATTCCGTCGACCACGACCCCGGAGGACGACAGCCAGGCGTCGTTGCTCGTCCACGACTCAGCCATCCCCACTCCCGTACGCGAACTGGCCGCATCACGTGCCAGCGAGCTGATCGCGTACCAAGGATCCAAACTGGCCCGTCGCTATATCGCGATTGTCGAGGCAGTCAGCCGGAATGAGGCGGCCGCCGATGCCGACTCTGTCGCGCTGACCACGGCTGTGGCGACGTATCTCCACAAGTTGATGGCATACAAGGACGAGTACGAGGTCGCCCGTCTCCATCTGTTGCCACGCTTCGACACCGAACTCGACCGCCTCGTGCCCGGTGGTACCAAGATGAGATATCGCCTCCATCCCCCGGTGCTCAAAGCCATGGGGATGAAGCGCAAGATTGCGTTACCGCCGTTGATGGCCCGACCGATGTTCGTCTCCCTGCGTGCGATGCGCCACACCCGCGGTACTGCCTTCGACCCATTCGGGCGCACATCCATGCGGAGTCTGGAGCGCGAACTCGTGGAGGAGTACATCACGCTCGTCACCGGGTTCACGCTCACGGCCGAGAACTTGCCCGCTGCCGTCACGCTTGCCTCGCTCCCCGATCAGGTCCGCGGCTACGAGGAAGTCAAGATGCGCAATGTCGAGCGGTACCGGGCGGCCATTGCGCTGGGGCTCACCACGGATACGTCACTCGCATGACCCCGGTCGGTTAATCACATGCGGATACTCTCCCTCGCTGCAGCGACGGCACCGGCGCCGACTCGCACGGATCTGATCCACAACGCTGCAGCGGCGACATTCGATGCTGTGGGCCTGCGCTTGGACCTTGATCCCCCCACGCGCGCGGAACTGCGCTCGCTCCGTTCGGCATTGGATTCCACGGGCCTCGCACTGCTCGATGTCGAGGTCGTCCGTATCGGCACCCATGACGCTGCCACGATTGCAGGTGTGATCGAAGCGGCCGCAGAACTCGGGGCGCGCCACATCCTGGTCGTCAGCGACCTCGACGATGACCGGGCAACGACCGCAGCACTGGCCGAGCTCAGTGAGCAAGCATGCGCCGCCGGCGTGCGTGTGGTCGTCGAGTTCATGCGTTTCACCGGTATTCGCACAGTGCAGCAGGCGTTCGATGTTGTCGAGGCCACCGCCGACCCCTCGATCGGCGTGCTCGTCGATCCGTTGCATCTCGCCCGAAGTGGTGGTCACCCGACGCAACTCGCCACCTTGGACCCCTCGCGGTTCGCGTACGTTCAGCTGTGCGACGCGCCGATTCACGCCCCGTCGGGCGGACTCGAAGCCCTGATCGAGGAGGCCCGCCACTCCCGGCTCCTGCCGGGGTCAGGCGAGCTGCCGCTCGATGAATTGTTGCAGGCGGTACCGCTCGTCCCGATCTCGGTCGAGGTGCACAACGATGGTGCCCGGTCGCATTACCCGCCCGATGAATTGGCCAAGGTCGTGGCCGACCACACACGCCGCTGGTTCGGCCAACGGCTCAGATGAACAGCACCGCGTAACGCCCCCAATACGGTCGCGTCGTCGACGCGTCCATCACGGGCGGCTCGCTGGGGTCGGGCGCCACGCCGCGATCGATCATCGACTGCACTGCCACCGAGACGAGCCCATATTCGAAGTCTGCAGCGTCATCGGAGCGTTCGAGCAGCCCGGCGGCCAGTTCCTGCCCGATACACGCATGCATTCCCTGGCCGAACGACAGTCCCCATGGACCGACTCCCTCGACCAACGGCTGCCGACGTGGGTTGAACGTCTGGGCGTCGGTTCCGAACACTGCCGGATCGCGGTTGATCGTGTTGAGATCGATGACGACCCTGGTGCCCTTGGCGATGTGTCGTCCGGACTTGAGCGTGATGTCGGCGAGTGCCCAACGCATCCCGGTCGGGCTGGATGGGTTGAGTCGAATGGTCTCATAGACGGCCTTCTGCACGAACGAACGATCCGAGCGGATCAGTTCGACGTCCTCGGGATGCTGTGCAGACCACTGGAACAGGTTGTGCAGCGTGCGCACGAACGCCGTCGCTGACGTGTGGGCCCCCGCGAGGAGAAAGAACGAGATTTCTCGCAAGATCACATCATGTGGCAGTTGCAGCGAATCCTCGTTGCGAAGCAACACGGTGAGCACGTCAAGGGGGAGATCCGACTCGGGGGACTCTCCGGCCGCGACTGCGGCCAGCAGTTTCTGTCGACGCTCGATGGAAGGGGCCAGAAACTCGCGATCGAAGGCTGCCATCGACTCGGTGATCTCGGCCTCGACCTCGGTGATGTCACGGGTGGAGTGGGCCAACGTGGCCCCCTCGATGAACTTCATCATCTGGGCGTACAGACGCGCCGTCTCCTGCGTTGTACCAGTGGACCGATCCACGCCTGCGTTCAACGCTGCGAGGTTCATCATCAGCTGATGCGACAGCTCGACGATCTCAGCCCGGCCCGCGGCGACGTAGGGCTCGAGCGTCCGCTCGATCACCGATGGGAAGAGGTCCCGCTCGTAGTGCACCAGGGTTTCACGACGGAACAGGCGGTTCTCGAGGCGACGCCTCGCGCGGTGGTCGTTCCCATGGAGATTGACCAGCACGTCAGCCATCACGATCTCACCTGCGTCGTACAACGCTTGACGCATCTCCTTGTGCCGATAGACCTCCTTTGCCTCGTCCATCGATGTGATGGTGACTTCCTCGACCGGTGTGGTCACGTCGTTCTCCTTGCTGACTGGGTGACGGCGACAACAGGTGAGCGCGGCATCATGAGATGACCCCGAGTCCCATTCCGCCATCAACGGAAAGCACCTCTCCGGTGGTCCATTCGGCCCGGATGAGGTATTCGATTCCTTCTGCGATTTCATCGACCGTGCCGATCCGGCCAAGCACGTGGTGACCCGTCATCGCCGCCAACCGTGCAGCAGCCTCCTCGGCGGTGACAAGGCCGGCGCGCTGATTGATCTCGGTCAACACCGCACCCGGGCGAATGCCCCCGACTCGAACCCCACGTGGCCCGATCTCGGCGGCCAGCACCCGAACGAGAGTTTCCAACGCACCCTTGGTCACGGCGTAGGGAGCGGCACCGGGATAGCTGCGAACGGTGTAGATCGAACCGATGAAAACAATCGACCCACGGCGAGCCTCGAGATGCGGCAACGCCTCCTGGCTGAGGAGCATCCCCGAAACGACGTTGTCGTTGAACACGTTGAGGAGGCGTTCAGAGGTCCACTCCCCGATCGGCGAGCGCTCCATGTTGCCGGCGTTCGACACGAGCGCGTCAAGACCTCCGCCATGCTCGACGGCTCGGTCGATGGCCACAGCCCGATCCTCGGCATTCGTCACGTCAGCGCGCACCCAGGTGCACAGCCCCCCGATATCGGCGGCCACTGCACGCACCTTGTCCTCACGACGGCCACAAATGGTGACCCGCGCTCCCCCCGCAGCGAGGTGGCGGGCGGTGGCTTCTCCGATTCCGGAGCCACCGCCGGTCACCAGCACGGACATCGTGGCCAAATCACGCATCGTTGTCGTCTCCTTGCGCCGACACAGCGGGCGCGAGTTGTGGTCCGGGTACGCCAGGCGGACGCGGCAGGGTGGTCATCAACGACGACGAAAGTCCGCCGTCGACGTACAGCACTTGTCCGCTCACGTATGCGGAGGCGTCGGACGCGAAGAACGACACCACCTCGGATACGTCGCTCGGCGAACCGAGCCGGCGGAGAGGGACGGCATCTGCCCGGGCCCGGCGAACCTCGGCATCATGGTAGATACCAGCACCTTCGGTGGCGATCAGGCCTGGGCCAACGGCGTTGCATCGAATGCCGCGCGGGCCCCACTCCAGCGCCGTCTGACGCGTGAGCGCGACCAGCCCTGCCTTCGATGCCGAGTAGGCGCCCACGGCCGGATTCGCATGCAAGGCACCGATCGACACGATGTTGATAATCGACCCTTGGCCCCGTCGCAACATGCTGCGACCAAAGGCCTGTGTGGTGAGCAGAGGACCGCGCAGATTGATGTCGAGCACTTCGGAGAAGTCGTCGGGATCGACATCCTCCAACGCTGCGAATCGCCAAACGGCAGCGTTGTTCACGAGCACGTCGACATCACCCAGCGATTCAGCGATCTGGCGCACAGACGCAGCATCAGTGACATCGCAGTGCAACACGCCGTCGCCGTTGACCACGTCGAGTCGCACGACCTGGAAACCGTCCGCGGCAAGCCGATCGGCGATGGCTGCGCCAATACCGCGGGCGGCACCGGTGACGACGGCGCAACGTGACACAACGGCGTCGTTCACGTCGTACCGACCGTGTCCACAGACTTCGGACGGGGGAGGTTTGCGATCATGCTCATCGTGACGCCACCGTCGACCAGGATGTTTTGGCCAGTGATGTACGACGCGTCCGCCGACGCGAGGAAGACCACCAGGGACGCAATGTCGTCGGCGGTGCCCAGACGGCCGAGAGGCACCTTGCTCTCTCGCGCTTCACGAATCTCGGGATCCGCGTAGATCGGGTCACTCATACCGGCCAGAATCAGACCGGGAGCAATGGCGTTGACGCGGATTCCGCAGGGGCCCCACTCGATCGCCATCTGCTGTGTCAACAACGCGATACCCGCCTTGGTGGCTCCGTACGCTCCGCCGTTCGGGCCGGGAGCCACACCATTCATCGACGTGATGTTGACGATGCTGCCGTGGACATTGGCATCTCGCATCCGCCGTGCCGCGGCCCGTGCCATCGTGAATGTACCGACGAGGTTCACCCGCGTGACGACCGCGAAATCTTCGGCCGCCAGGTCGAGCAATGGGCCGAAGCGCACGATTCCTGCATTGTTGACAACGAGGTCGAGCGGTCCGCCGAAGGCATCGAGTGCCGCTTCGACCGAGGCCTCGTCGGAGATGTCGGCGCCGAGGCCGACCGCTCCGTCAATGCCCGCTGCTGCTGCTTCGGCATCGGATCGTGAGATGTCGAGTAGTGCAACGGTCCACCCTTCAGCACCCAGTCGGGTCGCGATCGCCTTGCCGATTCCACGCGCTGCGCCCGTGACCAGTGCCCGTTTCATTTCTCTCCCATGTTGCTACTTCGTGTCCTCGACACTGCATCGATAGCGTCGCTGCCATGCCGACCCGTGACATCATCCATTCGTTCTTCGATGCCATCGAGAACCGCGACATCGAGACGGCAGCAGCGTGTTTCGCCGACGATGCGCCGTACCGGAATGTGCCGCATCCGGCGGTGTTCGGGCCGTCGGGCGTGAGGGCCATGTTGACGAATATTCTGGCCGCATCCTCCGAGGTGCGATGGGACGTGATCACCGAGGCATACGCGGACAATCGCGGGCATCTCGAACGCCTCGATCGCTTCGTGATCGACGGCATCGAGCTCGCTGTGTCGTGCCACGCCGTCATCGAGGTGGATGAGGCGACTGGGTTGATCACCTCGTTTCGCGACTACGCCGACCTGACCCCGTGGAGGGCGGAGGTGGTGCCGGTTCTGCAACGTTGGCTGGCACGCCAGACAGGACACGACGCGACTCACGACGGTGACGTGAAAACGATCGGATACCGGGAGTAGTGGAGTCGTTCGCTGCGAGGGTCGATCTCCGGTGGTGATTCAGGGTCAGGCGTAGCGCCGGCGCGAAGTAGCGCCAAGCCGAGCAGCGCCACAGTGCCGTGGAGTTGGACCACATCGCCTGGGGCGCCGGGGTCGCTGGTCACTCCCCCATCCAGTTCCATTCCGATGCATGCGTGAGTCCCTGCGCCAAAGCTCAGCCCCCAGGCGTGCAGACCATCGGGGACCGAGCGATACGGGTCGAATCGATCGCTGTCTGCACCCCACACCGACTCATCACGATTCGCAGCTTCGATGTCGAGAACCACGAGCGTGTTCTCGGCGATCGTCATGCCCGAACGTGTTTCGACAGGAGCGAGCGAGCGTCGCCACGCCACCGGCGATGCCGGGTGCAGGCGCAGCGCCTCGTGCACACACCGCTGCAGCACTGCGGGGTCGCGACGTGCTTGCCCGACAAGGTCAGCATCGCCATACGACCAGAGTTCGTTGAGCGTGTGCGTGAGCGCGTTTGCCGTCGAGTGGCCGCCGGCTTGCAGGTAGAAGGCCACTTCACGCCTCATGACCTCTTCGGGAAGGTCGAGAGCGTCCACGTTCTGCAGCAGCGTGGTGAGCACATCGCGCGGGAGTTCACTCGGCGTGACGGTGCCGGCGTCCAGATCGGCGAGCGCCTGTCGTCGTCGGGCGGCGCTCGGCTGGAAGAACAGTTCGTTGAACTCAGCCAGCGCCTCAGCGACCTCGGCGAACAATTCGGCACGGTCACCCGTGGCGTGCACCGCGGTGGCTCCCTTGGAGAACACCTTCACGATGTGTTCCAACCGATCCGCGTTCGCGGGTGCGACATCGATTCCTGCGATCAGCGCCGTGAGATGCATCACTGCGCGATATCCGATTTGGACGAGATCGCCACGGCCCACAAATGCCAAGGGGTCGACGGCCTCAGCAATCGCGCGGGGTAAGAGGTTGGTCTCGTAGTCCTCGAACGTCTCTCGGCGAAACAGCCGATTCTCGAGTCGTCGCCGGTCGCGGTGTTCTGACCCATGGAGATCGAGCAGGCAATTCGCCATGACCAACGCACCATCGTCATAGAGCGCCTGGCGGAGATCTTTGGCGCGCATTGCGTCGCGGACTTCGCCGAAACTGGACAACGTCACCGTCGTTCGATCGATCGGGCACGAGGTCACGAGGTCACGAGTGGGCCATATCCCACGTCAGCGGAACGGCGGACCACGACGACACCTTTTCCGATCGCAACGGCGTGCGCTCGGGGACCGGTGTGAGGTCGACCTGTCGACCACGACACAGGAGGTGCCTGAATCGCGACTTGTCGCCGAGTATCGACACGTCGCGGCTGGGGTCGCCGTCGAGCACGAGGATGTCAGCCCGGCGACCGACCTCGATGGTTCCCACTTCGCCCTGCTCGCCGAGAGCAATGGCGTTCGTCGAGGTGCAACAGGTGATGGCCTCGAGCGGCGTGAGCCCGAGGTGTTCCACGAAGACCTCCATCTCACGGGCATGCCAGTGGCCGTAGGGAGTGATGGAGAAGCCGCTCTCGGAACCACACAGCAGGGGAACACCAGCGTCGTAGGCGCGTCGCATCATCGCTCCGGTCAACTCCATTTCGTTTCGGAACACGTCGCTCACCGACGAGATGGCGCCTGCCCTCGCCCCGTACTCGTCGAGGTTGGCGAGGAACGTGAACACCGGGCCGACGGCGACCTTACGATCGACCATTGCCTCGAGCGAGGCTTCGCCCATGTACGACGCATGCCAGATGATGTCGGCGCCGGCCAGAATCGAATCGAGTGTTGCGCCATCGCCACGGCAATGAGTGCCGACCCGCACACCGAGATCGTGTGCCGTGTCACAGACGACCTTCAGTTCTTCTCGGGTCCACACCTGGATTTCACTCGGTCGATTCGGGATGGAACCAGTGACGTGCACCTTGATGACGTCAGCGCCATCTTTTACCTGGCGACGCACGACGCGAATGATCTCGTCCTTGTCGCGTACCACCTCGGCGTAGCCAGCGGTTCCGCTCTCGGGGATGAACCGACCAGCGGTGCCACCAACGGCGGTCATCAACGCGTAGGTACCGGACTTCATCGTCGGACCCTCGACAGCGCCACAGGCGATCGCATCGCGCAGTGCTGGTCCGATATTGAACAGGCCGTCCACATCGAGAAACGAGGTGACACCCGCCTGCAAGATCCTCCGTGCGCTGTGCGCGGCAACGAATGCCGCTGCGGCAGGCTCACGTCGGTGAAAGAGTTCGTCGTTGCTGGCGGGTTCGCCGAGGGTGACGTGAACATGAGCGTCGATCAGACCGGGCATCACGGTGAGGCCGGAGACATCGATCACCGTGGCGTGACTGGCCGCCGCCGCGATGTCAGCGTCGGCTCCAATCGACACGATCCGGTCGCCGGACACCAGCACCGAGGTGTTGGGCAACGGGCCAGCGCCTGTGCCATCGATCAACGTTCCACCTGACAACAACAGTTCAGTCATACGGCCAGATGCTCTCTGTGAGGAAGCGTCCAGCGCGGCCTGAGCCATGAGTTGTCCTGACAGCAGCAGCTCAGTCATGTCGCCAGCCGCTCTCTGTGAGGAAGCATCCAGCCAGGCCTGAGCCACTAGTCGTCGGTATCATCACCACGACCGGAGTCTAGGACATCCGCTGGGGCGTGTCCACCAGCGGCAGCCATCTCGGCGAGCTTCTCGTGTCGTC
>Ga0105046_10019585_pt1 | contig 10261 bp, 10 predicted proteins | sample MAT03_FD_78385 | JGI IMG/M metagenome (GOLD analysis project Ga0105046, IMG submission 78385) | Freshwater microbial communities from Lake Fryxell liftoff mats and glacier meltwater in Antarctica - MAT-03 (megahit assembly) | ecosystem: Environmental > Aquatic > Freshwater > Ice > Liftoff... | reverse complement strand
TTATTCGAGACTGTCAAGTAAATTGTGTAAAGTCTAGAAGCTAGAGATGGAGTCGGTCTTCAAAGAGGATAGCGAAGCGATTTAGAGCAGGTTTCCAATCCTTAATCGGCATCGTCCACTCTCCATGAGTACCGATAGCCAGAATTTTGCACCCTCATTCGGCGAGATCCACATGCCCAGTAATTCTTTATACCCTTGCATATTTACGCCGAGGGCAAAGTACAGAGATTTGTTGATTACCATGCCATTATCTCTAACTTTGACCACCAGACAGTCCAGAAATAGGATTGGATATACTGCATCAAGGGGACGATTTTGCCATTGCTTCACTTCTTCTATCACCGCATTCGTCACATTCGAGATTAGGTGCCAGTCTAATTTCCCCAAATGATGCTAAATGGTTTAATCGACTGCGTCGTCCACGTTGGTTAACTTTTGAACCATTAATTCCTGTAATTTGGACTGTAATTCTAATCTGTGGTGGTATTTCAGCTTACTTTGTTTGGGAGGCTGAAATGGGAAGTTTTAACGGATGGATGTTAATGGCATTTTACTTGGTTTTAGAAGTTGCCATTATTGCCTACGCGCCCATTACACTAAGATCGCGCAACCTTACTTTAGGAGTTGGAGTGGGTCTATTAGGCTTTGTTCTGGGAATATTTTTGACTTTATCAGTTTGGCAAATCTCTGTATGGAGTGCATTGTTACTTATTCCCTATCTTTTATTATGCTACTTGGGCGATCAGTCGTCTAAATCGATAAGTCATATTATTTTATTTATAATCAATCAATTCATTCATGAAATCAAACATGGCTATGTCAATCTAGGGATGAATAGAATTTAATAAAGGAGTGTATATGTTCCCAAATTCTAATTACAAAAAAGCCCCTGCAGAAGTTACGGTTGGTGAACCGCTAAAACTAGTCGGCGTAAAACAAGCGCAATGCGATCCATATCAAATCTATATATTCGTCGGTGGATTAAATGCGATCAGTAAGACATACACTGTGTAATTTGCAGGTCGTAACTAGAGATTATTACGCTAAGAAGAAACAGGAAATTTTGAAAAGAGCCGTAAGCGAGTACTAACTTTATGCACTATTTGATATTAGCAACAGACTACGATGGAACCTTAGCAACTGGAGGGAAGGTGTCAGATGAGACATTAGAAGCCCTCAAAAGACTCCAAAAAACTGGGCGCAAGCTCATTCTCGTCACGGGAAGACAACTAGACGATCTCTGTCAGGTATTTCCTGAAGTCAACCTATTTGATTGCGTAGTAAGTGAGAATGGAGCCGTATTATACTTTCCCGCAACCCGTGAAGAATTCTTGCTAGGCGGTTTGCCGACTGAGAGCTTTGTACAAACATTGCGATCGCATAATATTCCCATATCAGTTGGGAAAGTCATAGTCGCTGCTTGGGAACCTCACGAGACGGCCATTTTAACCGTAATTCGCGAACTGGGTTTAGATTTGCAGGTCATCTTTAATAAGGGTGCAGTAATGGTGCTGCCAGCAGGAGTCAATAAAGCTTCTGGACTAGCTGCTGCTCTCAACCGCATGAACTTATCAGAGCATAATACGGTTGCGATCGGTGATGCCGAGAATGACCTTGCTTTTCTAAAAATAAGTGAGTTTTCTGTAGCTGTAGCCAATGCCCTAGAATCGGTAAAGAGTGAAGTGGATTGGGTAACTCAAGGAAGCCGAGGCGATGGGGTGATTGAATTAATTGATCGCTTATTAAAAGAGGATTTGCAGGAATCTTCGCTATTGCCAGAGCGTCATCACATTTTATTGGGTAAACTCAACAAAGATCGCGATGTCTATATCCAACCACTGAATCGCAATATTTTGCTAGCAGGTACTTCTGGTGGTGGCAAATCAACTCTAGCAACAGGACTACTAGAGAGATTTATGGAGAATGGCTATCAGTCTTGTATCATTGATCCCGAAGGAGATTATCAAAATTCTAATGGCACTGTGGTATTGGGAAATGTGCAACAAGTCCCTAATCCCACGGAGATCTTGGCAATTTTAAGTAAGCCAGACCAAAATCTGGTAGTTAATCTCATGGGCGTAAAGGTAGACGATCGCCCTGCATTTTTGGCGCAACTTCTGCCTTCTCTACTAGAAATGCGGGTGCGAACTGGAAGACCACATTGGATCGTCATTGACGAAGTCCATCATATGTTCCCTTCGTCATGGAATGCTGCGGTGACGTTACCTCAGTCTGTTAATGGAATTTTGATGATTACCGTTCATCCCGATCATGTGGCAGCTTCGGCTCTAGCCTTAGTGGATACGGTGATTGCGGTCAAGACACCGATGCAGACAATTACTGATTTTTGTAAAACTGTAGAACATGAACTACCGACTCAGGCAATACCAGTAGAACTTGCATCTGGAGAAGGCGTTGCTTGGTATTTAAATACTGAAGAGCAGCCATTTCAATTTGAGGTAATTCCGCCTCGCCAAGAACGACAAAGACATATGCGAACCTACGCTGAAGGGATATTAGGTAACGATCGCTGCTTCTATTTTAGAGGGGAAGATGAAAAGTTAAATTTAAAAGCTCAAAATCTCACGATGTTTATCCAGTTAGCGGCAGGAGTTGACGATCGCACTTGGCTACATCATTTACATCGTCAAGATTATTCAACTTGGATCCAAAATGCGATTAAAGATGAAACCTTAGCAGAAGAGGTAAGCCAAATTGAAACTACTTCTGATATTTCACCTACTGAAAGCCGCGATCGCATTACCTCGGCAATTGAGAAACGCTATACCTTACCTGCTTAAACATCAATTAAAGTCTATGCACCAATTATCAAAGGCGACCCTGTGATCGAAGAAACCCTTGATAATGTAACGCTGAATATCTCTTTAGTAGAATCTTTAGGAGAATCCACATTAACGCCAAGAACTTCCATTCGCAATAGTCTTCGCGCCTCAACGCTTGATGGCGGACTTGCGGCAGCCTTCAATAGTATTACTGGCGGTGTTTTACTTAATAAATTTCTACTTGATCTGGGTGCTAATGCGATCGAAATTGGCGCGATCGCTTCTCTGCCAATGATCGCTAACCTTTTGCAACCCCTCGGAGCGTTACTATCCAATCAGGCTAACAGCCGTCACAATTTCGGACTCTGGATATTTTTGCCAGCACGATTAGCTTGGCTACTGCTGCTTTTAGGGATTATTTTTTATGCCGATCGCCCTAAGTTATTAGTCTACTTAACCCTCACTTTAATATCTATCTCCAACATTTTAGGAGCGTTGGGCGGTGCATCGTGGATGAGTTGGCTTGCGGCTTTGGTTCCATCTCGTTTGCGAGGAAGATATTATAGCCTTCGCCAAATCGTGTGCAATTTAGCAAGTTTAATCAGCTTACCCCTAGCGAGTTTGGTAGTGTCGGGATGGTCAAATGCGATCGCGGGTTATGGCATTGTCTTGAGTTTTGGCATTGTCGCAGGACTATTGAGCTTAGGCTGTCAGCAATTTATGGAGGATATCAATCCACAAAGATATCAAGCAGCACATCCATCTTTACTCAAGGACTTGTCAGCAACTCTAAGCGATCGCAATTTGAGGATTTTTCTGATTTACGCTGCTATTTGGGGCTTTGCGATTAATCTCAGCACTCCATTTTTTAATTTCTATATGCTAAATAATTTAGGCTTGGATATAACTTGGGTGACTTTATTTAATACACTCTACACTGGCGCGAATATGCTGATGTTGCTGGTATGGGGACGTTTGAGCGATCACTTCGGCAATCGTTATTTACTGTTGTGTGCTGGAGTAATCATTGCTGGCTCACCGCTTTTTTGGTTACTTGCAAATACTGCGCCATTACAAGCGCATTTATTTATCTATTTAGCCTTGTTCAATATTGTTTGGGGTGGAACTTGGGGTGCGATCGACCTTTGCACCAATAATATCCAAATTGGTATTGCACCGATAGAACACCGCGCCACTTTTTTTGCGATCGCGGCGGCAATAACTGGAGTTAGCAGTGCTTTTGGCACAACTGTCGGTGGTTTTCTAGCGCAGTCTGCCTATTATGAAGGCGTATCGGGAATATTTTTTCTGTCCGCAATTGCAAGGGCGATCGCATTAGTTCCTTTATTATTTGTAAATGAGGCGAAATAGCAGCTTATGCAGCGAGTCTCTAGTCCGAAGTGGGCAACAATGTGTCTGGCGGAGTCGGGTTTGGGTTCTCGGTATTGGCTGACTTGGAATTGGTCGCCATATTTGGGGTGCGATCGCCCGCATCTAGAGGAAAATAAATAATCCGTCCGCTCACTCTCTTAGAAAGAGTGGCTTTTTTGGTAGGGAGAATTATTTCAGATAGTTCTAAGGTATTCAGAATGGATTGCGATCGCAATGTCAGGGTAGAAACTGCGATCGTCCCAGTCCTTCACCCGCTTCAATGAAAATTATTGGGGCGGATTCTAGAGTTGCCGATTTTAGACAAACTCGATCAATGCTAGATGAAGATTAATGTTCATACTATCCCTTTCGTTAGATTTGAAAAGACTTAAATATCACTCGATCAAGATCAAAAATTAGCCCATAATTATCTATCTTAATTAATTGAAATATTAAATAACACAGCCATTCTCTACGTTCGATCGTTCTGATAGGAAGTTTAATTCCCCATTGGTAGAGACTAAGTAGAGGAGGCGACAAAAACTCTACACTAGCTGTGTTACATATAGATTGCGTTGTACTTAGAATGGAATTCTAGCCGCTATTTTCATCACTATCTGCCGATCTGACGGCGCTCTCCTTCGATCAGCAGTACTGGGGCACAACGACAAAACCCCCATCTAGTGCATTCGTTATTGTGTAACTAATACAGGAAACAGCTTTAGAACTAGACGAACTCATCAACGTACAATAATTGCAAAGTTCATTCCATTACTGTAACGGACTAAACAGAAGAATTGGTACGTCAATGGTTATAAAAAACAACTTATCCTTGTACTTCTTTAGAGAGTTGATAATCGTTTTTTTGCCTGATCTAAATTGAATTGTTTCTGTTGCTCCGTTAGGATTTGTGTATTAGGGTCAGAATACATGTCCCACTGAAACGAAGCTAGTAAAAATAGAGTCCCAGCAGTGATAAATCCACTAAAGAGAAACTGCCATGTCGGGACATAAGGCAACAGCATAAGTGCAACCAAATGTACCCCCCCGCATGAAAGAAATGCCCGCGATCGCAGTCCCCACCCTGTGATGAGATATCCGATCGCACTCAATCCCAACCACAACAAAGAAAGATGCGGTAATACGATCCAGCCATTGCCAAAAATGCTCCAATTAGTCACAATTACACCGATGATCATCAGTCCTATCCAGGAATATACCACCCACCGCTTTCGTTCTACGCTCACCCAATACCAAGCCAAACGATAGGTACCCCAAGAGCCAATCAGAGTCAGAATTGACCATATAATAGCTTGCTCAGTCCATCCGATCGTCGAAAACTGACCCGTCAAGAAAATAATGGTACAGATAACACCCCACAAAATAAAAGCCTGATCAATACGGGTATAAAAAAGGTACAGCAGTTTCTGGTCTTTTACTTGGATATTGAGACGTAAAAGTCCTTCAAGATCTTGAACATCCATAGCAGCTTGCTTGGTGCGCACAACAGGCTGGGTATGGCTAAAAGTTGTCATGATGTGAGTTGGTTAAAGATTTTAATTGCTTCACTCCAATATAACAATTTTGAGCGCTAATTAACCGATTGGTATAGAGGGCTTCCCTCCTTTGTATTCCTTTTGGTTAGGGACAATTTAGGTAGCAATAGCACCATCAGAACAAAGCTTGTGGAAGTTTGGATGGGATTTAATCAATACTTCAGACAAATTTTAACGAAGATATAAGCGTTACAGAGCCATGACTCTAACAAGTTTTAATTTAATTAGCTATTAGCGATCTAGCTGACTAGGCTTTAAACAATAACAGCGATAATGCTCTTTATGGGAATAGGAATACAGGATTAAAAACTGTCCGAATCATTGATCCGTATAACTTAATATTAGATAGTTCTTATACGCTATTTGCAACACCAAAATGTAACAGTGAATACAGTTAATCAAATTGGTTAACTAATTTATAAAAACTAGGTAAAACAAATGTCTAAGATTATTGAGACTGCTATAAACGCTGGTTCATTCAACACTTTAGTCGCCGCTGTTAAAGCTGCTGGTTTAGTGGACACTCTGAATGGTGCTGGTCCTTTCACTGTCTTTGCTCCCGATGATGCGGCATTTGCCAAACTTCCTGCAGGAACTGTAGATTCTTTACTTAAGGATATTCCTAAGCTAAAAAAAATCTTGACCTATCATGTTGTCTCTGGCAAGGTGATGGCAGCAGACGTAGTTAAGCTGACCTCGGCTAAAACTGTTGAAGGCTCTGAAGTGAAAATTGATGCCTCTCATGGTGTCAAGATCGATCAATCCACAGTCACAACCGCCGATGTTGCTGCTGACAATGGTGTTATCCACATCATTGATACCGTGTTAATGCCTGCTTGAGTTTTACAATCTAAATAAAATACTGGAATTTAAATTTATTAGGGGCAGTTACTTTTAGTTTATGTCCCTATATCTTTTTTACATAAATTTTTAATCCACTCAAATGTCTGACTTGTACACATACTTTTAATTAAACTTGAACTCCTGATGACATCTCCACCCAAAAAATATATTGGGTTTTAGGTAAATATTCAGATTCGTCTCTCGATAAGGCTTTTGAGGATTTTCGTAAATTATCATGAATAATTCAGGTTAGAACAAAATTAGTTATCGCTATACATCTTCATTCACTAAATTTGCTCTAAAAAGATTCATATCAGAATCAAGCAATGTAATCAATTCAACCGACAAGCCAAACATGGGTATTCCAAAATAGTTTTAAACACAACCGTGGATTCAATTTTGATTGAGATCTCAATTCACTAACTTTCTTATTTACTTCTGAAGCGTTCTCTAAGACCGAAATCAGTCTTTGGGAAGAGGTTAAGCCTTCTGTTTTTTGATAGCCTTGTGACAATTGCCACCGCTATTGGTTTGAACTCCTATAGGACTGACTCACTTTATGAATATTCCTATTTCTCCTTGGGCACTTCTGTCACAGACACACTTCAAAGTGCTACCTTCTGTGCGCCAAAATTTAAATCATTGGCGATCGCGGGCAGAGCAAATTCCCAATCCAGAGCTACGGAAGCAAGCGATCTCAAGTCTTGAAACCAAACATTTCCATTGTGAAGGTGGATCAATTTATGGACTGCTGGCAAATAAAGCCTGTCGGGAGGCAATTCGCTTTATTGTGGCGTATCAAACCATAAGCGACTACTTAGATAATTTGTGCGATCGTAGTCGTTCGCTCGATCCTGAAGATTTTCGGGCATTGCATGACTCCATTTTTCACGCACTCACTCCCGACGCAGAATTGCCGAACTACTATCGGTTTCGTGAAGATCAAGATGATGGCGGGTATCTCAAAAGTTTAGTCAGGACTTGTCAAACCGTTTTATCGGACATCCCGAATTACACAAAGATTGCTCCAACCCTGCACGAACTGGCAAGTTATTACTGTGATTTGCAAGTTCATAAGCACGTCAAAATTGAAGAACGGATTCCCCGCTTGAAATCTTGGTTTGCTCAACATCAAGCTCAATTTCCTGAACTGAGTTGGTATGAGTTTTCTGCTTGTGCGGGATCGACCTTGGGAATCTTTTGTCTTGTAGCTTATTCGTTTAATCAGGAGTTTTCGGAAACGCTGATAACTCAAGTGAGAAATAGCTATTTTCCTTGGGTTCAGGGGTTGCATATCTTACTCGATTATTTGATCGACCAAGAAGAAGATCAGATCAATGGCGACTTAAATTTTTGCTTTTATTACAACAGTCAAGATGAACTGACAGAGCGGCTCCAACAATTCATCAAAAACGCAGCGAAAAGCGTTGCTCACTTACCCCATACCCAGTTTCATCAGTTGATTAACCAAGCATTACTAGGCGTTTATCTTTCAGACAAGAAGGTGGGAAGCCAACAGTCGGTGCAAAAGATTGCAAAGCAACTGATTCTGGGCGGTAGTCCTGCTTCCTTTTTCTTTCAGAATCGGCTACTCGCAGCTCATCTGGGGTGAAGGTTAACCCTTAAAATATATCGACATAGAGGCTTGAGTATGGCAAAGATTGCGTTGATTGGTGCAGATCCAGCAGGCTATCACCTTGCGAAAAGTGGGCATCGAGTGACGTTGATCGATAAGAGTGGCTTTCCAAGAGATAAAGTCTGTGGCGATGGCATTAGTCTCGAATCGGTTCAAGCCCTTTCGACAATGGGAATCTATCCGCAAGATCTTCGACAACGGATTGCTGAATATGCTCCGATTCATCGGTTTTTTCTGGGAGTTTCAAATCAGATCTCTCATAGTGAAGCCACAACCCTAGAAGCACATTGCATTCCTCGATTTATATTTGATCAACTTCTGCACGAGAGAGCGATCAAGTCTGGTTGTGTTCCGCTCACCCAAACTATTCGTAAAAACAATGGACAGCTTCAGCATTTATCTAAGACGTTCGATTATTTGATTGATGCGCGGGGTGTTTCTGCGGGAGAAGTGACCGCGATCGCGATTCGGGCATATTGGATGTTTAACCGCCAAAACCTATCAGATGTGGATCTGATACCAAATTCCTAAAAAGGTGCGACAGATAAGGCATCAAGGATAAACCTAAAAGCAGTGACAGAAGAGATAACTTCAGAAGTCAAAGAGAGGAGGACTTCATCCACCTTCTGATGTAACTGCTCCAAGTTATCAAATAAATCCCAAGCCAAAAACTGTTTGATATAACCCCACATTCGCTCAATTGGATTGAGTTCTGGAGAGTAAGGAGGTTGAAACAGTAGAATTATATTCTCAGGAATCTTCAAACTCTTAGATTTATGAAATTTAGCATTATCTAGTTGGAGAAAGTTTAGAGAGTCAGGAAATTTTTGAGCTAAGTCATTGATGAAGTGTTGGAAGCATTTAGTATCGACATGAGAATAATGCCAGAAGACACTTTCACCCGTAGCAGGCTCGACGGCACCATATAGCCAAAAAGCTTTGAATAACATTTGGGCAGGGCGAGAAGGCTTAACTCCGACTTTAGTAATCAATCGCCTTAAGATTGTGCGTAGTCCAAATCGGCTCTCATCAGCGCAAAAGTAGCGTTTTTGCTTGTACTTGCCTTCTAGCTTTGCATCCATGTATTGGCTGACTAGAGCTAAATCGGCTCCGAGGTTTTTTTAAATGCCTCTATTTTTTCCCGATCTTGCTTGGGAGAGGGCTTTTGTCCTACTTTTAATTTAGCCTTCAATCTGTACCGAGTTAGTTCGTGTACGGTGCGATATGCCGCGGTTATTCCTAAAGTTGTCTCTAGCCATCTTTGTATTTGCCCATAGCTTTTGAACCCTTCTGGGTTCTCTAGTTGTTTTTCTAAGCTTTTTTCTGCCCATTGCGGAATCTTTCTCGGTCTCCCAGTTGGCTTCTTTATACTTAGCATTTCTGCTATCCCTCCACTTTGATATTGCTCCAACCATCGATGGATTGTGACTCGATGCTTTCCCATGCTTACCCCTATCTTATTTATGGGCATCTTCTCTGACTGCATTAAATATAAGACTTGTAACCTTTATTGCATTTTGAGGTTCTTTTCTTTTTTTAGCATTCCCTCTAGTTGCTCTTTACTCTCTTCTATAACTAATCCGCTTGTTCCTGCCATAGTTTTTTAGTGTTTTTTTATATTATATCTGTCGCATTGATTTCTGAAATTGGTATTACACTCTATTGTATCAATTCTTGAAAGCGCGGATCGCTGGGGATATTGTCAAAATCTGACCAGTTCTTTGCCATTTCTCGAAACTTATCGTGTGCGATCACATTAGGAATGAAGCCTAGGCAATGCAATTAATCGGAGAAATGAAGCATGTCTTTTGATCATAACTTTTTAGTAGAGGCTTTGCCAGTTATCTGGGATGGAGCATTAAAGCAAACTGGGAAAATGGCGGTTGGAAATGTCTTAAAAGCTATTAAAACTTATGCAGATAGTATTTTGTCTGTATTACAGGGCAAGTCTAAGCCAGAAATGATTGCAGAGCTAGAAACTAATCCCGCAATGCAGACATTAGGAGCAGAATTGGTAAGGTTAATTGAAGCTCATCCTGAGTTTGCGGCTGAGTTGAAACAGGCGATCGCTC
>Ga0105046_10019583_pt1 | contig 10262 bp, 9 predicted proteins | sample MAT03_FD_78385 | JGI IMG/M metagenome (GOLD analysis project Ga0105046, IMG submission 78385) | Freshwater microbial communities from Lake Fryxell liftoff mats and glacier meltwater in Antarctica - MAT-03 (megahit assembly) | ecosystem: Environmental > Aquatic > Freshwater > Ice > Liftoff... | reverse complement strand
GACCCGGGATCAGCGTCGGAAGCGGTTGGACGAAGCGCTGCCAGTCTTGTCTGCGCTGTCGTTACATGAGGCCAATCACGAAATCGGGTCAGCAGTGCGGTGTAGCAAGTAGCGGCTTCTCGGCTTCGCCCTAGTTTCTCGAACGCTTTGCCCGCTTGCAGCAATGCGGCAGGAGCCCACTGCCCTGCTTGATCCATTGAGTCGACTTGACGATAGGCATCGATCGCATCGGCGAATCGCTGTTGCAGGAAGTACGTTTCGCCGACAAGCCATTGCGCCCGAGGACGGAGCGTTGGGGACCCATCCGATGCGCGAACGATTTCCAAAAGTGTCTCCCTTGCCTCATCGAACCGCGCTCGGCGAATCGAAAGTTCCGCCGTCAGAAGTCGTGTCAACTCTCGATGAAAAGCCACATCCCCTGCCGCCTTTCTTGCCACTTCAATCCGCTTGGTCGCTACGTCTATTTCACCATACGCGACCGATGTTTCTGCACCACGTAGCAGCGTTGCGAAGTCATCCGATTGACGATGATCGATCAGCCAATCCCACCAGGGCATCGCTTTCGCAGGACGCTGGGTCTGCATGAGTGATTCCGCCAGGATGCGATCAATCGACATACTTCGGCGAGAGGATTCACTCGGCGGCCCCAGTTCATCGGCGGCGAGCGCGAGCATCGTCCAGCGTTCATTCTTGCCCGCCCATCGACAGGCCGATTCCGACGCGGCCGGTGACTCGCGATCAGCAGTACCTTCAGCGCGCGCGATCAGATCAACGGAAAGATGCTCCGCCAACGAATCCTGTTTTTTCGACTCCGAAAGAATCAATATCTGTTCGGTTTGATGCCCGTCCGCGTCTCGTGCCACCAACCAAGCAACGGTCGCTTGCCATAACTGGTCGTCACTTGAACTCAGTGACTCGGTGAGAACGTAAACCAATTGATGCACCTGAATTTGGGACGCAGGCAAATTTTCGGAATTTAGCCGAGCTTTCCAAATCTCTCGGACCATCGGTGGCCAGGGTCTACCGGACTGCGCGTACCAATCCAGTAGGGCAATTGAAGCGTCACTTTCTGGATAGGTCTCAAACAATTGTTGCCGAATCCGTTCGGCCTGTTCAGCTTGATTAGCTTGGTCGAGGCATGATGCAGATGCTCGAAGCGAATGCGGTGCGTCGCGATGCTGCGGAAATTGCTTCGCGAAGCTTAACAACTTCTCGGAAGCAATTTCGGGCGTTTCGGAACCCAGCGCTGCCGCCCAAGCTTCTCCCAAAGTTGCATCGACCGTTTTTGGACCTTCCGGAGCGATCCTCAGGTACGCTTGGTAGGCAAACTTCGCCGCACTTGCGTTCTTGAGTTCTAAGCAGGTCGATCCAAGAGCCAGAGCAGCTTCCGCAAGTTGCGGTGATGCGACGTTGACGCTCTCAACGGTCGTCGCTCGTTGAAGCACATCAATCGCTTGGTCGATTCGACTCGCGGCTTGATGCGATTTGATCAACATCGGATAAGCGGCGGAACGATGCTGGCTTGGTGACTGCGGATCATCGATCACCGCCGTACAGTGAGTCGTTGCCAAGTCCCAGGCACTGCACTGCATTGCTGCCGATGCGATTGCAAGGTCAATCGTATGAAGTGGGGCAGCATCAGCCGCCTCGACGGATGGATCCGCTGAAGCAACTGCTGAGTGAGCCCGCTGAAGCAACGAAATTGATTCTTGCCAATGGCCCTGACGGCCTAGGGTACGAGCCGAAAGAATCAGTGTATGAACAATCGATGGTTCGAGACGATTTCCGTTGCGATCGAACTGGTCACAGAGGGTAAGCAATCGGTTCGATGCTTGAATTGCGTCGGTATCAAGCTGGGAAACAATTGACGCTATTTCATCGCTCTGATTTGCCGGCGGTGCCGCAGCAACGCGAGCACTCTGGGTCCATGTGAAAAGCAACACGGCCAACCACAAGGTGATTTGCGAAGGTGAACGATTATCTTGCATCGCTAATTGGTCGCCGGTTGCGCGATGACTTTTGAAGATCGAACACTACTGATCATGTTGCGGAACTTGCGACGTAGATTGCTGGTTTCGTAGATCAGATAGAAATTTCCGACCAACGAGATCAACAATACGAAATTGAAGAACGGTTGTGCCGCAACGCTTTTCGGTTTCGACGCGGCTGCAGCATCCATTCGTTCTCGCTCCGCTCTTGCTGCAAGTTGGCTGGAACTCATTCGAAGGTCACTCGCACTGCTTGTTTCATCGTCAAAATTGACCAGCCGAGTTTGTGCCTTTTCGCGCTGTTGAAGGCGAAGTAGCTCGCGTTGGGTTTCGATGAGTTGTTGCTCTGTTCGTTGTTGATCGATACGTTGTTGCTGAGCCAACTGCTCTGCTGCGGATCCGGAAAACGGTGTCGAAAAAGTTGACGTAGTCGAGCTTGTCCTAGAATCGGTCGTCTGAGCAAGCCGACTCTCTGGGATCACCTGATTGTTGTCGTCCACTCGACGGCCATAAAGATCGACTGGGTATCCATTGGAATCCAATCGATTGCCATGACGATCGATCGGTTGCCCATCGCTGTTCACGAGTTGATTCTTGTTGTTGAGCCAACGACCGGATGCGTCCTGCCAGAACTCGGAGTTGCTGGCAGCGCGAGTCCCAGCGGCTGTTGTGCTTGCCGCCATTGACGCTGATTGTGCCGTTGGTGAGTTAAAACCCGTTTGCGGCACACTCAGGCCTCCAGGCACGGTCCCGAAATTGGTACTCGTTCCATATCCACTCCAGTTCGGGTCGGTCGGCTCACGTGCCGAAACGTCCGAACTGGTTGTCGCGGCAGGGATGGTCGCCGGGTTGCGAAAATCGGCGGTTGAGCCTCCGAAAGTCGGTGCGAGAGACCGTGGATCGCTCGTCGGAATTGAGTTCGACAACCCAGATGTGCCAAACCCTGATGGTGGTAGACTCGGTGCGGCGAGGCCTGGATTTGAAGTGACCGTTGCGGCACCGATTGACCAAGGTGCGGTGCGAGCTCCTGCGGCGACCGGATCGGTCGACGGTCCCTGGCCAGTCGCGGCAGCGGTTCGAGTCGAAAGATCGCTCCAGCGATTGTCTCGCGCGGCCATCGGACTGGTTGGAACCGCAGCGGCATTGGGGTTTCCGGCGCTCAGATTGCCAGGTGTCGTAAAGCTGTTCCGCAAAGAATCTGTCGCCCGAGTCGCGGTATCTGCTGCCGATTGCCCTAGGGCATTTGCCTGGGCTTCAATTGCGGACCGAACCTGCGTACCGAACTGGGTAGCGGCCTCATTCGCGCCGCTTCGAACTTGATCGAATGCAGAAGACGCTCCCGATTGAAGGCTCTCCGGCAACGCAAAACCGCCGCTACCTTGAGGGTCAGGCTTCATAAGCGATTCCGTGGTCCGCAAAGAGTTCTCTGCCAATGCGGTCGTCGATACGTTCTTGTTCGCGACGGGATCGAGGATCTCAGGGCGGGGAATCGCATCTTGGTCACTATTCGCCGCCGTGCTAGACGGAGTTGCAAAGCTTGTATGTGCTGCAGTCGACGAAACGGTTGCTCGACCGGCAATCCTGGGAAGTGGGCCGTTACCAACTTTCACGACGATTCTGGAAACACGCCCCTGGACCGACGGATCAATGGTACTGGTGATCTCGCCGATCGAACGGATTTGTTGAAGCTGTTCGGGCGCAATCTGAACGATGTATTCGATGTTATCGCCTCGTGACGACGTCGTTCCATCTGGTTGCCAGCCGTAGTCAACTCCGACTGCGGCAAGCATGATTAGCACGGGTGCTGCGCCCATCGCTCGATCCTTCCAACGATCCATCGCCATCGGGAAAAAGGCTCCCTGGGGCGATGCGGTTCATAAAATTTGCGGTAATGGAGTGAGCATCCGTTTGGAGGAAATCGCAGCCATCGCTAGCGTTCTCATCAATCGTTCAACGATTTTTGAAATTTCGCAACTGGCGCGCGACCGCCCACCCGGCACGAATGTTAACGGGATTACCAAAGCGGGGTAAATACCGATTTGTTGACTGGATTGTCCATCTTCTCGTCAATACGATAGAAGGATTCGGTAATCCAAAGAAACCAAGATAAATAAGTGTCCGGGACCATTTGTGCGAAGCACCCGAAGGACCAGTTCCTGGCAAATGGTACCGAACACTTATTTTATCCCTTTACAGTCTTGTCTCTTCCACCGGTTCGATCCATGCGACTTATCATCCACACCGGCTTTGCTATCTTATTTTTTTTGGCTGCGATGACAGAGACGGCATCAGCCGCCTTGATCATTCAGGGATATTCACCCGATCAGCATGAACGGTTTTCAGGAACTTCGTTCATTGGTAACGGGCTAGACCTTTCCGGAATCTCGAATTGGCGACCCAACGTCAATGCGCTCAATACTTGGGCGACCATGATCAGCCCATCGTACTTCCTTGCCGCGCGACACAATGCCCCTGCAATCGGCACGGCATTCACGTTCTATGATGGCAACTCGCTACTGGGCGGTTCGGCGACAAGAACGGTTATTTCCGGCGAAACGCTTGTTGACTCCGACCTGTGGATTGGAAGGCTGAACTCCGCCGTCCCGTCAACCATCGCTAAATACCCTATCGCGACAGGAAACTTGTCGGGTGCAACGCTCGCGGTCGTTGGCTCGTCGACGACGGTTGACGGCCAACGATTGGGGCGAAATGTCGTCGACTTGCAATTCGATGGATTCAATTCACCAAACCTTACCGGAACCGGCGACATCTACATCTACGACTTCGATAGTACAAGCAGCGCTGGTCCCGATGAAGCGTATCTTCAAGGTGGTGATTCCGGCGCGCCAAGCCTTACTTTGGTTGGGGGAAATCTCGCAATCACCGGGATCCACTGGTTTATCTACGGCCCCAGCTTGATCCCCGGCACCGACGCGGAGTTTGGGTCCGGCGATTCTCGCGTTGGCAGCTACATGAATTCGATCAACGCCGCGATGAGCGGTAGCGGTGAATTCGCGACGTTCGTTGCCGTACCCGAACCGTCCTCACTCTTGATCACAAGTTCCATGATTGCCGGCTATCTTTTGATCCGGCGGAGGCATCCGTCTAAAGGACCAGGATCGGTTTCCAACAATGTCTAGTGATTTGTTTTGGAGTAGTGGATCTTGCCAAAGATCATTCTTCCCCCGGGATTTTTGGTAAAATCCGCTACGGCCAATTTTGATTTCAATCGGGACGCACCCCTAGCCACGTGTGGGCATGTGTCGAGAGTACGGTGGCAGTTCGCTTGGCGGTGGATTGAGGCCGGTTTCTTCTTGCCAACGACGTCGTTCGACGGCACTCGCGTAATAACGAAGCCACGTTTGATCGTCACAGTCGTCGACACATCGCCAGTGCAGATAGTTTCGAGGAAGGTCGACCTTCTTCTCACAACTTGGCAAAATATCGCGATAGAGCATCGTGTACAGTTCGCGATCGCTTAAGTGATCTGTGCATTCGAGCACGATCCGGACGCTGTGAAGGTTGCGAATCGTTTGCCAAAGCAGTTCATGGAGAGCAGTCGCATCAAGCGAATCCGGGTGAGGCAACTGCAACGGTGGATTGAACCACTGAGCGATTGGCATCGCTGGGGCTCGCTCCCACGCCAACATCGACGCGAGATACTCGTTCTCAACGCGTAGCGGCATCCGGGTGGCAGTCGCGCCCGACACCGCTTCGTCTACGTAAGGCTCAAGTTCGTCGCGAAGACGAGCATTGTCCATCAGTAGCTCGACTTCGTCCAAAACCGATCGGCTAGATTCACTCATCGGTACATCGTTCTCAGCTTGGATTGCAGGCAGCCAACGCTCCAACATGTCATTGACCGGTGGCCACTCCGTCTGATCTTCGTCCCAAACAAGTCGTTTTGGACAAGCTCGATCCGGCCACGCATACGATCCTATCAGGCGGTCAGTCAGGCTCAACGGCTTCTTTGGTGAAAATCGCCCGATGCTCCGTAATTTTCCGTTGGTTCGTGATGCGACCGTTATGAACGTTACTTTTTGCCATTTAACGGCGTGTTTTTTGAAAGCAAATGCCGGTACAACGACGTGTGCTCCGTCACCATTCGCTCGACCGTGAACTGCTCCGCAATCTTGCTTTGACCAGCCGCCGCGAGCCGATTTCGCTGGTCCGAATCATCCAGCAGCGAATTCGTTACACGGGCAAACGCGGCACGGTCCCCCGTCGGCACTAATCGCCCGGTCACGTTGTGCTCGACAAGGTCGCGATTGCCTGGGATATCGGATGCCACGACGCAGACCCCCGCCTGCATCGCTTCGATCATGGAATTGCTTTGGCCCTCATATTCACTTCCGTTCCAAAACAAATCCGCATGCGGAAGCAGTTCCGCCACATCGTCCCGATGCCCTGCAAAGCGAACAAAATCGGGCTTCGATACCGCGTCTCGGTGCCGCAGTAATTCTGCACTCTGCGGCCCATCCCCGATGATCACCAGTGCGGTATCACCGCGCATCGACGCGATCAGCTCACCGGCCCAAATCAGGTCTCGATAACGCTTCTGCGGCCACAACCGACCGACCGCGACGATCAATCGTTTCTCCGATCCCACCTGTAACCTTGCAAACGCTTCTGCTCGCGAGATACCTGCTAATGGACGACTTAAAATGCCGTTAGCAATCACGGTAAATTTTTCTCCGGGGATTCCGTGCTCGACATAAAAGTCTTTGACACCATGGCTGTTCGTTGTCACGCCATCGGTCCGCTTCGCAAGCCATCGATCGATCGCGAAATGGGCGGGCGTCTTCCACAAGTCAACACAACGTTCACTACCAAGGACGACAGGTATCCCAACGACTCGCGCCGCGTGCCGCGCGTATGCATTGGCGGCAAACAGCCATGTGTGGACGACATCGCCATGCCAATCCTTCAGCCATCGCCGCAGCCGAAAGTAAGCGGTCGGATCGGCCTTGAATCGTTTCCCAATCAGCGTCACTGGCACGCCCGCTTGGTCCAGTAAGTCATGCAGTGGCCCATCATGAGTCAAGACAACCACATGCGGTTCAACGTGATGGTCTCGCAGCCCCGCGGCCAATAAGCAAAGCTGCTTCTCTGCACCACCTCGATCCAGAGTCGGAATGACGAGCGCAACTCGAAGTGGTTCAGTCATTTCCGTTCACTGTTTTTAGTTTTCATCATCGTTCCAACAAACGATTTAGCAACGTAACGAACCCGTTGACGGTTTCGCTGAAAGGCTGACGCTGAACCAATTCGCGGCGCAACCGTTCCGCAGCATTTTGAGCCGGAGCTAACTCGCCAAGAACTCGCCGAACCGCGTGGTGGAGCGATGTCGAGTCCGATTCCGAACACCAATGAATGCACTCATCGTACGCCCCGGCGATCGCTCGTGTATCGGGGGCATCCACCATGACCATCGGCAACGAAGCCGCGATCGCTTGGGGTACGAAACTGTCGAGCCCATCGTTTGCAGATGGCTGAATATAAACATCCGATGCCATCAAAACGTCCGAGAAATCAACGAAAGTCCCGGGCATCGCAACATTCTGTCGGACGGATTGTTGCTTGAAGTAGCGATGCAAATCATTCCTCATCGGCCCATCGCCGATCAACCAGAATCTCAGATCAGGCCAAAGATTAATAAGATTTGTTATCGCTTCGGCTAGGGTCGTTAACTCGCTGCTTGGGACCATCGCTCCGATCACGACCGCTACCATCGAACCGCGATCGGTCTTCAAGTCACCATTGATCGATGCGAGAACCTGACGCGATCGTTCACGAGACGCCGCGTCGCGCCCGGCAAGACCCTTGCTGGGCGAAACCCCAGCGGCGATCCGGTGCAGTCGTTCGGCTTCGTAACCGGCTGCCAACATCGCCTGATGCGTCGACGCGCGCGTCAGCACAATCGCGTTTGCGGCCTGAACGGCGGCGACGACTCGCCGTCGATGCCGGACAGGCAACGCAAAGTTCGTATCCGCTTGCTGGCCGGTTCCCGAATGATGGACAATCGAAATCCGTCCCGCTCGCCGCGCCGCCTCGACCACCAACGACGCTTCTTCTCGCATCGTTGCGCTGTAGATCACGTCATAGCGATCCGCATGTTGACGGAGCCAGCTTTCCACGTGACGAAGATAACGTCCCATCGACCAATCGCTGCGCGGCGCGGCAGCGGGCCGATTGACCACGATCTCGCGGTGACAAATCTGATCCGGCCAAGAAGATGCATAGCGTGGCGTCAAAACCTCAACCTCAACACCCGCTCGCGCAAGCCCGCAGGCAAGCCGAACCGTGCGGTTGGCAACGTCGCTCCACAGATGCGGCCAGTAATGTCGACCGACCATTAATATGCGAATCGGTCCCTTTGACACAATCAACCAAATCCAGCCTTCAAATCGCTTTCCTCAAGAACGCCCAAGTACGGCAGGTTGCGGTAGTGATCTTGATAGTCCAAGCCATAACCGACCACGAACTCATCAGGAATCTCGAACGCCACAAAGTCCGGTCGCATCTCAACATCATGCGGTCGATTCTTGTGAAGCAGTACCGCCGTCCGCACCGACGCAGCCCCCATCTCCGCGACTTCGCGGGTCAAGCGTTCTAGGGTCCGGCCAGTGTCGAAAATGTCATCCACAAGCAATACGTCGCGTCCCTCGACGTCGATCATCATCCGCGTATCGATCGCCAGCTCACCCGCCGTCATCGCCCCACGATAACTGCTGGCCTGAATCACGCCCACTCGAAGCGGCATCGAGAGCATTCGGATCAAGTCCGCAAACAGAACCAGCGATCCAGTCATCACCGCTACCACCGTCAAAGATTGCGGGCCGTAATGGCCGTCGATCTTTGCGGCTAGCTTTTGCACACCTTCGTGTAGCTGTTTTTCGTCAAGCAGAATTCGCATCGCAACCTAGATAATCAGTTGTCAGTTGTCAGGCGTCAATCTTCAATTTCGGGTCGTCGGCAACTCGGCCGCGCCCGCGATCAGCTAGAGCCAAGTCAAAATACGCAGCCTGGGGGTCTTCTGCGGCAATCATCGCTTTTTCCGGTCGTGCCGTCTTCCCCTCGTCGATACCACAATTGGTGAGATTACCAGAAAACGGAATATGGAGTCGATGACAAGCCATCGACCGCGATTTCCGCTCGTATGACGACAAAGATTCTTTCCTTGGATATTTTTTCGCGATGACCAATTCGCAGCGGCTAGCCTCAGTCCGTCGATGCCTCGAGCTATGGCTCGATAGCCAGCAATGTGACACGGACGCCGAGATTCGAGATTCCGTTTTGATCCGAGACGGATTCTACGTTGGCCGTCGCTTCCAGCTCGGCAATTTCAGCGCTGTTTGGTTCATGGAACAGGATGAAGTCAAAGTTCGCGATGCCTCGGGATCGGTAGTCGCCCGTTTCGACGCCCAAGCGATCGACCAAGCCAGCCAATCGCCGATCAAGTCGGACCCGACTTCGGACGACGCAACCATCATTTCGATCCCGATGGTCAGTGAACCGCTTCGCCATCATGCCGAAGTCCGCCGCGCGGCGTAGGACGACCAGGCTTCAGGTCTCAGGTCTCGCGTCTCAGGTCTTACTCGTCAAGATTTACTGCAGATCAATGATTCTGCTGGTCAGGCGATTATCGTTATCGACAAGATCGATGCGGACCTGTCCAGGACCGCTGATCACAGCATCGCCTTCGACCCGTTTCATCGCACCGTGGCTGAGCACCATCGCGAGAATCTTACCTGATTGGGCATCTTGGTAGCCGCTATCTTCTGGGGTTAGAACGCGATCATCGCTGCCCGTCGCGCCAAGTTCGGAAACATCGTCGACAACGGCGTTGCCATCGTCATCAACATCGACCACTCCCGACGCACCGTCGGTCCCTGCAGAGACGTACACAATCGCCGCAGGGTCCCAAACAGAAATTGAAACGTTTAACGATGATTTGCTGCCAAAAAAACGAAACGGCACGCCATCGACCTCAATAATTCCCGGTCGATCATGGTCGATTCCCACGGTTTGTTTGGCGACAAATTTCGGCCAAGTAATATTTAGTGAAACGTGCTCCGTATTGGGAGAATGCCAAAGACTCGACACGCGATAACCAGTTGCGACTACGGCAAGTCCATATAAAAGGTATCGAATCACAATCACCCGAGAATCCTGTTTTGCGACTGGGAGAAAGGAGACATAAGATTCAAAACCAATAGTGTGCGGGCACTACAAACTAGGACGGTGAACAACACTGGTCTGATAAATCTGCCT
>Ga0105046_10019580_pt1 | contig 10262 bp, 7 predicted proteins | sample MAT03_FD_78385 | JGI IMG/M metagenome (GOLD analysis project Ga0105046, IMG submission 78385) | Freshwater microbial communities from Lake Fryxell liftoff mats and glacier meltwater in Antarctica - MAT-03 (megahit assembly) | ecosystem: Environmental > Aquatic > Freshwater > Ice > Liftoff... | reverse complement strand
GAAGTTTTCCCGTAATCGTGTACCCACACGTTCGCAACAAGCCGGTCAGTCCGCAATCATGATTCGATTGCTCGGGTTACAGCCCACTTACATGTCGCATGATGTTCTCGAATTCGAATATCGCATTTCGAACATCCACCAAAACACGATTTCAGCGATCGAAGTTTCCGTCGTGTGGTTGACGGAAGGCAAGGGCACGGAGGACTTGGGCGTCCATTTCTTTCAGCGACTAACCGGCAACTCCCTTTCCGCATCGGATTGGTCACTACCTCAAAAGGTTCAAGTTCCACTTCCTGACTCACCGCTATCCTACGAGGGGAAGCTGCTCAAAATATCCTGGTGCGTTCGGGTACGATTTTATCTGAACGATGGAACCGAACTCGTTGCTCAGCAACCGTTTTATCTCGGAACGGTTACCCGCGAAGTATAACCCGCGTTTCTCGCGAGTCAGCGTCGATCTGGGAGCGCCTGAAGGCGTTACACCAACGCTGGTGTTCAGGCTTTAGCCGCTCCCCCCGATATCCTGCCTGTCTTGAATGGCGTGGACTTAAGCTCTCCACCTAGCCCGCCTAGGTGGAAGCCAGACTGAATGGCTAGATGTCGAAACCCTCCGGACCGCCCGTCCCCACCCAGCTTTCGTTCGCCAAAGGCGAACGAAAGCTGGGTGGGGACGGGCTCAAGGTCGCAGCGTTAACGACTAGCCGGAAAGTCGTTGGTCCACCGGCACGAGGCCAGTGGAGCCAGGGAATTGCCTTACGTCCACGCCATTCTGGCCTGTCCGATCGTAAGTGATGTTTGGTCAGATTGAGGAACAAAATCGTATCAAAAATATCCGCAGATTTTACGTTTCAACGGCAATCTTTTACTAGGGCCGCCATGTCGGTAACGTAAAATTGCTTGAGCAAATGGTAGACGTTGGGGTGATACTCAGCCAATTCAGACGGTCGCTGAAAGTAGAACTCGCTCGCAACGGCAAAGAACTCGCTTTCCTGGGTGAGACCATAGTCGTTGATCAAGATCGAATGTCCCTGACTAACCATTTCCTGCGCCGCCCTGTACTCCGCCTTCATCGCCGCCAACCAGCTAGCTTCATCGATACTCCCTGGGAGTGGCGGCACCCCATCTGCGGACGGACCATTGATCATATCCAACTGATGCGAGAACTCATGGATCACGAGATGGTTGCCATTGTTCGCGCCGATGGAAGCAGACCGAATATCGCGCCAGTTGAGGACAACCGGTCCACGGTAAATCGTCTCGCCAGCTCGGTAGAATTCGCCAGCCAACTCCGTCCCAATGGTTTGGCCGGAAAGTCGAGGCACGACCCTCGCTTTGTATGCTTGAGGGTAGATTAGAATCGTCGCCGTCTTGTCGAAGTACCAGTTTGGGTAAGCGAGAACCATCAGCCCCGCAGACGCTGCTACCTGCCATTGAATCGAATCGGTTATCTCCAGTCCATCGCAGCCTTCCCAAGATTTCTCTGAGATAAAGACACGTGACCATCGAACGATCTGCTCGCGCTGGGCCATCGATAAGTGCGATGCTTGCCATAGCGAACGATCAAGCCGTTGAAGCTCTTCCAGCTCGACTTCTTTTTTGAGCAACTGTTTGCGTTGTCCGAAGAGCCATTCAAGCATAGCCTACTCTTTGGAACCCATAAGCATTCCGCCAAGGCCGCCCAGGACTGAGCCTTCCTCGGTGTGTTTGCCACGCCCTCCCGCTGCGCTGACGATGCTGCCTGCCAATCGCGAGAACGGGAGGCTTTGAAGCCATATCGGACCAGGTCCCGTTACTGTCGCGATAAATAATCCTTCGCCACCGAACAACGTGTTCTTGACGCCACCGATGAATTGGATGTCGTATTGAACCGATGGCCCTAATGCCATGATGCAACCCGTGTCGAGTTTCAACTGCTCACCTGGTCCGAGTACCCGGTGCATCAACGCCCCTCCCGCGTGAACCAATGCGATCCCGTCGCCTCGCAAGCGTTGCATGATGAAGCCCTCGCCACCAAACAAACCGACCCCAATTTTCTTTTGAAACGCAATGCTGACTTGAATTCCCCTCGCGCCACAGAGAAACGCTCCCTTTTGGCAAATCAGCTCGCCACCCATTTGGTCCAAGTGCATCGGAGTAATGCGTCCCATGTACGGTGCAGCAAATGCGATATGCTCGCGCCCTTGAGAGCGTAAGTTCGTAAACGTCGTCATGAACAATGACTCGCCAGTCAGCACACGCTTTCCCGCGCTGACCACTTTGTTCCAGAAACCGCCACTACTGGACGGGTCACCGAAAACAGTTTGCATTTCGATGCCAGGAGTCATGTACATCATCGACCCGGCTTCGGCGATTACTGTTTCGCCTGGATCGAGAGTCACCTCGACATATTGGGTGTCATCTCCGTGGATGCAATAATCGATTTGGTCGGAGGTTCCCTGTTTGCCGGCTGGCGACTGGTACGCTCGCGGTGCCGCATTGCTTGTGCTCGTCGCACTTCCTGTCGGTGCGTTTACCGGAGAGGCTGGTGACGATCCGCTCAAGTACCCATCGTCCATAAATGACTGCTGTGCGCTGGCTGCAACGTCACTTTGTGCCACAAAAACTTGGGAACAAGACTGGCATCGAACACTTTTCCCTAGGTGCTCGGGAGCCAGGCGATGCGCTTTGGAACAACTCGGGCAGTAAATAGTAAGCATGTTGAAATCCTAGAAATCATGGGCGACTAGATTCGGACGCGGTGGACACGGTGTTTTCGTTAAGGCGATGCCGTTTGGCGAAGCAAAAATTGTAGCAGAATGAACTTTCGCATGATCCTTCATTGAGTTACGTTGGTCGCTACTGACATTTTTTTTGCTCAACGTTACGTTGGCCGTCTATGGAGGGTATAGTTCGATGGTCGTTGCGAATTCTGTCCTGCCAACTCCCAGCTACCACGGGAACTCTTGTCCCAAATAGACTTTAGAGTTTTTTCTGATTCGACGAACTTCTTCTGAAGTGAATTGGTTGATATCCAGAAAGATCTCCTTCCCGGAAATCTTGCTGTCGCATAATCCTGCCGCCGTTACCTTTGTACCTCGGAGATCAATGGCATAAATTTGCGTTTTTGTGATCATCGCGAGTCCCGCATCTGTGATACCGGTATTGGCCAGATTGAGAAACGCTAGTGCGGGAAGTGATACCACATTGGCTAGAGTCTGGTCGGTTACGCTAGAGTTGCTTAAATCCAAGCTTATTAGTAACGATGGACGCCATGCCGAAAAACACTCGCCCGTAAATTGCTTGCCGTTAAGGGACAACCGAGTGAGGTGCTGAATTTGCGCGTTGGCCAATCCCCTTTCGGTAATTCGGGTCTCGCCCAACTGTAGTCCTTGGACTCTTGTAGCGAGAGCTAGGCTTGGCAAGATGTTGTCGGTAAGTGCGGTTCGATTGATTGAAAGTTTGAAACAATTGAGGGATGACAGTAACGCGCTAAAAGGTGCGTCGGACATAAGTGTTCCATCTAGGACTAACTTGTGGCTATTAAGAGTGCCCGCATTTCAGAAAGCAGTCTCATCGATCTCGCAATCCGTTAGGTCCAACTCTGTCAGATTGGCGACCGTTAGCAGCTTGGCTAGTCCCACGTTATTGACTTGTGCCTTTCCAAGTCTCAGTCCAAGGATTCTCTTAATTGCAGTCGATTCGGCAAGCTGATCGCAATCGATCGCCGACTCTCTAAGATCAATATAAACTGGAATTTTTTTTTTCGATATACGTCTGAAGCGTAAGGCTCGTCACTTTCGTTCGGGCAAGCCCAATTCTTGAAATTGGCCGGATGTCAGCAAGTCGTAACAGTCCGATATCCGTTATCTGTGTTCCTTCCAGGTCTAAGCTATGAAGTCCAATAAACTTCGAGAGCTTGGGAACGTCCTCGTCTCCGAACCTACAATTCGCCAAGGACAAGATTCCAATCCGTTGAATCCTCTCATTTTTCATCAACTCGTCAAGAGAGGTATCCGGAGAAACCTTGAGTTCCACTGGTTCGTTGTTCGCATCAAGATGCAACACGCCTTTCTCACCAAGCTCCCTGGCTTGACCTTGATACTCCGTCAACTTATCAACGCGACTTTGCGTGAGATTGGACGTCGAGATACTTACTATCGAGGCGAAGCCCAATATCAGTCCAGCAAGAGCGCGATGCATAAAGGGGCTGTAACCCAAATGGCCCTCGTTCGATGGTTCATCATCAACTAATGGAGACGGGTTCGCATCAATCGGCTTGGTGGATGCGACGCATTCTGGAGTGGATTGAAAGAGTCGATATCCCGACGCTATCAATGCGACCAATCCGGTCAAAAATACGACGGCTGAAACAGTACTAATCGCTGCTGAAAGAAAGATGACCTCCGTCAAAACAGGGAAAACTCCAGAACTCAATTTTTGCCCGATCACGTTTACTACCAACGAGATCGACATCGTCAGCAATACGACAATGCCAAAGAGCATTAACATTAGTTTGAGCCTACGTCGCGACGTTGTTCGAAAACAAATCCATACAGCTGGCGCGACTCCGAGAAGCGATGCCGATGCAACTACGGAACAAACAACACCAAGGGGTAGCAAAAATTGAAACTGCGGCATCTGTGCAATTTCCGCCGCAGCTGTAGCCGCGATAAGGGATGCCGCCGTGACAGCCGTGCCTATTAACAACTCTTCGACTCCCCATCTCTGAGGCTTGTATCCTAACTCTTTCTTTCGAGTAAGTCGCCAATCGAAACGGCCTCGAAACACAAGCAACGGTGTGGCGCCGGCTAGGACAAACGCTGGCGCGAGCAACGCAGGTGCAAGAACCGCGAACCAACCGTACTCCAGTCCGTATAAAAAACGTTGGTGCAGATTTTCTCCCAAGGCAAATAAAAATACACCAGTTGATGCAAGGACGACCGCGAACACGTATCCGCTCAGCCAGGTCCGGCCCAAGAGACTGCCAATGAGACATACAAAACATGTTTGACCAACCATTGAGCCAACAAAAAAAACCAATGCAGTGCCCCGCTGCCATGAAGTGACAGTGTTCATCATCGGCAAGGACGCAAGATCGAACACCAACGCGACCACAACGTAAAGCCAAAGTGGCCATAACCGCCAAAGTGGACCTGAGCGTTGCTCTTTAGGAATAGAATATGTTTCCAAAATGTTGCTCAGATGGTCATTGGACTTAGTGTCGTAGGGTGGGCTGAGCCCACCCTACGTTTTGCTTTGTTGCCCTGCGCGATGCCGCACCCGGATTTTAGGCTTTACAGCGATTGCCTGCTGCGCGGTTTTCGCATGACCCAATCCCCGATGTCATCGAGGTAAGTGTACATCACGGGTACGGCCAACAGTGTCAGCAACAACGAAAGGGTCTGACCTCCCGATGCCAGCACCGCGATCGAACGACGCTCTTCGGAACCTGGGCCGTTGGCGATCAGCAATGGGAGCAGCCCCGCCACGAACGAAATCGTCGTCATTAAAATCGGTCGCAATCGATCGCGGTTCGCTTGAAGGATCGCTTCGTAACGTGGCATGCCTTTGCGCCGAAGCGCATTCGTGCAGTCGACTTGCAGGATCGCTGCCTTCTTTACCACACCGAACAACACCAACACTCCTAACGCTGAATAAACGTTGAGCGTCTCGTTGCCCCAATACAAACTGATCAAGCCAAATGGTACGGACAGCGGTAGCGTAAAGAGAATCGTAAAGGGATGCGCCAAATGCTCAAACTGCGCCGCCAAGACGAGATACATGAAGATGAAACTCAACAAGAATGTCCAACGAAACTCGTTAAGCGTCTTTTCGAGTTCTTTGCCACGCCCCAAAACCCGAGTCTCAAAGCCAGGTGGAACGCCGATTTCAGTTGCCAATTCTCGCAATGCCTGCACACGGTCGGCCAATGCGTAGCCGATTGGTATGTTTGCACGTATCGAAACCATCCGTTGGCGGTCCAATCGATCGATACGAGCGGGCGCGTCGCCAAAATCAAATCGGACAATGTTGTCGACCCGCGTTAGCTTGGATGCGTTGTTCCTGGTTGCCGATTCCGTATCCACCGCGGATACCAGTCTGCCCGCGGCTGGGTTGGCGCGGACATACAGTTGCGAAATCGAATCCTTGTCACGGCGATCCAGCCCAACAAGCCGCAATTCGACATCGTAGGCGTCGTCGACCGTTGCATCGCGGTAGCGAGAGACACGTTCGTCACCGCCGACTGCTATACGCAATGTATCCGCGATCTCCTGGACGGAAACACCCATCGCCGCAGCCCGCTCGCGATCAATCGAAACCAGCAACTCAGGCTTATCCAATCGCAAAGTGGAGTCGACGTCGACGATGCCAGGTAACTCAATCGCCCTCTTTTTTAACTGCTCGCTGAACTCGGCCAACCGCTTTACGTCGGGACCGGTGATGCAGAAATCGATGTCCACATTGGGGCCTTGACGCAGTGACGTCAGGTTTCGAATCGAGACTCGCACATCCGGTATCGACTTCATCAGGGTTCGTATTTCGCCCATCTTTTGTTGCTGACTGAAATTGCCATCGAATGCCTTTCTCGGATTGCCCTGAATCAAAGCAAAGAAGAACCGCTCGAGTGAAAAGGTCCGTTCGGACGCTTCCTGCAACCGAACAAACACACTGCCGTTGTTGACGCCGCCAAAGCCACGCGACCCAACGCTTGAAAGTGTTAGGACGACACCCTTTACAGTCCGCAACTTCTCTTCCACGACTTGCAGTGCTTCATTCATTCCAACAATGGAGGTGCCCTCTTTCGCGTTCACACTGACTTCAAACTCGGATTCGTCGACGTTGGTCGGTATATAATCTTGCCGAACCCAACTGTACAGCGGGATGTTGGTCAGAATGGTCCCAATGCACAAAAGCAGTGTCAAAAAACGGTACTTCAGTGCCGCGCGTAGCGAGGCCATGTAACTCACTTCAATCCAATGATAAAAGCCCTTTTGTCGTGTTGTCTTCTGTAAGTGACTGGAAGCATCATCGTGCTTTGGCTTTTTCAGAAGCAAGCTGCACATCATCGGCGTCAACGTAAAGCTGATGACCATCGACACGAGAATGGCAACCGTGGCCGTAACTCCGAATTCAAAAAGCATCCGCCCGGTTACGCTGGACAAAAAAGAAACGGGCAAGAAAACGATGACGAGCGAAATGGTCGTCGCGAGCACCGCCATTCCAATCTCCTTGGTACCATCGATTGAGGCTTGAAACGGATCCATGCCTTGTTCCTCAATGCATCGAAACACATTTTCTAGAACTACGATCGCGTCGTCGATCACAACACCAACCATGAGTACCAACGCCAGCATCGTGACGTTATTGAGAGTAAAGCCAAAGGCCTTCATGAACGCAAAAGTGGCGATGATGGATGCCGGAATGGCAACCGAAGCGATAAGCGTGGATCGCCAGGATCGCATAAAAAGTAAAACGGTGAGGCAAGCCAAAATCGAACCAGAAACGAGATGGTTTTCGATTTCGTGCAATGCAGACAGAATGTAGCGTGACTGGTCTTGGATGATTGCAACGCGAACATCGTTTGGCAACAACGCCTCACTTCGTTTGAGTCTTTCCTTGACTCCTGCGATGACGTTGACAGTGTTTTCGCCGGACTGTCTTTGCACGCTCAAAACAACCGTCGGATTGCCATCGAGCCTGGCCATCGTTCGAACTTCTTTGGTACCGTCGACAATTGTCCCAAGATCGCCAAGTCGGATTGACGCGCCCCCGACGGTCTCGATTACCAAGTCGTCGAAGTCTTTGGATTCCGCTACGCGACCGAGTGTTCGCAAGGACCGCTCTCGCAAGCCCTCGTCCACGCGGCCACCGGGTACTTCGGCGTTTTGCCGTACCAGAGCGTCGCGCACTTGGACGATGGACAATTGATAGGCGGCCAAACGTTTGGCATCAATGTTTACTTTGATCGCACGTTCGGCTGCGCCCGAGATGGAGACTTGCCCAACGCCAGGACTCGATTCGATGACACTCTTTACATATCGGTCGGCCAGCAAGTACAACTCGCTGGCGGTTCGCTCACCGGAAACGGCGATCGACATCACCGGCGACGAATCCAGGTCTGACTTCTGAACGACAGGCGGGTCGATGGTTCGCGGCAGGCGATTCGTAACGGACGAAACCACATCGCGGACGTCTTGCACGGCGGCATCGATATCCCTCGAGAGCGAAAAGGTGATCAAAACGATCGAGCTACCGTCGGTCGAAATGCTTCGCAATTCCTCGATGCCAGCTACGGTTGAAACCGCGTCTTCCACGATTTGTGAAATTTCGGATTCGACTTCTTGAGAGGCCGCGCCGGGATAGCCAGTACGGATGAAGACGGTGGGCAAGTCCGTTTTGGGAAACCGATCGATGCCCAGGGACGGGAACGCCACCACGCCGGCAACAACCATCGCCATGACTAGCATGAGGGCAAATACCGGTCGCTTAACGCAGATTTCAGCAAGCCAATACAAGGTAGGAACCTGAAAGGGTGGGAGGCAGGAAGTGGTGGGGGGATGCTTGCAGCGAATACTCGCTTGACCACCATTGTACTTGCCGCCAATCCCCGCAGTAGTCAAATAGATCTGCCACAGCCCGAAACCTTGTTGCAAACCGAATAACCGCTGTAAATTAAATCGAATTCGCCACGCAATGCGCTCTTATCGTAAAGTAAACGAGTGAAGGCAAATTTCGCGTACTACAGTTCGATCGCTGGTAACGCTTGATTGGCTCTGACATACACGCGAGGTCCCTGTGCGATCGTTCTTCACTTCATCCTTGGACAAAATCGATCCACCCGAGCCGTTTGTTAATGCAATGCAATGGGATTCGTATCGAAGCCAATTTCAAACACCTCAAAGCCTAGTCTCAGGCAATCGGAACTGCGCATTGGCGTCGGGGAGCCTCAATCCCGAGTCCGTTGAGCTTTCGAACGGATCAGGTCCTTGGCAGCATATCCCGTTTATTGTTCAAAACACATTGGATCGGCCAATTACCATCGAGATCGATGCCGGACCGCAGGCCATCTCCGCAATGGAAGTAGATGCCTGCTTTGGCGAGGGAGGCATTGACTTTCTCAAGGAGAGTCCCACTGGAACTTCATGGTTGGAAACACCGTTTCTGGCGAGCGACGCTACGTACGATCAAGAGCTCGGACTCCTGGAAAGCGTTCAGGAGATCGCAATTGCGTTGGCTCGAACAAAGCCGACTCGAACGCTGTCCAGTCAACAAGATGCCGGCCATTGGACCACTCCCGGTTGAAGAAATCGGCGCCGATCCCTGTCCGTCCTTGCTCATGGGAACCCAAGTTCTGTGGCTGAGCAGAGCGTCTGGCTTTCGGATCAGCGATATCGCGAATAGCGTTGAGGCCAATCCCTTTTTTAGCCAAGAAGCCCGAACTATCCGCCGGTCAAGTCGGCGGGATTCCAAAATACCGCAGGCTCGTCCTGCTGGATTCTTATGTTTTCGGCTAATCAAAGTGAGACGGCCTCAAAGCTCGTAGGGGGCGTGCCGTTTGCGTTCCTGTCTGTTCGCTTGCAAATCCAATCCCCCTGCACTCCAATCCACTATAGCACTCTAAAAGTCAGGGGAGTCCGTGCCCAAACCTGTAAACCCAATCGTCAGACCAAGGATTCGCTATGAGCCGTGCATCACAATTCAAACGCCTTTTGGCACTCGACTTGGCTCCAATCCGCAAACAGTCGAATCGTGTCTCGCCACCCGCTGAGCAACTTAAGTCTCATCGTCAAGTCCGTTTGCCCCGAGGCTCACGCAGACGCAATTTGAACATCGAAACTCTGGAACAACGAGCGATGTTCGCTGCCTCCCAGTTGGTTATGAACAGCCTAGTGACTGAAGCCGTACGAGAGATGGAAACGTCGACAATCGTTTGGCAAGGTGAGAAACGTTCCGTCAACGCCGGACATTGGATCATTGCAATGGACGGCTTACCAGGCTCCCCCGCATCGAAACTAGCCGCCGTCGACAAAGAACTCAAGCAACTCGGCTCAGGCCCTGCAGTCAAATCCGTGAGCAGCCTCGGTGGACGCAGTGCGCTTTTGATCGAAACGGATACGAATGTCAACTATGCAGAGTTGAAAGCGTCGCTTTCCAGGCTCCCCGGCTTTCGTTATGTTGAGCCCGACTTCACCATCAGTATCGACTCAACAACACCTAATGATCCGAGGTTTCCCGATCTCTATGGAATGAACAACGTCGGACAATCCGGTGGTTCCGCCGAT
>Ga0105046_10019579_pt1 | contig 10262 bp, 9 predicted proteins | sample MAT03_FD_78385 | JGI IMG/M metagenome (GOLD analysis project Ga0105046, IMG submission 78385) | Freshwater microbial communities from Lake Fryxell liftoff mats and glacier meltwater in Antarctica - MAT-03 (megahit assembly) | ecosystem: Environmental > Aquatic > Freshwater > Ice > Liftoff... | reverse complement strand
TCCAATTAAACGCTCGGCAAGTCATCGACCGGGAACCACTTACGTTGCTCCCAGCTTTGAATTCCGAGTTCAGCGAGCTGGACGCCTTTAGCGCCTTCTCTTAGCGTCCATGGAAAGGGCGTATCGAGTGCAACGTGCTTCAAAAACTCTTCCCATTGGATTTTAAAAGCGTTGTCGTAGGTCGTGCAATCGGGCACCTCTTGCCATCCTTGGAAAAAATCAATCGGCTGGTCAATGTCTGGATTCCAAGTCGGACGTGGCGTGGTACCAATGCTTTGCACCCAACATTTTCTCAAGCCGACGATCGCGCTGCCGTGCGTCCCATCGACTTGCATTGTAAGTAAGTCGTCGCGGCGCACTCGCACTGTCCACGAGCTATTAAATTGGCATATCACGCCGCCTTCACATTCAAACGTCGCGTAACAAGCGTCGTCGCTGGTACAGTCGTAGGCGTTGCCTCGCTCGTCAATCCGTTTTGGAATATGGGACGCGCCTAGGCAACTGACCGCCTTTACTTTTCCGAACAAATCGTCGATCACATACCGCCAATGGCAAAGCATATCAACAATGATGCCGCCGCCGTCTTCTTTTCGATAGTTCCACGAAGGACGCTGAGCGGGCTGATCGCCATCTTCGCCGGTAAAAACCCAATAACCGAACTCACCGCGTACGCTGAGGATTCGTCCAAAGTAGCCTTGGTCTCGAAGCGTTCGGAACTTGCGAATGCCGGAGAGCCAAAGTTTGTCTTGTACGACGCCATTCTTCAGGCCAGCGTCCTCGCAGAGCTTAGCCAATCGGAGTGCCTCGGCCGATTCGACGGCGGTCGGCTTCTCACAGTAGATCGCTTTCTTCGCCTTGACTGCTTTCTCGACAAAACCAGCTCGTTGTAGCGTGCCTGATGCATCAAAGAAAATTTCATCGTCCGGATTCGCAAGCGCTGCATCAATGTCCGTCGTAAAACGTGTGACTCCGGTCCGTTCGGCGAGGGCTTTCAATTTGTCATGGTTGCGACCTGTCAAGATCGGGTCTGGCATTAGGATGAGATCGTCACCTACTTTAACGCCCCCCTGATCGCGGATCGCTTTGATCGAGCGAATGAGATGCTGATTCGTGCCCATGCGTCCGGTGACGCCATTCATAATGATGCCGATGCGTTTTGTTTTCATATTGAGATTTGAGATTTCAGATTTGAGATTTGAGATTTCAGATTTGGCTTATACCTTACTCCTCTTCGTAAAGCTTTGCATAGCTGGTGCTGATTTCGTCGAGAAATTTATTTTGGTCAGTAGCCCACCATTTGTTTGAAAAGATTTCGACTTCTCGATAACCGGCAAAGCCAGTCGCGTCGACCCAGTCGCTAATTTCTCGAATGTTGATACAGCCTTCGCCCATTAAACCGCGGTCGTTGAGAAGATCGGTTGTCGGTGTTTTCCAGTCGCAAATGTGAAAAGCATGCAGCCGACCCGTACGTCCTGCTAGCTCGATCTGTGTTTTTAACTCAGGATCCCACCAGACGTGATAGACATCGATCGCGATTCCGAGTGAACTGGGCGATCCGAGTGTGTCGCATATTTCGTGAGCCTGTCGCATCGTGTTTACTGCACTCCGATCATCGGCGTACATCGGGTGCAACGGCTCGATAGCTAGCTTGACACCTGCATTCTCGGCGGCGGGCAGAACGGCGGCGATTCCGTTTGTGATCTGCTTTCGTGATTCAGCTAGGCTCTGCCCTGGAACAGCTCCGCATACGAGAACGATGAGTGGAGCTCCAATCGAGTGAGCTTGTTCGATGGCGGTCAAATTATCATCAATGGCCGCTTGGCGTCCGGCATTGGTTGTCGCTGGGAAAAAACCGCCTCGGCAAAGACTTACCACTTCAAGCCCTGCATCGTTTGTCTGACGCTTGACCGTCGCCAAATCGTGCCCTTCGAGCGACTGCCGCCAGATCGTAATGCCGCTCACACCTCGTTTAGGAAATGCCGCAAGGCACTGTTCAAGGCCAAGCGGCTTGGTCGTCACGGTGTGGATGCAAAGTCGATTCATCTTATGTGGTACAGGCTCTAGCCTGTGTGTTTTAAAAGAGTAGCTTGGAGTGATGTGTTGCGAGAGCTTAGATTAGAATCCAGTTCTTACGGCTGGTAAATCAGTTTTCTCACGATGGTTACGAACGGAATTTCCGATGGAACTATACCAACTCGAATATTTCCTCGAGGCCGCTAGGCAGCGGAACTTCACGCGGGCCGCCGCGCACCTGCATCTGGCCCAGGCGGCGCTCAGCGAGCAGATCCGCAAACTTGAAAACGAGCTAGGCACGCCGCTTTTTAGCCGTGGTCGTCGCGAAACGGTCCTGACCGCCGCCGGAGAAACGTTGCGTCCGCACGCCGAGGCGCTATTGGCTCGGGCCGATGCTGCGAAGTGCGCTATACAAGAACTCATTGGGCTACGAGGTGGTCGACTAACCCTGGGAGTGATTCCGTCGGTGAGCGCGTGCCTCTTGCCAGCCGCTATTGCCTCGTTTCGAAAACGATATCCGCTTGTCGAATTGGCTCTCTTAGAAGGAACATCCGAAGAAGTCGCTCAGTGGGTTGAACGCGGGCGCGTCGAGTTTGGTATCGGCCAGCTTCCGACAACCGGTGGCAGTTTCGATGAACAAATCTTGTTCACAGAACCGTTTGTAGCTCTCGTCGCCAAGTCGCATCCGGCCGCGAAGCAAATCAATATCAGCCTAGCCAAACTATCGCATGAGTCATTCATACTTTACAAAGGCCGAGTACGCGATACCGCACTGGCCGCTTGTAGGTCGACGGGCTTCGAGCCACGCATCGCATGCGAGAGCAGTGAGCTCGAAACCATTCGCTCACTCGTCGCTGCTGGCCTTGGTGTCGCTATCCTTCCGCTGCTAGCGACACGTGAACCGCATGCCAAATGTGTTGCCCTCCGTCTACGCGGCGATCCCGTCGAACGACAAGTCGCCATACTAAGCCGTACCGGGCACATTGACTCTCCAAGTGCGGCCGTGTTTCGAGAAATCTTACTTGGATGCTGTTGAGGCCTCGCCTTGGATTGCGAATCTTTTCTTTCCCTTCGCCGAATTAAACAGAAAGGCAAACTGATTGATTTTGCTTCCGCCGTTTTCCAACCATCGGTACCTGCACAATTCGCCCTTCCGAGCAACGTTTCCCGGCAAGAGAATCCCGCTGAGCAAGCCAATTGCTACTTTCTTGGCATGACAGACTTCGTTTTCTTCTTCGCAACGCCAACCGTTTCTTTGAGCGCTTTGGCTGCGTCCAAAAGTTCATAACCTTTTCGATACCAAAGAGCAAACTTCTGCGCGCTCAAGCTCATATCGGCAAACTCAAATTTCAAGAAGTCGGCAGGAATGCCGCAATTGATTACGATGCCGACGGCTGCTCTTGCTCGGACCATCGCGATGACGGATGAATAATTGTCGACCACGATTCTCGTGCACCCCTCAGCCGGGTGTGGTAGGTTCTTGAACTCACCGCGCAGGTCGCGACGGATAAGACATAGGTTAGTCGATTCGAGACTCTTAAAGCTCACTTTCATTCCTTCGTTTCGATTCCGAATGGAAAACGACCCGAGCCCTTTTGGCGGGGCAACTAAAACCATTCCAAGATTCGTTCCGAGCAAATCCAGGTCAAGTTTCGGATGGCTATCACTGGTAATCGTAACTCCACCAAAAGCCATTTCAACTTCACCGATTTCGAGCCATCGCAGTACTTGATCGAAGCTCGATTCCAGAATTTCTATGTCGATATCCGTACCCGTCTGATCTCGATAAGTCTGAATAAATTGCGGGATAAACGACGAAAGCAAGGTTGTTAGAATTCGGTTCGTGGCTGCAACTCGCAAGGTAACACGGCTCGATTGCAACGGACGCAAGCGATAGGAATCAAGCACCCTTCGGGCGTACGCTAGTACTTCTTCGCCGTCTTTAGTGAGGGAAAATCGTTTGCGATCGACAAGCGGTTTACCGAATCGCTGTTGCCCCTCAAGTTTTGCTAACGCATTATGGCTGTGAGCGTTGGTGAATCCGGCTGCCAACGCGACTTGCAGCATTGAACGGCAACTGGAGCTCGAAAGAATCGATCCGATTTTCTCGAAGAAGACTAATTCAGCGATCGTAATATCGCTTTTCTTTCGCTTTGTCGCTGTCTTTCTCATCGCGAACCTGGGTGTAGGTAAAGGTTACAAAACTTGCGTACAAATATATTATAGGTTTATACCCTGTTTAATAGAGGTTGCGTCGTCTATTTTTAAAGAATCGATCGGCCACTTGTTTATTCTTATTTATTGGTTTACGCCAGAACGAGTTTTTTATGATCCTTCCTGCCAAGGCACTCAAAGCCGAACATGAAAAGAACGCCAAACGAGTTCAGCTTGGATATAGCATTCAAAAGCAATACAAAATTGGTTTCCAGCCGACGGCTCCTGCTTCGTCGGAACTTATCAGCGTCAGCGACGAATTGCCGATCCTTACCTTTGCTCCAACGGGACGTGGTAAGGGAACGGGAGCAATTATCCCAACCCTGCTGACGAATCGGCGAACGATGATTGTTCTTGATCCAAAGGGCGAGAACTATGCCGTGACCGCTCGAGCGCGAAGAGCGATGGGACATTCGGTGTACGCGTTGGACCCGTTCAATGTGATGGCGAAGAAATCGGATGCTTTGAATCCGCTGGACCTGCTGAAATTGCCTGGAGTCTCGCAGGAGGCTGAGTGCGTCATGCTTGCTGAAGCGATCGGTCACGATTTTCAAAGCAAACGCGAAAGCTTCTGGGATCAGCACGCGCTCGGTTTGACAGCGGGACTAATCTACTTGTCGACAATCGAACCGTTCCTCGACAATCTCACGACGCTTCGCGACCATCTCGTTGGTGAGGATCCGATCCATAAGATCGCGACCGCTCTCGATTTGTTGACGGAGAAGAAGCTTGTCAAAACGATGGTTTATCGCGAGCTGGCGGCTTTTCTAAATCAAAGTGAACGAGAGACACGACCAAGTGTACTCGCGAGTGCCGGAGCTTACGCCAAGATTTTTAACTCAGATCGAATCGTCAAGGTGGTTGAAAAATCGACAATCAAGCTGAAGGACCTCGTCGATAGCAAGCCGATAACCGTCTATCTCATTTTGCCAACCACCAAACTGCAGTCGCATCGTGCGCTCTTACGACTTTGGTTGGCTACGATCATGACAGCCATACAATCGCGTAAGACACGACCGAAGGAAAGTACTTTGTTTCTGATCGACGAGTGCAGTCAACTCGGGTCGTTCGATCTTCTCAAAACTGCCGTAACCTTGAGTCGCGGATATGGAGTTCAACCTTGGTTGTTCTTTCAGTCGTTAAATCAGTTGAAAGAAAACTACGGTGAAGCATGGCGAACGTTCATCGATAACGCGGGTGCCGTCCAAGCGTTTGGATTCGCCAATATGTTTGGCGGAACTGAGTGGGGAGAATTCTTTGGTCGCAAGCCGAAGCAGCTTTTAGAAATGCCGAAAGAGAATCAACTGCTGTACATACCAGAAGAAGGAACTCTCGAATCGCGGCGATTGAATTATCTAGAGGATTCTCAGTTTGAAGGACTGTACGATACGAATCCTTATTTCCTTGATCCCGGCGTAGTAGGCGAACGGAATTAGGCGTGCGACAAATAGGTGGCGTAAGCTTCTAGCTTGCGAGGCAAAAAACGCAAGCTGGAAGCTTACGCCACGTTTACAGCCTTAAAATTTAACATGGACTCAGCGCTCGAAGCCTACTTACCAGCTTTGGCAAGTCTTTCGCGTTTTGCTCGGATAAACGATTGCACGCACAGTACGACAAAGATAAGACAAAGTGCTGCTGTCGCCCAAACGGACCCCATTTGGGAAATCGTTGGTGGCTCTTCCGAAGCGAGTTTAGTGAGCTGCTTTATCCCCATGAATAAACAAGCGACTCCACCCAGTAGGCCGACCACCGATGCTGCATGCATGGCGTGCTTCCTCAGACTATCTTTCAAGGAGACCAACCCGAGAACCGCGATCAGGACGCCGAAGATCGAGGGTATAAGAACGGTTGGACTCTTGAATCCTTGGTTGTAACCGATGGTTGCCAAAGTGACACCAATCAATAAAAGACCAAAGATAATTGCGGTGCGGGCCATCGAAGTTCATCTTTCTAAAGTCGAATACGGCACATTCGGCCGGTCATACAAAGCGACAATGCATTTCCAAGCATTCTATCGCTTTGCATTCTACTGTATAGGCAAACCATAGGGCATTACGTAGGTTGGTTGCATCGGACCGAACCAACGATAGGAAGCTCTTGGGGGGGCCAAATACATATAACCCGAATTAATGATCGGACGCCCCGGATTGACTCCAGCCCAGCGGGTCATTGCCGCAATTTCTAGATGTTGTGCTGCCACATACTTGGCTCGCTCGACTCGACTAGCCTTGATCATGTCCGCTTTGCTGGTGTTCGGATAGTGATTCGAGGCCGTGGAGTCGGACGTGTTAATTGGAATTGGCAACTTTTCGATCTCAGCCTGAACTTCGACGACCGTCGCCAAAAAACAACCGACGAGAAAGCTTAGTACAAATAGACGCATGCTGGATGTCTCCTTTTTTAAACTGACCTTCGATCGACAAAAACGTGTCGAACTTCAGAGACATCCATGTCAGGAACGAGAACCGAATGCCGTGTGGCAGTCTCGTTCTCGACTAAGCAGCCTTGCTCAATGGAAAAGAATCCACGAAAATCCGCGCAATCCTTCCATTGGATCCGGGATCGACATCGGCTTGTTCTAGAAACCAGCTAAAATACGGTAATCTTGCAAATCGTGGATTCGTCGAGTCGTATCGTACGAGTCAGTGAAAGTTTGATAGCCAAACTGTCGCAAGAGTCGATCCGAATCGTCAAGTACTACCAAGATAAACCTCTCGTGTTCTCGATGAACAGGCAAACTATGCGTGCTAAGGCCAACGGCTGTTTTTGTTTCGCGACGATCCGATTTCTGCTTCTGAGTAGCGTGTTCTTAATCGATACGGTCGATTTAAGAGCACAAGAAACCAGCGTGAAAGTCGCAGATCCGATCGCCGCCCTTCAGGAGAGTTCGTTCGAAGCAAAAGTCGCTGACTGGGGATATTGGGGACCTAAGCCGAGATCCTATAGCGGTTGGACGAACCATTCCAACCGTTTGATTCCTGTCTATACCTTCGGTGGTTCCTTTAAGCCCTACATGGGTGAAAACAGCGTTTATCGCAATTTGGATCGATTGACGCGTCTGTATCAAAGAGAACCCGAGTCGACAGTGAACAGCGAAGCGGACTACGGCGACCAGACGGACATTTACCAAATGCAACGAAAGGCGATCGAGAGCGGACAAAAAAAGTACGTGATCTTAGTCGTCTTTGACGGCATGGATTGGCAGACAACTTGGGCTGCCGCGACGTATGCAGCGGGCGAAGTACGTTACAAAGAAGGACGAGGAATGGGACTAAGCTTTCAAGACTATTGCGGCACTGAAACCGATTTTGGCTACGTCGTTACAAGCCCGCACGACGAAGGACTTGAAGGGAATGCGGACTTGCAACAGTTAACGGACAATCAGGTTAAGACGTTTGGCGGCTATAATTCGAACCTGGGTGGCAAATTTCCATGGTCAAAACCATCCGACGTCGAGTATCCCATTAGCCGTTCACGTGCTGTTCCGCATGCTTACACCGATTCCTCTTCATCGGCTTCTTCGCTGACGGCCGGTGTAAAAATCTTCAATGGTTCGGTCAATGTTTCCTCCACCCTTGAAAAGGCTGAAACGATCGCGCACTGGGCGCAGCGCGAGAAAGGCATGTCGGTGGGAGCCGTGACCAGCGTGCCTATTTGCCATGCAACACCAGCCGCAGCGTATGCGCACAATGTTAGCCGAGATGATTATCAAGACTTGACTCGCGACATGCTTGGTTTGCCGTCGATCGCTCATCCCGAAATGCCGCTTTCTGGATTGGATGTCGTGATCGGCAGCGGTTGGGGTGAGTCGACGGAAAGCAACAAAGGGCAAGGAAACAACTTTGTTCCAGGCAATCGCTATTTGACAGACGAAGACGCCGCGACAGTCCAAGCTCGCGAAACCAATCGCTATACGCTTGCCACAAGGGTCGCTGGTCAAGACGGACGTTCCGTTTTAGAAAAAGCAACCGCAGAGGCCATTCTTAGCAAAACGCGGCTACTCGGATTTTTTGGCGTTGGCAAGGGACACCTTCCGTTTCGAACTGCGAATGGTGATTTCCAGCCCGCCATTGATGTCAAAGCCGCCGAGGTCTATACGGCAGCGGAAATCGAAGAAAACCCGACGCTTGTCGACATGACACGAGCCGCACTGCAGGTGCTCGAACAGAATGCGAAAGGCTTTTGGTTGATGGTGGAAGCGGGCGACGTCGATTGGGCGAATCATTCCAATAACATCGACAGTTCAATCGGTGCTGTGCTGTCGGGCGACGCAGCCGTCGCTGAAGTCTTTCGTTGGGTTGAACAACACAACGCGTGGAACGAAACGCTCGTTATCGTAACCGCCGACCATGGCCACTATCTCAATATTATCGACCCTAGCGTGTTCGCCGTCGGTGGAAAACACTAAGCTACCATCCGTAAAGATGTTGCAGTTCTAGCGGAACGGCGCAAGCCATCCGGTGCTAGCCTGATGAAAATGTTGAAGACTAGACAATATAGATGATTTGAGAAGATGCGACGTGACACGAATATCTCCTCCCTCGCCCCCGGTTTTGCGGGGGAGAGGGGCCGAGTTTCCAAGCGATTCAGCCCCCCACCCCCCGACCTCCTCTCCCCGAAGACGGGGCGAGGGGGAGAAAGTTCGCATCGAGTCAATGCGACAATCACTAACATTTTCATCACGCAGTACCGGCGCGGCTAACTATGCTCGAGTTACTTCTAGGAAGATGATATTTTGATTCTCTTCGGTAGTGACTCGCATGTCAGACATCAATTCCTGATGAATCATTCTCGTAAGTCCAAGCATGTCAAACCGATCACGGTAAATCAAGAACCAATCCATGAACGCTTCCATGTATCCGATATCATCGATCGACGGAAGGAAATTGGCGATCACCAATTTACCTCCTGGCCGAAGCATACTAAACAGATGATACGTCAGCTTCTGAGCGGTTTTCTCGTTTAAGTAGTCATAGAGCCCGGTCGAATAGATCAAGTCAAATGTTCCGAGATCCAATCGGCCGGTGAGCATTTTTCGAATGTCGGCGAGGTGCGTTGTCACGCCATAGCGACCGTACGCTTGATCGACCTCTTGTAAGCTCTTGTTGTCGGCATCCAAAGCAATGAAACTTTCAAAACGACGGCGTCGTACGGCAGAGCTCATCGACGCTTCTCGAAGATGTCCAGAAGCAACTGCCAGGACATCGCGGGAGTGGTTCGCTTGAAGCGTTTTGTCGAGCAGTTCGGCGATGAACTCTCGACGAGCTCGAACGCCCGCCGAAGCGGCCGCCGTGGTCGTATACTGGTAGACTTGTTGGCCTACGGCGGACATTTCAGGTTGGTCCCAACCTTCCTCTTGTCCGTAAATCATATCCATCATAACGGCGTCGCCAGCGTAGCCGCGCGGCTTGCTAAAAGCGCGATGCGTGAAGGCGTCCTGGTGAATTAAATTCAGAATACTCGACTCGCGGATCTTATTGACGCACAACTTCCATTCGTCATGAGCTAGGTGATGTCGTAGACGATTGCACTCGATGAACAACCTGTTTATCAAGGCCTGGGCTGCGTCGGAGTCTTCTTTTGAATCTTGAAGTTGCTTCGCGATCTCTGGTAAAAACGCCAACTCAAGGTCGGGTGCGAAAACGGCTCCCTGATCGAATCGAAGTAATGAATTCGGAACGAAGCTTTTTCTGGATAGCTTCGCATGTCGTACGGATACAGATGCCATCGGAATCTCCTTGAGAAAATAAATCGTGCTTGAAATTTGCGATAGAAATTGTTCTTAAGAGGACGTCAGTTCAATTCCGCCCGCAACATAACAAGGTCACTTCGAAGCACAAAAGCAATTCTTCCCGAAATACGATGAGTGCGGTTAGGCGCACGCGCACAATCGTTATCTTCCGAAACCTTTTTCTAAAATCTTCTTATTGTAGAGGTTGTTTCATTTGCCTAAAATATTCTGAGTGTTCTACTTTCGCAGACCTTGAGTGGTAGTCCGGCATTCGAATCTGTTTTTGTTCGAAAGCAACCCTTTT
>Ga0105046_10019577_pt1 | contig 10263 bp, 8 predicted proteins | sample MAT03_FD_78385 | JGI IMG/M metagenome (GOLD analysis project Ga0105046, IMG submission 78385) | Freshwater microbial communities from Lake Fryxell liftoff mats and glacier meltwater in Antarctica - MAT-03 (megahit assembly) | ecosystem: Environmental > Aquatic > Freshwater > Ice > Liftoff... | reverse complement strand
GCGGTGGGCTGTTGTTGTTCGCCTTCGATGTCATGAACCTGGCCGCCGATCATGCCGCGAACGGTTCCGCTGGCACAGGAGAGTTCGGCTACGAGCTTGAGGCCGATTTCGCTGGTGGAGTGTGGCAGATTGCTGAGGACCTGGAAGGCGAGTGTGAGGAGCGAATCGCCGGCGAGGATCGCCATGGCTTCGCCAAAGATTTTGTGATTGGTGGGTTGACCGCGCCTGAAGTCGTCGTTGTCGAGGGCGGGGAGATCGTCATGAATCAACGAATAGGTGTGAATCATTTCGAGCGTGATTGCGGCATTGACGACGCCTGCGGCGTCTGTGCGGACGACGTCGGCGGCGGCCATGCAGAGGATTGGACGGATTCTCTTACCGCCGGCGAAGAGGCTGTAGCGCATGGCACGGTGGATGGTTTCGGGTTCTACGGTTTCGGCTGGTACCCAAAGGTTGAGTGCCTGATCGATGGAGATGATTCTGGAGGCAAGGTACTCTTTGAGATTCACCGCATTGAGATTCATCGTTCAAAGGGCTCCAACTCGAGTTTGGTGCCGCGCTTGCTGAGGATGTCGACGCGGGTTTGGGCCTCTTCCAAACGCTTTTTGGCCGATTCGCTGAGCGCGACTCCTTTTTCGAATAAGGTGATGGACTCTTCGAGGCCCATCGTATCTTTTTCGAGTTGGGAGACGATCTTTTGTAATTCTTCGAGGTCTTGTTCGAGCGTCTTTGCCGGGGAGATCTCTGGCTCAGTGGGCATCGGTGCCCCCGAGAATGGACATCTGACCAGAGTCGTCGACCGGGAAATCGTAGGGGCCGTCGACGATGGTGAGATTCGGATTGGCTTCAATGACGGGGAGAAGATTTTCGCTCATTTCGAGGTCGGTGAGCGAGAGTGTGTTTTTGATACGGGCAATGGTGACCGTGCTGAGATCGTGCTTGCCGACGGTGGGCAGAAATCTTTCGAGGCATTCGCGGTCGGTATCGAAATGGACGGGAATCTTGATTGCCGAAGGAGAAGAGGCGGTGAGGGAATTGATCTGGGTGGGTGCCCAGTCGATCTGAGGGAGGATACGGCTATTGATGACGTCGGCCATACCCATGCCGACGGCGCTGCCGTAGGTGTTTTTTGTGAGGTCGCGAACGAAGACACGGTGGAATTTGGGAGGGCCGACCCAGGGGTTATATTCGCCATTGACGCCACGGTTGGCGACTTTGGTATCCATGCCTGCGCCAGAGATGTCTTTGCCGATCTCGTCGAGGATGAGGATGTCTAATTCTTTGACGGGTACGTGACCTTGCCAGGTCTTGACGAGGGCGAGGAGCTCTTCTTCCTGCCGCTCCATGGTTTCTACAGGGACGGCTGTGAGTTGGGCGGTGGCGTGATTAGGGTCTTCAAGGATGGCGAGGCCGCCGAGGATTTTGCCACTGGCGAGGACTTGACGGCCGACGGCGCGGATCATGGTGCCGAGGCCGATGTTGTAAGCGAAGGTGTGATAGTACTGCGCACCGGCAAACTTGCCGAGGCCGATGGCCATCATTTTGTAGAGGCCGCTTTCGATGGGGCCCTCAAAGTCGGTATGCCATTTGACGCGACCGACGAGCATGACGCCGTCACTTTCAAAGGCGCTTTTGTCCAGAAAGGCAGTGATGCCTTCCGGGGTGACGCCGACAGAGACGACTTCGAGCTGGCTGACGATGGGGCAGCCCATGGTTTCTGAGTTGATTTTGTATTTGCCGAGGACCATTGCCTGGCCTTCAGGCGAGGCAGCGCCGTGACTACCCATGGCTGGAAAGATGTAGGGAAGCATGCCGGCGGCCTTCCAGTAATCGACAACAGCGCGCACGATGGTGGCGATGTTGGCGATACCGCGGCTGCCGACGCCGATGGCGACGCGGGAGCCAGGTTTGAGCTTGGAGGCAAAATCGGCCCGTCGCAATTCTGCGGCGACGGTGGCCGGAATGTCTTTTACCGCACGATCGGGGAAATATTGGCGGATGCGCAGCATCCGAGGTAGAGGCATGAAATCATTATGATTCAAACCCGTCGGTCAAGTCCTCACCCCATTCGCGTTCGAGCATTCTTGAATACTCGCCGGAGGCGTAAAGATCGAAATCAAACTGGGAGGCTTTGACATCGCTGAAGCTCCAGAGCAACTGGCGGCAGGCGAAGAGTTGGTCGGCATAGCGATAGTAATGGCGGATGAATTCATCGGCCAGGAGGTGACGCTGGGGAACCTCGTTAAAGATTGCATTGAGGCCGAGGGCGCGGGTGAAGATGCTTTTGTAGTCGGCAACGCCCCAGTTTTTGAGCTTTTCTCGAATATTACGGGGAGGATCGTCTGTGAGGATGGCGGCGAAGGATTGATAGCAGAAGCCGGCGCGCTTGAGGTCTTCATCCCTGTCGACTAATTCTAAACACTGCTCAATCCATCGCAAGAGATCTTTGCCCACATAGAACAACATGCGAATTTCGCAAAAGCGACCGTCGAGGAGCTTAAGGTCCAGCTGTTCTTTCGTCATCTGGCCGCTTGGCAGCAGCCCCTGGAGCATCAAGCTGGCTCTTGAGCTTTCTACCAACTTGTCTGGACCGGCAGCTTCGGCGAAAGGATGCAGGATGAGAGGCGGGAGTTTCCAGGTTTGAGTTTTATTCATGTCGTGAGTGGTCGTGGTGGGCATGATGGGCAGTCTGAACGTCTTTCTCTTACATATCGGCTGAGAGTAACGCTTACCTTAACGATATTGAGCCATGACGATGTTCGGTTGTAGATTACTTTCTTGCCTCTAGTACCACACTAAAAGTAAGGGTTTGATCTAAGCGTTTTACCTTAACTTCGACTCGATCTCCTACGGCCTTCGACCTTAGTAGGTAAGTGTAATCCTGTAGATTTGAGACTTTTTTACCGTCGAATTCGATCATGAGGTCGCCTCCACGGACGCCTCCTTTTTCTGCGGGACTGCCTGGGCGGACGTCGGCGAGCTTGACACCGCCTGGGTATTCTGCGAAATCGGGAACGCTACCGAAGTAGGGGCCGTAGCCGCTACCGCTGCTGCTGCCGGAGGGGATTGAGGGTGCTTCTACGCGTCTGTACTCTGGACGAGGGCCATTGCTGGCCAGATCTTGTGTTGTAGCGGCGACAATCTGGATGAGGCGGGCGTAGGAGGCGGGATTGATTTTGTCCCAGGTATCTGAGGGCTTGTGGTAATCGCTATGGAGGCCGCTGAAGAAGAAGAGGCTCGGGATTTGTTTGGCGCTGAAGGAGGTATGATCGCTGCCGCCGATGCTCAAGTTATCGCTGAGGTCTGGCTTGAGATCGGATTGATCTTTGAGCACACCATCGAGGACCGCCTTGAAGGTGGAACCGGTTGCGATACCGGCCACGAAGAATTTGCCGTCTTGCATGCGACCGACCATATCCATGTTGATCATGGCGACGCATTTTTCCAGGGGGAAGGGCATTTTGCCGATCAGGTGGCTGGAGCCGAGCAGGCCGATCTCTTCTCCAGAGAAGGCGACGAAGAGGATGCCGCGCTTCATTTTGGGCTGGCTGGCAAAGAAGCGGGCGAGTTCGAGAACGGCGGCGGTGCCGCTGGCGTTGTCGTCTGCGCCGGGGTGGAGTTTTGGTACTTCGCTGGGGGCCATGGAAAATTGGCGGCCGAAGCCCAGATGGTCGTAGTGACCGCCGATGACGAGGTATTCGTCAGTGAGGCCGGGGAGGAAGGCGGCGACGTTATGGGTAGGCCGCATGACACGGTCGACTTCCACTCGCATCGCGACGGCGAAGGATTGGGGGAAGAGAAAGCTTTGGGGCTGGAGCGTGCGGTCTATTGTTTCGATGATTGTTTTTAGATCGTGATTGGAGTCTTTGAACCAGGTCTCGGCGAGGTTACTTTTAAGCTGGACGACGGGGATGCCGACATCCATGGCTCCGCTTTGATTGCCGAAGGCGTCGAGCTTGTCGGCGTCTTCCGGGTATGTGATGGCGTTGTTGATCAGAATGAGAGCGGCGGCGCCGTGCAGCTTAGCGTTGATGGCTTTGGCGTCGATGTGGGAATGGCGTGTGCGATCTTTTCCGGCGAAGATGCTTTTCTCATTCTGATCTTGAGGTTCGTAGCGTAAGACAACTACGATTTTCCCCTTGACGTCGAGGCCAGCGTAATCGTCGTAATGGTGCTCGGTTGAGGTGATGCCGTAACCGGCAAAGACGAGTGGGCCTGCGGCGCTGCCACGAGCGGAGAAGACACGCGGCAGAAAGTCTTTGGCGACGGTGAATGATTTAGTGCCGACGCTGAGGGTATTCTTTTTGCCGAGTTTTGATTCTGTGTTGACGATGAATTTTTGCAGGTAGGAGAGTTTGTTGTTGGCGTCGAGGAAAGGGGGCTTTAGGCCAGCGCGCCTGTAGTTGGTGGCGAGCCATTGGGCGGCCTGGTCGAGCTCTGGGGTGCCGGTGAAGCGGCCTTTGTATCGTTCGCTTGAGAGGACTTTGACATCTTCGAGCATACGACGGCCATCGATGGCGTCCGGCAGTTTGGCGGCGAGGGCGGCAAGAGCAAATATAGCGACGCCGAGGCCGATTCTGCGCATTTACTTAGCTCCCGGGGTGGCGAGGCTGACGCTGCAGCAGGCAGTGTCACCAGCGTTTTTTGCGGTGGACTGGTATTCGATTTCGACATCGATGACCTTCTTGAGTTGATCCCAGGAACTGCTGCCGCCGAGCTTACGACCATTGATATAGATGGTGGGGGTGGAGTTGATGCCGAGTTTCCTGGCCGCCTCGATGTCTTTGGTGACAGCTCCATCGGTTTCTTTAGTGTCGACGCAGCGTGTGAGCTGAAGGATATCGATCCCGTTTTGGGGAGCCCAGGTCATCAATTCGCCGCGGAACGTTTCCAGGCTGAGGGTTGCCTGTTTTTCGAAGACCCAGTCGTGGAATTTCCAGTAATTGTCTTCGCCTTGCAGCAAGGTGCAGCGGCCGGCGATGGCGGCGGTGCGGGCCCAGGGATGGATCTGTTCCAGAGGGAAGTCGTGGATGAACATGCGGACTTGTTTGGGGAAAGCTTTAAGAAGGTTTGTGCGGAGAACTTTGGCTTGATCGCGACAGTAGGGGCATTGGTAATCGGTGTAGACGGTGACGACGACGGGTGCGCCGAGTGTGCCGAGGGAGGGTTGCCCGACGTTGAGGATCAGACTGTTTTCGCGGACAAAAGGGTTGGCGGTGGTGTCGAGAATGTCACCACGGACGATGGTCTTGCCGTCGGCGGAAACGATGTACTTCTGTTCGACGAAGCGTTCACCGAGCGTAGCTTTGACGGTGATTTCCTCAAAGCCTTTGAGGAGGCTGGAGGATTGTTTGTCGGTGATCTCGAACTTGATTTCAGGGGTCCAGAGATTGAGATGGCGGAGGAAGGCTTCAAGCTTAACGGGGTCGAGCTTGGGCTGTTCGACCGTTTTGGTCTTGACTGGCTTCTTTGTGGATTGGCCGGAAAGTGCTATCGCCAGAAAGCACACGAAAATGAAACGCATGCCTACAGTCTAAAGGACTGGGCCGATTCTCCAGGGGACGAACTCTTTGTGGCCGAGTTTTTCGGCACAGGTTTGTTCGCCGGAAGCGACGCGTAGGCAGAGGTCGAAGATTTCCTGGCCGACTTGTTCGACAGTTGCTTCACCGTCGACGATGCGGCCGGCATTGATGTCCATGTTGTCGCGCATGCGTTTGTAGGTGTTGGAATTTGTAGCCACTTTGATGACGGGTACGTTAGGGAAACCGATGGCGCTGCCGCGGCCGGTGGTGAAGGCAATCATGTTGGCTCCGCCGGCGGCGAGGCCGGTAAGGGAGACAGGGTCGTAGCCGGGGGTATTCATGAAGACGAAGCCAGGCGAGGTGACGGTTTCGGCGTAGTCGACGGCGTCCATCATGGGGCTGGTGCCGGCTTTGGCGGCGGCACCGAGACTCTTTTCGAGGATGTTAGAAAGGCCGCCTTCTTTGTTGCCGGGGCTTGGGTTGTCGTCGAAACTACCGCCGAACTGGCGGAGGTAAGTTTTGTAGTTATTGATATGGCCGAGGAACTTGTCGGCTACTTCGCGATTGCGGGCGCGGCGGACGAGGAGGTGTTCTGCACCGAAGCATTCTGTAGTTTCGGCGAGGATGGCGCTGGCACCGATGGCGGCGAGCATGTCGGAGCAGACGCCGAGAGCGGGGTTGGCCGAGATGCCGCTGAAGCTATCGCTGCCGCCGCAATTGAGGCCGAGTTGGATTTTAGAGGCTGGAACGGTGACGCGCTTTTCGTTTGTCATTTCTTCCATAAATTCCTGGATGCGAATGCGGGCGGCATTGAGGGTGCCGCGAGTGCCGCCGCTGTCTTGAAGCGTCATGCCGTAAAGGCGCTTGGAGCGGGGCGCATTGGGGCCGAGGTAGTGGTCGATCTGGTTTACTTCGCAGCCGAGGCCAATGATCAGAGCGGCACCGACGTTGGGGTGATTCAGAACGCCGGCAAGGGTGCGGCGCAGTTGGTCTGTATCGGGGCCGATGGCGTGACCGCAGCCTTCACCATGAGGGAATGCCACGACGCCGTCAATGTTGGGTAGAAGGCTGGCGAGGTCGAAGCTTTCGGCGATCCAGTCGACGGTATGAGCGGCGCAATTGGAGGCGGCCACGACAGCGATATAGTTACGCGTGCCGACGCGGCCGTCTTCTCGCAGAAAGCCTTGAAAGGTTGGCATGCTTGCGGGAAGGGCTGGGTAGGGGATATCGACGGTTGGAAACTCGAGGCCGACTTCATGGTCTTGGAAGGCCAGGTTGTGGATGTGGATGTGCTGGCCGGGGGTGATCGCGATGGTGGTTCTGCCGATAATCTGACCGTAGCGAATGACGTTCTCGCCGGCGGCAATCGGGAGGAGACAGACTTTGTGGCCGGCGGGGATGTTGTTGGTGACAGCGATACTGTTTCCGGCTACAACAATAGTCTGGCCGGAACTGAGCGGCACGCGCGCGATGGCGACATTGTCTGATTCATGTAAACGAATGGCGGAATTTTCCGCCGTTGGCAATTTGGCTATATCTAGGAGACCCATGGCTTAAAGCACTCAGTATACTTGAGGGGTGCCGAAGCCTATTTTTTGGCTCGTGGCCGCGCTGGGGATTGCTTATTTCTTTCTGCTTGCCTCGAGCGGTTTACTTGGACCGGATGAACCGCGCTATGCAGCGATTGGCCACCAGATGGCTAGTTCCGGCGATTGGATTACGCCGACACTTTGGGGCAAGCCCTGGTTTGAGAAACCACCACTTTTATATTGGTTGATTGCGAGTTTTGACAGTCTGGGATTGCCTGCTGACCTGGCTGCGCGAGTTCCTGTTGCATTGCTTGGGTTGGGGTTTCTGCTGCTCTTGCCGACTGTTGAGGCAGGGCTTGTATTGGGGACATCGTTTGGTTGGCTTGCGCTATCGCAAGTGGCTGTGACGGATCTTCCGCTGAGTTTTTGTTTTCATGTGTGGCTTGTGATGATGTTGCGGAACCGGCCGTGGCTAGCGGGTTTTGCGTTGGGATTGGCTGTACTTGCCAAGGGATTGGTGCCACTGGTGTTGTGTTTGCCGGTGGCGTGGCTGTACCGGAAGGAGTGGCGTCATTGGGTATCGATGTTCTGCACGGCATTGCCCTGGTATGTGGCTTGCTATGCGATTCATGGGCAGCGCTTTGTGGATGAATTTATCGTGAGGCATCACATACAGCGCTTTTTGTCTCCTGAGTTGCAGCATGTGCAGCCGTTTTGGTTTTATGTGCCGGTGTTGGCCGGGTTGTTGATGCCTTGGGCTCCGGCTTTGTTGCGGATTCGGATTACGGAAGAGATGAAGCCCTACTTATGGACTGCGGCCTGGGGCTTTGTGTTTTTGAGTGTTTCCCGCAACAAACTTCCAGCTTATGTATTGCCGTTGTTGCCGTCGGTTGTGGTGTTGATGGCAGGGCGTTTATTGCGATGGCACTATGCGTTTGCGGCAGCGGTGCTGGTTTCGCTGCCTGCGATTGCGCCCTGGCTTCCTACAGCGATTGATGATGGATTGGGTAAGGCGGCATTGGGTGATACGGCGTGGTTGTGGTTTGCTGCTGCGCCGGTGGCTGGCTATTTGGCTTGGCGCTGGCAGCGAGGTGCGGTGGTGGCAATCGCGGTGGTTTCGGTTTGTGTTTTGAAGTGGCAGCTTTATCCAGAACTGGCCGAGCGGGTATCGGCCCGTGGAGCTTGGGAGCGCAAGATGACTTGCCTGCCGGAGGGTGCGTCCCGCGGGCTTCGTTATGGACTTTCTTATTACGCTCAGCGTGAGGTTGACTACTGCTTAGAGGCGCAAAAAGAGTTTCCTGCTCTCAAGGGCTCTGACAAAAGCCCAGGTGATCAGGAAGTAGATGCTGGTCACGAAGCAGACCCAAAGTAGGGGGGAATCTTTTGGTGCGAATTTTTGGACTGCGTCGCCTACCAGGGAATGGATGAGGTAGCCGGCGAGGGCATTGGTGCCGAAGGTTCTTAAAAATGCGGATTCAAATCCGGGCTTGCGAATATCGCAGAACCAGAGGAAGGCGCCGTAGATGAGGAGCGAGAAGCCGGCGCTGAAGGTTTGATAGGAGAGACTGCCGGCGCGTTGAGTCATGGTCCAAAGATCGACTGCATTCCAGGGTGGCCAGAAGGGCGGGGCTTCGATGCCGTGGACGCAGGAGATGGCGTAGCCGAGGAGGCTGAGGATGGCACCCCAACGCAAGATTTTGGGCAAGGCGAGCGAGGGCCCGGAAGCCTTGACGGCATCGTAGGCGAGGGCACCGGCGAGGGTTGGCACAGACCAACTGAGGAAGCCGAGCGGGCCGCCGTCGATGACGCCGACGCGCATCAAAAATTCAAACCAGAACCAGGAACTGAGGGCGAGGTGAAGCAGGCCGCTAAAGACGCCGTACAGGATGAGATCGCGGCTGCGCCTGCGCATGACGGGCAGGATCCAGAGGCAGGTGATGCCGATATGCGTGAGGGCTTGAAAGGGGCTCCGCAAGAAGCTTTTCTCGATGAAGCCCCACCAGCCAAGATCGGCGAGGGACTGGAGAGTTTTGTAGTTGCCATCAAGGCCATAGACCACTACGCCGAGCAGGATCAAGCCGAGAGAGCGTTTGACCATGCTGGCGGTTGCTGCGCCTTTGAGCATGCCGAGGCGCATGGCGAAGCCGACAGCAAAGAAGAAATGAGGCATGATCGTGTCGGCATAACTGTTGTAGGTGTTGTGATGTTTGAGTACATCGTGGACGGCCTGGAAGCCACCGATGAAATTGACGAGAAACATTCCAACTACGGTGTAGCCGCGGAACTGATCGAGGGAGAGGATGCGGGCTGAATAGTCTATGGCTGCGGTTTTCATTATTTGGAGATTGTTTTATGGTATCCGCAGAATTGTATGGTGTGTTGGAATAAGGAGCTGGTACCTAAAAAAGCGGAAGTTTGGAGACTTCCGCTTTTCTTCCGCTTGATTTGGTTCTACTTAGCTTGAGCGTCGACGGAACCATGCGGCGAGTGAAAGCGCGGAGGCCACTAGCGCGTAAGTTGAGGGTTCAGGAATTGCATCGCCCGTTACTTCGAAATTTGAAGTAGAACTCGATTCTCCGACTGACCAAGCAATGTTATCGACTGCACCGGAAAAACCGTCCCAGCCGGTACCGACTCCAGAACTGAAGCCAATGATTTTGGCGTTGGGAAGATAAGCCTGCCAATCTGATAGATTACTGTCGTATGCAAAAGGTGTCGCATTTATGTTGAAGGCAAATCCAAGGCCAAGACCAAAGTTCCATAGAAAAGTAGAAGATGTGATTGAATCGCTTGTCCATGTATTGGTTGTTACAACACCGCCATTGTAGGCGCGTTCGAAGACCAAGCCTCCCCTGTCCCCGGTAGTGGCTAGATCGCCATCTGCGTCCAGCAAGATACGAAGCGCGGGGTGAAGGCCGGAATCTGCTGTACTTGAGCTGCTTCGATACCAATCGTAGCCCGCGCTATTCAGGAGCGAAAATTGGCCTAAGTCTCCAGTTGAGAAGAAATTACCGCCGACATTGATAGCATTGGGGAGATATTCAAAATCTGCTTTGCCTGCACTTCCAGGGACGGTGAAGGCCACAGACCCATTCCCGCTTCTGGGGAGGCTTGTGTTGATACCGACTGATCCTGAATTTCTTACATTATTGTAATACCAGCCGGACAATCCAACAGCTTGTCCCTGATTTGATGCGCCTGCGTTTGTATAG
>Ga0105046_10019575_pt1 | contig 10263 bp, 8 predicted proteins | sample MAT03_FD_78385 | JGI IMG/M metagenome (GOLD analysis project Ga0105046, IMG submission 78385) | Freshwater microbial communities from Lake Fryxell liftoff mats and glacier meltwater in Antarctica - MAT-03 (megahit assembly) | ecosystem: Environmental > Aquatic > Freshwater > Ice > Liftoff... | reverse complement strand
TCGGACAGGCCGGCATCGGCCAGGTTGATCGTGCCTTCGATGCGGCGTCCGCCCAGGCGCGCGGCCAGCGGCAGGTCGAGCGCCAGCGCCACCGTCGCCGGGCCGCGGATGCTGGCGTTGAGCAGGTGGTCTTCGTAGCGCGTGCGCAGCGGGCTGGCGAGCATCAGCGCCTGCAGCGTTTCGCCCCGTCCGGTGGCGTCGATGTCGAGCAGCAGCCGCGGGTCGCGGAAATCGGCGATACCACCGGCGACGCGTCCGACACGGTTCCCCAGGATCATGCCCGAACCGTCCAGCGCCATGCCCGGGCCGTCGAACGCCACGTCCAGGTCCAGCGCTTCGGCCGCCGGCCACTCGCGGTTGAAGTCGACCGTGGCCTGCACCACCCGCGCGTGCGCGTCCAGGCGCCCCTGGCCTTCGCGGAACGGCCAATCGGCCAATTCGCCGCCCAGCGCGGCGCGGCCCAGTTCGACGGTGCCCTGCTGCAGGGCGTTGTCCAGCCAATCCATCGTGGCCGGCGGCATCTTGTCCACCACCCAGAACTTCTTGGCGGCCTGCATGGTGAAAGGATCCACCTCGGCGGCCAGGTCGAGCCGCGGCTTGCCGCCCGGGCCCGGGAAATGCAGCTCGGCGCGCGCCAGCACGCCGAAGTCGTCGCCGCGGATCCGAAACCCGCTGGCCCCGGCGGTCCACAGGCCGCCGCTTCGCCACCAGCCGAGCGTGCCGGCCACGCGCAGATCCATCGGCTGGCGGAAGCCGGGCCAGTCGAACCGCACCGGGCCGCTGCCCAGCTTGAACACGCCGCCCGACTGGTCGAACGCCGCGCTGCCCGACAGGCCTTCCACACCCGGACGGTTGCGGTAAGGGCTCCAGCCCACGGCGGCCAGCGCCGCCGATCCGGACCAGGTGCCGTCCCGGCCTTGGATGCGCACGTTGCGCAACTCACCGTCCGGCGCGGCTTCCAGCAGCCATTCGCGCAGGCCAGCGGGCACCGACGGGCTCAGCGTGGCCAGCGCGCGCGCTGGCGCCAGGTCCAGGCGCGGTGCCTGCAGCGCGAAGCGCTCGCCGCCCGCGATCCACAGGCCGTCGAAGCTGCGCGGCTCGCGCCGCCCGCTTTCGTGGAAGTGCAGCTCGGGCGCGTGCAGCTGCCAACCGTTGCCGTCCACCTGCCAGCGCGCCAGCAGGTCGGCGCGTTCAAACGCCACCGGCGGCGAGTCCAGCGAGCCATCGGCCTGCGTGCGCCAGGGCCTGCGCGCGCCCAGCGCCAGCGGCGCCAGTTCAGCGCGGGTGCGCACGTCCATGATCCGCTGGGCGTCGATGCGCGCCCACAGGTCCACGTTGCCCGAGCCCGCCACCACCATGCCGGTGTCGGCCAGCAGCGGCGACCAGTCGTCGAGCCTGAGCGCTCCGCCGCCCGCCCACAGCTGGCCCGACCAGGTGCCGCGGTCCAGGTCCACCACGGCGGTCATCGGCTTGCCCTGGACGACGGCCCACGCCTGCACGCCGGCCTTGAGCCGCTCGCCGCTGATGCGCAGGCGCAGGTCCACGCGCGGCAGCGACAGTTCGCGCTGGAAGGAAGGCGAACGCACCACCAGCTGCGCGCGCTCCACCTGCAGTTCGCCCAGCGCCTCGAGCGTGTCCAGCGGGTCCACGCCGGGCAGCGGCTGGAACGGCAGGCCCACCATGCGCCAGCGGCGGTCGTCGCCCTGCTCGAGCGCCAGCGAGAGGTCGCGCACCTTGAGTTCGGTGAGCGGCGCGCCCGGGAGCAGCCCCGAGTACACCGCCACCAGCAGCTCGGCGCGGCCGATGTCGAGCAGGCGCTCGCCTTCGCCGATGCGCAGCCCGTCGAGGGTGAAGCGCGGACCGCGGCGGGTCCATTCGCCGCGCGCGTGGGTGAAGGTGACGGGCTGGCCAACGAGATTGCTGAGCCAACCGGCGACCTTCTGCGGGTTGCGCTCCACCAGCGGCAGCATCTGGTTCACCACGCCCACCGCCGCGGCCGCCAGGATCAGCACCACCAGCAGGCCATAGCCGGCAAAGCGGCGGGCGTGGCGGATCCGGCGGCGCAGCGGGCTTTGCATCCGTGGCCTTACAGCAGCACCACGTCGTACTGCTCCTGGGCATACTGCTCGTCGGCCTGGAAGCGAATGGACTTGCCGAGGAATTCCTCCAGCTCGGCCACCGCCACCGATTCCTCTTCGGTGATCTTGCCGACCACCTTGGGCGAGGCGATCACCAGCAGCTGGGTGGCTTCGAACTGGCGCACGGCGCGGGTGATCTCGCGGAATATCTCGTAGGTGAGCGTTTCGGCGGTCTTGAGCGTGCCGCGCCCGCCGCACTCATGGCAGGGTTCGCACAGCTGGCGCTCAAGGCTTTCGGTGGTGCGCTTGCGCGTCATTTCCACCAGGCCCAGCGGCGAGAACTCGTATACGGACGTGCGCGCGTGGTCGTGTGCCAGTCCCTTCTCGAGTGTCCGCAGCACCTGGCGCTTGTGCTCGCCGTCGGTCATGTCGATGAAGTCGATGATGATGATGCCGCCCAGGTTGCGCAGCCGCAGCTGGCGCGCCACCGACTGCGCGGCCTCGAGGTTGGTGCGGTAGACCGTTTCCTCCAGGTTTCGCTGGCCGAGGAACGAACCGGTGTTCACGTCCACCGTGGCCATGGCCTCGGTCTGGTCGATGACCAGGTGGCCGCCGGACTTGAGCGGCACCTGCTTTTGCATTGCGCGCAGGATCTCGTCCTCCACGCCGTAAAGGTCGAAGATCGGCCGCTCGCCCGCGTAGTGTTCGATGCGTTCGGCCAGGGCCGGCATGAACTGGCGGGCGAACGCGCTCAGGCGCTCGAAGGCCTCGCGCGAATCCACCCGCACCTGATCCACTTGCTTGCGCATCAGGTCGCGCACCGCGCGCAGCGGCAGCGGCAGGTCCTCGTAGATGCGCTGGCCGACCTTGCTGCTGGCGCTGGACGACTTGATCACGTCCCAGGCGCGGCGCAGGTACGCCACGTCTTCGGCCAGGGCCTCGTCGGGCTGGCCCTCGGCATTGGTGCGAACGATGTAGCCCTGGCCCGAGCCGTTGGCCAGCGTGGCCATCAGCGTCTTGAGCCGGGCGCGTTCGGTTTCGTCCTCGATGCGCGCCGACACGCCCAGCACGCGCGAATGCGGCAGGAACACCAGGTAGCGCGACGGGATGGATATCTGCGTGGTCAGGCGCGCACCCTTGCCGCCGATCGGGTCCTTCACCACTTGGACCACGATCTCCTGGCCTTCGTGCACCAGCGAGTTGATGGACGGCGGCGGGCCGCCGGGCGCGGGTGGCGCCTCCTCGCCCTCGCCCGCCGGCACCAGCGGCAGCTTCAGGATGTCGGAGGCGTGCAGGAAGGCGGCGCGGTCCAGGCCGATCTCCACGAACGCCGCCTGCATGCCGGGCATCACGCGCTGCACCCGGCCCTTGTAGATGTTGCCCACCACGCCGCGGCGCGAGGCGCGCTCGATGTGCAGCTCCTGCAGCATGCCGTTCTCGACCACCGCCACGCGGGTCTCGCGCGGGGTGACGTTGATCAGTATTTCCTCGGACATCGGGTACCCCGGTTCAGTCGAACAGGCCGAAGCCGCGCAGCAGGCGCGCGGTTTCATGCAGCGGCAGGCCCATCACGCCGGAATGGCTTCCGGAAAGACGGGACACGAAGGCCGCCGCGCGGCCCTGGATGGCATAGGCGCCGGCCTTGCCGAAGCATTCGCCGGTGGCGACGTAGGCCCGGGCCTGGGCCGGCGTGAGGCTGGCGAAGGTGACGTCGGTGATGCTGGTGGCGGCCTGTTCGCGGCCGGCGTCCACCAGCCACAGCGTGGACACCACGCGGTGGGTGCGGCCCGACAGCCGCGCCAGCATGTGCAGGGCCTCGTCGGCATCGGCGGGCTTGCCGAAAACTTCGTCATCAAGCACTACTTCGGTGTCGGCACCCAGCACCACCGCGCCCGGGCTGGCCACGACCTTGAGCAGGCCGGCGCCGGCCTTTTCGCGGGCCACGCGGCTGACGTAGGTTTCCGGCGGTTCGCCGGGCAGGCGCTGCTCGGGAACATCCACGTCCAGCAGGCCGAACGGCACGCCGAGCTGGGCCAACAGGTCCCTGCGGCGGGGTGATTGCGAGGCTAGGTAGAGCATCGTCCAAGCATAGCCGCTGCGGCGCTGGCCCGGCACGCTCCGGCGGTATTGCGCGCCTGCGGCTTCAGCCCCGATTGGGGCGACGGACTCAGGCGCGGTGGTAGGGGTGGTTGGCCAGCAGGCTGGCGGCGCGATAGAGCTGTTCGGCCAGCACCAGGCGCACCAGCATGTGCGGCAACGTCAGCGGCCCGAGTGACCAGCTTTCGTCGGCGGCGGCGATCACTTCCGGCGCGTGGCCCTCGGGGCCGCCGATCAGGAAAGCCAGGTCGCGCCCCTGCTGGCGCCAGTGCTCCAGGCGCTGGCCCAGCTGTTCGGACGACCAGGCCTTGCCGCGGCCGTCCAGGCTCACCACCAGTGCGCCGCGCGGCACGGCGGCCAGCACGCGCACGCCCTCGTCGCACATCGCGCGCGCCGCATCGCGGCCCTTGCCGCGCAGCCCGGGCGCCACTTCCACCAATTCCAGCGGCAGCCAGTGCGACAAACGCTTCTGGTACTCGGCAAAGCCCGTAGCCACCCACTCGGGGGCACGCTCACCCACCGCCACCAGTCGGGCCTTCAAGGCTGGTCCTTGCAAAAAGCATTGGCCGCGGATTTACGCGGATGAACGCGGATAGAACAAACAAAGGTTTTATCCGCGTTCATCCGTGGCAAAACGCGTTACACGGAAGGCGCGGATTCCGGCGGCTGGTCGCCGACCGTCCACAGGCGCTCGAGCGCGTAGAACTCGCGAACGCGCGGCAGCATCACGTGCACGATGACGTCGCCCAGGTCCACCAGCACCCATTCGGCTTCGCGCTCGCCTTCCACGCCCAGCGGCATCACGCCGCACTTCTTGGCGAAGCGCACCACTTCGTCGGCCACCGATTTCACGTGGCGGGTGGACGTGCCCGACACCACCACCAGGTAGTCGGCGATGCTGGTCTTGCCGCGCACGTCGATTTCGACGGCATCCTTGGCCTTCATCTCCTCCAGCGCCAGGTGCACCTGCTTGAGGATCGCCTCCGGCGACGGGGCCGGGTCGGGCATCTGGGTCTTGATGACGTGGGCTTGGGTGGTCAACGCGGTACTCGGTTCGGGAAAGACGAGCGTGATTATACGCCCGCCGGCGCTGTACCGCCCCGGTACAGGCCCTCCCGGCCGATGAAGTCGGCCACCGGGGGCGCCAGCCAGCCGCCGTGCGGCTCTCCGGCGCGAAGCCGGCGCCGCAGTTCGGTGGCCGACGCAGGGTGCAGGGGCATGTCCAAGCGCAGCACGCCGCCGGCCGGACGCGCAGCCAGGCCCGCCACGCCGGCAAGCCAGCGGCCGGCGCAAGCCTGGGCCAGGTCCGGCGGCAGCGCGTCCAGGCCGTGGCCGGGGCGCACCGCCACCACGAAGTGGGCCAGGCCGAACAGCGCCCGCCATTGGTGCCAGCTGGTCAGGCCGCGGAAGGCATCCGCGCCCACCAGCCAGGCCAGCGGCGCCGAGGGCCCGATCTCGGCGCGCCGCTCGCGCAGCGTGTCCACGGTGTAGGACGGGCCGGCGCGGTGCAGTTCGCGGCGGTCCACCGTGAAGCCGGGCTCGCCGGCGATCGCCAGTTCGAGCATGCCCGCGCGCTGCACGGCGCTCGCGCCGGGCGCGGCCCGGTGCGGCGGATCCGCGGCCGGAACGAAGGCGATGTCGGCGCGCAGCGCGGCGCGCGCAGCGCGCGCCACGGCGAGATGGCCCGCATGGACCGGGTCGAAGGTGCCGCCGTAGAGCAGCGCCAGGGCCATCAGGCCAGCAGCTTGCGCGCCCGGGCGTCGGCGATGCCCACCAGCAGGCGCTCGATCATCAGCCAGGCGTCGCCGTCGCCACGACCCTTGGCCGTGCGGTCGATGCGGCCGCATTCGGCGGCGAAGGCTTCCCAGCGCGACAGCGGATGTCGCTCCAGCGCGCGGCGGTAGATCGCCTGCTTGCTCTCCCAGATGCGCGCCTCGCGCATGGCCGACATCACGTTGCCCGCCTCGGCCGCGCGCGCCACGGCGCACAGGATCAGCACTTCCTTGACCACCATCGGCATCAGCCCCGCCACCTGGTCGCCCTCGGCGCGCAGGCCCGCCAGCATGCGCACCGCGCGCACCGGTTCCCCGGCCAGCGCGGCGTCAATCAGCTTGAACACGTCGAAGCGCGAGGAGTCGGCCACCAGCCGCTCCATCTGCTCGACGTCGATGGCCTCGGACTTCGGGCCCTTGGCCGCGCCCACCAGCAGCGCCAGCTTGTCCACTTCCTGGGCCGCGGCCAGCAGGTTGCCCTCGACGCGGTCGGCCAGCCGGCGCACCGCGTCGGGCGTGGCCAGCAGGCCGCGGCTGCGCAGGCGGCGCTGCAGCCATTCGCCCAGTTCGTGGGTCTTGAGCGGGTACACCACCACCAGGTGGCCGAGCTTGGCAATGGCCTCGCTCCACTTGCCGGCGTGGGCCTTGGACCACTCCTGCGCGGTGATGAGCAGCACGGTGTCGGGCGGGACCTTGTCGCAATACTCGCGCAGCGCCTCGCTGCCGTCCTTGCCGGGCTTGCCGCTGGGCAGGCGCAGGTCGAACAGGCGGCGGGTGGCGAACAGGCTCAGCGACGCCACGCCCAGGCTGAGCGTGTTCCAGTTGAAGCTGCCTTCGGCGTCGTAGACCTCGCGCTCGCCGTAGCCCTGTTCGCGCGCCTTGGCGCGGATGGCGTCGGCGGCCTCCTGCACCAGCAGCGGCTCGCCGCCCGCCACCAGGTACACCGGGCGCAGCGGCTCGCCGGCGAGCTGGCGCTCAAGGCGGTCGGGCTTGAGCTCCATTACTTCGCGCGCAGCACCGCGTCCAGGCGGCGCAGGATGGCTGCCTGCATGTCGCGGCGCAGCTCGCGCTGCAGCAGCTCCTGCTCGGCCGGGCTGCCGGCGGAAGCGACGGTGTCGTAGGTGAACTCGCGCATCAGCAGCACTTCCTGCGCCGGCACCTGCACCGCGCCGGCGGCGTCGACCAGTTCGAACGTCACCGCGTAGCGGGTTTCGTATTCGCGCACCTGGGCCCGGTCGTCCAGCGCCAGCGGGCGGGTGGCCAGGGTTTCCGACAGCACCTTGAGCGTGGACGAGGGCTGGCCGTCGACGGCCGACTGCGCGCCCGCGCGCGACAGCGCCGTGGAGAGGCCCTGGGCCAGCGGGCTGTAGGGGTCGGCCGACTGCACCTTCACCGGCCCCAGGTCGCTGGCCAGCGCCATCGAGGCACGGGGACGGAAACCGCAGGCCGCGAGGACCGCGACCAGACAAACCAGAACCAGTAGACGCTGCATTTGCCTCACCCCGCGACGATGTTGACGATCTTGCCCGGCACCACGATCACCTTGCGCACGGTCAAGCCTTCCATGAACTTTTGCACGTTCGGCTCCGCCAAGGCCAGCGCTTCGATGGTTTCCCGGCTGGCGCTGAGCGAAACCTCCAGCGTGGCGCGCAGCTTGCCGTTGACCTGGACCGCCAGCGTGGCCGCCTCGCGCACCATCGCCGCCGGGTCGGCCACCGGGAAGGCCCGGTCTTCCAGCGTGGCCTGCGCGTGGCCCAGCAGCTGCCAGAGCGCGTGGGAGGTGTGCGGCGTGATGGGGTTGAGCAGCAGCGTGACCGCCTCGAAGGCCTCCTGGCGCAGCGCACGGCCCTGGGGGCTGGCGTCGTCGAACCTGGCGATGGCGTTCATCAGCTCCATCACCGCGGCGATGGCGGTGTTGAAGGTGTGGCGGCGGCCGTAGTCGTCGCCCACCTTCTGGATGGTCTCGTGCAGCTGGCGGCGCAGGGCCTTTTGACCCGAATCGAGCCCGGCGACGTCGAGCGCCTCGCCCGCGGCACCCGCGCTTGCCTGCCCCACGTCGGCAACGTGCTTGTGCACCTGCGCCCAGACCCGGCGCAGGAAGCGCGCCATGCCCTCCACGCCCGCCTCGTTCCACTCCAGGCTCTGCTCGGGCGGCGCGGCGAACATGGAGAACAGGCGCACCGTGTCGGCGCCGTACTTGTCCACCATCGTCTGCGGATCAACGCCGTTGTTCTTGGACTTGGCCATCTTCTCGGTGCCGCCGATGTGCACCGGCAGGCCGTCGCTGCGCAGCACCGCGCCGGTGGCGTGGCCCTTGGCGTCGCGCACCACGTCCACGTCGGCCGGGTTGAACCAGTCGTTGGGCGCACCGGGGCTTTCACGGAAATACGTGTCGGCGATCACCATGCCCTGGCACAGCAGGTTGGTGGCCGGTTCGTCCGTCTTCACCAGGCCCGCGTCGCGCATGAGCTTGTGATAGAAGCGGAAATACATCAGGTGCATGATCGCGTGCTCGATGCCGCCGATGTACTGGTCCACCGGCAGCCAGTAGTTCGCGCGTTCGTCCACCAGGTCGGTGGCGCCCGGCGAGGTGTAGCGCGCGTAGTACCAGCTCGACTCCATGAAGGTGTCGAAGGTGTCGGTTTCACGCTCGGCCGGGCCGCCGCAGCCCGGGCAGGTGGTCTTGCGCCACTCCGGGTCGGCCTTGATCGGCGAGGCCATGCCGGTGAAGGCGACGTCCTCGGGCAGCACCACCGGCAGCTGGTCCTCGGGCACCGGCAGCGCGCCGCATTTCTCGCAGTAAACCACCGGGATCGGGCAGCCCCAGTAGCGCTGGCGGCTGACGCCCCAGTCGCGCAGGCGGAAGTTGACCCGGCGCTCGGCCTGGTGGGACTTGCCCAGCTTGGCCGCCAGCGCATCGAACGCAGCCTTGAAGCCCATGCCGTCGAAGTCGCCGGAGTTGACCGTGCGCAGCGTGGGCGCGGTCTTGTCGGCGTACCAGTCCTGCCACGTGGACGCGTCGTAGGTTGCCCCTTCCACCGCGATCACCTGCCTGATGGGCAGGCCGTACTGGTGCGCGAACTCGAAATCGCGCTCGTCGTGGCCGGGCACGGCCATCACCGCGCCGGTGCCGTAACCCATCAGCACGAAGTTGGCGATCCACACCGGCACCTTGTCGCCGCTCACCGGATGCACGGCGTACAGGCCGGTGGCGATGCCCTTCTTCTCCTGGGTCTCGAGCTCGGCTTCGGTGACGCCGCCGCGGCGGCATTCGTCAACGAAGGCGCGCACGTCGGCATTGCCCGACGCCGCCCAAAGCGCCACCGGGTGTTCGGCGGCCACGGCCAGGTAGGTCACGCCCATCAGCGTGTCGGGGCGCGTGGTGAACACGGCCAGCGGCTCGGCCAGCGCTTCGATGCTGAACTTGATCTCCAGGCCTTCGCTGCGGCCGATCCAGTTGCGCTGCATCGTCTTGACCGCGTCTGGCCAGCCCGGCAGCGTGTCCAGGCCGTCCAGCAGCTCCTGGGCGTAATCGGTGATCTTGAGGAACCACTGCGGGATCTCGCGCTTTTCCACCAGCGCGCCGCTGCGCCAGCCGCGGCCGTCGATCACCTGTTCGTTGGCCAGCACGGTGTGGTCCACCGGGTCCCAGTTCACCACCGAGTTCTTGCGGTACACCAGGCCCTTCTTCAGCAGGCGGGTGAACATCAGCTGCTCCCACCGGTAGTACTCCGGGGTGCAGGTGGCGAAGGTGCGGCTCCAGTCGTACGCGAAGCCCAGGCGCTCGAGCTGGGCGCGCATGTGCTCGATGTTCCTGTAGGTCCACTGCGCCGGCGCGGTGTTGTTCTTGATGGCGGCGTTCTCGGCCGGCAGGCCGAAGGCGTCCCAGCCCATCGGCTGCAGCACGTTGAAACCCTTCATGCGCCGGTGGCGGCTGATGACATCGCCAATGGTGTAGTTGCGCACGTGGCCCATGTGCAGCGAACCCGACGGGTAAGGCAGCATGGACAGGCAGTAGTACTTGGGCCGCGAGGCGTCTTCGCGCACCTGGAAGGCGCCGGTGGCCTGCCAGTGCGTTTGCGCGGCGATTTCCACCGCCTGCGGGTCGTAGGCGTTGGGGTCTGGGAGGTCGGACATGGGTTCAGGCAGGGGAGAATCAGGCCGCCAGCGTACCAAAACGCGCGTCCGGGGCGGGAACCTGCCGGGCCTTGCCGCCCCTCGTGCCAGGGGAATGAAGAATCCGGCAGCATGGGGTGTACCCAGTCCACATACCCCCGATGGAGATCCGCCCATGACATCCCTATTGCGCTTCGCCG
>Ga0105046_10019574_pt1 | contig 10263 bp, 8 predicted proteins | sample MAT03_FD_78385 | JGI IMG/M metagenome (GOLD analysis project Ga0105046, IMG submission 78385) | Freshwater microbial communities from Lake Fryxell liftoff mats and glacier meltwater in Antarctica - MAT-03 (megahit assembly) | ecosystem: Environmental > Aquatic > Freshwater > Ice > Liftoff... | reverse complement strand
CAAGATCATCGAGAAACACTCGCTGATCTCAACGCCAGCGGACTTACCCTGCCAGACGGCAGCCAACGTCCCCTACGCCTGCGCCTCACCCGCAAGGAACAAATCAGCATTCGCATCCACGATGTTAGCGAAACCTAACACAACGACCCGCCACACCTCCAAGATTTTGGGGAATTCGACCTGCTCGCCCTTTGCACCAATCGAGGTCGTTTTAGTGAGTTCTGAATGAAATGATAAGCTGTCGGAATGGACCGGACACGCGTGGAACTGGATTACAGGAAACCGGCCCTCATGGTTCATACAGGACCACCTGGTTAAAACCAACGGGTAGGAAATTCAAGACTCATTAATCGGATATAAACGGGTGCAAAACACTCCGGAATCGGGTATCTTTCGCATCATGCCCACCGCGCTTCCCATCGAACTCCCCATCACCGCCGAGACGCTTCGCCTCATCAGCGAGGTGGACCGCTATCAGGGGCATTGGAGCGCCGCACGCCTCTCCCGAGGATCTGAAATTTGAATTGAAAAAGCTTTTTTGGCGAGGCGCCAAAAACCACACGCGAGGCGCATGTGCTCCCCGGGCGCTGCCGGAGATGCGTTTGCCAGTCTCCTCCTTTCTGCTCTTTGTGGCTAATTCCAACTGCCGGATTCAGGTTGATCTCTTCGGGATATCGCGGAGCGCGGTAGCTTTGAAAAACGCGCCCGGAGGTCACGTTCCACCTCCTTCGAATACTCATCAGGGCAAAGCTTGGCAAAAAAACAGCGGGAAGGATTTCTCCTTCCCGCTGGTAATTTACTGTTGAATTCGCTATGCCGCCACCACTATACCGCAACTCGCTATTAGCTACGGCGGCGGGTGCGCTGGAAGCCCATCAGCATGCCGAAACCGACCAGCAGCATCGCGAAGGTCGAGGGCTCGGGCACGACGGTCAGAAGCACATCGTTGCCACCGATGAGCGCACCGCTCGCGGCGATGCCGTTATAATCGATGCGATAAGAGTTTGCTCCAAGCGTGAAAACCGACCCACCTGCCCGCCCGATGAAAAAGCCTATGGTCGAAGTTGCTCCGTTCGTGTTCTCGAGGATCGTGAAATAAGTGCCAAGCCCGAGCGTAACCGACCCGGAATCTGTGAGGTTGAGTGTGGCAAAGCCGGACCCGAGGGCAATCGTGTTGTTCACCCCGATCGAGTCGTAGTTGAACAAGTCGGCCGAATTCAGGTCGATGTTGATTTGCGCACCCGAAAGTAGAGACAGGCCTCCCGCCAAGGTTGACACTGTGTCGATCGTCATCCGGCCCGGCAGGACATCGCCGGGAGAGAGGCTGGATGAAACCACCACGGTGTTTGAGGCGGAAGCCCCCGTGCCCACTACCAGACGTGAGGCATTGGCAACGCTGCTGCCGCTGAAAAGTGTCCGTCCGTTCCCAGCCAGTGATGCAACCGTCTCGGTGCGGCTTGACTGGATGGAAAACGTTGCTCCGCCACGGATCGTCACCGAGTTACTATCGGGAATCACCTCGTTGTTCGTCTGCACGATCAGTGTTCCTTCGTTGATCACCACGCCGCCGGTGAAGTTGTTGTTGGCGTTGCTCAATAAGAGATTTCCACCGCCCGCGCCCTTAGTCAGCCCGCCCGAACCCGTGACCTGACTGTTCATTGTGAAATTCCGTGAACCGCCGGCACTGAGGATCGCCTCGCGACTACCAAACGCCACAGTCCCGCCGTTGAAGGTGAGGTTCGCGCCACCGCTTGTCGCAATTGCGCCACTGTTCACACCCAAGGTGATCCCGTTTGTCGCCAAGTCCACAGTCAACGTCCCACCGCCAGTAGCAATTTGATTTCGGACGATGATGGAGTTGACACTCCTTGTCCCGGCCATCTCCGTCCCAGTGGTAACCACTTCTGTAAAGCTTCCTCCAGGAGGGTTTGTGGTGGGGGCCAGCCCGATGTTATCACGTCTCCCCGCAGCGTCAGAGGATCCATTGATCGTGGTCACATACTCGGCCGTGGTCAGCGACCGGAGGCCAGTGGCTGCGCTGTAGGTCACAAAACTCCCATCGCTGGACGCGGTAGGTTCATAGTTGGGCCCTAGCGCGTAGGGGAGAATGCTGATATTCGTCGTTCCGTCCGTTCCGCTGTTGCCGACGAGCTGCGCCGTGGGCGCCGTGTCGAACATGATGCGGGCAAAGGAGTCCGCCCCCGCCGCGCCCAAGCCGCTTTGGGTGCTCTGATTCAGCGCCAGCACGCCCCGGCTGGAATCGCGCGTCAGGCTATCTCCCGTGACCAGGATGGAGCCGACAGTCGAGCCGCGCAGCAAACGAAGGTCTGACGAGCCGGCGCGGACCGTGACTGCGCCAATGTTTTCGGTCGTGGGGGCGTCGTTTAACCCTTGAAACTGCACAAGCCCACTCGCAAGGTCGAGCCCGGCAGAATCGCCGAAACGCGCATTGTTGAATGCTGGGACACTCGAAATAGAACCAATTGTCAGAGTTCCGGCGACGGCCGCTACGCTGGTGGCGTCATTGATCGAGCCGGTGATCGTCGCTGTGCCTGTTCCCGTCTTTGTGATGGGGACAGCGCCGGAGACGGCATTCGAGAACGTCAGTGAGTTGGTAGTGATATTCAGCGACGTCGGATCGGCGAAATTTACCAGAGCGGAAATAATGTCGTTGCCGCCCGTGGTTTTTGAAATGCGGGCATGGCTTGCACCGTTGTCCAGAGTGAGGATAAACGTCTCAACGCCTTCGTTGGCGATGGTAAATGTGCTCGTTCCCGTCGCGTCGCCTAGATTCAGGGTGCCGATGGTAATGTCTTCCTGGAGGCGGATCGTTTGATTGCCGACAATGTCGTTGTTGACGTTGGCGACCCCACCGACTGCATCCGGGAAAACTGTGGACGGCAACCAGTTTGCTGCGACATTCCAGTCGTAGGTGGTGCTGGCTGCGGTTTGATTCCACTGCAAAATCTGGGCTTGAACATTGGGAAGGGTCAGCGAGACGGCGAGAAGAGAGAGGATGAATTTGAGCATGGTATGAGGGGGTGTGTTTGGTTTGAAGCCAACATAACGACCTCGTTATCGCCTCTGCAAGTGTTCAATCTCGATTTGCAACTTTACTGGAAAACCGTCCGAGCTTGGACGGCCACATCGTGCGTTACACCCTGGACGAATCGGGGCCAACAGTCACCAGCCCGATGGTGCACGAAATCGAGGCCATCGCCGCAGATTGAGATCGGATTTTTCGCCTTGAAAACCCAAGAGGCAGAAGGAGCTGCGGCTCACGGCGGATCGAGTTTCACCAGAAGCGAAAAGCCGGAATGGCAAGTCGGATGGGATCAGCGTTTTACGGATTGTCCGCGAGAGCGGACACTTCAGCATCGGTGAGTGCCCGGTCGAAAATGAGCACCTGAGACACTCCACCGTCGAGTTCGATCGAGTTGATGGCGGTCTGCCCGATCTTCAGAATGGCGGTGCCGTTTCCGAGAGTGGTGGCACCATGCTGGCCGGAGGCTGCGAGAATGCCGTTCACATAAATTTTTCTCACGCCGGTCGTCGCTGTCCAAGAGCAGGCAAGATGCGACCATTCTCCAGTGGGAATTGGATGGGTCGAAGCATTGCTAAGCAGAAGTGTGGCACTGTTTGTGGCCGGATTCACTAATTCCCAAGCGACACGTCCGTTGCTCAAACGAGCCTCAAAGCCCCGGTGGTAGGTGCTGCCGGATCGGGAAAGCCAACCGGCAAGTGACCCTGCAGCGGTCTGGCGGGGCTTGATCCACATCGAGAGGGTGACTCCCGAGAGCCCGGAGAGATCGGTAGCAGTGCGGCTGAGGTGGTTATTGTTGGATGAGGGGTTGGCCAGGTCGATGTGGGCCTGGCCGTTCTCCTGTTGCCAGGAGGTTCCGCTGCCGGAGAAGGAAAGCGGGAGGTTTTCCAGCAGATCATTGGCCACGCTGCCGCTGCCCTCGTCCAAAGCCCATGCAGCGAGGAGACCCTCGGGGAGTTGCGTGTTAGAAGAAGTCCCTTCGAAGATTTGGACCACTTCGGCGGCTGAGATCTCGCGGTTGTAAAGACGGGCATCAGTCAGGCCGCCGTCGAATTCCTGCGAGTTGATGGAGGTCTGGCCAAATCTGAGCGTGGCGAGTCCTTGGCCCAGGGTCGAAGAAGCGTGTGTTCCTGTGGCCACTTCGACTCCGTTCACATAAATTCTGGAGATGGTCGAAGATGCTTTCCAGGATGCAACCACATGGTGCCACTGGTTGAGTGCCAGCGGGGTCTGTGTCGAATTGGTGAGCGTTGAAGTCGCACTGTTTGTGGCCGGATTAACTAAATCCCATGCGACACGTCCGTTGATCAAACGAGCCTCAAAGCCCCGGTGGAAGGTGCCGCCGGATCTGGAAAGCCATGAGAAAAGGCCGCCATTGTTCACTCTGCGGGGCTGGATCCAGAATGAGACCGAGAGGGCGTCGAGATTGGAATAATCCGTGCCGGAGCGGTTGAGATGATTGTTTTCCGAAACCGGATTGGCAAGATCGACATGGGTCACCCCTCCTGCCTGACTCCACGAGGAACCCGCGCCGGAAAACAAGGCATTGTTCCCGCCAAACTCGTCGAATGCCAAAGTGCCCGTGCCATCGTTCATCCGCCACCGGCCGATGAGACCAGCGGTGACATCATCCCCAGCCGGAGGAGCGGCGACCGTCACTGTTACCATGGCGTGGCTCCGCCCGCTTTTTCCATCGTTGATCGAATAGATAAAGCGGTCCTCGCCAACGAATCCGGCGGGAGCCAGGTATTGAAAAATACCGTTGGTGAGAAGGAGCGATCCATGCACCGGATTGGAAAAGCCCGTGATGTGCAGGGCATCTCCGTTGGGATCGCTGTCGTTTGTCAATGTGTTTAGCATTGCCGGATTGCTCGAATAGGCGTTCGCGGAGTCGGCAGTCGCGGTCGGAGCCGAGTTGGCCGGAGGGGGCGGATAGGCCGCAGCGAGGAGAATCGTTCCAGAGTTGGCCAAAGTCTGCGTCACACCACTGCGGGTCTCACGGAGAAATGTGGAATAGTTCGGTGTGCCGAAAACGCGCACGGTGGTCCCCGAGAAGCTCGCCTGGGAGTCGATCACTTCGTAAATCGGATCGGTTTTGATGACGGAGGTATTGCCCAGCACGTAAGCCCCGGTCACTTCGACTTTGCTCCCGTTGATCGCCCGAACCACGGTTCCGGCGCGTTCGGTTTTGATCCCGGATATCCACACCGTGGCATTATCGGCGGTGAGTTTTGCGTTGTAGGTCCCCGAGGATTGGGTGTCCATTTCCTGATTGAGCTGGCGCACCCAGACGCGCTGGTTGCGGAAGGTGGGCGGCCTGTTAAAGTTGACGTCCTCGATAAACAGGTCGCCGGGCGCTGTTCCCGGCAGATACTGCATTTCCGAAATGGCTGAGAGGACAACGGTGCGGCTGCCGGTGTGCTCCAGGCGCACCGTGGCACTCAGGCCAAACTGGATGCGCTCCATTACCACGGGCTCTCCACTGGTACCGACGACGAATTTACCGGTGCCATTGACCGAGGCCTCGCAACCAATGATCCGGCGCACGGTGGCCGGGACAGTGACGGTGCCATTCACGATCCAGCTTCCGTTGGGAAGATAGATGGTGGCAGCTCCGGTGTTGATGGCTGCCTGGATCGCTGCCGTATCATCGGTGCTGTCCCCCGCCACTCCGCCGTGCTGGTGGGGCCCTCTCCACTGGGAGAGAGGATGCCAGGCGATCTTGGGCGCGTCCTGGATTTCGAGACCGAGTGTTTTCGTGCCATGCTGGGCAAAAGCGGACTGGGCGCTCCCGTGGGAGAGAAACTCTTCCGCGTAGGTCCCGGCGACACCGGCCGTGTTGCCCCGGTTTTTGTCGTCGTGCCGAATGGTGCGCTGGTAGCCGGAGGAGCGGATGTTTCTGTAGTAGCCGGTCTTGTCGCTGAAAATGGCGGGGAGGTTGGAGGCGTTGCCGGTCCCCTCGAGCAGTGCGTCGGAGAGAACGAGGAAGGCGTTGGTATCGCGGACGGTGTGGGCCACGGTCACCGCGTTGGTGCTATGGAGACCCCGGACGAAGAGCGCCTGGTTGTGGACCCGGATGCCGTTGAGGTTTTGTCCGATAAGGCGGAGATTTTCGATGGTCTGGCTGACGACCGTGTTCCCGGCCAACACGCCGTAGTCGAAGCCGATCACTTCGATGTTCCTTGCGAGAAGCGGACCATTTTCGCCGGCAGCGAGGTTTAGCCCTGCGTTGCCGACGCCGCTCACCGACCGAATGCGCACATTGGCGATTGTGCCCTGGTTGTTGGAGACGAAGGTGACGCCACGGAGATTCGCGCTGTTGCCCGCTGCGATGCTTACCGTGAGATCGCGGATGCCGTTGCGGAAGTTCTGCGCCGCGCCGCCTCCGGTGACGATCACCGATCCGGAGGTCACGGAGGGGTTGTTAAATTCGATGGTGGTGAGGTCGCGTCCCGCACCTTGCAGGATGGTGCGTTTGCCGATGGTGGTTCCGCCGCTGGTGCCGGCCCAGCTGAGTTGGGCGGAGACGCGGTAGAGACCCGGTGGCAGATAGACGATGCGATTGTTCTGTCCCGCCGCGTTTAGAGCCGCCTGGATCGCGGCGGTGTCATCACCGGTATCGTTTGGGATGGCGTTGTAGGGTGGCTGGGTGACGTCAATGACTCCCGCATCGGAGGGGAATAGGATCGGTTCCTGGGCTTTGGCGGGTTGAGTGGCGGCGAGGGCTACGAACAGGCAAATGCCTGCCGGAATGGCGAGGAGTTTTTTTTTCATGTAATGGGAGGAGGGAGTTGAGAAACGAAGATTATGATGTTACCGGCTACTAAGGGTTCTTCCACTTCAGACGCAGTTCGGGGGCGGGACGATTTGTGTCTTCCTTGGATGAGAAGCCAACGTCCTGTGAGTTTTGTCGGTCTATCGCCGTTAGGATCATGGTTACGCCCCCTTTGGAGTCAGCGTTCAAAAAGTCGATAAGCTCGGTGGTCGAAAAAATAAATGTATCCCCGGCGATGCCCATCTTCCGCAAGACCTCGAACGAGCCAAGATGCAGGACATCGCTGGCTAAGACACCTCCTGAAAATTCGCTCTGAGCATTCTCACCGCCGCCGACCTCCAGGGCATTCGCAGGAGCATTTTCGTAATTGATCCCCTCTTCCAATGAATTGGTTTCTCCCCCAAGTCCTTCAGCCCATTTTTCCCCGTCGTGCCCGTCCATTAAGCCGAAGACTTCTATCGTTTGTTCCTTGGCGTGGTTATTATTGGTCGTAAACACCAATTGAGCTGCCTCGATCTGCGCATCCTCCGGAACACGCGTCAGGTCAAATCGTAGATAGGTCTTTTTGATGGAGTAATCGATGGATTTGATGGCCAACACCGGGCTGTCACCGTGATTGGTCGTGGGATTTACAGAAGTGACCATGGCGTCCGCCCCCATCCCCTCGCTGATGTCGATTACGATGACCCCATCGCCGTCTAGTGGTTCGGCGCCAGCGGCTGTTGAGGCGATGACCAAGGTTAGGCCTGCGGTGAGAGCAAATTTCATTAATGGGACGATTGTTTGCATGGTTTAGTTGCAAAGTTCAAATTCAGGGGAGCAGCAAGCGCCGCCGTTTTTCCGCTGGCGTGCTTGCGGTAGGCGGCCTGAAACGGGGTTGTTCATGGAGGGATGGGCCTGACAAATAGATATTAAGCTATTTTCCGCTACTTGCATCAACTCAGTGATTTTACTGGAAAGTTGGACAGGAACCAGATTCCCGGATCCGTCCGATGTGCTTCAGTTTTCCGGGAGGGGGCGAATCAGGCGGTCGGGCGTGGCCAGGTTGGCAGGACCAAAAGTGACGTTCTGCCATTTCGCGGCTTGTGCCGGGTCCACTACGATGCCCCCTTCGTAAAAACCGTCAAAGACGACGCCATTGAAATCGGTCTCTCCGCGAAAAACGGCGATCACACCCTTCGGAACTTCCGGATGGTCCCAAATCTCCGGTTTGGGGGCGAGATGCGCACCACCGCCGGGACGCACATGGAATTCTTTGGGGCCGGCTCCCCTGAGAGGCAAGTCGCGCGATCTGGGGGCGAAAATGACCCTTGCACTTTGTGGGTCGGCGGAGTGGACCACCGCCCTGCTGGTCGGACCAAAGATCCAGGAGGCCCCGCTCGCGCGGTCCGAGGGATTGGAGTTCGCATCGAGTTTTTCAAGGTCGTAAAGGCAGGCGGTGAATTCGAGATCGCGGGTCAGCGGTTTCTCGGGAGTCCCGAACAGGAGCGTGCCACCGATGCCGTAGGTGCCCATGGTCTTTCCAGCCGAACCGCCCTGGATGCGGTCCGGGCTGGCGATCATCGCCCCGTCAAGGAGGATGAGGGTGGTGTCGGGGGCGGTGTAAAATCCAGCGCGGTTACCGCAACGCACGGCACTGTCGGTCGAGACGACCATGGTGCCGCGTCGAAGGGAGAAGCGGTCGCCGGGGCCGCCCGTAAGCCCGATGAATTCAATGCTCCCCGTCTCACCGGCATCTACCCAGACCCAATGCGAAATGTCCGGCGCATAGGCCCACTTTGGTTCATGGGGGACGTCATGCCAGTTGCAAAAACGGGCGAAAGTGTGCTTGTTGGAATCATTGCTTCCGAGCTCGCCGGTCTGTGTTGCATGTCCCAGTTTTGCTCCGTCCTTCATCCAGAGATTGCCGACCACTGCATAGCGCACCTTGTATTCGGCGTTCGCCTCAACGGTGAGATGCCGCATTTGGAAGGCTCCAAGGTTGTCTCGTTCGCCTGCATGGAGGGCTGAGTAAGAGGCTTCGGCGGCTGGAAGGAGAATATCACCGTCGAATATACCACTCTCGGGTTGCTCGCGACCGCGCTTGTCGAGGGCTTTTTCGCGTTGCCACGGGTCGCTGGTGAGGGGCTCCCCTTTTTCATCGAGCCAGTTGCGATAATCAAGACCGTCACCACTTTCACCGGGACTGGCCCAGACGAGGAGGGGTTTGGCCTCCCAGGTCTCGGTCGCGTATTTCCCAATCTGGCCGGGACTGACCTCATCGCCCCACACCCCATTCCTTGCGCGCTTTTCCTGTTCCTCAGGGGTGATGGAGCGGGGTGGATTCACGTTTACCTGACGACCTCCCGCGCTATAGGCGGCGACCTCCACCAATGGCAAGCTCTGCACGGTTGCCCGGGAGGGGGAACGCACAATCAGCAGCGGAGCATTCGGATGTTGGAACAGCACCTCGGCGGGCACCTTGGCCCCATCCACAAGGACGACCTCGGAGACGGCGACCGGCAGAGTCAGGAGGGCGAAGAGAGCTATGGGCAGAATTCGTAGGAGAAACATTCCAATAACTTATGTCACCCAAGTTCGAGCTGCAAAGGGAATTGAATTTTACTGGAAAATCTGAGCCCCGCCGCAGTTCCCCCCCGCTGATTCAGGGCGCCGGGTGGAGTGGGAACTTGATCTCGCCTGCACGGATACGCTGGAAAGGCCCGGGAAGCGGTCGCTCTGCCAAGGCATGGCCGTAGTAGTCCTTGGTGACGCCCTTCACACTTTCGCACTCCACAGTTTTTTCGGTGCCGTCGAACAGGAAGGAAAAGACCGGTTGGCGGGTCGAGAGCCCGTCGCGGGTGACGCGGATCACGCGACCTTTAGTGGATTTAGATTGAACAGGCGATAAGAGCTGATATGCGCCGGGACAAAACCGGGGAACCTCTCCGGAGCGGCATTCCCCATCACGGCCTCTTGCTTTTGAAAGCCGGCGCTTCTACTTCTTCTCCTCGTCGTCTGCATCGGCATCACCCTCGTTGACATTCTTGACAAACTCGAAGGCGGAATGATTATGTTGGGAATCGGAAATAATGTCACAAATATCGCCTTCATCCTGGCTGTCTCCGTCTTCGCCAAATGGAGCGCGGACATCCTCAGATGCTTGACTAAAATGGGCACGAAAACCCGCCAGACCGCCTCAATTCCACAGCTCCGGGTGGCTGTGCCGGCTGTTGTTCTTAGCACAATACCATTATGAATTATTCCACAATCACCGCACTTGGCCGTAGCCGGGTATTTTTTCAAGCGCTTGCAGTTGCTGTGGTGCTGGCGATCACTGGCGGGTTGCGCGCGGCGCCGGAAGCGGTGCTCGAAAACCCGGCGTTGCGCGTGCGGGTTTACCTTCCGGATTCCGCCGAAGGCTATTACCGCGGGCCGAGATTCGACTGGTCGGGGATGGTGCATT
>Ga0105046_10019570_pt1 | contig 10265 bp, 13 predicted proteins | sample MAT03_FD_78385 | JGI IMG/M metagenome (GOLD analysis project Ga0105046, IMG submission 78385) | Freshwater microbial communities from Lake Fryxell liftoff mats and glacier meltwater in Antarctica - MAT-03 (megahit assembly) | ecosystem: Environmental > Aquatic > Freshwater > Ice > Liftoff... | reverse complement strand
TGTTGGTCTCCATCTTCATGGCCTCCAACACCAGGATTGAGTCCCCCGCCTGAATGCTGGCACCGGCGCTGGCAACCACCTTGACCACCACGCCGGAGACCGGGCTGCGGCAGGCTTTGCTTTCATCGGCCACAGCGGGCGGTGCTGCGCCAGCCGCCTGACCCGAGGCCGGGGCGTAGACGCTGGCGGCGCTGCCAGCCAGTCGCGCCGAGCCTACGGGATAGGCCGGCGGCAGACTGGCATGGTCTGCGTCGGCCACCTCAACTTCTACTTCAAAAGTTCTGTCGTCCAGGGTGATGCGTAGTTTCACGGGTGTTCCATTCAGTGAGTGTGGTGCGAGGCGTGTGAACCCATGCGCCCGACCTGTGCCCAGGCGCTGGAGTGCACCAGGCGCACCTGGCGGATGCGCGAACGCACACCGAGAAAGGCTGCCACGGCCGCAGAGATGGCCAGCATGTCTTCTTCGCTGGGGGCCGCACGGGCGGCGGCTGCCAGAACGGCGTTGTGCTCGAGCGCATTCACGCGCAGCTTGAGTGCATTGATTTCCTCGCGCATTTGCGCGAGAAGCACCAGTGGGTCATTGCTTTGTGCTTGCATGGCGTGTGTTTTAAAGCGGCATCAGGCCGTGTTTTTTGTGTGGCCGTGGCACACGCTTGATGCGCAGGTATTCCAGCGCCTGGGCGATGTGCCGGCGGGTGTCCTTGGGTTCGATCACCGAGTCCACCAGCCGCTGTTCGGCGGCAACGTAGGGGTTGGAGAAAGTGTCGCGGTAGTTCTGGATCAGCTCTGCGCGGCGCTGGGTTGGGTCTGCTGCTTCGGCAATTTCCTTGCGGAAGACGATTTCTGCGGCGCCCTCGGCACCCATCACGGCAATCTCGGCGGTGGGCCAGGCAAAGACACGGTCAGCGTCCAGGTCTTTGCCACACATGGCGAGGTAGGCGCCACCGTAGCTCTTGCGCAGAATGACGGTGATCTTGGGTACGGTCGCCGCAGCGTAGGCAAACAGCAGCTTGGCACCATGGCGGATGATGCCGCCATACTCCTGCTCTACCCCCGGCATGAAACCAGGCACATCAACCAAGGTGACCAACGGGATGTTGAAGGCATTGCAAAAACGGATGAAGCGTGCCGCCTTGTTGGAGGCATTGATGTCGAGTGCGCCGGCCAGCACTGAAGGCTGGTTGGCAATGACACCGACCGAACTGCCACACACACGGGCGAAGCCCACCACGATGTTCATGGCGTAGCCCGCCTGGACTTCGAAAAAATCGCCAAAATCGACGATCGACTCAATCACGGCGCGCATGTCGTAGCCCTGCTTGGATTCTTCGGGCAGGATCATTTCCAGCGCTGGGTTGGGCTCAACCGAACGGTCACCCTCGGTCTGTGGCGGGTCTTCGAGGTTGTTGGACGGCAGAAAACTGAGCAGCTTGTGGCACAACAAAATGGCATGCTGGTCATCGTCGGCAATGAAATGGATCACACCCGAATGCACCATGTGGGCATCGGCGCCGCCAAGTTCTTCGGCCGTGACGTCTTCCCCTGTGACTTGTTTGATGACTTGCGGCCCGGTGATGAACATCTGGGCCTGGCGGGTCTGGATGATGAAGTCGGTCAGCGCCGGGCTGTAGGCCGCGCCACCGGCACAGGGACCGCAAATCAGCGAAATCTGCGGTACGGCACCTGACAGCAGCACATTGGCATGAAATACCTTGCCATACCCAGACAGTGACCCAATGCCTTCCTGCACGCGTGCACCGCCTGAGTCGTTGATGAAGACAAAGGGTGAGCCGGCCCTGAGAGATGCCTTCATGATGTCGGCGACCTTGACCGAATGCATCTCGCCGGCCGAACCGCCAGCCACCGTGAAGTCCTGGCTTGCCAAGTGCACCAGCCGACCGCCAATGGCCGCCGCGCCAGTCACCACGCCGTCGGCGGCCAGGGTTTTGCCCTGCATGCCAAACGAAGCAGAGCGGTGCGTGACAAACAGGCCCACTTCATCAAAACTGCCAGTGTCTACCAAAGCGGCGACACGTTCGCGCGCCGTCAGGCGCCCTGACTCCCGCTGTTTGGCCTGTTTGTCTGCGCCACCACCCAGGTAGGTTTCTTCCTGCCGACGACGGAGTTCTTCAATTTTCTGCTGCATGGCGCTCATGGTGTTCCTTGTCTATTGGTCAATGGGTGTGACGGATACCCGGTGCGAGCGGCCATTCAGTCTGACGTCGTAGGTGACCGGCGTGCGCACCGGGGCCCGGTCTGAACCTGCTGCGCTAGGCTTTTCTGCAGGCGTTGGATCACGTCCGAGGTTCAGCGGGCCTTGTGCGCGCTTCTCAAAAAATCCGGGGGCGACTTGCGGGAACATGGCGTAGGTCAGCACATCTTCTTCAGTGCCATTGCAGCCTGGCAGCGCCGTGGCGGCAGTTTGCAAGGCCTCCCACTCGGGATGCAACAGGTCGGCAGGGCGCTGGTCGATGGCGGGTTTGTGTGCTTGCGCGGTCGCCAGTGCCATCACTTCGGGGTCGCGTTCGCCTGGTGTCTTGCCGTAATAACCCAGCATCAGGTCAGCGAACTCGCTTGACATCACTTTGTAACGCCCCATCAGGACATTAAAGACCGCCTGGGTGCCCACAATCTGGCTGGAGGGCGTGACCAGCGGCGGAAAGCCGGCATCTTCACGCACGCGCGGCACTTCAATGTACACCTCGTCAATCCGGTCCTCAGCGTTTTGCTGTTTCAATTGGCTTTCCATGTTGGAAATCATGCCGCCCGGGATCTGGCTGTCGAAAATGTCGGTCTCGACACCGTGAATGTTGGACATGAACGCCTGATAACGTGGGCGCAGTGCCGCGAAATGGTCCTTGATGCGGTGCAGGCAGTCCTTGTTCAGGGTTGCCTGGTAGCCGGTGCCGTCCAGCATGGCCACCAGGCTTTCGGTCGGGTTGTGGCCGGGCCCCAGGCTCAGTGAGCTGATGGCAGTGTCCACACAGTCGGCCCCGGCCTCGATGGCTTTCATCAGTGACACCAGTGTGACGCCGGTGGTCGCGTGGGTATGGACGTGAATGCGCACGTTCTCTCCACATCGAGTCTTGATGCCCTTGACAATGTCAAAAGCAGCCTGGGGCTTGAGCAGTGCGGCCATGTCTTTCAGGCAGATCGAGTCGCAGCCCAGTTCCACCAGGCGCTCGGCCATCTCGACAAAGGTTTCGGTGGTGTGCAACGGGCTGACCGTGTAGCAAATGGTGCCTTGTGCGTGTTTGCCGTTGCGGCGCACGGCTGCTACTGAATGACGGATGTTGCGGATGTCGTTGAGCGCATCAAAGATGCGAAACACATCCATGCCGTTGTCGGACGCCTTGTCCACAAAGCGGTCCACCACGCTGTCTTCGTAATGGCGATAACCGAGCAGGTTTTGGCCACGCAACAGCATTTGCAGCCGCGAGTTTGGCAACAGGGTGCGAAAGGTGCGCAGCCGCTCCCACGGGTCTTCGTTCAGGAAGCGGATGCAGGCGTCAAACGTGGCACCGCCCCAACACTCCACCGACCAGTAACCTGCCTGGTCAATGTCGGCGCAAGCCGGCACCATGTCTTCAAGCGCCATGCGGGTGGCCAGCAGGCTCTGGTGCGCATCACGCAAGCACAATTCAGTGATGTCAATGGTTTTTGTCAATTGAAACTCATTTCTTGAAAAACATGGTGCATGGTAGAGGCTTAACTCCAAAACGCGGCAGTTGATGCCTGGGGTAAACCTTAAACATTTTAGCGAATGGAACGTCATCCCTGCGCGAGCTGGCACCGCCCTGAATGGGTGTCAGCACCGGTCAGGAGGTGACGGCAGCCGGATTATTTTTCGAAAGCCAATGCACGGTTTGCCCTAGATCGGCCGGGCGGGTGGTGTGCTCACAGGGCATGCGGCACATGCGGCCACCGTGCTGCGGGCAATCGCGGTTAAAGGTCACCACATGGTCCACCTGAGCGCGAATGCCGATCCACTCCCCCAGCGAATGGTCATGGTGGCTGGGTACCAGCGCCATCACCGTTTCGCCGCTGGCCAGGCGCAGCGTGTATAAAAATTCGGCGCCACGAAAGGCTTTGCGCATGATTTGCGCTTTGACCGACGCGTCGTCGTCATGCACGATGTCGTCGGCGCGCAGCAGCACGTCGCAGGCGCCACCCGAATAGGCGCAGGGCAGCGGGCACTCGCTCATGTCGGTCAGGTTGCCCAGCGGGGTTTGCACCACCACCTGGCCTGCCACATCGCGGATCACTGCCGGCGTGAACACACCATGCCCAATAAATTCAGCGACAAAACGCGAAGCCGGGCGGTGGTAGAGGGTGTAGGCGCTGTCCCACTGGTGCAGCTCGCCCTGGTTCATCACGCCAATGGTGTCGCCCACCGCAAAGGCTTCGAGCTGGTCATGTGTCACAAACAAGGCGGTGGTGTTGGCCGCTTTCAGAATGCCGCGCACCTCATGTGCCAGGCGCTCCCGCAGGTCCACATCCAGATTGGAGAACGGCTCATCCAGCAGCAACAGACGAGGTTTGGGTGCCAGCGCACGTGCCAGCGCCACGCGCTGCTGCTGACCACCCGAGAGTTCATGCGGAAAACGCGACTCCTGACCTTTCAGGCCCACCAGTTCCAGCACTTCCGCCACGCGGGCCTGGCGCTCGGTACGGGGCAGGTGGTCAATGCCAAAAGCCACATTGCGGCCGATGTTCAAATGCGGAAACAACGCGTAATCCTGAAACACCATGCCCACCTGGCGCGACTCAGGCGGCAATGATTGGCCGACTTTGCTGACCACTTGACCGCCCAGGCGGATTTCGCCGCTGCTGGCTTGCTCCAGTCCAGCGACGGCACGCAACAAAGTGGTTTTGCCACAGCCAGACGGGCCGATCAACACACCGATGTCGCCGGCGCGCAAACCAAAGGACACCTCACGCACGGCAGCAGTGGCCTGGCCGACATAGGTCACGCTGAGTTGTTGGACTTCAAGAAACATGACAATGATTGTAGATGCTTACAATTCGCATTTGCACGCGTCCCTCACCCATCTCCCTTCTCCCATGCTCCTGTTTCGGCTGCGCCAGTTTTTGTTTTTGCTGTTGACAGCCGTGTTCATGCTGCCGGTGCTGGCGGTCATTGCCTCGTTGCTGTCTCTGGGCGATGCTGATGGCGCTGCAGTTCAGATTCTGGCCGAGATGATGCAAACTGTGCTGCCCGATTATTTGGGGACCACCTTGGTGTTGAGTTTGCTGGTGGGCGCGGGTGTGGTGGCGGTGGGTTTGTCCTGTGCGGCGGCAGTCACCTTGTTTGACTTTACCGGGCGGCGGTTTTTTGAGTGGGCCTTGTTGCTGCCACTGGCCATGCCAGCCTATGTGGTGGCCTACGCCTACACCGACTTCCTGCAGTTCAGCGGGCCATTGCAAACCTTTGTACGCGAAGTCACGGGTTGGCAGGGCCGGGTGTTTCCCGAGGTGCGCAATGTGGGTGGCGCGGCCTGGGTGTTCATCTTTTCGCTCTACCCTTATGTGTACCTGCTGTCGCGCACGGCTTTGGGCGAGCGTGCCGCCCATCTGATGGAAGCAGCGCGTTTGCTGGGCGCGCCCATGCGTCGGCGCATGCTTGAAATTGCCCTGCCGCTGGCCCGCCCGGCGGTGGCTGCGGGCACGGCGCTGGCGCTGATGGAAACCCTGGCAGACTTTGGTGTGTCAAGCTACTTTGGCATTCAGACCTTCACTGCCGGCATCTACAAGGCCTGGTTGTCGATGGACAACCGCCTGGCTGCGGCCCAGTTGGCCACCGTGCTGCTGGCGCTGGTGGCGGCGCTTTTGTTTCTGGAGCGCAGGTCACAGCAAAAAATGCGATTTGTCGCCAGCCGCGGTGCCCGGGCTGGGTCTATGGATGCGCGGCCCATCCGCTTGAAAGGGCAGCAGCAGGTGATGATTTGGTTGCTCTGTGCTATACCGGTGCTGGCAGGTTTTGTGTTGCCGGTGTTGTTCATGCTGCGCCCACTGATTGCGGACTGGTCGGTGCTGTCCTGGGAGCCGTTTCTGGGCTGGGCTTTCAACAGCGTGCGATTGGGCTTGCTCAGTGCGACGCTTGCAGTGGCGCTGGCGTTTGCCCTGGCCTTCAGCCTGCGTCGCAGGGCCGACGCGCCCACGCGTTGGGCGGTGCAACTGGCCGGGCTGGGCTATGCCGTGCCTGGGGCTGTGATTGTGGTTGGCTTGTTGCTGCCCGTTGGTTGGGCACAGGCCAAGTGGCCCGAAAGTGGTGTGGGTTACCTCATGACCGCCACCGTGTTGGGTCTGGTCTGGGCTTACCTGGTGCGCTTTTGTGCGGTGGCCCTGCAGTCGGTGCAAAGTGGTTATGCGCGCATTCCAGCCAGTTTTGACGACTCGGCACGCATGCTGGGCAGCAGTGACTGGGGGCTGCTGGCGCGTGTGCACTGGCCCCTGCTGAAGCGCTCGACCGCTGCGGCCTTGTTGCTGGTGTTTGTGGACGTGATGAAGGAACTGCCAGCCACCTTGGTGCTGCGGCCTTTTAACAGTGACACACTGGCCGTGGTGGCTTACCAGTTGGCGCGTGACGAGCGTCTGGGCGAGGCGGCGCTACCCTCTCTGGCACTGGTGCTGGTGGGATTGATTCCGGTGATCATGCTCAGTCGAACGCTGCGTCAGCGCAATGGCTGAACGTAAAATTGACCGCAGTACTTTGCCTGGTATGTGGCTGCACCGCCAGGCATGCCGTTTCATGCGAAATTGTTTGAAACCAACTGTTCCCGAGGACACACTGTCATGCCACTTCAATCGTTGCCCACAGATTCCCACAAAATGATGAAGACAGATGAGACATTTGAGACAGCAGCGGACTTGTTTCGCGTGATGTCCGCACCCATGCGGCTCAGGATCATCAATTGTCTACGCGACGGTGAGAAAAACGTGAGCTATCTGCTCACACAGGTCAACACCACCCAGCCAAACATGTCGCAGCACCTCAATACCTTGTACCAGGCCGGCATCCTGGGCAAGCGCCGCGAAGGTGTGCAGATTTTCTACCGTGTCATTGACCAACGCATTGTGTCAATCTGCGAAGCGGTGTGCGTCGAAATTGCAAACAAGACATCAAACACGCCGAACTGACGGATTCTGGTGGGCATAGCCCATATGGGCTACCTCATCCCAACCCGTCGCGGTAATAGACGCTGGTACCTGCGTCAACAAAAATACGTTAGCCGCTAGAGCAAATCCTTGCTGAGTATTGGCTTTGCTTACAGAACAGATTTTTTGGCACAACGCCTTCAACTTTCGGAGACACCCCATGGAATTCAATAAAGAGTTTGACGCCTCTGGCCTATCTTGCCCGCTGCCCATTGTCAGAACCAAAAAAGCGCTCGCCGACATGACGTCCGGTCAGGTGTTGCGCGTGGTCTCGACCGACCCTGGGTCGGTGTGCGACATGGCTGCATTTGCTGAGCAGACTGGCAATACCTTGCTGGAGCATGGCAGTGAAAACAACAAATTCGTGTTTTTTCTCAAGAAAGCCTGATCGCCAGCTTCGTCTCTTACTTTCATTTGGAGCTCACGCATGGCAACCAAAAAAATGGCCTTGATCGCCACCAAGGGTACGCTGGACATGGCCTACCCGCCGTTCATTCTGGCCTCTACCGCTGCCGCGCTGGGCTGGGATGTGCAGATATTTTTCACGTTTTACGGGTTGCAATTGCTGCGCAAAGACCTTGACTGCATCAAGATCAGCCCCTTGGCCAATCCCGCCATGCCGATGCCGGTGCCGATGCCGGTGATGGTACAGATGCTGCCAGGCATGGAGTCGATGGCGACGATGATGATGAAAAACAAGATGAAGTCCAAAGGCGTGGCGTCGCTGCAAGAGTTGCGCGACATTTGTCTGGAGTCCGACGTCAAGTTTGTGGCCTGCCAGATGACGGTGGATTTGTTTGAGTTTGAAACCAGCGAGTTCATCAAGGATGTGGAATACGGCGGGGCGGCCACCTTCATGAAGTTTGCGGGTGAGTCTGATGTTTGCCTGTTCATTTAAATTGCCATGAAGCAGTACCTTGTGGGTTTGGCCCTGCTGTGCGCGTCACAACTCAGTCTGGCGCTCGCCCCCTACATGCATGCTGGCAAAGTGGCTGCTGCCGATCTGCCGGCCCAATTGGCTCAGGTCGAGAAAAAACTCCAGGCTGAAGGTTTTACTCTGCTTGGCCGCCACATGCCGAAAGGTATTGCAGGGCAAGCCAGCGTGGTGGTGGCTGACCCTGCACTGCTGATGGCAATTCGCTCAGCAGGTCCCGGTCGCAGCATCATTGGTGCCGGTATCCGCGTGGGCGTCAGCGGGGACGGCAGTGTGTCTTACATGAACCCAGACTACTGGTGCCGGGCTTACTTGCGGGGTCAGTTTTCTGGTGCCGAGGCGGCCGTCAAATCGGTGCAGCAGCGTCTGGTGAAGGCCTTGGGTGAGGGGGATGGTTTTGGTGGTGATGTGCCTCAGGCCGCACTGGCCGACTACCGTTACATGTTTGGCATGGAGCGCTTTGACTCTGCCAACACTGAACTCGCCAGCCATGCCAGTTTTGAGGACGCGCTGAAAGCTGTCCAGGCCAACCTGGGTAAGGGTTTGGGCGATACCCAGCGTGTTTATGAAGTAGTGATGCCCGAGCAAAAGATGGCGGTCTTCGGAGTTGCGATGAACAGCAGCAGCGACGGAGAGGGCTGGTGGGTGAACAAAATTGGTGCTGATTTTCCTGCCGCCTTGCCCTATGAGTTGTTCATCGTGGACAACAAGGTGTATGCGCTTTATGCCCGCTACCGCATCGCATTGGCTTGGCCAGCTTTAAGTATGGGGAAATTCATGGGCATCATCAATGCACCTGAGGCCATACGCAGCACGATGTCTCGTCTGGCAAGTGCCAGTAGCGCGGGCAACTGACGGAACCTGACCTCAGGAGTTGTCCGATGACTGACGCAATGAATCCGGCCAGCATGGTCGTCTGGGGCGGTTTTGTCCTGGCGTTCATTTTTAGGGTGGTGGCCAACAAGACCAATTTTTGCACCATGGGCGCGATCCCGGATGTGGTGAACATGGCGCACTGGGGCCGCATTCGTATGTGGTTGCTGGCCATCGCCGTGGCCATGATCGGCACCAACCTGCTTTACTACTTTGGCTTGATTGACTTGTCAAAGTCAATTTATGTCCGGCCCAGTTTGCCGTGGTTGTCTCTGGTGGTGGGTGGCGTGTCTTTTGGGATTGGTATGACGATTGCTCGATTTGTCGGCCTGGGGGTTGGCTGGCCAGACTTTGCCGCAAATACTGGCCAAACTCACCGGCCTTGCAGACAAATCAGCTTTGCTCATTTTGGCGGTGGTGAGTTTTGGCATCTTGGCATTTGTCTTGAAAGACAAACGTTTTCGCGGCAATCTGATGCAACTTGTCGGTTCAGTGGTGCTGGGTTTGCTGGTGGTCGCCGCGTGGTACCTGACCGGTCATGTCGGTTTTGGTGAAAACTCCGAGACCATGTAAATGGTTTATTTCGCCACCAACACACGCACCCTGGAGTCCTTCAGCTTTGTGGCATCCACGGCATTCGGACTTGAATTGCTGATGCTCTGGACGGACACCACATGACCGACCGTTTCCACAGCATGCAGACCGAGGGCTTTGTGCGCCGCTTTCTGGACAAGTTGTTGGCAAACCATGTGGCTGCGCCCGATCTGGATGCCACTTCGGTCAAAGCCTGACAAGGCGCAGAGTGCGGTTGCATCTGACACGCATGCACCGCCTGATTCCAATTTTTTACATGAACTGACCCAAAGAAAGAGAGCCTCACATGAACATGCCAGAACGCGACGGCGACGGCTACTTGACTGACATGGGTGCCTGGACCGAAGACATCGGGCGTGCCATGGCCGAGGCCGATGGCTATGAACTTGATGACGTCAAATGGGCGCAAATCTTGAAAGCGCGTGAATACTACGAAGAATTTGGCAGCGTACCGCCGATCCGAAAATTCGCAAAATACCTGGAAGAAGACCAAACCGCCGTCTTCAAGCTGTGGATGACCGGCCCCATGAAACCGATCACCAAGTATGGTGGCCTGCCCAAGCCGACGGGCTGCGTTTAACGAGGGGTGCGATTTGAAGTGGTGTGTGCTTCAATTGGGTCTTGGCTGACATCACTGTGGTGGGTGAATCAGTCGGGCGATGCGCTTTGCTACGTGTCCCCCGTCCGCTGCGCGGTCTCCTCCTTT
>Ga0105046_10019569_pt1 | contig 10266 bp, 8 predicted proteins | sample MAT03_FD_78385 | JGI IMG/M metagenome (GOLD analysis project Ga0105046, IMG submission 78385) | Freshwater microbial communities from Lake Fryxell liftoff mats and glacier meltwater in Antarctica - MAT-03 (megahit assembly) | ecosystem: Environmental > Aquatic > Freshwater > Ice > Liftoff... | reverse complement strand
GGCGGCGGGAGGTGCGGCGGCGGGGGCTGGAGCGGGAGTTCCAGCCACTTTCGTCCCGCCAACGAAGGCAGTTCTAATTTCTTTACTCTTTTTTTGATCGGTAATATTTGCTGCACCAAGCACTCTAACAATTTCAGTCGTTCTGGCGGTCGTGTTGTCGTCCGTGCCTTTCGTTAACTTCTCTAGCTCTTCGTTAAGTTTGTCGATGTCGGCTTGGTTATCTGGAGTTTTGCCAAATTTTTGAGCTGCCACTACCGTGCTTGTTTCCTGTTCTAACTTTGTTCTTTCATTTCGCAAGTCCGCCGCAAGGGGCTCTTTTTTGTTTGGATCTTTTTCGTCATTAAATGCTTTCAAGGCTTTGTCCAAATCTACAGTAGTCAAGCTGACTTTTATGGCATTGCTTCTCGAGTTTTCTGCATCCTTTCTATCATTTTCATGGGCTTCATTCGTTATACCGCTGTAATCTTGGCGGAATTTATCCCAATCTTCTGGACGGAGATCATTACTTTTCAATTTTTTGGCTAAACTGTCCGCATTCCCCATTGCGCCCGGAACAGTAATCTTCCATTTGTTGTCTTTCTGACGTTTCTCAATTTCTTCACCTAATTCTTCTTTGTCTTTTGTATTTAAATTATTAAGGTCAATGGTTTTCAAGGCATTTTTCCACTCATTTTCATTTCGAGAATCTTTCAAATTCTTGACCAAGTTTGAACCACTTGGGGTAGTGCCGAGAGTTTTTTGGTCGCTGGCCAGTTGGGCAGCCATGGCCTGTTGTGGCAACCGGCCGAGTTCGCCAAGACCTTTCAAGCTCACTTGCCCACCTTTTACCGGAATAATTGGTAAGTAAAATGGAATGGAGGCTGCGGTTTTTCCGGCTCCTTCCACGGCACCTTTGATGGCATTGACGACGCCGGCACCTTTCCCTTTAGCCAAAACCGTGAAGACGGCGAGCCAGATGAAAGCGACGGAGCCGAGGGCGGCAATGATGTCCTGGAAATTTGACATACCACTTAAGAGCGTACCTGTGCTCACCGTGGAAATATTGAGTGTTCCTTGCGGTGCCACATTTTTGATGCCGGAAATCATGGCCATGCCGATGGACATAACTACGGCTACAGGAATAGGAATGAGGGCATGTTCAACAAACATTTTTTGGAGATTGGTTTCGTCACTGCCTTCGATTTTAGATTTAATGGCAGGAATGGCATAACCTAGGGCCAAGAGCGGCGAAACGGCAATAATCGTCCACAAAACTACGACGCGGAAAATTAAAGCGACGAAAAGAGCGATGTAGGCAGTAGCGTATATAATGAAAAACGCTACGGAAAAGAGTGAGTTGATCGTTAAATCTTTTAAATCTTTTACGCCAGCCGCCACTTGTTTCAGTGAAACAATGTCTTGAAGGTTCAAGGCCATGATTACGGCGGCATTATTGGCGTTGTAACGGGAGAAAAACGAAGTGATTTGTGCTTTGTTGGCTGTATTACTTAAATCGGCGCAGGCTTCATTGTAGCCTCTTTGGACTTGAGCTTTCGTTTTAGAGTCGAGTAATTTTGTTGATTCGGGCGCTCCAGCTTTAAGTTGCTCACAAAAGGCGCTTGCTGTTTTACTAATTTTACCGCCTAAATTGCCTTGATATGTGCTTTGGATTGGGGAAAGGCCGAAAATTCCGGTGGAAACAACATTCACGGCGTCGAGGGAAACTTTGCAGATTAAAAATGAGAAATTTACTAATACCAAGCCAATAACGATTCGTGGAATGATGGTTTTGAGCGCGTAACCTTCTTTTTCTATGCCGATAATGTTAATAACGGCCACACCAAGTAAGGAAAGAACGAAGAGAATATTGACGATATCCCTTACTCCTGACCAAACTGAAAGGAGGGTATCTTGCATTCCACCGCCAAAAAGAAGGTCGTTGTTGAGCAGGCCGCCAATCATGAGAATGACCGGCCAGGTAAAGCGAGCCAAGAAAGTCATGGCGATGTTGACGAATTCAGCCAAACTTTTGAGAATTTCGTTGTTGTTGGTGGTGGATTTGGGAGCTGCGGCGGCGGGCGCGGCGGGCGTTGGGGACGGGGCGGGCGGTGCTTGGGCAAAAGCGGTTGGTGCCCCCAAAGCAACGATTGTTGTTAAAGTGAGCATGCCAAGAGCGAGGTTGCGGGGCAGCTTGAGTTTATTGAGGATTTTTTTGAGTTGGCTGAACATAAAATTTTTGTTTTTGATTGATGTTTTTAGGTGAGTTTTAGTAGCGTGGCGAGGAATGGGATGCTGGTAGCGGCGGCCAGTGGGACGAAAGCGCCAATGCCAATTCCTGCGGCGGCTGCCCAGTTGCTTTTCTTTTGGGGAAAAAATGATTGGGTTGCTTTTTGGAGCACAGACGTGCGGTTGGGGGAAGTTCTTGTTCGAGGAGTAAAGCCTGTTGCAGGTTTTGGAGGTGGAGGTGGAGTTTCTTGAGTGGCAGATTGAGGCGATGCAGAGGAATTTATGGTTTGGAATTTTTGACTTTGCCGAGTATGAGCGGAAGTAAATGTTTTAGGTTTGGGAATTATTTGGGAAGGCGCAATCTGAGGTTTGGAAAGGTGTTGGTGGGTTTTATCAATTTGGCTTTTTTCTTTTCTTACTGATGATTTTTGAGAATCTTGGTTCGGAGTATGTTTTGGTTCGGAACTGATTTGTAAGTTCTTGAATGGTTCATTCATGATTTCAGCTTCTTGGGGTTGTGATAGTTCATTGAATAACTGATGTAAGTCATTTTCACGAAGTTTGGCAAGTTTTGAAGAAGGGAGCTTGAGTTGCTTTTTTGCTCCTCGATCTTGAAACTGGATGGTAAAAATTCTTTCTTCACCAGTATCAATGCGTAACGCAACTTTTGCTTGGAAAGGAGTTTTATTTTTATCTTCACCGTCCAAATAAACGGCTTCTTCTTCTTGGCTGTACGATGGTGTTTTTTTCAAAATAACGCCTGCATCTTCTAATTCATATCCTGCTGCTGAAGCTTGCCGTTTTGATAACGTGGATTTCATTTCAAAAGGCGTCAATTCGGTATTTTCTTGGTTCCCAAATCCAGGAGGATTTACTAAGTTGATGGCTTTAAAAAGCTCTTCTGGACGGTGTTTTGCCAAACTTGCTAAGAAAGGAGAATCACTTTCGGTAATAGGCATAAAAGGAATCAGGCTCTTGTTTGAGGCAATCAAGTTTTTACTTTGTAGAACTTCAAAAAAGGCTGATTCTTGTGCTGTTTCCCCTGATTGAGTCAGGCGATCCAGATCAGCTTTTGCTAGGCTTACAAAACCATCACGAGACTGCACGAGCATGGAACTTTGCCATGCTTTGTCCGTACTTCCATCTTTTTCACCTAAGTTTATGGTTCCGGATTGTTTTGATGTTGCGCCTAAATGTTGTTGTTCAAAACCATAAGAAATCCTGAAAGATAAGCGATAAATGCGTTCCATTTGTTCGCCAGTGAAAACAAAATTTTCTTCACCACTTTTGCTTTTTACCTTGGTAGGGTAATACAATTGAGTTTGGGTGAAATTGTAGGTTTGATTCTTGAAAATTTTGTACAGTTCGTCGATGTAAAATTTGCGATCTTGGCGGTCTTCTTCAGTTTCAGCAGAAAAAGGGACGGCTCCAGTTCCAAGTTTTTTTCCTTGTTCAATAAAATAATGTTGTTCGAGTTTTTGCCAGTTTAGTTCGCGTTGTTCGCTGGCCGGGTTTTGGGAAAGAAAATTATCCAGAAAATCGAATTCGGCGTCCGGTTTGGCTTTATCAACTAAAAGCTGCTGGGTCAGAGCCATGATTTTGAGAACGAATTGTTGGTCGATGTTTTTTTTCATACATTTATCGGATTCCTCCTTCTTGTTTTTTAATGATTTCGTAGGCGGTTTTAAATTCTTCGCCGTCGTGAATATTTAGTTGGTTACTGGCTACCAACGTTGAATTAATTTCGCTATTAAAGAAAATGGGATTGATGTTAGCATTGAGCGCTTGGTGGAAAAGTTCTTTTTGGTGAGGAGAAAGCAATTTGCTGATGGAAATATCTTCATGAATAAGGAGAATTGAAGTTTTTTCTTCATCTGGAAGTTCCCCCTGGGTTTGACGTGCTTTTAATTTTTCAGAGCGGATTTTCATGAGTAAGTCATAACCTGTTTCACCTTTTTTGCCTTCGAGAAGGAAGTTTTGGAGCGCGACATTATTGCGCAAGTTATTCCAAAGGAGCTTGGTGGCGTGGCGATCATGTTCTTGCTGTTCTTTTGGGGTAAGTTTTGACGGACCAAAAATATCTTTGGCGCCTTGAACGATTTTTTTTCCCGTGGCGTCCACTTCTGGAAACATGCCACCTAAATGTGGGGCAAGTTTGTGAGCGGCATAGGCGGTGGCGAGGGAAGATCCGATAAGATACGGGTTAGTGGCCATGTTTTTAGCGATATCACCCCATCCTACTCGCTTCTGTTTAACTCCCTCATAATCAAAGTCGGCAGCAACATTGGCCGCAGCAATCGCTGAACCCCAAACGGCGCCGATGCCATAAAGCAGGGGTTTGCCAACAATTACATTCATGACATTTCTTGCGTAATTATCGTTGAATCGGCGGCTGCGGCGTTTAAAGTTTTCTTCAGTGAGTTGGTGCATTTTCGCCAGGTCACCGCTTTGGATTTTCTCTTCTAGTTCAGCTCTTTGCTTTGTTGGTAGTAGATTTTTGTTCAATAAATCTTGTACTTGTGTGACTGAAACTACAGATGCTGCGGTAAGTGCTTCGATGATATTCACAGCTTCCTCAGGCTTTAATTTTGCGACATATTCAAGAGTTTTTACGCGATCTTCAGGTTTCATTAAAACTAAAATCGTCCCAACTTGGCTTGCTTCAAAGCTTTTTGCTGCATCTTCTATTTCCAAACTTTTTTGTTTTATTTCTCCAGGATTCATGAGTTTGACTAGGTGTTTAAAATCTTCATCTTCTAAATTCTGGTGGTTGCTGAGTTTGTCAAAAATCTTGATAGTTTCTGGCGCTTTACGCAAAGTGGCAACGCCCGTTAAAATGGCTTTTAAATGATCTGCCTGTTCGGCTTCAAGCGGTTTATCTCCTACTACGTCAGCAACAATGCCGTTGAGTTGTTTAAAATAAGTTCCGGCATCGGCTTCCACGTTTTCGAAAATGGCCTTTGCTCTTTCTTGGCGTTGGCTATCCATCAAACCTTTAAATTCGTTGAGCTTCGCAAGGTAAATTTGGCGAAGACCTTCCACTTGCCTGGTAACCATGGCATTCATTTGGTCCTCCCCCACTTGGCCAAGTTGATTGTCTTTTTTTAGTACTTCTTCAACTTTTTGGGCATAAAAACGCAAACGACGGTCCAAATTATGTTCAAAGGAAAGTGATTTGTCATAATTTATGGCTTCGACGTCAATTTTGAGTTTTTCAAAATATGCATCACGGTCTTGCGGTGTTTGCCCTAATTGTTCTGAAGAATTTGCTGGCATTTTATAACTTTAAAAGTCTTAAAACTACGGAACTCCATTCCTCTTTTTTGCCTTCCAGCTCAGGAATATATTGCTGGATAAATTCGCGAAGCGCGACAGGATCTTGGTCTTCCAATTGGATATTTAATTCGTTAAAAGCCCCATGATGGAGACGGAAATTAAGAGTTTTGAGAATTTTTGGTTCGTAGAAAATCCAAAAAGAGACAATTTGGCTGTAAGGAACGGTTCGATGACCAATTTTTAGGCCGGCATCCGAAAGTACAATTTTGGTGTAGCGAGGCGGATGAAATTCGTGAATATACCAGTAAACTGGTACTAAAACGAGAGTTGCAATGAGTAAAGTCCAATTAGCAGTAAGAATTTCTAACAGGAGCGATATAACAACAATAATGCCTGACGTAAGCCACCATCGACGGCTTTTTGGGTGCTGTTCGTATTCAGGAGCCACCCAAGAAAAAACTGCTTTTTGGAAGGTGTGATCAGGATGGGCATCTTGATGGTGGTTGTCTTCAAAAACCGAGTCATGGATTCGGTGAATTGGTACAGCTATTGGCTCTTTTGAGGCATGAGTACTTTCTAAATAATGCATCACTGGATTCTGTTCTTTTTGGAACATTTCCTTGAATTTTGCAATAATTTTTGTTTTTTTCATGTGGTTTTGGGCTTTTTTGAATCTTTCAATTGTACCATTTTTTGGCTTTTTTCTGAAGGGCGGTGGCCGTATTACCTTGAGATGCGCTTGCTTTTTGTTGATAATTGTTTTTTAACCTCTATTATCCTTGTATTTGAATTTCCAATCTGCTAGAGTTCGCGGGCTTCTTTGTGCTTTTTGTCTTAAGAGACCATAATTTTGGTCGGGCGAAAGGCTCTAATATTTTTTAACCCATACAAAGAATGAGCAACAATGATGCGAGAAAATATGAATTAATGGTCATCGTAGATCCAGATTTGGGTACAGATGCTATTAAAAAGCGAATTGACCGTTTGAAGAAACAACTCTCGGGAATGGGAGGAGAAATTTTCCACCATGAAATTACTGGGGAAAAAATTCTAGGTTATAAAATGCGTAGTAAAGTTAGCGGATACCGAACAAATGGCTATTACGCTCATTTTGATTTCACTGCTGATCCAGACCAAATTGCGGAATTTGATCTTGGGCTTAAACTTGAGCCAGAAATTATCCGTCATTTATTGGTGAAACTTCCGATTGGCTTTGAACCGGGAAAAACGATTCAATTCGCTGAAGAAACTGAAAAATAATATTCTTAATTCCCATCAACATCAAATATGAGAAGTATCAATAAAGTTATTTTGATTGGAAACTTGACCCGCGACCCTGAAATTAAAGAAACAACTTCTGGTCAACCAATTTCAACTTTTGGACTGGCGACAAACCGAGAATGGGTGACGAAAGATGGCCAAAGACATACTTCTACTGAATTCCATGAATGTGTAGCATGGGCAAAACTTGCTGAAATATGTGGAAAACTCCTCAGAAAAGGCAAACTTATCTACGTAGAAGGTTACCTCAAAACTCGTACTATTGAGACACAAGAAGGTGTTAAAAAGTATCGCACCGAAATTGTTATACAAGATCTTATTGTTCTTGAAAAAAGGCCAAAAGATGGAGATAATGGTTATGAATACGAACAAGTTGGAGAAGAATACAGCGACAACGGCGAAATGATGCCGGAAGAAATGCCAATTGGTGAGAGTGAAAAACTCTTTTAATTACAACTTTACATTTATTCTTAAGTTTACTATCAATTATGTCTAAAAATAAGTATAACAAACCATGCCTTTTTAAGGAAAATGGTATTAAATATATCGATTACAAAGATGTTGTACTCCTTCGTAAGTATGTTTCACAATACGGAAAAATCGTTCCACGTTATTATACTGGAGTGAGCCTTAAGTACCAAAAAATGCTTGCGAGCGCTATTAAAAAAGCTCGTTATATGGGTCTTCTACGATTTGTTCGTTAATATCCCAGAAGTCAATTTGTTTCCTTCAAGAGTAAGCGTCTTATGGCCCTTACTCTTTTTTTATTGTTACTTTTTGCACCATGAATTCTTTTAAATTATAGGTAAATTAATGCATTGTCATCAAAAAATCATACATTCCACCTCAGGTTTTCAACTTTTCGTCAATCATCTACTTTTATCTCTTTCAAGCCATAAATTCAGCTACACACCTTCTGTGTGGGGCCAAAAACAGTGCTTTTTCCTTGCTTCATGGAGGGGATTTTGCTACTATCTTTTCTGTGCTGGAAAAAGAATTTTTGGAGTTGAGCCTTATTTATAGAAGATATGAGTGTCGGTGAAGTTTGTACCCTATAAGCGCAAAGTTATTAGTACTCCGCTCAACTTACAACCAACTGAACCAAATTTGAAGTTTGCAACAAACGTTGAAGCTCGTAAAGCGAGACATAAACGAGTTTTTGCTCATAGCGCACTTTTAAGTAAAACACTTTTCGCAATTCCAAATATTGGACTTGGGATTTTTAAGAAATTTCGTAAAAAGAATGCGCCAGATCACGAAACGCCCACCCATCGTCTTTTTAAGTCTTATTCAATCGCTGTAGCTGTAGTTTTTGTTATTGGGGTCATTACTCCTTCAAATGCTAATTCACTTGCAACGAGCTACGCCTCAGATTCAGAAGTGCTTGCTGATATTGCTTATACTCCGTCTACAAGTTTTATTACAGATCAAGAAGGATATATTACGAAAATTAATCCGCAAACTGAACTTGGGGATCGTACCTCCATGAATGGACGACTTGTTCATACAGTGGCAAATGGAGAAACTATTTCAACGATTGCTGCGCAATATAGTCTGCGAACGAACACCTTGCTGTGGGAAAATGGCTTAACTGCTAATTCTAAAATTAAATCTGGAGCTAAGTTACTGGTGCCACCTGTTGATGGGGTAAGTCACGAGGTACAAAAAGGTGAAGATTTGAGTAAGGTTGCGGGTCTTTATAGTGTAAAGACTGATTCAATTGCTAAACAAAATTCATTAATTGCTTCCACTGGATTAACCAAAGGACAAATTATCTTTGTTCCCGGAGGAAAACCTTTGGTAAAAGAAGTTCCTGGAAATTCAATTAGTGGAGGAGCAATTGTTCGTAATACGAAAGTGCTCAATTCAACTTCTGGTCGAATAAAGAATGTTGGTAGTAACGTAAAAGTAGACGGCTCTGCGATTGGAAGTGGCTCTGGTGATTCGCCAATTGGCGGAAAACCATTTATTATGCCTACACGAGCGACTTTGACGCAAGGGTTCCGCCCTGGTCACTATGCCTTTGATTTGGCTAACACCAGCAAACCACCGATTTGGGCTACAGCTGATGGAGTGGTGGTGAAAGCTTCTTCAGGAACTTGGGGCGGTGGATATGGAAACCATTTAATTATTGACCACGGAAATGGACTCCAGACACTTTACGCGCATTTGGAATATCTTTCTGTTTCTAAGGGGGAACGTGTGAAACAAGGGCAAGTCATTGGAAAAATGGGACGTACAGGAAATGTGCGAGGAAAAACAGGAATTCATTTGCACTTTGAAGTTCATGTGAATGGTGTGAAGAAACTTCCAAGTAATTACTTTTAGAAACTGTTGAAAAACGGCCTCTTGCGTCGTTGGACCTGAAGGGGGCTTGAGCCGTATTATTCATACTGGCTCAAGTCTTTTTTTCGGATCCAACCAGCAATAGACTATTTTTGAATAGTTTCTTTTGGTATAGGACATTTTTTTGTTAGAAGAAATTAGAAGAAATCTGTAGCCGTTTTTCTTGATTCTGCGTATAATTAGGGCGATGAAAAAGATTTTTCAACAAATAGTTTTTGTTCCGCGGGTGCCATTTTTGTGGCTGATCAAGCTGTATCAAAAGACACTTTCGCCTGACCACAGTTGGATTTCCGCGATGTTTCCTTATGGATATTGCAAGTTTCAGCCGACTTGCTCAGAATATGGATATGAAGTGATTCGGAAATATGGCTTATTGAAGGGCATTCCATTGACTGTTTGGCGAATTCTGAGATGTAATCCTTTCAGCCGAGGCGGCGCTGATCCTGTAAAATAATTAATTATGGCTTCCCAACCGAGCGAATTTGAGCGGCTTTTTAAACTTCATGGAATGAAGGGTTTTGATAAAGGGGAAGAATTTGCGAAAGAAGCGGCTTCAGGCAAGAATTTTACGCTGCCTGATGAGCCGCAGGATACGTTAGATTTGCACGGAATGATTGTGAAGGATGCTTTGTATGAAGTGGGTTATTTTTTGCAGCGGGCGCGTGAGGCAGGGCATAAAAAGGTTTTGGTAATTACGGGGAAGGGTTTGAATTCTGATGGTGGGGTTGCTAAACTGAGACCTTTTGTGGCGCGGCTTTTTAATGAGATGAAGGATCATCAAAGGTTGAAGGATTTTCAGTTTGCGGAGAATAAGCATGGGGGGATGGGGGCTTATTATGTTTTTATATAATGCGTCTACTCATAAATTGAGTTTATGTTTTTTTCAGTTTGATTTTAAGTTCCTGAAAGGTCGTAGAGTTACAGTGGCTTTGTAGTCTCGATTTGTGAGACTGGAGCTGTTTGACAACGCGGAGGGTTTACATGAAAAGGTTTTGGTGCGAGATTTGGCTGTGCTGGCTTGGCGCTTTGGTGCTGATCTTGATTGGTGGCTGCCACAACAGCTTGAGCATCCAGACGGATGTGACGGTTGGTGAGAAGGCCACGGATGGAGGCGCGAACGGTGGGACTGCTGGGGATGGGGGCGCGAACGGTGGGACT
>Ga0105046_10019566_pt1 | contig 10266 bp, 3 predicted proteins | sample MAT03_FD_78385 | JGI IMG/M metagenome (GOLD analysis project Ga0105046, IMG submission 78385) | Freshwater microbial communities from Lake Fryxell liftoff mats and glacier meltwater in Antarctica - MAT-03 (megahit assembly) | ecosystem: Environmental > Aquatic > Freshwater > Ice > Liftoff... | reverse complement strand
GTCATGTGCGTCGTGAGCCGAACGGCGATCGGGCCGCCCGATCCCCACGGCACCGCCTTGATGAAGGCCGTGAGTGCCTCCATCTGATGGGCGGTCAGCAGGTACGGATCCTGAATTTGACACCGCACGATCCTGTGACCGGTAAGGCCGGCAAACACCGGCCCGAAGTGAACCGGCTGCCCCTTCGCGAACGGGTGAACCGTACACCCTGGGAGTGTGCAGAACAGAGACTCCGGTTGAACCGGCTCCGTATGACTCGCAAACCACGCGTCAGTGGCGGTAACGGCAACTGCAAGTCGCGATAGCCCCCTGTTGAACCAGACGGGCCGGCGGTGCGTGTCCCCGTCGAGTAAGGTGGTTCTGGTTTCACCCCAGTGGAAACCGACCGACCGGGGCCCGGGTTGGCCGTTCGACCCGAGGGCCAGCAGGCCGTACGGCGGAGGCGGGGCTCCGTCATGAACGGCGAACAACCCGGCTCCGGCCTGGGTAAGTGCGACCAGGTGGGCGGCCCCCGCTCCGGTTGGCCGCCCATCGGCCTGCCCCCGAAGTGCGACTCGCACCCGCGTGCCTGGACGAGACGCAGCTTCCATCAGGTGCAAGTGCCAGGGGGCGGCTTCGGGCGGGCCGGTCGTGTCCAACGCGTCCACCACCAGGTCGAGGCGGACTGCGTCGCGGATCGCGGCCCGGAACGCACCGCCCCGGTCAGGAAGCGTGTAGGGTCGGTCGTCGCCTCCCACATCCGCGTCCTGATCGATGAGTCGAGCCAGGTAGTCAGCCACCGGGCCACGGAGGAGGGTGTCGTGGCAGAACTGATTGCGGAAGCTCCGGAGGCAGGTGTAACAGGAGGACGTCTCGCCGCAGGTGCAGTTGGCCACGCGGGCGTGGGCCGCTTTTAGAACCCTGACGAGTTCGTCGGACCCCTGGAGCCGGAGGGCGTGTCCGGCCCCGCCGGGGACGTCGTCGAAGATGACCACTTCCTGATCCACCGCGACGCCCGAGCCGACCGGGCGGATGACCCCGTTGATGTCGTTGGCGTCGATGCCCAAGGCGTCGCTCATGCCGCCGAGGACGGCGTACATCAGGCTCTGCCAGAGGGCATGGTCCGTGTAGGCCCAACCCGTACCGGAGAACGACAGCCGGGCCGCCGAAGTCCGGAACTCGTGGCCGAGGTGCACCCGCTCGAAGGCGGTCCCTGGGCAATCTTTTCCGTACGGCGTTCGGTGCGGCTTCACCGCTTCCTTCTTCTGCCTCCCTCTTCCGGTGGTCTCCACGTCGACCACCCGCATACAGAGCTTGCACAGTCGGAAACCCAGCCCGTCCGCTTCTTCCCCGTCGTTGAACACGAAGAAGTCGGCCCGCTCGGTCGTCCGCACGATCACCCCGCACGGGCTGTCGCCGAGGTGGCACCGGACCGGGTCGTCCTCGACCCGTTGCGGGTCGAACAGCACGCGGGACGCGGGGATACGTTGGGGTCGGTCGAACGCCAGGTCCTCCCCCGGAACTGTCAGGTCGGTGGTGAAGCCGTAGGAGGGCACGAGGTACCGGTGTTTGGTACCCCGCTGGTCCCCGCATACCGGGCAGATGTCAGTCGGGAAGACGTTGGCGGCGTCCAGGTCCCGCATCACGTGCCCACAGGTCCGGCACTTCGCGTACCACTTCTGGTCTAGCGGCTTCTGCCACGGTTTGCGGACTCCCACGCTCCGCCACAACCGACCCCGGGCCACGACCGCCGCACCCGGCACGTACTCAGACAATGCGAGTCGCAGGTCGCGGTCGAGTTTGAGCCCCGGGTCGGACGTCACCAGCGGGACGTTGTAAATTGGGAAGGCATAGCTCGGGAGGACCACCCGGTCACTGAGGAATGAGACCCAGTCCTTGTTCCGGAACTCGGTCAGTCGCTCTCGCAGCAGGTAACCGTAGCCGGACAGGCGTTTGGCCTTTTGGTTGTCACCCGCTCCTTTCGCCGCCTCCTCAGCCTGACCGATTTCCTCGATGGCCCGCCGGTACATCTCGGCTTCGGCAGCGTAGTACTCGCGTGCGGCACGGAGGGATTCCCGGATCAGTCCGGCCAGGACGGCCGGGTCACCCTCTCCGGTGGGGACGAGGACCGAGAGGACTCCAGCGTTCCGCTCGACGGCGGCCGGAAGGCCGGCGAGGAAGGTGTCGGCCGGGGCCGCCGCCGGGGCGTCCGGGAACAGGTGGCTGATCGCTTTGATTGCCTGACCGCGGGTCGCCTCGTCCCGCACGAACTCCGCTAAGAGCACGGCGTTCACGTGCCGCAGGTAAATGGTCTGGTTGTTCACGTTCGCCCGAGGTGGGCGGACCATGCCGTCGATCATCTGGGACGGGTCCGCGAAATAGTGCTCGTCGTGCGACCGCGGCATCGCGAACGTCACCGCGAAGGCCGCACTCCCGACGCCCCGTCCCGCTCGGCCGGCTCGCTGCTGGTAGTTCGCCGGGGACGGCGGGACGTTCCTCAGGAATACCGCCTCCAGGTCGCCGAGATCGACTCCCAGTTCGAACGTGGTCGAACTGCTCAGGACGTTGATCTGTCCCTCGTCCCGGTGGTGACCGTCCTGGAACGCGAGTTGGTAGTCCGTCGCCAACTTCGGGCCCAACTGGGCGGTGTGCTCCCGGGCGACGAGTGGGACCGGACGTTCGGCCGGCAAGCAGTACCCCCGCCGGTAGTGGTGGCCGTCCAACCGTTCGTTGGGGTCGGTTGTCTCGAGTCGCCCGCTGCACCGAAAACTCGGGCACACGCCCAGCACGTTGAACGCCGACCACTGCTGGCAGTTCGGGCAGACGTACCACACACCGCGTGGTCGGAACCAGAGAGTGTCCCACTTGATCTGGTAGCCGACGACCCCTTTGGAGACTTCCTTGTGAGCCAAAACGGGGCGGGGATTTTCGACGAGGCCGGTCCACAATTTATACAGAAGTCCCGAGATCTCCGACTCGGCCGGGGCGGTGGTCCCCTGCCGTTTCGCCGCCAGCCCCAGAACCCGCATCAAGTAGGCCGACCGCCGCTGCAGGTGCGGCCGCCGCTCCGGGCAGAACCCGTGGAGTTGGTACCGCCCACCCTTCCGCTCCCCGACGCTCGCCACCGCCGCCTGTTCACCGGCCTGGTAGCGGAACGCGGGATCGGTCGCCGTCACCTGGTCGGGCATTTCCACCGCCTTCACCTGACGCAGCGTGCCGAGCAGAACCTGGGCCACCCCCTCAGCCTCCTCGGCAGACAGAGTCGAGAGCAATTCGGGCGGGGGCGACCACCGCTTGGCTAGTTCCACCCCGCACGCGATCAGGGCGAGTGCCTCCAGTGACTGCCGACGGCCGAACGGGACGCAAAACTCCGCCACGACCGACCGGGCACACCGGGCCAGCTTCTGACCCCGCGGGAGGTCGAACGGGAATACCCCTTCGTCCTCCGCCACCCGGAGCATGCGGAGGATGAGTGTGCCCGCGTCCGTCACCCCCGCGAGGCCCGCCGCCGACAACTCGGCCGCACGGAACACCAGTCTGCGGTCGATCAGTTCACGGTTGGTGTTCTCAAGGTAGGGGGCGAAGTAGGCGGCGGACTGTCGGCTGTCGGCGAACGCGAGGAGTTTTCGTCCCCGGCCCGGGTAGGCTAACGCCTCGGGCGGGGCAGCGGCCTCCGGCAAGCACCGATAAAATGCGTCGGCGACGACCGCCTGGGCCGCGTCGGAGTCGGCCCGAACTCCGGTCACCGTATCCCGGCCCCCACAGCACACGCATACGGCGAGGTCGCTCGTGTCCTGGTCGGGAATCTGCCAGACCCGCACCTCATCGTCATTTGAGACGGCACCGTCGAGGGGGCGGTACCCCCCGGTCCGGTAGTTGAACGCGTACGTCGGGAATTTCGCATCCGCCACGTCCTCGGCGACATCGGCTTCGTCGACCGACTTCTGGTCCGGTGGGGACCAGGTGACCCAGGTCCATCCCGGCCGGCCGTTGTCGAACCGGTCCGTCGGACCCTGCGTCAGTTTGGACTCGCCGCTCTCGGAATCGACCCGCCCCACCAGATAAGGTTGGCCGCATTTGCGGCAAGCCCGCAACTCCAGGGCCTTCCGGCCGTCCTGGGTGTCCCGCAAGGGCTCGAGGTACAAGGTCGGGGCGGCACGGTCGGATCCCGGTCCGAGGGCGACGTACCCCCCGTTCAGGCCGCGTGCGAACAGGTGATACCGACAGGGCATAAGCCGGGCGTCTCCTCCCGGAACGCGGGCCAGGCTGCTGATCCGGACGAGGCCGCATAGTTGTTCGATTGCGGTCAGTCCGTCGTGACCCAACACAGCGATCGCGGCGGACCCGAGATCACGGGGCTGTTCCGCCGCCGCCCGCAGTCTGAGCGTCCGGGCGTCCTCCCGGAAGACCCGGTACAACCCCTCCTCGACGCTCGCGGTCCCGAGCCTCGCACCGTCCTCGGCGGTCGCGGGGGGAAAGCCGCTCGTGACCAGAACCTTAGTCAGCTCGGGTGTCCATTTGGCTCCCGGCTCGGTCGCGGCCAGGAGGGAGGGGTGCGTGTAGACCGCGGGGTCCGGCTCGACGCCGCCCTCGGCCGGAGCGTGATCATTCTCGGCCACGATCAAATCGGCGTCGTCGAATTCGGCATTGAACAGCGTCCGTGCGAATCCCAGGACCTCCCGTCGCCGCTCGAGGTCGTCGGTGCCCAGGCTAGCACTGGTTGCCACGTACTGGGGCGGCCGGTCGCCCGAACCCTTCACCCGGGCCACCAACCGCCGGAGCAGGAGGGCGACTTCGCCGCCCTTGGTTCCGCCGTACGTGTGGGCCTCGTCGACCACGACGAACCGCCACGGACCGGTGAACAGCGGCGAGTCGTCCGCCCGCAACAGCAGGTACTCGAGCATGGCGTAGTTGGTGATCAGCAGGTGCGGCGGGTTCTGCCGGAACACCTCGCGTGAGACGACCTCGTTCTCCGGGGCCTCCGGGTGCAACCGCCGGCCGTCCCGCTCCGACTGAGGGGTGACTTCCGAGTTGATGTACCGCCCGAACCGGACATGCGGCACCGACCCGAGCACCCGCCTGAGGTTCTTGAGTTGGTCATTGACCAAGGCGTTCATCGGGTAAAGCAATAGGGCGTGGATCCCTGGTTTCGGGTCCTCGAGGATGGCGGCCAGAATCGGGGCGAGGAACGCGAGCGTCTTACCGCTGCCCGTGCCGCTCGACACGACCACGTTTCGCCCTGCCCGCAGCCGCTCGATGGCCCGCACCTGGTGTCGGTACAGAGGTCGGTCGGTCGGGGTGAGGAGTGGTAGCCGGGCCGCCGCAGGAGGGAATACTCCACGTCGAATCAGCTCGGTAACGGGCACGTCTCGGACGTACGGGGCCAGGCCGTGCAGGTACGGTCCACGGAACAACCGGCCGGGCTCCGCCAAGCCGGACCGGAACTGCTCGCGGAGGTCGGCGTGCGAGTCCGGGAAGGCGAAGGTGGTTTCCAGGTAGCGGAGGAACCGGTCCTTGATCTCGTACGCGATGAGAATCGGGTTGATCGGCATGGGGTCACTCGTTAGAGGTGTTCTGGGTGGCTTCCGCGGCGTCGAGCAGCATCATCACGCACTTCTTCACGTGGTCCGGTAGAGTCGCCCACCGCTGGACGAGTCGCTTCAGATCCGAATCCCGAACCGTCAGCGTCGTGGTCGCTCTCGGCGGGATCGCCGGGGTTAGTCGGGAATCGGCCAGTTTCTCCGGGGGAGCCGTGGCGGGGGTGGCCCTGTGCGGTGCGACCTCGACCCGAGGGGGTGGCGGGGGCGACTCCGCCGCCAACGGTGCCAGCCAGATCGGCGGTGGAATCTCTCTCTTTACGGGCGACGATAGGAGCACCGCCGGCGGTTCGGGGGCGGACTCCGCCTTTGCATCGGTCGCCACCAGGAAAAGTGCCGGCTGTCGGGGACGCACCGCGGCCACGGCAGGCCGAACAGGCGGCTCAACAGAGGTCACCTCCGGGCGAGGCGGGCCGGTCAGCGGGTAGCCCAGTACGCTCTCCAACCGCTGGTCGATCATGTCATGTGTGTGGCGGAACTCGTCGAGGGCCAGGACGACGCACACTCGCCGATCCCACTCGGCGGCCGCCGTCCTCGCGGACCCGTCGGACCGCGTGTGATGCAGCTGGCGGGCGAGGATTAGGCACTCGAAGGCGGCCTCGAGCGTCGGCCGCTCCTCAAGATCTCGCACCGCCTCGGACAACCCACTCGCGAGTTTCTCCGCCCACGCGGGGTCGATCGGGGGAGGACGCTTTCCCCAGAAAAGGCTCTCACGCCACTCCTCTTGCTTCGAGAGAGGCATCCCGTCAAACAGGTTGGGGTTTCGCTCCTTGATGTCGCGGAGTTCGAAGACCGAACACTTCATCATCTCCTGCTGGTAATGCTTCGCCGAGAGCAGGTTCGGTCGAACGTGGAGGTTACTCAGGTTCAGCCTGCTCATGGTGTGGAACCGTGTCCGTGTGTCGGGGTGCGGGCCGGCTCAGGCATGGGGTGGGATGCGGAACCCCAGGTTCAGGGACTGGATCCACTCCGGCTCGGTCGGCCACTTGGACGTGGAGAATGGGTCCGTCGTGATGCTCTTCCGCCCCGCCGCCTCAACTTTGAGCGTGAGGTGGGGGTCGAGCGTGAAACGAACGTCGACCCAGTTCTCCGTCTTCTCGATCGGGACGGTTATCACCCGCAAGAGCCGGCCGGCCGGCTGGGTGACGGGGTCGGCTTGGTCGCAGATCAGGAGCCGGGCGACCCCGCTGCCGGCGTCCGAGACGAAGAACCGTTCCGCCCGCGGCGTGTCGAACGGCACCTTCTCGGTTGCTCGGAAGACCGGAAGGAACTGCTCACCTGTTTCGTCCCCCGCGAGCCGGACGCCGATGGCACTCGCGAACACCGGCTCGGACCCGAAGGCCGACAGCAGGGCCGCCCCCACCGCGGTGGCGTTCCCGATGTCGTCCAGTCCGCCCTCCGCCCGTTTGTCAATCAGCCGGTCCGGCAGTTTCAGCGTGGGCGTCAAGCGGTTCCCGAACAGTCCGGCGATCCGCTCCCGGACGTCGCGGACATGGCAGGTCCCCCCGGACAGAAACAATCGGGCCAGCGTAAGTGGGGTGACCCCGCTCGTCGTCAGTGCCCGTTCCAGGCGGGTCACTCCGCTCGCGAGGTCCGGGGCCACGAGTTCGGAGAACACTTTTCGATTGAGTTTGTAGCTGAGGGCACCGATGCCCAGGAACTTCAGTTGGTTGACCGGGACCTCCGCCTCCAATACGAGTCTGAGCTTCGCGGCCTCGGCCTGGAGGCGGAGGTCCCGCCCGGCCTTCATGCGGTCCAGAACGACTTCCGTCGTGATCTGAGCGGCCGGGTTGTCGCGATACTTCGAGAGGAAGTCGTTGACCGCCTGTTCCGCAATCATCCGGTCGAAGTGGGTGCCCCCGCGGTGCCAGCCGTCGATCTGCCGCGTGAGGGCGACTCCGTCCCGCAGTTGCACGGTGGCGATGTCGAGGCTCCCGCCGCCCCAATCGAATACGGCCGCAACGCCCGAGACCGGTTGGGCGATCAGGCCCGCGTAGATCGCGGCGATCGGTTCGAAGAAGTAATGTGAGACCTTGATGCCGGCCTTGTGGAACGCCTCCGTGAGTCGTTGGCGGGCCGCCGGAGGGTAGTGGACCGGGATGGTGACGGCGGCGTGGTCGAGCGGGGCTTTGGGCAGGCTCGCCGCGACCAATCGCTTCAGATTTTTGAGGTAGTCGGCCACCACGTCGATGCGGTCGCGGGTGCCGCCCTGAACCTCAACCGGCTCGCCCGACCCGAGGATCCATTTCATCGGTTCTGGGAACTGAACGCCCTGGTCGGCCGCCAACTGCTGGGCATCTACCCCGTACGCCACCGGCTCCCCGTTCTGGTACGCCACGGTTGTCGGGAGTTGGTACACCGTGCCCTTCTTCGTTGAGAAGGGTACGACCCGGACCTTCTCCCCGTCGAAGTAGGCGACCCGGGTGTTGGTCGTGCCAAAGTCGATGCCGAACGCGGTCTTCATGTCGCCTCTTGGTTGTTCGGCACCCCCCGGCTGCTACGGCTGGACGCCTTCGGCCCGGAGGGTGTCGCGGATGCTCCGGAGTCGGGTCGTGAGCACCTCCTCCTCGGTGCTCGCAAACTCCTCGCCCGGCGTCGGGTCGGTCACGTCGGACAGTTGGGCCTGGACCGCGTCCCACAGCCTGGCCTTGAATGTCAACACCGCCGCGTCCCGCTCACGGAACGCCTCGTGGATGTTCTGGTCAGCCCGGCTCTCAGCAGCGGTAATTCGGGAGTCCGCCGACGCCAGTCGACGGGCCAGGTCGCCCGCCCGGGCCGCGGTAGTGTCCCGCTCCCGAATGGCATCCCCGAACTCCTGCTCCCGCTCACGGACGCAGGCCTGTAGGCGTTCAACCTCATCGCGTGACCGCTCGGCGTCGCTCCGGGTGTCGGTTAAAGCCCTTTCGACTCCGGCCAGCCGCCGTTCCAACTCGACCAGCCGCTGCTCCAGATTCGCCCCGTCACCCGTCCGACTCGCGATCTGGTCGAGCCGCCCCAAGATCGACCGGACCGCTGTCGCCAGTTCCGTCAACACCGCCGGGAGTTCCCCGCCGGTCGCGGCTTTCGACTTCCCTGCCGACGGTGGCTTCGCCGGTTCAGAGCTGCCCGTGGCGGGGGAGCCGTCGCCCGTCTGTGGATCGGTCGGAGACGTCGGGACCGTGGCTTCCTTAATCGCCGTTTTCTTCGTCACGGCCTTCTTCGGGCTGGCTTCCTTGGCCTTACTCGCATCCTGTTTCGCAAATGCGGGAGCTACCTTCAGAGTCTCTCCAGGGGGAGCAACGATGTCCTCGCCCGCTTGCAAAAGGACTACGGTAGGGGCTGACGGGTCGATAGCCTTTTCTTGCCCCGTACCCGGCTTCTCTTCAACGGCCGCGTTCGGCACCGGTGGCTCGCCACTTTGCGGTGGGGTGTCGTGGGGCGGTTTACTTTCCACCGTGGGGCCGAGAATCTGTGACCGGTTAACTTTGGCCGCAGTCGGGGTTGCCGGTTGGCTCGCGACCGTCTTGGCTTGCGGCGGCTCGGGTGCCCGTGGCCCGATGGGTTCCGGCTGTCCTGCCACCGGCACGGCCGGGGGTGGTGTTGAGTTCGCAGTCGGTTTCGCGGGAGGCTGGCCCCCACCCCTGAGTACCTGGACTACTTTCTGAAGGTGCGAACGGAACTCCATGGACGGTTCCATATCCAATGCTTTCTCGAACAGTTCGACCCACCGGACCTTCGGGAAATCGGCCCAGCCTGCAAGGGCCTTGAACCGATTGGCCATATCAATGGGCGGACCACACCCATCGTTGAACCTGTGAAGCTCTTGAGAAAGCTTTTGCGTTATCTGGGACTGCCCACTTGCCAGTTGCAGCCACCGAAACCGCCAGAATATTGCGTCCTTCTCAGCAAACACCGCTGCAGCATTGACTGATTCCTCGAGTAAATCTCTCCGCACGTCCTTGTTGAGTTGCACGCTCAGTTGCTCGCTCGGATCGATGATCTGTGCGAACAGCCGGAGTATCGGCAGCTTTTTCTGCTTCAGCTTTTCCTTGATGCCGCGACGGAACCTATCCTGTCCTTTAGTAGCATCGATCAGCTTCCGTAGATGCTTCCCGGCCACGCTGTTCGGATTCGACTTGTCGTCGAGTGTATGCAGCAGTTCGTACCACAAGTCATCCACCGTCATCGCGTGGCCTCCCCGGCCCCGCGTCGGGTGGCCGGCACTGTCTACGGACGTTCGGCGGCGATCACGTCCAACAAATCTGCGTCTGCACCGGCGCCCGACAGGAACGCTGCCCACGCCCCCGCGTACTCCTCGTCAGCCGTCGATGAACCGACGTACCGAGCGTACCGAGCCCGCAGCAGCGGAAGGGGATAGAAGTACCCCTCCGGGAGCCCGGCGACCAGGGGCCAATGCCGCTCCGGTTCACCCCGCCCGGTGGCGATCCCGACGAGGACCCGGATCAAGGCCGCGTCCTCGGGACAAAGAACGTAAGGGGCTGCGGCCGTCAAGTCCAACCGAATTTCCGGATCCGCCCGGCCGTGCCACGGCTGCCGCATGAACCTGGCCGCGAAACGGACGGCGTCAATCCACTCGCGGTGGCCGGGCAGAACCCCGATCGGAACCGGGTCCGTGGCGGGAGAAGTGCCCAACACCATCCGGGCCAAGTCCCGTAGCAACAATGCGTCCGAAAATGCAATACCGGTTTCG
>Ga0105046_10019565_pt1 | contig 10266 bp, 6 predicted proteins | sample MAT03_FD_78385 | JGI IMG/M metagenome (GOLD analysis project Ga0105046, IMG submission 78385) | Freshwater microbial communities from Lake Fryxell liftoff mats and glacier meltwater in Antarctica - MAT-03 (megahit assembly) | ecosystem: Environmental > Aquatic > Freshwater > Ice > Liftoff... | reverse complement strand
GCCGTATAGCGCGCGCGGTTGGCCATCGTGATCGCGGCAAAGGTCTCGGACAGCGTGCCGATCTGGTTGATCTTGATCAGGATGGAGTTGGCGACACCCTTGGCGATGCCCTGTTTCAGGATCTTGGTATTGGTGACGAAGATATCGTCGCCGACCAGCTGCACGTTCTTGCCGAGACGGTCGGTCAGGTACTTCCAGCCGACCCAGTCGTGCTCCGACATGCCGTCCTCGATGCTGATGATCGGGTACTTGTCGCACCAGGTGGCCATGACGTCCGCAAACTGCTCGGAAGTCAGCGACCGGTTTTCGGCGGCGAGCACATAACGGTCATCCTTCCAGAACTCACTGGCGGCGCAGTCGAGCGCGAGCGCGATGTCGGTTCCCGGGGTGTAACCCGCCTTGTCGATGGCCTCGACCAGCAGTTCCAGTGCCGCCTCGTTCGACGGCAGGTTGGGCGCGAAACCACCTTCGTCGCCGACGGTGGTGGGCATACCGCGCGCGTCGATCATCTTCTTCAGTGTGTGAAAGACTTCAGCACCATAGCGCAGCGCTTCGCGGAACGTGGGCGCCCCGATCGGCACCAGCATGAATTCCTGCAGGTCGATTGCATTGTTCGCATGCGCGCCGCCATTGATCACGTTCATCAGCGGCACGGGCAACTGCATCTGGCCGGCGCCACCGAGGTAGCGGTAGAGCGGCAGCGAGGATTCATCCGCCGCGGCCTTGGCCACTGCGCAGGACACGGCGAGCATCGCATTGGCACCCAGTCGCGCCTTGTTGTCGGTGCCGTCCAGCTCGATCAGCGTGCGGTCGATGAAGCCCTGCTCGGTGGCGTCAAGCCCCAATATGGCTTCACAAATTTCGGTGTTGACGTTTTCGACCGCGCGCATCACGCCCTTGCCGAAATAGCGCTTGGCGTCGCCATCGCGAAGCTCGATGGCTTCCTTCGAGCCGGTGGACGCGCCGGATGGTACGGCCGCGCGACCGGACACGCCCGACTCGAGCACCACGTCGGCTTCGATGGTGGGATTGCCGCGCGAATCAAGAATCTCGCGGGCGATGACGTCGACAATGGCGCTCATGCCTGGCCGGTCTCGAAGTCGCAGATCACCCACTCCGCGATTTCGCGCAGCGCCACGACCACATCCTGGTGCTTCGGATTGGGGCCGTAAGCCACGAGGTCGGCCTTGGTGGCGAAGACCATGTTGATGCCGTAATCGTAGGCGACCGGGCGGTCGGTGAAATTCCAGCCCGACGTAACACTCACGATGCCCGTGCAATGCGCGGGCAACGCCTTGAACAGCGCCTCCCAGGCAGGCACACGGGGATCGGCGCGCGTGACGCCGGCCTTCAGTTTGATCAATACCAGATGTACGAACATGGAATTTTTCCCCGGGGGATGTGGTTACGTTTTGCGATTCTTGATGAATTCATTGATCGGGGTCAGCGGCCAGACTGGAATGTCACGAGGGCATGCACGACGCGAGGCCCCAGCGGAATTGCCATCTCCGCCCGTCCTACGGCCCGCAACGACGGACAATACCAGAAGGTCATCGGCACGCTGATGGCCGCGCTCGGCGTTCCCGTGGGCGTCGTGGTCTCCGTACCATCGCCGCGAACGCAGTCGATGGGCGCACCGGCAACGGTGACAGTCTGGCGCCCTTTGACTTGCTGCACCAGCGTGCGCGTCATCTCGCCTGGCCCTACCGTGACACTTGTCCAGCGCTTTCCGTCCTGCAATGGAAACTGCAAATAGGTGAGGCCCTGTGCCGGAGCCGGCTGCTGAGGATTCCACGGGCCATCGTAACTGACCAGACTGTCCGTCGAAGGTGAGGGAGTGAGCAAGGCAGGTGCGCGCAGGAGTGCGTCAAAACGTCCTTCGGCATGCGTGGCCTTAACTTCGATCGACCATCGCGCCGGGGCGTCACCGCCAGTCGTCTCATACTCCCACCGATCGCCGTCCGCGACGTCGGGCTTCGGGACGCTCTCCCGCAATGGCTGGAGCGGAGTCTTCGCTGGGGAATCACCAGCATTGCCGCACGCTGTCACGCCCAGCATCGCCATGCCGGATAACGCGATGACACGCAGATCGGTGTCTACATACCCTTCACGCATGACGCGTTTCCATCATCATCAGTTCCGGCATGGGCGCGCGCTTCACGGCGTCGTCGAGCTCCACCAGCGTGGTGAGCAAATTGCGCATCAGATGCAGCGGCCAGGCGTTGGGACCATCGGACAGGGCTTCGTCGGGCTTCGGATGGGTTTCCATGAAGAGGCCCGCCACGCCTGCGCCGACTGCGGCGCGCGCCAGCACCGGCACGAACTCGCGCTGGCCGCCGGAGGACGTGCCCTTGCCGCCCGGCAACTGCACCGAGTGCGTCGCATCGAACACCACCGGGCATCCGGTGGCGCGCATGATCGCCAGTGAGCGCATGTCCGACACCAGGTTGTGATAGCCGAACGATGCGCCACGCTCGCACACCATGATGTTGTCGGTCCCGCTGGCAGCGCGGGCCTTGGCCACGACCTGCAGCATGTCCTCAGGTGCGAGGAACTGGCCCTTCTTGATATTGACGGGCTTGCCGGCGGCGGCGACGGCCTGAATGAAGTCGGTCTGCCGGCACAGGAATGCGGGGGTCTGCAGCACGTCGACGACACTGGCCACTTCATCGATCTCCGCCACGGTGTGGACGTCGGTGAGCACGGGGACCTTCACCTGCCGCCGCACCTCGTCCAGGATGCGCAGGCCCTCGGCCATGCCGGGGCCGCGGAACGACGCGTGCGAACTGCGGTTGGCCTTGTCGTAGGACGACTTAAAAATGAACGGGACGCCAAGGTCGGCGCAGATGGCCTTCAGCTCGCCGGCAACATCAATCTGCAGTTGCCGGGACTCGACGACGCAAGGCCCGGCGATGAGGAACACCCGCCGGTCAAGCGCGACGTCGAAACCACAAAGCTTCATTGACGGGACCCTGGCGCTAGACCGACGCGACCAGCTTCGCCACCGCATCGGTGGCGTCGATCCGGGCGTGCTCGCGGTGCTCGAGCGCCGCCCGGACGAAGCTGATGAAGAGCGGATGACCGCGGCGCGGATTGGATGTGAATTCCGGATGGAACTGGCAGCCGAAGAACCACGGGTGTCCGGGCAGCTCGACCATCTCGACCAGGTCGCCGGCGGTGGCGCTCTTGGCGAACGCGCCGACAGTGAGGCCAGCGCCTTCAATGCGCAGCAGGTAATGGTTATTGACCTCGTAGCGATGTCGATGGCGCTCGGCCACCGTCGTGGTGCCGTAGATCCGGTGGGCGAGCGTCCCCGGCACCACTTCGCAGGGCTGCGCACCGAGGCGCATCGTGCCCCCCATGTCGGAGTTCTCGGTGCGGGTCTCGATGGAGCCGTCGCGGTTCTGCCATTCTGTGATCAGCGCCACCACCGGGTGCGGCGTAGTCGCATCGAACTCGGTGCTGTTGGCCCCGCTGAGCCCGGCCCTGTTGCGCGCGGTTTCGATGACCGCCAGCTGCATGCCGAGACAGATGCCTAGGTAGGGCACCCGGTTCTCGCGCGCAAAGCGCACGGCGCTCAACTTGCCTTCAACACCGCGCTTGCCGAAGCCGCCCGGAACCAGGATGGCGTCCATGCCGTGCAACATGCCAACGCCCTCGGTTTCGAGAACTTCAGAGTCGACGTAGTGGATGACGACCTTCGAGCGAGTTGCAATGCCCGCGTGCGTCAGTGCCTCCGACAGCGACTTGTACGATTCAGTGAGGTCGACGTACTTGCCCACCATCGCGATGTGAACCTCGTGCTCCGGGTGCTCGAGCGCATCGACCAGCTTGCGCCATACCGAAAGATCGGCCGGCGGCACATCGAGCTGGAGCTTCTTGCAGACAATGACGTCGAGGCCTTCGGCGTGCAGCATGCCCGGGATCTTGTAGATCGAATCGGCATCGAGCGCCGGGATCACCGCTTCGGCCGGCACGTTGGTAAATAGCGCGATCTTGCGCCGGTCGCCATCGGAGACGGGGCGATCCGCGCGGCACAGCACGACGTCCGGCTGGATACCGATTTCACGCAGCTCCTTGACCGAATGCTGCGTAGGTTTGGTTTTCATCTCGCCGGCCGACGGAATGTAGGGCACCAGCGTCAGGTGGATGTAGCAGACGTTGTCGCGGCCGAGCTGGATGCCCAGTTGCCGGATGGCTTCGAGGAACGGCAGCGACTCGATGTCACCGACCGTGCCGCCGACTTCGACCAGCGCGACCTCCGCATCCCCGGCGCCGGCGATGATCCAGCTCTTGATTTCGTCGGTGATGTGCGGGATGACCTGCACCGTGCCGCCGAGGTAGTCGCCGCGGCGCTCCTTGCGGATCACCGATTCGTAGATCTGGCCGGTGGTGAAATTGTTGCGCTTGCCCATCCGGACATCGGTGAAGCGCTCGTAGTGACCGAGATCGAGATCGGTCTCGGCGCCGTCGTCGGTGACGAACACTTCGCCGTGCTGAAACGGCGACATCGTGCCGGGGTCGACATTGATGTACGGATCGAGCTTGAGATTGGTGACGCGGACGCCGCGAGTAGCGAGGATTGCGGCGAGGGAGGCGGCGGCGATGCCCTTCCCGAGTGAGGACACGACACCACCGGTCACGAACACGAACTTGGTCATGATGAACTCGCCCCGGAAAATTGTTATTTTACCCGAAGGGCGGCGCGGGGCAAAGCGCCTGGAAAACCCGTAGGCGTGGCTTCAGCCTCGTTGGGTGAGCTGCGCGAGGCTGAAGCCTCGCCTACATGCCTCGCCTACATGCCTCCAATCGAGTGTCGGCTTGACGTCGAGTAGGCGCGCAACAGCGAACACGTCGTACGTCACGCGGGGGTCGGTGACCTCGCGGTAGGAACCGGCGAGCGTCCAGACAAGGCCGTTGAGGTCGAGGTTGACGGCCTTGGTTTAATGCAATGCCTGGTTGAAGCGCAGCAGTGGCACTACGGCGATCCAGTTGACATGAGCTCAACCTGATCCGAGCGCAGTGGCCATGCGCTGCCGCGCAACGTCCCGGCCCAGCAACACCAACACGGCATCAATGGCAGGCGTCGTCGGCGTACCCGCCACCAGCAATCGCATCGGCATCATGATCTGCGGCGGCTTCAGGCCGTGGCGCGCGGCGGCAGCCTTCATGGCGGTAGTCAGCGCCTCGCGCGTCCATTGGCCTGCGGCGAACTCCCCGTGCAATTCAATCAATGCAGGTCGATTGGCCGGCGTGACCATTTCGGCAATCTTGTCCGACGCCACTACAGGCGTCGAATAGAAATACCACGCCGCATCCGCCATCGCGACGAGCGTCTCGCAGCGATCGCGCAGCAACACCGCAACCGCGCCGGCGTCCGGTCCGGTGACAGGATCGAGTCCTGCGCGTTTGAGATACAGCACCAGCCGCTGACCGAGATCGACCTCGGACATCCGCTTCATGTGCTCCTGATTGACCCAATTCAACTTGCTGGCATTGAATCGCGATGGCGCAGGGCTGATGCCGGACAACTCGAACCACTCAACCAACTGCGCGCGCGAAAAGAGCTCGTCGTCCTGATGGCCCCAGCCGATGCGCGCCAAAAAGTTGATCATGGCTTCAGGCAAATAGCCTGCGGCCTCGTAGTCCATCACGCCCACCGCGCCATGCCGTTTCGAGAGCTTGGCGCCGTCCTCGCCCAGCACGGTGGGCACGTGGGCATAGCGCGGCGGCTCGACGCCGAGTGCGCGAAAAATATTGATCTGCCGCGGTGTGTTGTTGACGTGGTCGTCGCCGCGGATCACATCGGTGATGTGCATATCCCAATCGTCGACCACCACACAGAAGTTGTACGTCGGCGTGCCATCACTGCGCGCGATGACCAAATCATCCAGTTCACTGTTGGCAAACTCGATGCGCCCCTTGACACCGTCGTCCCACGCCACAGTGCCGGTATCCGGCGTGCGGAAGCGAATCACCGGCTTCACGTCGGGTGGCGGCACTTTGCCCACGGCGTTCTCGGGCCGCCAGCGGCCGTCATAGCGCGGCTTCTCGCCGCGCGCCATCTGCTCGGCACGCAACGCATCGAGCTCGGCAGACGACATGTAATCCCGGTAGGCGAGACCGCGCGCCAGCATGTCGGCAATCACCTCGCGGTACCGATCCATCCGCTGCATCTGGTAGATCGGGCCCTCGTCGTAGTCGAGTTCAAGCCACGCCATCGCATCGAGGATGGCGTGCACGGCAGCCGGGGTCGAGCGCTCGACGTCCGTATCCTCGATACGCAGGATGAACGTGCCGGCATGGTGCCGTGCAAACGCCCACGCAAAGAGCGCCGTACGCGCTCCCCCGAGGTGGAGGAAACCCGTGGGACTGGGGGCAAAGCGAGTACGGACTTGAGTCACGAGACTGCCTGTTGGCGAATGACACCAGAATTCTACCGGAGCCATTGGAACCTGCATCGGCACGTCAACGACGATGTGGTCAGGCTGATTGCACTTGCCCTGCAAATTGCGGTACGGGTGTGGTGCGGGCGTCGAGCACGTCAACTCGTTGGAGCAGCTTGTACCTTTTGCTTGGTGCGCCTTAGCGACGGAGCAACGGCATCAAGCGCCTAGGATGCATGCGTGCCGCGCGGCTGCCACCGCAAGTCGAGCGTCGCCGGTGTGGAAGGGTTGGGCTGTTCCGGGTGCACGACGATGGGACCCGGCGTATGTCCGTGGGCCGAGAACCGCGCCACGCGACGGGCTTCAGCCTCGTTGGCGTTGACGGGGAACGTCGCGTAGTTGCGGCCGCCGGGATGCACGACGTGATAGACGCAGCCGCCTAGCGCGCGCTGCGCCCAGTTGTCGATCAAATCGAAGGTCAGCGGCGCCTGTACGCCGATGGTGGGATGCAGCGCCGACGGCGGGCTCCACGCGCGGAAACGGACACCGGCCACGAATTCCCCCGGCACGCCGGTGGGTGTCAACGGCAGCGCGCGGCCATTGCAGATCACCACATGCCGGCCGTCGGTGACGCCCGTCACCTTCACCTGCATGCGCTCGACCGAGGAATCGACATAACGCGCCGTCGCACCCAGCGCCACCTCCTCGCCCAGCACATGCCACGGTTCGATCGCTTGCCGCAATTCAAGCGTAACGCTGTCGTAGGTGACGGTGCCGAAGCGAGGGAAACGGAACTCGACAAAGGGATCGAACCACGCCGCGTCGACGGGATAGCCCGAGCGCGCGAGATCGACCGCCACGTCGCGGATGTCCGCGGCGACGAAGTGCGGCAGCAGCCAGCGGTCGTGCAACGCCGTGCCCCATGGAATGAGCTTGCCGCGATACGGTTCACGCCAGAATCGCGCCACCAGCGCGCGCAGCAACACCATCTGCAGAGCGCTCATCTCGAAATGCGGTGGCATTTCAAAGGCGCGGAATTCAAGCAGACCAAGGCGCCCGGTGGGGCCATCCGGCGAATACAACTTGTCGATCGAGAATTCGGAGCGATGCGTGTTGCCGGTCAGATCGGTGAGCAGATGCCGCAACAATCTGTCGGTGAGCCATGGCTGCGGTGTTTCGTGCCCCGCATGCTGCTTGCGCGCGAGCTGCTGGAACGCGATGCCCAACTCATACAGCCGATCATCGCGCGCTTCGTCCACGCGCGGCGCCTGGCTGGTCGGCCCGATGAACATGCCCGAGAAAAGATACGACAGCGCCGGATGGTTCTGCCAGTAGGTGATGAGACTCTGCAGCAGGTCCGGCCGGCGCAGCAGCGGGCTGTCCGCCGGCGTGGCCCCCCCCAGCGTGACGTGGTTGCCGCCGCCCGTGCCGGTGTGCCGACCGTCCAGCATGAACTTCTCGGTGCCAAGGCGCGTGAGGCGCGCCTCTTCGTACAGCGTGCGGGTGGTCGTGATCAGGTCGCGCCAGGTACGCGACGGATGCACATTGACTTCGATGACGCCGGGGTCAGGCGTGACGGCCAGCACCTGGACCCGCGGATCACGAGGCGGCGTGTAACCCTCGACGGCTACCGGGACGGACAGCGCGCGCGCAGTGTCTTCCACGGTGGCCAGCAATGCCACATAGGCCTCGAGCTTGTCGCAGGGTGGCATGAACACGTGCACATGGCCCCCGCGGGTCTCGATCGCCATCGCTGTCTTGATCACTTCGCGCGGCTTCTTCGTGGCCACTTTCGCGGCGCCCACTGTCAAGTCATCGCGTCCGCGCAATTCGCTGCGTGGCGCGAACGGGTCCACGCCGAATTCAGGCTCCACGTCCTCCGGCAACAGTTCGGGAAGAGAGGACAACGGGAGCCGCAACCCCAGCGGGGAATCGCCGGTGACGGCATACAGGTGCTCGCGCTTCAGCGGCCAGGGACTCGATGTCCAGCCAACCGCACCGCTCGCCTCCACGGTAGCTTTCAACGGCAACACGAAGCCTGCAGGCGAACCCAGCCCGCGCTTTAACAAGCGTGCGAGGCGAGCGCGCTCGTCGTACTTCGTCAGATCGGCCTTGAGGGGGTCGGCGTTTTCGGGCAGCGAGGCCTCCGCTTCGACGAGCTTCGGCACATCCTCGTAGGCGGTGTTCAGCAGCGCAATCGGCAGCCCCAGCGTGGTGGCAAGCCGCTCGCCGAACATGCGCGCGGTATCGAACGTGGCAGTGCCCGGCTTGGTGGTGTCGGCAATCAACTGGTCGCCACGCCACAGCGGTTGCCCATCGGTGCGCCAGTAAAGGCCCAGCGCCCAGCGCGGCAATGGCTCGCCTGGATACCACTTGCCCTGACCGTAATGCAGGAAACCCTGCGGCGCAAACCGGGCTTTCAGCCGCTTGACCAGCTGTTCGCCGAGGTCGCGCTTCTTGGGGGACAGTGCCGTGTAGTTCCACTCTGGCCCATCCATATCGTCGATCGATACGAACGTCGGTTCGCCACCCTGCGTCAGCCGCACGTCGTGCGCCACAAGATCGCGGTCGACTGCCTCACCGAGTGCGTCGATGGCCTGCCATTGCGCAGCGCTGAATGGCTTGGTGACACGCGGATCCTCGTGCAGCCGTGTCACGCTCATCGTGAAGTCGAACTCGACCTGGGCGACATCGGTATAGCCGATCACCGGTGCGGCGTTGCCGGGGTCGGCCGTGCAGGCGAGCGGGATGTGGCCTTCCCCAGCCAGCAGACCGGACGTCGGATCGAAGCCGATCCAGCCCGCGCCGGGAATGAAGGCCTCGGCCCACGCGTGCAGGTCGGTGAAATCGCGGTCGGTGCCCGAGGGCCCGTCCAGCGCCTTGATGTCGGCGACCAACTGAATCAGGTAGCCCGAGGCAAACCGCGCGGCGATCCCCAAGTGCCGCATGATCTGCACCAGCAACCAGCCAGTGTCGCGGCACGAGCCGCTCGTGTTCTCGAGCGTCACTTCCGGGTCCTGCACGCCCGCCTCCATGCGCACCAGGTAACGGATCTGCCCCTGCAGCAACTGATTCAGCCGCACGAGCAGCAGCACCGGACTCTCACCCGGCTGGATCGTCTTGCGGAATTCCGCCATCCATCGGTCGAGGCGCGCACCCAATGGCGCGGTCTCGAGGAACGGAATCAGTTCTTTCGCCAGCGCGGGCGCATAGGTGAACGGAAACTGCTCGGCATACGGCTCGACGAAGAAGTCGAAGGGATTGATGACCGTGAGGTCCGCCACCAGGTCGACTTCGATCGACAACAGGTCGGCGCGTTCCGGAAACACGAAGCGCCCCACCCAGTTGCCATAGGGGTCCTGCTGCCAGTTGCGGACATGGGGCTCGGGCTTGACCGTGAGCGAGTAGCTCAAGATCGGCGTCCGGCAGTGCGGTGCGGGGCGGAGGCGGATCTCGTGCGGCCCCAGGCCAACATGGCGATCGAAGCGGTAGGTGGTGCGGTGGGATAGCGCGACGCGAATTGCCAAGCTCAGGTCCAGTCCGGGTCCGGCAGCTGTGCGAACACGCGCCGCAGCCCCTCGCCCCATTGCGTGTGCACCATCTGGAAGTACGGGTCGGATTCCTCGATCCGGCGCTGCAGGCCGATGCGCAGCGAATCCGTTTGATAAACGAGCAGGTCGATGGGCAGGCCCACCGAGATATTCGACCGCATCGTCGAGTCGAAGGACACCACCGTGCACTTGGTCGCGTCGAGCAAGCTGGTGCTGCGCTTGATCACGCGGTCGATGATCGGCTTGCCGTACTTCGTCTCGCCGATCTGGAAATAGCAGGTGTCCGGCGTGGCCTCGATGAAATTGCCCTCGCCGTAGACGTTGAAGAG
>Ga0105046_10019564_pt1 | contig 10266 bp, 7 predicted proteins | sample MAT03_FD_78385 | JGI IMG/M metagenome (GOLD analysis project Ga0105046, IMG submission 78385) | Freshwater microbial communities from Lake Fryxell liftoff mats and glacier meltwater in Antarctica - MAT-03 (megahit assembly) | ecosystem: Environmental > Aquatic > Freshwater > Ice > Liftoff... | reverse complement strand
TTGCCCCGAGGGAGCGGAGAGGGCGACTCTCACGGTTCCCGGACTGGCGATGTTTTCCCGACCGCTGGATGTGGCCGTGGTGAATGAAACCGTCGGAGCAGCATCGTTATCCAGAATCGTGACTGTCGCGGTACTGCCCGTGCCGATGGTCGCTGTGGTGGAAGTTAGGGCGAGCTTAATCGTCTCGTTCACTTCATCGAGCAGGTCGTTACTGATGTTGAGAGTGAGCGTCTTGCGGGTCTCGCCCGGTGCGAAGGTCACGCTGCTTACCGGGATGCTGAAGTCGAGCCCCGCAGCTGCCGTTCCGCCGAGGACCGCCGCCAGATTGACCGTGAGTGAGCGGGCTGAAGCGGCGGATAAGATGATAGGGACTGACAGGGTGAGAATCGATTCGGCCACACTGACGACAGTCGTCGCCGCTCCCGTGCTGGTGCGGAAATCGAGCTTGGCGGTGGGGGCGAGATCGTTATCGAGGATGGTGTAGGTGGCGTCGGACGCGGTCCCGAGAGTCGAGTTCGTGGGTGCCGACAAGGCGATCAGCACGGTCTCGTCGTTCTCATCCAAGAGGTCGTTCACGACGGTGAATGTGATCGCCTTAGATGTCTCGCCCGGAGCAAAGGTCAGTGTTCCATTGACCGGGCTAAAGTCGGCTCCACTGGTGGCCGTTCCCCCACTCAGGGCGTAACGGACCGTTATGGATTGCGACGACGCTCCGGAGAGCAGCACCGTGAAGCTGGCGCTGGTCGTCGCTTCGGTCACGGATTTGGTCGCGATCTGAAAGCTGACGCTCGGGACATCGTTATCGACAATCGACAGTGTCGAGGTCGGCACACTTCCGAGGCTGGCGCCCGAGGGGGATGACAGAGCCAGCAGAATCGTCTCGGTCGGCTCCAACGTGAGATCGTTGGCGATCGGAATGCTAAACGTCTTCGACGTCTCACCGATCGCGAAGTTCAAGGTGCCCGAAGAGGCCGTATAGTCGCTGCCCGAGATCGCGGTTCCGTTCGAGGTGGCGTATCTGACGGAGACAGGAACGGTGGCCGCTCGGGAGAGAGTCACCGTAACGGACTTTGTGCCGTCGGCCTCGTTAACGGTAACGTTGCTCGCAGAGAACGAGACCGTCGGTGGAGCTGGGACGTCAGTCCGGGTGTTGGCATCGACCTTGACGTTTAGTGCCGCAATGGTGAAGGACTTGGAGACGGGTGCATTGATCCCCGGCCCCGAGAACGTGACCTGGTAGGTTCCTGCAGGCACCTGCACCTGATACCCCCCGGCGGCATTCGAGGTGGTGCTGACGACAGTGGTCGCCCCATTCTTGACGACAATGCTGACTCCGCTCAGACCTTCGCCGACGTTATAAAAATTGTTCGCGTTGATGGCATCGGTAATCACCACACCGGTCAGGAAGGAGTTCCCCGCCTTGGCGGCGAAGTCGTTGCCGGTGAACACGGCATTGTACCCTTGGTAGTTCCCGGTCCGGACCCCGGCACCGGTCTCCTTAAAGTTCGTACCGAGAATATTTTTGCGGTGACCCCGTCCCGTGATTCCGGCATCGACAAACAAATCCTGGTGCTGCTGAACGACGGATGCCTCGGTGTTGATGGCACCGCTGGATGCTCGGTAAGCCAAATTCTCCCCCGCTGTCGTATAGTTCAGGTAGCCAGCTGCGTTGATACGGGCCGTGAATGTCGACCCGTTCGATCCCGTATGGGAGAAGAAATCCCGATCGATCATATCCTGCAAATGCCCTTGGATGGAGGTCTGCAGCGCGCCGTTCAAAGCCAGCGGCTGCACGGCGGTCGAAGGGATCGTCCCAGCTGCCAATCCCTCATTCAGCGAAATCCCAAAGCTCGCGGCCTCTGCCGTGGGGTTGGCCCGCGCCCGGTTGATTAACTCCAGGAAGAGCTGCTCATGCGCGGAGACCGTCAGCAGAACGCGCGCTTCGAGAGCGGAGCCCATCGCGGACCAGCGGCGACGCGACCGGCGTCGCGAGTGGGTGCAGTGAGACCGAACGATTGTCCACCAAGAACCGATTGACATGACACGTCTACTTTCGAGATCCGCACTGGGCAATCGCAGAGATTGGTGACAAGAGAGTATGTTTAAATGGCAAACTCGGCGAGTGAATTTTGGACGAATCGGCGGAATGCACTCGAAGAGTGGGAGATGTTCACAAAAATGAACATCATGCGATCCGGGTTACACCGGTTGGCCGGTCGCGGCGGGTAGTTCAATCGTGAATTTCGTCCCTCGTCCGGGTTCGCTTTCGCAGGAGATCGTCCCGCCGTGAGCTTCGATGATTTTTCGCACCGTCGGCAAACCGAGTCCGCTGCCGTTCGATTTCGTCGAGAAGAACGGATCAAAGGCCTTTTTGCGAGCCCGTTCGTCCATGCCCTTGCCGGTGTCGATCACCGAAAGAGTGACCCGGTCCCCGACCAAGGCCGTTTGGACATCGATCTGTCCACCGTCGGGCATCGCCTGTTGAGCGTTGCGGACAAGATTGGCCAAGACCTGCCGGATGAGATTCTCGTCAACGGAAACGAGGGGCAAGTCGGGGGCCAGATAGGGCGAGAGATCGATGCCACTGGCTTGGGCTTCGGGACGAAAGAAGTCGAGAAACTCGGTCACGATCTGATTCAGCGAGGCGTCCGTCCTTTGCATCTCTCCCGCGCGGGCAAATTGGAGAAAGGCGTTGAGTATCGACTCGAGTCGCGTACACTCACGCCGCATCGTTTCGAGCTTCCGCCGCATCCGTCCCAAATTCGGGTCGGTCGCGCCCTCCAGATCCTCGGCGAGCAGTTCCAAATTCATCTGGATGGTCGACAGCGGGTTCCGGACTTCATGTGCCAGCCCCCCGGCCAGCGTCGCGATTTCCGCGTACTGACGAAGGAGTCGTTCACGTTCTGCGGAGCCCCAATCGGTCACGCGCCCAGCCTCTTCCCGGTACTCGATCAATCTCGACCGCCCCTGACTGCCCGATTGTCCTCCGGGGACGGGACGCTGACCAGTCTCAGAACGTTTCGGATCCCGATTCGCTCGAATGATTCCGCTCCGCTCTTCATCCGTACCGAGAACCAACTCTTGAGTGATGTTTTAGGATTGAGCGTGCAACGCATCGATCAGCTGGCCTGGCGTTTCCGGCGTGAGCGGGCTTTGTCCAGCCGCAAGTGTGGCTCGGGCACAACGGACTCCGACATGGGCAGATCGTCTTCCCGGCTGATTTGGAGTTCCATCGGTTCCTCGATCAACGCGGCCTTCAGTTCCGCAGCTGCGGCGCGTTGGGCCGCATGCACCGATTTCTCGATCCGCTTTCCGAGCGGACCACGCAGCATGACCGGGAGCAGCACGATATCACCGACATAGGCGGCTGCGATCAGAGTGGCCATCAGCCATCCAAAGCGGCTGATCATGACCAAGTCCGAGGGATAGAGAACCAGCATAGCGAGCGAGATACCGGCTGTGGTTTGGAGCATGGCGGGGCCGCAGTGAACTAGGCACTCGATAATCGCGTCATCGCGAGAGAGGCCCTTTTCGAGTCCCTTACGGAACCATGTCGTGAGATGCAAGCAGGCATCGACGGCCAGTCCAAGTGCGACCGAAGCGGTGATCATCGTGCCGATGTCAATTCGGGTTCCCGCCCAGGACACCGCACCGAAGACGGACAGGATCGGCAGCACGTTTGGGATCATACTCAGTATGCCCGCGACGACATCTTTCATGGCGTACATCATGACCACCGCAATCGTTACGAAGGCGAGGGCAAAGCTCTGGATCAGGCTGTCCAACAGGGCCTGTTGCGTCCGCATGAAGAGTGGGACCGTTCCGGTCACGACATGCCCGACACCCGGGTGGAATTTCGTCACCGATTGCACGGCCTGATTCAGTTCCGCTGTCAGCAATGCGTAGTTGACATCCGCTAGAGCGGGGACCTGGGCGGTGATTCGCCAGAGTTCTTCGCCCTCGGCGTTGAGCAGTCCATCTCCGGGCTTGTTCAAGTCGGCTGACTCATGAGCGACTGCGAGAAAGGAGCGAATGTCGGAAGTGCCCGCCGCCTTGATGCGTTTCTCGGTCTCCGAGGAACGCCGGTTATAGAGAACCTTCTCTCGGGTTCCGGCGGATGCATCGGGGGCTTCACGTATCGGCTGAAAGTCTGACAGGCAAACGGCACCGGTGACATGCGTATGTTGGCGAAGACCGGCGGCGATCTGTCGGACAACCTCCATTCGCTGGAGGAAGCGAAGGGATTTCTGGCTGGCCTTATCAAACTTGATGACGGTTTCAACGGTCGAGATGCCCGCGAGGTTTTCTTCGATATAGCGGTAGTCCCGGATCAATCGCGTGTCGTCCGCGAAGTTGCGGATGACCTTGGTCTCGGTCTGAAAATAGATCAGCCCTGCCGAGGCGCACAGTCCCGCCGTCCAGCAAGCGAGATGAATCGGGCGGGAATGTCGGATTAAGAATCGACTGAAGCCGAGCCACCGGCTGGTATCGCTTTCGGGCCGTGGAACCCCCTGAGTGGGAAAGAGCTTGAGCAAAGCGGGTAGCACCACGAGCACCATAAACAGTGTCAGAGCGGCTCCGATCGACGAGTAGATGCCAAAGTCTCGGACCGGAGCGAGAGAACTCGTCAACAGCGAGAGCAGCCCCAATACTGTGGTGAAAACCGAGTTGACGCACGGCACCATGGCCATCTTCGTCGCGCGGTCGACCGCGCCGTCAGGGTTTTCCAACGTGGCGTGACTGACATAGTTGGCCACATGAATGGCCCCGGAGAGTGCGACCACCATGACAAATGTCGGCAAAACGATCAGGACCATGTTCATGGAGCCCCCGCTCAGAGGAACCATTGCGGTTGAAACAAACGCACCGTAGTAGGAGACTCCCAAGACCATCAGTGCCAGCCGCACACTTCGCAGCGACACCATCGCCAGCACCATGCCCACGAGGCCCGAGAGCAGCATGACCGAGCGTTCGTGCAGCTTCCAGAGCGGGGCCGATTTGTTCCAAGCGGCGCGAACGACCGAGTTGTTGAGTTCGATCGTCGCGACAGAACGCCCCCCGAGGATCAAGTCGTGCTCCGAGATGCCGACCTGCAAGGCGGCTTTTCGAATGGCCGCCAGCGTCGACGTGGCATCGGCTCGACCGGCTTCCGAGAGTGTCACCGCGATCGCAACGGGCGATCCCGGCACAACGAAACAGTCATCCACCAGGACGCGTCCCTGCGGTTCTTTGGAGGTGGCAAAACCTCGCAAGTCGCGGGCGATGGTTTGAACCTTCGCCACCAATGGATCGTGGGCGGAGAATTCCTTCCACGCGATCTCAAAATCGTACGCGGGAATCACGAGCGGTTCGAGGACCACAGCGTCCTCGGAATCGGCATCCGTGGCCGCCGTCGTTTCGATCTCGGCATCCTCGACAGCGGGGGCCTTTCCATCGAGCAAAACTGGTTCGAATATCCCGAGCTTAACTCCCAATTCGCTCTGCACCCTCTTTTGAAGCTGAGTGATCGTGCGGGCTCGCTGCTCACGCCCCGCTTCGGTCAGCCGGACCTTAATGCGTCCCAAGCCGATAAGCGTCCCCTGCATGCGGGTGATTGCTTCGTCTTGCGGGACACCGTACCCGACCATGCGCGTCAGTACGTCTCGAGACGAGACGACGCCAGCCACGTAAGGCACGCCGCCCCGCCGCCGCCCATCGGCGTCGACATGCCCCAGCAACTTACCCACGAGTTCCACGCAGCGCGGGTCATCGAGCGTACTCCCACGCCAGGTCACCACGACCCGCTCTTCTTCGTTAAAATGCTTGCGGTACCAATTGAACACTGTGGCTTCGGAGTCATTGGCGGGTAACCAGGACTCCACGTTGTTGTCAAGTTTTAGATGGCGGATTCCCATGACCAGCAGCGGCACTGCAAATGCCAGTAGGGCTGCCACGAAGACCGCTTTTCCGGTTCGGTTGCCGAGCGGAGGTTGAGGATTCGTCATAGGAAAGCCAGCCGTGAGTGACATTGGGCCTCACGCGACAGGGCATTTCCAGTCCGCAACAAAGTTGCGGCGAGAGCATCTTCCCTGACGCATTCCCTGTCTTCATCGTCATTGGCATTGGACGCGGATGATGGATTGAAGCGATCTTCTGGTCGCAAGTTTCCGGTCTTGCTTGTTGGGCCGGTTCGGTAGAATAGGAGGGCGGATGGAAAGTCGTCAGCCGTCAGCCGTCAGTTTTCAGTCAGAGGGTTGGTCGAAAGACTCTTTTTTCGAGGGATTAGCCATCGTCCTTCCGGCCCTAGGCCCTAGGCCCTAGGCCCTAGGCTCTGAGCCTTCCTTCGTCAGCTCGCGGGAGGCTGCGCGGCGCAAACGGTCGTTGATGGCCCGTCCGAGTCCCTCCTCGGGGAATCTTTCTGTGAGGATGCCGTCCAGGCCCCGCGAGTCGAGTCGCCGCAGCGCGGCGAACAGCTGGGCTGCGGCCTCTGACAGATTGCCCCGTGCGGAGAGAACCTCCACGGCCACATAACGTTCCGGATGAGGACAATGTTGAAAAGCGATCACCCCCCAGCGTCCCGCTGGGGGAGGCCGCGAGAGGTCTGCCAGCGAGATCGGGGTTTCGGGCGCGTAGTGCTGAGGCAGCGTTCCGGGTGCCAGTTGAGCGAAAGTGGCACGGCTCGGCTCCTCCTCAGTTGTCTCTGCCAGCAGCCTGACGGGCCCCACGAGGTCTTCGATCTCTTCGAGTGAGACACCTCCCGGACGCAGGAGTGTGGGTGGGCCAGAGTCGGGAATGGCCAGCACCGTCGATTCGACTCCCACTGCGCAGGGTCCACCGTCGAGAATCCATTCGATCCGATCACCGAGTTGGTCCTGGACATGAGCAGCTGTCGTCGGACTGACTCTTCCAAAGAGGTTTGCACTGGGTGCGGCCACAGGGAGTCCGACTTCGCGGAGCAATTCCAGTGCAAGTGGATGCTGGGGGATCCGCACCGCCACCGACATCAAACCAGATGTCACGAGATCGGGGATCAGTGCCGCTTTGGGCAGAACCAGCGTCAACGGCCCGGGCCAAAACTTCTCGGCCAGCTGAGCGGCGAGTGGCGGAACGGCAGTGACCCACTGACGTACGGCCGCCAGGTCGGGCACATGCACGATGAGAGGGTCGAAGGTTGGTCGGCCCTTGACCTCGAAAATCCGAGCCACCGTTTCCGGCCAGAGTGCCACGCCCCCCAGTCCGTACACCGTTTCCGTGGCGAACGCGACGAGTTCACCTCGCTGGAGCGCTGCCGCAGCTGTGGAAACATCCGTAATCACCCGAGCCATGTCGTACACACCTCCCACAAATGGATACAGGACGCGGTTGCCTTGGCAACGTGCGTCCTGCATCGCGGAGGGTATCGTATTGAACGTCAGAAGTCTGTTCTGATTTCTAAACCCTGGTCCTCAGACTCAGTTCGAAGATCAATTAATCTGCTGAAGTACGGGGTTTTCGGCCTTTTCCAGTGGCGCCGCATTCGGAGCGGGATTCACCGGGGCAGGCACACCTGGAGCGGCTGGTGCTAGCTCGACGGGAATCGGGATTGGGGCTGGCTCTTCCGTGACAGGAGCGACATTCGGCTGGGCCTCAAGCGGTTGAGCTTCATTCGGCTGCGCGTAGTGCGGCTGCGCGTCGATCATGCCTTCGTTGATGATCTGCTCGCCCGGCACCGTTTGAGCGCCAGCAGCGTTCCCCCGGCAGTGAGGGCAATTTCCGTGGCCTTGACCGCGACACTGCTGGCATCCCCGAGACTGGCACAGATCTCGATGCCATTGGGAGGGCACGGGGACCGGCGGCTGCATGGCTCGATTGGCGTGCCAGCGAGGAGTCGCCTGGTAGTAGTACCCGAGTTGCGTGGTGTCGGTCGGCATATAGATCGACACCGGACGTGGACCACCGACTCCGCCTGCTCCGGGTTGTCCGGTCCAAGCATCGGGAAAGCCCTTGGTGTAAGCCACCTGCTGCGGGTGCGGCGTCCGAATTTTTCCTGGAGGAGCGTACCCATGATCCGGTGAGTGGGTACACATCCCGTGCGGGTTGAACCAGTCCAGGAACTGATGCACATGCCCAGTGGGCCTCATGCATCCGTACCCTCGGTACCCGCATTGGCCGTTGCCGTAGTAACCATAGACACCGCAGCGTCTGCCACCGGACCCGCAATGCGAGCGGCAGGGTTGACCCGACTGGCAGCTGGGGCAGCCAGCGGCCGCATGACCGCCAGCGTTCGCTGGACCAGGAGCCTGATCGCAGATGCGAACGATTCCCTCAGAATCCTCTGCGAAAGAGCGACCGGCCAGCGAGGCCAAGCTCGCGAAGGCCCCCACAGCGATGAGAGCGAATTTCCACGGCATGGAACGCACCATGATTGCGACTTCCTGTCTGGGCTGGCACGGGCCAGCTTCTGGGCGTGTCTGGGGTTTGGCCACCCGGCCGCACTCCCGAAAGAATTGTCAGTGACTTCGTGTTCAGTCTGTTCGAATCCACGGCGGATGGCAGACTATGGCTGACCTGGCACCTGTTTGTTGAGGTAGGCATCGGCCTGGGCTGGACTGACGGGGTGCGAAACCGGCGTCAGCCGGCTGGAGGGCATACCCCAACCGTAGTTGTATGTGTGGTTGACGACAGGGGCCATCGGCACGGAAACGGCTCCGCCATAGCCTTGGGCCGCATAGACCTGACCGTCACGGGCGTCGAAGTGCTGCGGATTGACCGGATAGACCATCGAGTAATGGCCAAACGGCGGGGTTCCCTGGCCGCAGCTGCCCGTTGGGATGAAGTACCCGAACTTGCATCGAGCCCAAGCGGTTTTCTCGCGGCAATCGGCTTGGAGATTGCTTCGGAGACTGGCGGCGGCATTCTGCTGCCGCATGCGATGCGATGCACACTGCCCACTCAGCCAGCCATCGAAGGCCATCTTTCCGGGGCAGTGATTCAGAGAGAAGCCCTGCGTCGGGCAGTAGCCCTCAGGGGAGTAGTACTCCTGTGGGCTATCCTGAAAATGCTGCTGCTGTTGGCGTGATCCGCGTCGACATTGCCGGCTCATCCGGTGAGGCGACTGTCCTCGCACGACCTCATCTTCCGAAGAGTGGCTGACATGCACGACACCTTCGGGATCGGCGTTCAAGCGGACGACCGCTTCTGAGTCGTCGGCACATGCCAAACCGGTGAAGGCCGTCGTGACGAGCAACCCGGCATACGCCAGAGAGATGCTCCGCTGAAGAGAGAACTTGATCATCTCATTTTTCCTGGAACTGAAGTGGGTAGCGATGTTCCATTGAACAGGGGCGAGCTGCGATCACGCGATCACAGAATCAGGTCGCCGGATGAACGAGTGCGGCCACTGGGACCACTCGATCAGTGGGGCGGGTGAAAGCCCGAGAACAGCTTGTAGTGCGAGCGATACTTGACCCGCACTTCTGTGCCTTGCAGCTTCCACTGCTCGTGTTGACGCATGCCAAACGGCGTCCAGATCCAGCAGCCCTTGACCTTGTAGTGAAACGGGCCATACATCGAGTGGTATTCATGGGGATACAGCAACTCATGCGGGGCGAAGGCCTGGTTTGTGATGACCGTTCCGCCAGTCCAGCTTGGGACGTGTTGAACCGGAGACGGGTAGAGCGGGGCATTCAACTGCGGGTATTGCCCGACGTTGACCCCGTTCGGGTTCAGCTGCGGAGCACCGCCGGAGATCGCCATCGGGGCTTCGCCATTGGCTTGCTGGATTTCATGCCCCACCTGCTGGATGCCGCTGGGGCTCCGTCCACGGTAGCTGGACATCGAGACCCGGCCTTCCGCTTGAGGGCCTGTCGGCGGTCCGGCGACAGCTGAGCTGATCAAAGTGGCAGCGCACAGAATTGCGGCACCGGGAATTGAAAAAGTGAAACGTGACATCGCCCCCCCTCCCTGGGTCTTTGTCGAACTGACAGGCCACTCGCAGTGGCCGATCGTCTGTCCTGACGCATCGGTGTTACCGGTCTGTATCCTCGGGACACAAACGCGGAACATTTCGCGGTCTTCGAAGTCGTGCAGGCTGTCAATTGGCCTCGGCAAGACATCATCGCTGCATTGAAATTCGGCTGGTAACGATGGCAACGATCAATCATTCAATGACCAGTCTTCGGGAAAGCCGGATTTTTCCGAAGTTGAGTCCCCGCAACAAGATATGGCGGCGAAACAACCTGCAAAATCCGTACAATCGATACAGTCCGCAAAGTCTGCCAAAGGGGGAGGGAGTTTTCAGTTTTCAGT